>Ga0308175_100004037_pt1 | contig 10255 bp, 11 predicted proteins | sample PhyCR1_3_FD_203893 | JGI IMG/M metagenome (GOLD analysis project Ga0308175, IMG submission 203893) | Soil microbial communities from UC Gill Tract Community Farm, Albany, California, United States - DLSLS.C.R1 | ecosystem: Environmental > Terrestrial > Soil > Agricultural land | place: USA...
CAGGCCCCGGTCGACCAGGTCGTCGTCGAAGTCACGCGGGTCGACGCCGCCGCCGGGGAACACGCACATCCCGCCGGCGAAGGCCATCGAGGTCTGGCGGCTGAGCAGGTAGAGCTCGGGTCCGGAGCCGGCGAGCCTCCCCGGACGCATCAGCACGACGGTGGCGGCGTCGCGCGGCTCTGCCGGCGTACGACGTCCCTCGGCGAACTCCCGTGCGTGCGAGACCACGTGGGGCGGCAGGGACACCCGCACCTCACACCTCGACGACGAGCTCGACCTCGACGGGAGCGTCCAGGGGCAGCACCGGCACACCGACGGCCGATCGCGCGTGCCTTCCCGCGTCGCCGAATGCCTTGCCTAGCAGGTCCGAGGCGCCGTTCGCGACCTGCGGCTGTGCGGTGAAGTCGGTCGCGGAGGCCACGAAGCAGACGACCTTGACCACCCGTACCACCTGGTCGAGATCGCCGATCTCGGCCTTGACCGCGGCCAGCGCGTTGAGCGCGGCCAGCTGCGCGCACGCCGCCGCGTCCTCGGGCGAGACCGAGTCACCGACCTTGCCGGTCGCCATCAGCTCACCCGAGCGCGTCGGAAGCTGTCCGGACGTGTAGACGTAGGAGCCGCTCCGGAGTGCCGGCACGTACGAGGCCACCGGCTTCGCGACATCAGGCACGGCGAGGCCCAGCTCGGCCAGACGCTGCTCGACTGCCCCCATCAGGACGCTCCACCGCTGATCGGCCGCTTGAAGTAGCCGACCATGTTCTCGGGGTTCATCCCGGGCGCGACCTGCACGAGCTCCCATCCGTCGGCCCCGAAGTTGTCGAGGATCTGCTTGGCGGCGTGCACCAGGATCGGCGCCGTGAGGTACTCCCACCTCTGAGTCTCAGCCATGGCGCGACCCTACTCCGGGCTGCTCGGGGTCCTCCTGCCGAGCCGGCGACCGCCGGGAGGCCCCCAGAATTCCCCGCTCAGGCGGGGAATTCTGCACTTGGCGGAGCAAATTGAGGCCAACAAGTGTCGAATTCCCCGCTCAGGCGGGGAATTCTGAGCCCTCATCCTCACCGGCAGGGGGCTCGGCCGCCCGGGCCTTCGCCCGCTCGACGAGCTCGAGCAGGAGCGAGTCACCCACCACCACGGCACCACCCAGGAGCACAGCGGCGACCGGGACCGGAAGAGAGCTGCGGCGTACGGCGAAGATCGCGGCCAGCATCACCGCGGACCACGACGCCTCCGAGGTCGCGAACGGCACGACGGTCCGCTGCCACAGTGCGGCGTCCTCGTCGGGGACGACCTCGACGAACCGCACACCCGGCCTGCTCAGCGGCCAGCCGGCGGCGTACGAGGAGGACACGAGCTGCGCCCGCCTCGACCACCGAGGAGACAGGCACGCGAGGGTGACCCCGGCCCCCCGCACGGCGGAGCCGGGACGGATCCAGGTCGGCACGTTCACGTCAGGATCGGAGGCTCGGTCTTCTCGCGCACGTCGTCCAAGGTCACGTCCGGCGCCAGCTCGACGAGCTGCAGACCCTCCGGCGTGACGTCGAGGACGCACAGGTCGGTGATGATCCGTTGGACGACGCCGCGGCCGGTGTAGGGCAGCTCGCACTCGTTCAGGATCTTCTTCGAGCCGTCCTTGGCGACGTGCTCCATCAAGACGATCACCCGCTTGGCCCCGTGGACCAGGTCCATCGCGCCACCCATCCCCTTGACCATCTTCCCCGGAATCATCCAGTTGGAGATGTCACCCTTCGCCGAGACCTGCATCGCGCCGAGGATCGCGGCGTCGATCTTGCCGCCGCGGATCATCCCGAAGGACGTGGCGGAGTCGAAGAACGACGCGCCCTTGCGGAGCGTCACGGTCTCCTTGCCCGCATTGATCAGGTCCGGGTCCTCCTCACCCTCGTAGGGGTAGGCGCCGACACCGAGGATGCCGTTCTCGGACTGGAGCACCAGCTCGACGTCGTCCGCGACGTAGTTGGGGACCAGGGTCGGCAGCCCGATGCCCAGGTTCACGTAGGAGCCGTCGGTCAGCTCCGAGGCGGCCCGGGCCGCCATCTGCTCGCGCGTCCACGCCATCTCAGGCCTCCGTCCCGGTCACGCCGGCAGCGGCAGGAGCATCCTCGGGACGCGGCCGCGTCGTACGCTTCTCGATCCGTTTGTCCGCGGCCTGCTCCGGGGTCAGTGCCACCACTCGCTGCACGTAGACGCCGGGCGTGTGGACGTCCTCGGGCTGGATCTCGCCCGGCTCGACGAGGTGCTCGACCTCGGCGATGGTGACCCGGCCGCACATCGCCGCGAGCGGGTTGAAGTTGCGCGCGGACTCGCGGTAGACGAGGTTGCCGTGCCGGTCGCCCTTCCAGGCCCGGACCAGCCCGAAGTCCGCCACGATCGCGGCCTCCAGGACGTACTCCCGCCCCCCGAAGTCGCGCGTCTCCTTGGGCGGCGAGCTGATGATGACGTTGCCCTCGGAGTCGTACTTCCACGGCAGGCCGCCCTCGGCGACCTGGGTGCCGCCGCCGGTCGCGGTGTAGAAGGCCGGGATGCCGGACCCTCCGGCCCGCATGCGCTCGGCCAGCGTCCCCTGCGGCGTCAGCTCCACCTCGAGCTCTCCATGGAGGTACTGCCGGGCGAACTCCTTGTTCTCCCCGACGTACGACGAGATCATCCGCCGCAGCCTCTTGTTCATCAGCAGCCGGCCCAGGCCCCACTCGTCGACGCCGCAGTTGTTCGACACCGCCTCGAGGTCCTTCGCCCCCGCCTCCAGCAGGGCCTCGATCAGTACCGAGGGGACCCCGCAGAGCCCGAAGCCGCCGACGGCCAGCGTCGAGCCGTCCGGGACGTCGGCCACCGCTTCTGCGGCGCTCGCCACGACCTTGTCCATCCACGCACCTCCTGGGCCGCATCCTGCCACGGCGCCAGAGGCACTCGGTCGGGTGCTCGAACGGTGCTCGACCGGGTGCTCGACGGGCGCTCAGCCGGCCGTGGGGTCCTCGATCGACCACACGCACTGGCCGATCAGCACGTGCACGGCGCCGTCGGCCGAGCACGCGGCCCGGACCGGGCCATCAGGAGCTGGGAGCGCCTTCCACTCCGTGCCGTCGTTCCAGCAGAGACGGTTCCCACGGGCCATGGCCGCCACGCACACGGGTCGGTCGCCCGCGACGTCGTCGACCAGCACGAGGGGTCGACCACCGCCCTCCGGAACGTTGACGAGCTCGAGCCGCGGCATGGGGACGGGGTTCGAGCGGAGCGGGCCGCGGAAGGGCAGGGGCAGCAGCTCGTGTACGACGGCCCGTCCGTCGAGCACACCCCCGATCCAGGTGTGGCGGCCGCCCCAGGCGGACGCGATGGACGTCAGTGCCGAAGGGGCCGGGGCCAGGTGGACACGCCGCCAGTCGCCGTCAGCCAGTGCCCATGCGGTCGCGGACTGCATGCCCTCGATCCGGCCGGCAACGACGAGGGGATCCTTGTCGGAGCAGCCGAACACCACTGACGTGTCCGGAGGGCCGGCGAGTGGCAGGTCGCGCGAGCGGGGGGGACCCCCACCGATCGCGGCTTCGCGGTCGTGCACGCACAGGTACCAGGACCCGTCCCGCAGATGGCTGCTGAGGACCAGCTCGCGGCCGGCGTCCTTGGCCGGTGAGGCCCACATCGCGTCGACGGCGCCGAGTGGGTGGGCCGCGAGTGCCGAGTCACCCGTGCGGGCGCTCCACAGCTGCAGGCTGCCGTCGGCGCCACGACCGGTCAGCCAGTTGTCGTCGCCAGGAGCGATCCCGAGCACGCCGAACGAGTCCACCGGGACGTCGTCGTACGCCGTCGGGCCCGCGTGCGGCACACGCAAGGGCGCGACGAACACCGTCCCCTCGTCGGTGATGCCGGCGCACAGCCCGCGTTGCAGAGCGGTCACCCTGCCGGCGACCGCGAACCTCATCCAGTCCATGGTGCTTCCCCCGGTTCGAGACGGTACGCGCGCAAGACGTCTCGCGGGACGACTCCGGAAAAACTTCACCTTGTGAGCGAAGGACCGCCGCATGGAAGGGCGCGCGCACTGCCGCGCACGCCGCACCCTTTACGCTCGGAGGGTGCCGAGCCGCGACTTCCCGCAGGTCCGCCTGCACATCGTCACGGGGAAGGGCGGCACCGGGAAGTCGACGGTCGCAGCCTCGCTCGCGCTGGGTCTGGCGGCCACCGAGCAGAACGTGCTCCTCTGCGAGGTCGAGGGCCGGCAGGGGATCGCCCGGATGTTCGATGTCGAGCCCCTGCCGTACGCCGAGCGCCGCATCGCCACCGGCCTACCAGGACCCGACGGCCGGCGCGGCGGCATCGTCCACGCCCTGCACATCGACCCGGAGTCGGCGCTGCTGGAGTACCTCTCGATGTACTACAAGCTCGGCCGGGCAGGGAAGGCACTGGACCGGTTCGGGGTCATCGAGTTCGCGACCACGATCGCACCGGGCGTCCGAGACGTGCTCCTGACCGGGAAGGTCTACGAGGCGAGCCGGCGCAACGCCCGCAACAAGAAGGCCATCTCGTACGACGCGGTCGTGCTCGACGCGCCACCGACAGGCCGGATCGCGGCGTTCCTCGGGGTCAACCAGGAGCTGGCCGGGCTGGCCCGGATGGGGCCGATCAAGAACCAGGCCGACTCGGTCACCACGCTGTTCCGCTCCGAGCGCACCGCTGTGCACCTGGTGACCGTGCTGGAGGAGATGCCGGTCCAGGAGCTCGCCGACGGGATCGCCGAGCTCCGCCGGCACGGGCTACCGGTCGGTGGAGCGGTGGTGAACCAGGTACGGCCTCGCGACCTGGACGACGGGGACCTGGCAGCGGTGCGCGCGGGGAAGGTGACCAAGCGGAAGGTCGCGGCCGACCTCACGCGGGGCGGGCTGACCGGCAACGGTGACCTGGTCCTGAGCCTGCTGACCGAGGCGCGCCACCACGCCGAGCGCAGGGCCCTCGAGGACGCCCAGCGGGTCATCGTCGACGACCTCGACCTGCCGACGTACGAGCTGCCGCGACTCGCCGGTGGGATCGACCTCGGCGGGCTCTACGAGCTGGCCGGCATGCTGCGCGACCAGGGCCTGGCATGAGGACCCGGAGCCGGGTCGGCCCGCAGTCCCTGACCGGAGGCAGGGCGCTGGATGTCGACGGACTGCTCGACGACCCGCACACGGGGATCATCGTGTGCTGTGGCTCGGGTGGGGTCGGCAAGACCACGACATCCGCCGCCCTCGGCCTCCGCGCGGCCGAGCGCGGGCGGAAGGTGGTCGTACTGACGATCGACCCCGCGAGGCGCCTGGCGCAGTCGATGGGGATCGAGGCGCTCGACAACACCCCGCGTCCGGTCAAGGGCCTGCATTGGGCCCCAGGCTTCGGGGGGTCTCCGGGGGACGGAGCCCCTTGGATGGACGCGATGATGCTGGACATGAAGCGCACCTTCGACGAGGTGGTCGAGAGCCAGGCCAGTCCCGAGAAGGCGCGCCAGATCCTGGAGAACCCGTTCTACATCGCGCTCTCGAGCTCCTTCGCCGGTACCCAGGAGTACATGGCGATGGAGAAGCTCGGGCAGCTCTACGCCGACTCGCGCCGCGACGGCACGTACGACCTGATCGTGGTCGACACCCCGCCCTCGCGCTCCGCGCTGGACTTCCTCGACGCACCCGAGCGGCTGTCGAGCTTCCTGGACGGGCGGTTCATCAGGCTGCTGCTCGCGCCCGCGAAGGGTCCCGCCCGGCTGATGTCTGCCGGCCTGGGGATGGTGACGAACGCGCTGACCAAGGTCCTCGGCGCCCAGGTGCTGCGTGACATGCAGACCTTCGTGGCGGCGTTCGACACCCTGTTCGGGGGCTTCCGGCAGCGTGCCCAGAAGACCTTCGAGCTCCTCCAGGCCGACGGAACGGCGTTCCTGGTCGTGGCCGCCCCGGAGGACGACGCACTGCGGGAGGCGGCGTACTTCGTCGAGCGGCTCAGCGAGGACGAGATGCCGCTGGCCGGCCTCGTCGTCAACCGCGCGAGCCCTCAGCCGCTGGGTGACGTCTCCGCGGAGGAGGCGATGGCTGCGGCGCAGCGGCTGCGCCACAACGATCCGGACTCGCTGACCGCCGGCCTGTTGCGGCTGCACGCTGACCGGGTCCGGATCGTGGAACGCGAGGCGCGGCTCCGGCGCCGCTTCGAGGCGGCGCACCCACAGGTGCCGACGGCCGTCGTGCCGGCCCTGGCGGGCGACGTGCACGACCTGGACGGGCTGCGCCAGGTCGGCGCGCTCTTGGCGGGGGAGCGGCCGACCTGACGCCTGCGGCCCGACAGCTGTCTGGCTACGACGGTGTCTTCGTCAGCGCGGCTCAGGCGTTGACGACGACACCGGTGTGCTTCTCGCGAGCCTGTTCGAGAACGGCTCGCCATGATGCGTTCGGACGACGCCGCAGCAGGGCTCGGCGCTCGCGCTCGGTCATCCCGCCCCAGACGCCCCACTCGATCTGGTTGTCGAGAGCCTCGGCGAGGCACTCGGTGCGCACTGGGCACGCACCGCAGACCTGCTTGGCCTTGTTCTGCTCCGCACCACGGACGAACAGCTTGTCGGGTTGCTGACCTCGGCACGCGGCCTGGGCAGCCCAATCTTGATTCCACATAATGACGTCCCCACGATCGTCAGATGACTGACGCTTCCCCATGAAGCCACCCGCCCGGACGAATGTTCAGTCGAAGCACCAAGGTAAAGAGTCCACGACTTCCGGGGACAGACCATTCCGGGTCGATCGCCCTAGTCCCATCGGACTAGTAGCCGGGGGTCGGGAATGAGCAACTTCGTGGCCTCTCACGTAGTCTGATCGGCATGTCCTTGCCCCCCGAGGAGCGTCTCCCCGCGTCCCGAGTGGCTTCCCACCTGGGCGTGATGGCCGTCGTCGCGGTCGTGATGGGCGTGGTCGTGGCCGGACTGGCGATCCCGTTCGCCGGCGTACTCGGGATCGCGTCCAAGTCACTGTCCAAGACCGTCGAGTCGCTCCCCGCCCAGCTGCGCACGCAGCCGTTGGCGCAGCAGACCAAGATCGTCGACCCGTCCGGTCAGACGATCGCCACGCTGTACGACGAGAACCGGGTCAACGTCCCGCTCAGCCAGATCTCGCGGAAGATGGTCAAGTCGATCGTGGCGATCGAGGACTACCGCTTCTACCAGCACGGCGCGCTCGACCTGAAGGGCACCCTGCGCGCTCTGGTCACCAACCAGTCCAGCGGCGGGGTCGTGCAAGGTGGTTCGTCCATCACCCAGCAGATGGTCAAGATGACCCTGCTCTCGCAGGCGAAGACCAAGAAGGCGCGGAAGGCGGCGACGGCCGACACCTACGCCCGCAAGCTCACCGAGCTCCGCTACGCGATCGCCTTCGAGCAGCACTACTCCAAGGACTGGATCCTCGAGCGCTACCTCAACATCGCCTACTTCGGCGACGGGGCCTACGGCGTACAGGCCGCCGCGCGCCATTACTTCGGCACCAACGCCAAGGACCTCACCTGGCTCCAGGGCGCGACCCTCGCCGGCCTCGTGAAGAACCCGAGCGGATACGACCCGCTGAGCAACCCCGACCGCGGGATCCAGCGCCGGAACGTCGTTCTCGACCGGTTGGCCCAGCTGCACGTCATCTCGCAGCACAAGGCCGACCACCTGAAGAAGAAGCCGCTCGGTCTCCACCCGGTGGCCACGCCGAACGGCTGCCTCAACTCCAGCGCGCCGTTCTTCTGCGACTACGTCGTCAACTACCTCGAGCACGATCCTGCCCTCGGCAAGACCGTGAACGCCCGCAAGAAGCTCCTCTATACCGGCGGGCTGACGATCCACACCACGATCGACACGCGGTTCCAACGTGCGGCCGACAACTCCGTGCGCCATCACGTCGCCCCCAAGGACCAGGCGATCGGCGCACTGGCGATGGTCGAGCCGGGCACCGGCGACGTGAAGGCGCTGGCGCAGTCGCGACCGATGGGGCGTGACGCAGCTGCTGGACAGACGTTCCTCAACTACGTCGTCCCTCAGAGGTACGGCGACTCCGCCGGCTTCCAGCCCGGCTCGACGTTCAAGGCCTTCGTCCTCGCCTCGGCGATCCAGCAGGGCATCCCGCTCACGGAGCGCATCTCCGCCCCGGCGCAGGTCAACATCCCGATGAGCCAGTACCGCGTCTGCGGCGGGAGGCACTTCACCAGTACCGACACGTGGTCGGTCCACACCTCCACCATCTCCGGCACGATGGACCTCTACCGAGGCACGCAGGAGTCGGTGAACCCGTTCTTCGCCAAGCTCGAGCTGCAGACCGGCCTGTGCGAGCCCTACCACCTGGCGCAGAAGATGGGCCTCCCGCTCCACGACACGGCCCGCGAGATGGTGCCGTCGTTCACCCTCGGCGTCGCCTCGGTCAGCCCGCTGGAGCTGGCCGACGCCTACGCCACCTTCGCGGCGCGCGGCCTCCACTGCGACCCCCGCCCCGTGACCTCGATCGACGACTCGGACGGCCACCAGCTCAAGACCTACCCGCAGCAGTGCCAGCAGGTCATCGCCGCCCCCGTTGCAGACGCCGTCAACGACGTGCTCCGCGGCGTTCAGTCGCCGACCGGCTTCGGGGCGAACCTGATCCTGAACCAGGAGTCCGCGGCGAAGACCGGCACGAACAACGACAACATGTCGGTGTGGTACATGGGCTACACGCCCAACCTCGCCACCGCCTCGATGATCGCCGGCGCCAACCGGCTCGGGCACTGGGTGACCCTGAACGGCCAGCTGCTCGCCGGGGCCTACGTGCCGACAGCGCACGGCTCCACCACCGCGGGGCCGATGTGGTACGACGCGATGCGGGTGATCCAGCAGTGGCTGCCCGACGCGACCTTCACACCGCCCAACGGCAACGAGGTCAACGGCGTCCTGACCACTGTTCCCGACGTCGCCGGCATGCCCTACGACCAGGCGGCCCAACAGATCAAGCAGGCCGGGTTCTCCGTCGCCGACGGCGGGTACCGGGACTCGAGCTACCCCAAGGACACCGTGGCCTACACGAGCCCTGGCGGTGGTAGCCAGGTGCCCAGCGGCAGCACCGTGACGATCTACCGCTCCGACGGCACGCCGTACGTCCCCCCGAAGCGCCATCACCACGGAGGGAACAACGGCGGCGACAACGGACCTGGGCACGGTCATGGTCATGGTCATGGTCATGGTCATGGTCACTAGCGCTCGACAACGTCACTAGGCGGGCCTCCCCCGCTTCGGCCAGGGGAAGAAATCCGTCCCCCTTCCGGTCGACGACAGGTCGGACGACCTCGCTTACACTCCCCCGAAAGCCGAGCTACTCACGTCGTCCGGGGCGTGCGTGGGACCAGGGGGACAGTCCATGTTGATTCGTTCGGGAGCAGTGCTCTGTGCAGCGGTGGCGGCGGTGGTGATAGGTGCGCCGCACGCGATGGCCGCTCCGAGCTACCAGGCCCACTGGACACTCGACGAGATCGGCAGCGACGCCGCCGCCGACGTGACGGGCAACGGCAATGACGGCGTCAACCACGACGTCGTCGGCGACGGCACCGGGTACGTCTTCAACGGCACCAGCTCTCGCGTGGTCGTTCCGCATGACGCTGCTCTCAACTCCGGGGCTGGAGACTTCTCGTGGGGCGTCACGCTGAGCATGACCAGGGCACCCTCGTCGGGCGAGACCTACGACGTGCTGCGCAAGGGCCTGGCGGGTGTGAAGGGCGGTGACTACAAGCTCGAGATCACCAGTGCCAGCGGCAAGGGCAAGGCGCGCTGCGTGTTCAACTCGGTACTGCCCAACGGCAAGCGAGCCAACATCGCTCTGGCCGGCAGCACGAAGCTGGCCGACGGCAAGCAGCACATGATCACCTGCACGAAGACCTCGAACGCGATCACCGTCACCGTCGACTCCGCCAAGCCGCAGACCAAGACGATCTCCGGTGGGCTGGGGACCGTCTCGAACACCTATGACCTCGCCCTGGGGGCCAAGGCGGAGCCCACCGCCAAGAGCGGGTTCGACTGGTTCGAAGGCGAGCTCTTCGACGCCTGGGTAGGCACCGGCTCCTGACCGGATCGTGGTTCGTCAGGCGCGCCGGAAGGCCCGAAGCACGGATCGGCCACAGGTCACGTCAAGTACTACCCGGCACTCGGGTCGGTGTCGAACGCTGCTGACCTGGGCATGGGAGCCAAGGCGGAGGACGACCCCAGCTACGGCTACGACTGGTTCCAGGGCAGGCTCTACGACGCGTGACTGGA
>Ga0308175_100004040_pt1 | contig 10252 bp, 4 predicted proteins | sample PhyCR1_3_FD_203893 | JGI IMG/M metagenome (GOLD analysis project Ga0308175, IMG submission 203893) | Soil microbial communities from UC Gill Tract Community Farm, Albany, California, United States - DLSLS.C.R1 | ecosystem: Environmental > Terrestrial > Soil > Agricultural land | place: USA...
AGTACGTCAAGCTCAGCCAAAATCTGAACTACGAGACGATGATCGCGGCCATTCGCGTGGACGATCCAGGGAAGCTGGCGGACACGGTGGGCGCGAACCTGCAGCTTACGATCGAAGAGAAGCAGGAACTGCTGGAGATCTTCGATCCCATCGACCGCCTGACCCGCGTGGCGGAGCTGCTGGACATCGAGATAGAAAAACTCAACGTCGACCGCACGATCCAGGGGCGCGTGAAGCGTCAGATGGAGAAGGCGCAGAAGGAATACTATCTCAACGAAAAGATCAAAGCCATCCAGAAAGAGTTGGGACGCGGCGAGAAGAGCGAGTTCGACGAGCTAAAGAAGAAAATCGAAACCGCTGGTATGTCGAAAGACGCGCAGGAAAAGGCGACGGCCGAACTGAAGCGTTTGGAAGGCATGCCGCCGATGTCGGCCGAGTCAACGGTCTCGCGCAACTACCTCGATTGGCTGCTGGCGGTGCCGTGGAAGAAGAAGACGAAGGAGATTCGCGATCTTCACTATGCGCGCCAGGTGCTGGAGAGCGACCACTACGGGCTGGAAAAGATCAAGGAACGTATTCTAGAGTTCCTGTCGGTTCGCCGTCTGGTGCAGAATCCGAAGGGTTCCATTTTATGCTTCGTCGGACCTCCCGGCGTGGGCAAGACCTCGTTGGGGATGTCGATTGCAAAAGCCACCGGGCGCAAGTTTATACGCATGTCGCTCGGCGGTGTGCGGGACGAAGCCGAGATTCGCGGTCACCGGCGGACCTACATTGGCGCATTACCCGGCCAGTTGATTCAGATGATGAAGAAGGCGGGAACGAAGAACCCGGTCTTCATGCTGGACGAGATTGACAAGATGTCGACAGATTTCCGGGGCGATCCCTCGGCGGCACTGCTGGAAGTGCTGGATCCGGAGCAGAATTTTATGTTCATGGATCATTATCTGGACGTCGAGTACGACTTGAGCCAAGTGTTCTTTATCGCGACGGCGAACGTGCTGCACACCATTCCGCCCGCGTTGCAGGATCGCATGGAAGTGATCCGGCTGTCGGGTTACACGGAACTGGAGAAGATGGAGATCGCCAAGCGGTTTCTGGTCACCAAGCAGATGAAAGACACAGGTGTCACGCCAGAGCAGGTCGAGTTTCCGGACGATGGCCTGCAGACGTTGATTCAGTCCTACACCCGCGAGGCGGGCGTACGAAACCTGGAGCGCGAGGTAGGGAACGTGTGCCGGAAAGTGGCACGGAAGGTTGTGGATGCGCAGACGGTGGCGAGCGAAGATCTGGCTGCCGATGCGGCCAATGACCGGAACGACCCGATGATCATCGAAGAAGAGGCTGCACCCGCCGAGGAACCGAAGAAGGGCAAGAAGAAGGCGAAGAAGGAAGAAACGCCTTTGATTCCGATTGAAAAAGTGGTGGTGACGCCGCCGGTGTTGACCGAACTGCTGGGTCCCGCGAAGTTCCGTGACCTGGATCTGGACAAGCGCAACGAGATCGGCGCCACGACGGGCTTGGCCTGGACCGAAATGGGCGGCTCGATTCTGACGACCGAGGCTGCCGTAATGGAAGGCCGCGGCAGGATGACCACGACAGGCAAGCTGGGCGATGTGATGCAGGAGTCGGCGCAGGCGGCGATGAGCTATGTCCGCAGCCGGGCTCAATTCCTCGGATTGCCCAAAGACTTTTACCGCCATCTGGACATTCACGTACATGTTCCCGAAGGCGCGATTCCGAAGGATGGTCCTTCGGCCGGAATCACGATTGCAACGAGCATCAGCAGCGCCTTAACCGGAATTCCGGTGCGGGGCGACATTGCGATGACGGGCGAGATTACGGTTCGGGGCCGTGTGCTACCGATTGGCGGCTTGAAAGAAAAGCTGCTGGCGGCGCACCGGCAAGGTATTTACGAACTGGTTCTGCCCAAAGACAACGAGAAAGACCTGGTCGATATTCCGGAAAACGTCCGCAAAGAGATGAAGCTGAATTTTGTCTCTTCGATGGATGAGGTGCTGAAGGTAGCACTGGAGCGGGAAATCGTCGCTCTGCCTCTGGCCACGACCGCGACGGCAGCGGATCTGGCCGGAAGGCCCTCGGAAGAAAACATCACGCATTAGGCAACGGCCTGCAGGCGTGAACGGATCGGGTTTTAGATTGGTTACGGAACGGTGAAGACTGCCAGGACACCGGGCGCACTGAAAAGGTCTCCGAAAGGAACCGGTAAGACCTTACGGCCCGTGGGGAAACGTCCCCCGCGGGCGAAGGTGGAACCGCCGCCTTCAAAAAACGCAAAGAGATCGTGTTCTTTGATCATCAGTGCGGCAAGCGACCTGCAGTTTCCACCGGAAGCGGCAAACCAGGAAAAACCTTTTGAGATTGCATTTCTGGGGCGCAGTAATGTGGGCAAGTCCAGTTTGTTGAACACGCTTGTACGACAACCTGGACTGGCCTTCACCAGCGCGCGCCCGGGATGCACGCAGTTGATCAATTTCTACAGAATTGACGAGGCCGTCCGTTTCGTCGATTTGCCTGGATATGGGTACGCGCGTGTTTCGCTGGAAGAACGCGCGAGCTGGAAGAAGCTGATCGAGAGCTATCTGGTGAAGCGGCAAAATTTAGCTTTGTCCTTTCTCCTGATAGATGCCAGGCGCGGATGGATGGACATGGATCTGGAACTCAAGGCCTGGCTGGAGTTCCACAACCGTCGATACCAAGTGGTTGTCACGAAGATCGACAAATTGAAAAGCAGTAACGAAATACAATCCGGCTTGGCTGCGATTCGAAAAGAATTGACGGATCAGGAGCCAGTGCCGTTCTCGGCCATAGATGGCCGGGGAGTGAGGGAAATTTGGCAAGTCATCTCGAGCATCAAGAAGAAGTAGTAAACCCCGCGGCTGCTGCCACCGAAGGCACGCCCACCGAGAAGCCACAAGAAACAAACGGCGACAATACGGCGGCACAAGCTAGCGGCGAAGGCCCCGTTGAGTCCAACGAGGCGACGACACGGAACGAGGACCGGCCGGTGGAAGCCACGGCCGACAGGTCCTCCGGGAACGGCGAACCGGCGGAAGCCCCGCGCGGAGAAGGAGCCTCGACGGAAACAAAACCCGCCGAGCAGATGAAGCTTAGCGACGCCAAGCCCGCCGAGGGACGAGGCGACGTGAAGAGCGAACGCCCCACTGCGGGCCGGCTGAAAGCGGCCGCTAGCGAGGCGAAGAGTAACGGAAAGCCTGCGCACGGCAGAGCGTCCGATACGGGCAAACCGGCCGAGGTCAAGAACGGCGAAGGGAGGCCCGCGGGAGAAAACACGCGTCGCCTGATCGCCGACGTGAAGCCGCCTGCCGGGGAGACACGCATGACGCCGGACGTGCGTCCACCGGTGGCTGAGACCCGCATTGCGGAAAACAAGCCGGAGAACCGGCCGGGTGCGCAGACCGCTCCCGGAGGCGAACTTCGAGCGGGCGGAGAAGCGGCAACACCTGCGCAAGAAGGGAAGGCCGGTGAAGCGAATGCTCCCACGGGCGCAGCGGTTCAACAGGCTCAACTGGGTCCGCAGGCTCATCATCGCCGCGGCCGCCATTCGATTGGCAATACCGGCGCGCAAGGTGGCCGGAACGGCACAACCACGCTCGATCTGGTTGAGCTGAAGGACATGAGCATTCAGGCCCTGAACCAGATCGCAAAGGATCTGAGTGTTCCGGGGGCCGCAGGGCTTCGCAAGCAGGAGCTCATCTTTAAAATTCTGCAGACGCAAGCAGAAAAGAGCGGACTAATTTTCTCCGAAGGCGTGCTGGAGTGCCTGCCCGACGGGTTTGGCTTCCTGCGCGCACCTGAGTACAATTATCTGCCCGGGCCGGATGACGTCTATGTGTCGCCATCGCAGATCCGAAGGTTCGATCTGCGCACAGGCGATACGGTCTCGGGCCAGATTCGCCCGCCGAAAGAAGGCGAACGTTACTTCGCTTTGATCAAGGTTGACGCGATCAACTTTGAACCGCCAGAAGAATCGCGGAACAAGATTTTCTTCGATAATCTTACACCGCTTTATCCTGACGAACGGCTGAAACTGGAGACGGCGAAGGATAACTTTTCGGGCCGCGTGATGGATCTGTTAACGCCTATCGGTAAAGGGCAGCGCGGCTTGATTGTCGCTCCGCCGCGCACCGGTAAGACGATGCTTCTGCAGAGCATTGCAAACTCGATTACGACCAATCATCCGGAGATCAACCTGATTGTTCTCCTGATCGATGAACGTCCGGAGGAAGTGACCGACATGCAGCGCTCCGTGCGCGGCGAAGTGGTCAGTTCCACCTTCGACGAGCCCGCGTCGCGGCACGTGCAAGTGGCCGAGATGGTGATCGAGAAGGCGAAGCGGTTGGTCGAGCATAAGCGCGATGTGGTGATCCTGCTCGACTCCATTACGCGTTTGGCCCGCGCTTACAACACGGTGGTTCCGCCGTCGGGTAAAGTGCTGTCGGGCGGCGTGGATTCGAATGCACTGCAGCGTCCGAAGCGGTTCTTCGGGGCGGCCCGCAACATCGAAGAAGGCGGATCGTGCACGATTGTCGCAACGGCCCTGGTGGATACCGGCAGCCGCATGGACGACGTGATCTTCGAAGAGTTCAAGGGCACGGGTAATATGGAAATTCACCTGGACCGCAAGCTCTCCGACAAGCGCGTCTTCCCGGCCATCGATATCAATAAGAGCGGTACGCGCAAGGAAGAACTGCTGATGCCGCGCGAAGAGTTGAATCGCGTTTGGGTGTTGCGCAAGGTTCTGAATCCGCTTTCTCCGGTGGAATCCATTGAGCTCCTGCTCGATAAGCTGGGCAGGACGCGTTCGAACGCCGAGTTCCTGGCCGCGATGAGTGGCTAAGAGCGAGGTTCGCTCACTCTCGAAGTCTATTCACACTGGTAATGGGCCGCATACGAATCCTTTCCGATAACGTCGCGAATAAAATCGCGGCGGGCGAGGTGGTAGAGCGGCCCGCTTCCGTAGCGAAGGAGCTTTTGGAAAACTCGCTGGACGCGGGCGCTACCGAGGTGCGCATCGACGTGGAGCACGCGGGCCGGCGAATGTTGCGCATACAGGACGACGGCTGCGGAATGCTGCGGGATGATGCGATGCTGGCCTTTGAGCGGCACGCCACCAGCAAGCTGAGCGACGTACGCGATCTGCTGGCGATTGCAACGCTCGGGTTCCGGGGGGAGGCATTGCCCTCAATTGCATCAGTCAGCCGCCTTGTGCTGGAAACGCGCGCAGCCGAAGAACAAACAGGCGCTTGCGTCGAGATTACCGGGGGCAAGCTACTTCGCTGCGACGAGATTGCCCGGCCCACCGGCACCACCATTACGGTCCGGGACCTGTTCTTCAACGTGCCCGCGCGCAAGAAGTTTCTTCGGTCCGATCAAACGGAGCTGGCGCATATCGGTTCGCTCGTGACGCACTACAGCCTTGGTCATGCGAACAAGCGTTTCGAGTTGTATCACGAAGGCCGTGAGTTGCTGAATGTCACGCCCGTGTCGAACTTGCGCGATCGCGCGTTCCAGGTGTTCGGCTCGGAGTTGATGAACGATCTTGTCGATCTGCCGCCGAAGAGTTTTGAGATTCTTTTGCCTCCGCCATACCGGCCTCCGTTTGCGCGCGAAGCCGACTCCGAGCCGCTTGAACCGGAAACAGCAACGTTTGTGCTGGAAGGACTGGTCTCCGGGCCGCATCTGCAAAAGCTGAACCGCAATTCGGTTTATCTTTTTGTGAACGGGCGATTGATTCGGGACAAGGTGCTTCTGCATGCGATCTCGGCGGCGTACCACAACCTGATGCCGGCCGGCTGCTATCCGTTTGCGCTTTTGTTTTTGAACTGCGATCCAGGCGAGGTGGACGTGAATGTGCATCCGTCGAAAACCGAGGTCCGGTTCCGGCATGGCTCCCAGGTGCACGACTTTGTACGGGATGCGATTCGAGATACGTTGATGGAGCATCGGCCGGTATCGAGCATTCCGCTCCCGACGTCTCCGCTGCCGCTCCGCGAAAGGGCGCAAGCCAATGCGGGGTACAGCGGCGAAGGGCAACGCGCGGCTGAATTGCCGTTTTCAGAGTTTTCGGCGAGAATCCAAACGTTTGCCGAGACGGCGAACGGCGACGAACCGCTCACGCAAGCGAACGATCAAGAGCGGCAGTTGCCGGAAGTGCAACGGCCCTTTCACGAGCGACTGGTCTACGAGGTTCCCGCGGCTGATCTGCCTCCGGTCGAGCCGCGTCCCAAAGCTACAAGCCGAGTGCCTGATACGCATGGCGCGCTCGATCAACTCCCTTCAGATTGGGATCGCATGGATTCGCTCGAAGCGTTGCCGCAACTGCGGCCGCTCGGACAGTTGCACGACAGCTTTATCGTGGCGGCCGGGCGAGACGGGCTTTGGATCATCGATCAGCATGTGGCGCACGAACGCATTCTGTTTGAGCAAGTGCTCCGGCAGCGGACGGCGGGCACGATCGAAATACAGCAATTGCTGATGCCTTTAGTGCTGCAACTCACTCCGGCCCAGCAGTTCGAGTACCCGCGCATTGCGGACGAACTGAATGCCTACGGGTTTGAAAGCGAGCCGTTCGGGCAGCGGACCATCGCGATCAAAGCGGCGCCAGCAGGGGTTCGTACTGAAGATATCGAAAAGATCATCGTGGAGATTCTGGAAATCTCCGAGAACGAATTGCGGTCCGCATCGCTCGATGAGATCCGGCGCAACGTCTGCGCCACTATAGCCTGCCGCGCGGCGATCAAGATCAATACTCCTTTGGAAACGAAGAAGGTGGAGTGGCTGCTGCGGGCGCTGGCGGCTTGCGATTATCCGATGACGTGCCCGCACGGCCGGCCTATTGCGTTGCGGTACGGCACGAAGGATATTCTGAAGAGCTTTCACCGGATTTAATGGACGATAAAACAATTCTTCATTGCAAATCGATTCTGTTCGACATGGACGGCACGCTGGTGGACTCCAGCGCAGTTATCGATCGAGCCTGGAAGTGGTGGACGGCGAGGCACTCCATGGAGCTTGAGCCGATTATGGCGGTGCAGCAGGGACGCCCGAATCGCGACGTGTTACAGCAGTTTGCTTCGCACCTGGACATCGAGAAGGAAGCGGCCCTGTTTCTGAAGTTTGAGGAAGAGGACCTGCAGGATCTGGTTGCGATACCGGGCGCAAATGAGGCGGTCAGAGAAGCAGACGGCGGGCGATGGGGAATCGTAACGTCCGCCAATCGAACACTGGCGGAGCTTCGCCTGAAGGCGACCGGCTTTCCTATTCCCGAAGTATTCATCAGCGCGGAGAACATTCGCCACGGCAAGCCTGATCCGGAGTGTTACCTGTTGGGAGCGGCAGCGCTGGAGGTGGAGCCACGCGATTGCGTCGTGTTCGAGGATGCGATCGCCGGTGTCCAGGCCGCAAAGGCCGCAGGCATGAAAGTGGTTGGCGTGATGACGAACTTGACGGAAGCGGATTTAGCCGCTCATGTTCATGTGCCTGACTTTCGAAGCGTAACCATACAGCGGAATGGAAGCGGTGAGTTCGAAATCGAGATCAGCCGGATACCCAACGTTCGCTGATCTGCCTACCTATTTAAATTAGACGTATCCGATAGAGTTGGTGTACATTGGCTACACAGGGGTCGATCCGGTGTCCAAATACGCTTTCCTGCTCGCTTTGTTTTTTGCTGCAGCCGCATGGCCGCAGGTGGCTGCCATCAACGGCGAAATTGAGGGAACTGTTACCGATCCCAGCGGGGCTTCCATCGCCAATGCTCCGGCGGCAGTGGAGAATCTGGACACGGGACTAAAGGCGCAGGCGGCAACTAATGACGCGGGGCTTTACCGTTTTCCTTTGCTGCCATTGGGACGATACAAGCTGACCGTTAGTGCGCCAGGGTTTCAAACACAGGAACGCACGGGCCTGGTGGTGACGGCTGGAGCTCCGGTTACGGTCAACATCACGGCCACTGTGAGCGGCGTCAGCAATGTAGTCTCGGTCTCGGAGGGCGCGCCCGCTATCGACCCCAGCAGAACCGATGTCGGCCATACGGTGAGTAGCTTTGAAGTACAAAACCTGCCGCTCGTCTCCCGAAATCCTTACAATTTCATTCTGATTCAGCCCAATGTAGCGGGGCGGCCGAATACCGAGTTCGGTGTTCCGCGAAAGGTGAATGCGAACGGCTTCGATGCCCGCATCAACTACCAGATAGATGGGGGCAATAACACCGAGAGCGACCGCGCGGGAATCCGGCTGACGCCATTCTCCAATACGTTCATTCAAGAGATTCAGAGCGTGAACAATGGCTTTGCGCCGGAATTTGGCGACACAGTGGGAACGGTGTTCAACGCTATCACCAAATCGGGTACGAATCAGTTGCACGGCGAGGGCGCCTACCTGTTTCGCCGGACGGGTTTTTCGGCGCGCCCGAAGCTCCTGAAGCCCAATGCGCCTGGGCCCACAACAAACGTGGACGATTACTTTGGCAATGCGGGCGGCGCTATCGTGAGGGACAAGCTTTTTTACTTTGCCGGCGTCGAACACGTAACGCGAGACCTACCCACGGTGGTGACGGTCACGCCGTCGAACCTGGCGCAGCTTAACCTGCCTGCTTCTTACGCCAACGCCATTCCGTTCTCGCAGCACGTCCTGTTCTTTCTCGGGAAGATCGACTACCAGCTCAACGAGAAGAACAGGGCATCGCTTCGTTTCAACGGGCATCGCAACGATTCACCGTACAACAATGGGGGCGCGCTGGTAACGCTGCCGCAGACCTACAACCTGATTGATCGCAGTTATGCAGGTTCCTTGCAAGTGATTTCCACGATCAGCCCGCAGGCGCTGAATGAATTGCGCATCCAGATTCCGTATCGACTGCAGCGGCAGTTGCCGTTCGAGGCAACGGGCACGGGTCCGTCCATCACGGTGTCCGGAGTGGCACAGTTCGGAGGCTCTCCGAACATTAATTTCATGTACAAGGAAGTCACGCCCGAGGTGTCCGACAACTTCACCTACCTGTTGGGAACACATGCGTTGAGGGCAGGCTTTTCTTATCGGGCCATATTGGACAGTCAAACGCAATCGAACTCCGTCACGTATACGTTCCCCACCATTCCGAGCTATCTGGCGGCCGTAAGCGGCAGTCCACGGACTTATTCGAGCTTCAGCGAATCGGTTGAGCAGCCAAGGCTCGATTACACCTCGAACTTCTACAGCGGGTTTGTGCAGGACGACTGGAAGCCGCGCTCGAATGTGACGGTCATCTATGGCGCTCGATACGACTTGTATCATCCGCCGTCGGCAAACAGCGGTGCGCCGTATCCGGCATCACGCGGCTTCAACGTGGATAAGAACAACGTCTCGCCGCGCCTCGGAATCGCTATTGGATTGGGTAAAGAGCAACGGACAGTGATTCGCGCGAGCGGCGGACTGTTCTACGATGCGCCACAGACCGACATCTATAAGCAGGCTCTTTTATTTACAGGACGAGTGCCGCCGATTAACTTCTCAGTGGGGCCTACGGGCCAACTGGCGCCTATATTCCCGAACATCGTGACCGGCATCCAGCCGGTCCAGGATGTGAAAACGGTGGCACCGGATTTTGCGAACCTGTACTCGATCAACGCGAATTTCAGTGTGGAGCGGACCTTAACCAGCACCATGGGCGTGTCGGCGAGCTACTTCTATACGCGGGGAAATCGCCTGCCGGTGTACCTGAACACCAATCTTGTGCCGAACGGTCAGTTTCTGGCGGATGGCCGGCCGAAGTTTCAGCCGAACGTCTACGCCAATCCGCAGTTTGGAAACGTGCTGGTGGATCGTTCGATGGGGCAGTCGGTCTACAATGCGCTGAACATTACATTCCGGAAAAGGATGAGCCGCGGGCTGGAGCTCTTCGGTTCCTATACGTGGTCGCACGCGATCGACGACGCACCGGAGCAAAACAATATCGACAGTTCGTCACAGGAGCCGGAAGATCCGACGAATGTAAGGCGGGACCGGGGAAATTCGCTCACCGACCGGCGGCACGCGTTCACGGCCAGCGGTGTCTGGCAGCCGGATTTTGGCATCCAATCCGGTTTTTGGCGATATGTCGCGCTTAACAATCAGCTCTCGGCGCTGTTCACCGCGTATTCGGGCGATATCTTCAACATCGGCAGCAATCAGAACTTAAACGGTGACACCGAACTGTCGCCCAGTCTCCAGCGGCCCTTGTTTGTTGGACGGA
>Ga0308175_100004041_pt1 | contig 10251 bp, 8 predicted proteins | sample PhyCR1_3_FD_203893 | JGI IMG/M metagenome (GOLD analysis project Ga0308175, IMG submission 203893) | Soil microbial communities from UC Gill Tract Community Farm, Albany, California, United States - DLSLS.C.R1 | ecosystem: Environmental > Terrestrial > Soil > Agricultural land | place: USA...
CAAGACGCGCATCCTCCTGGACGCGATGCAGGAGGCCGGCACGCTGCGCCGCTACGTCCCGCTGGACGTCACCGAGCAGATGATCCTCGAGACGGCCGCCGCCCTGGTCGAGGAGTACCCCGGCCTGCTCGTGCACGGGATCGTCGGCGACTTCGAGCGCCATCTGCAGCACCTGCCCGCGCCGCTGGGCCCGCGGCTGGTCGCGTTCCTGGGTGGCACGATCGGCAACTTCACGCCCGGCAGCCGCCGGCGTTTCCTGCGCGGGCTGGCGCGGGCGATGGGCCCCGGCGACCATCTGCTGCTCGGCACCGACCTCGTCAAGGACCCGGCGACGATCGAGGCCGCCTACGACGACAGCCAGGGCGTCACCGCCGAGTTCAACCGCAACGTGCTGCACGTCGTCAACCGCGAGCTCGACGCCGACTTCGATGTCGGCGCCTTCGACCACGTCGCGTTCTTCGACCGCGAGCGCGAGTGGATCGAGATGCGGTTGCGGGCGGCCTCGCGCCAGCACGTCCACATCGGCGCGCTGGACCTCGACATCGTGTTCGAGCCGCGCGAGGAGCTGCGCACCGAGATCAGCGCGAAGTTCACCTGCGAGCGGCTGGAGGGCGACCTCGCCGCCGCCGGCCTGGAGCTCGAGCAGGTCTTCACCGACGACGACGAGCTGTTCGCCCTGTCGCTGTCGCGCCCGAGCTGACCCGTGGCGGGATAGCCTGCGGCGCATGCACATCAGGAACGCAGGAGCGCTCGTCGTCGGCGGCGCGTCGGGCCTCGGCGAGGCCACCGTCCGACGGCTGAACGAGGGCGGCGCCGCCGTCACGATCGCCGACGTCAACGAGGATCGCGGCAGGGCGCTGGCGTCCGAGCTCGGGCTCGAGTTCGTCGCGTGCGACGTGCGCGAGGAGGATCAGGTCCAGGCGGCGGTCGCGAAGGCAGCGGAGGCCGACGGCGGGCTGCGCATCGCCGTCACGTGCGCCGGCACCGGCTGGGCGCAGAAGATCGCCTCCTCGAAGGGCCCGCACCCGCTGGACCCCTTCAGGATCATCATCGACATCAACCTGATCGGGACGTTCAACGTCCTGCGCTTCGCGTCGCAGTCGATGATCGGCAACGAGCCCGACGGCCAGGGCGAGCGCGGCGTGTGCATCAACACGGCCTCGATCGCGGCGTTCGACGGCCAGGTCGGCCAGGTCGCCTACTCGGCGTCGAAGGGCGGGGTCGTCGGCATGACGCTGCCGGTCGCGCGCGACCTCGCGCAGTACGGCGTGCGCGTCGTCACGATCGCGCCCGGGCTGTTCGATACGCAGCTGCTGGCGGCGCTGCCCGAGGAGGCGCGCACGAAGCTGGGTGAGTCGATCCCGTTCCCGCCGCGCCTGGGGCAGCCATCGGAGTACGCGCTGCTGGCGGCGCAGATCGTCGAGAACACGATGCTCAACGGCGAGACGATCCGCCTCGACGGCGCGCTGCGGATGGCGCCGCGCTAGACGCTGAGAGCCTTCAGGCACGGGAGGCGACCGGCGCTGCGCTGGACCCCGCCCGGGAACCCGACGGTCAGCTCGTAGGGCCACGAGCCTGAGCAGCTGCGCGGGGTGCGCAGCAGCTCGTGGCCGACCAGCCGGTGGTCGCGGATCCTGCGCACCTCGTACCCCGACGGCGTCCTGATCCTGTAGCGCCGGATGAAGTTCTGGCGCGTGCGACGGACAGCGCTGAGCGAGAGCTCGAGCCGGGCGGGCGCCGCCGTGGCGGGCGCAGCGACCTGCAGCGCCGCGGGCAGCGCCGGGAACCGCAGCTCGTACCCGTATGCGCCGGAGCGGCGGCGAACGAGCCGCCCGACCGTGGTCGCCGTCCTGGGGACACCCGTGCCCAGCGCCGGCTCCAGGAGCGTGGCGACGCTGTCCGCTCCCAGCAGCGTCGCGGCGAGCACGACCGACGCGACGTCGCCACGCTGTGCCGGACTGCCGAGGTACGCGTCGAGCGACCATGTCAGCTCCGTCCTGCCATCCGGCAGGTAGTCGTCGACGGCGACGACGAAGCGGCCGAACCCGATGCGGCTGTCGAGCGGGCAGGTCCCGCGCGCCGCCTGCGCGCGGCTGCAGAGCACGCTGCGCGCCGCCGTGTCGACGCGCGTCCCGCGCGGAAGCGCGACGGCGAGCGAGCTCGCCGTCGACCCGTCCGACGACAGCGCCGTGCCATCCGCCGTGATCACGAGCGCCGTCGGAAGCGCGGCGTTGTTCGGGTCGAAGGCGATCGGCGAGACCGACTGCGCGCGCGCGCCGACGGCGCCTGCCGACACCATCAGCGCCAGGCACAGCCCCGCGGCTGCACGCGTCCGGCTCAGCCGAGGTGCCCCCGGAGCGCCGCCGGCGACCGCACGACGATGCGCCCACGCTTGAGGCTGATCGCTCCCTCGTTCTCGAGCCAGTGCAGCACGCGCACCGCGGCGTCCTTCGGCGCTCCGGCCAGCCGCGCGAGGTCGGTCGGGCTGCCGACGAGCTCGATGTCCCCGTCGCCGGGGTGCAGGGCCTGGCGCGCCTCGACCTGGGCGAGCAGCGTCGCCAGGATGCGGCCGTTGACGGTCGACGTCGCGCTGGCGAAACGGCGGTCCTCCGCCTTCTGCAGCAGGCGGGCCACGTGGACGGCCATGCTGATGGCGGCTTCGGCGTTGCGGTGCAGGATCGCCATCAGGTCTTCGCGCGAGATCGCGATCGCCGTCGTCTCGTCGACGGCCTGCAGCGTCGCGGACCGGCGGTCGCTGGCAAACAGCGCCAGCTCGCCGACGATGGCCCCGTGGCCGACCTGCGCGAGCGCGATCGGCTGGCCGTCCACCAGGCGCCGCATCACCTTCACGCTGCCGGTGTAGATCACGTAGCAGGAGTCGCCGCGATCGCCCTCTTCGAAGATCGTGGTGCCGGGCTCCCAGCTGACCGTGTCGACGTTGCGCGCGAGCGCGTCGATCTCCTCGTCGGAGAGGGATTCGAAGAGGTCGAGCTCGTCGAGCAAGCCGACGACCGTGTCGTGTGGAAGGTTCAAGGCAGGCGTCCTTTCCTGGAGCGGCGATCCTAACCGGCTTGTGGACGTCGCGGGGGCGGGTTAGGCTCGCTCTCCCCGCTGGCCGCTTCGGGTCAGGCAGAAAGGATTCCCTGTTGATCACGCCGATCGCGCGCTTTGCGGTTCGTCATGCCGTGCCGGTCCTCATCGGCTGGGCGCTGGTCGTACTCGTGTTCGGGCTGATCGGCAGGGGCGTGGAGGACAAGGTCCAGCCCTCGCTGCTGTTCGTGCCGGGCACGGAGTCCTCGCACTGGCGCGACGTGCGCAAGGGAAGCTTCAACGAGTCGCTGATCGTCCTGTTGGTCGGCCCGGCGCGCGAGATCGATCGCCAGGGCCCGCAGTTCGCGTCCGATCTCGGACGGCGCGCGGGGACGCGCGCGATCTCGCCCTGGAGCCCCCGCGCCGACCAGGTGAAGGCGCTGCGCCCCAGCCCGACCGAGGCGGCGATCAGCGTCGACCTCCGGATCCCGCCGGGCGGCAACATCAACACCGTCATCGGACCGCTGAAGGACTTCGTCGACGCGCACGTGCACCCGCCGCTGCGCGCTCACCTGTCCGGCGTCCCATCGCTGGGCAGCGAGGTCAACAAGTCGTCGATCGAAGCGCTGCACAAGGGCGAGATGATCGCCGCGCCGATCCTGATCCTCGTCCTGCTGCTCGTGTTCCGAAGTCCGGTCGCCGCGGGGATCCCGCTGCTGATCGCGCTGGGAACGGTCGTCATGGGCTTCGGGATCATCTCGCTGATCCTCAAGCTCACCAATCTCGACGCCGTCGCACTGAGCGCCGCCTCGATGATCGGGCTCGCGCTCGGCGTGGACTACTCGCTGCTCATCGTCACGCGCTTCAGATCGAGTCTTGCCGAGGGCCACGCGCCCAAGCAGGCGGCCTCGATCGCGGCGAACACCGCCGGGCGGACGGCGAACTTCGCCGGCGTGGTGCTGCTGGCGATCACGGTCGTCGCGCTGCTCATGTCCCCCGGGTCGATCCTGCTGTCGATGGCCGCCGGGATGATCGTCGTGACCCTGCTGAGCATGTTCGGCGCGATCCTCCTGGCGCCGGCCGCGACGAGCCTGCTCGGCCATCGGGTCAACATGTGGCAGCTCGGCGGGGCGCCCAGCGACGACGGTGGCGCGATCTCCCGGATCGTCGCCCGCGTGAGCCGCCGCGCGGCGCTGGCGACCGGGCTGCTGGCGGCCCTGCTCGCGCTCGTGGCCGTCCCCGCGCTCGGGATCAAGACAACCCCGCCGGACCCGCGGGCACTGCCGAAGGACAGCCCGGGGCTCGCGGACTTCTACGCGCTGCGAAAGGCCGGCTTCGGCCCGGAGGTCGATGTGGCGCTCGCGGCGCCCAGCGGGACGCTGCTCGATCCCAAGCGGCTCGCGCAGATCGACAACCTCGAACGCCAGATCGCGAAGCTTCCGAACGTCAAGGCCGTCGCCGGGCCCGGGCTGATCGCGGATGCGACGGCGGAGGTGCGCAACGCGCCCAAGTCGATCGGCAAGTCCCGGCGCGACCTGGCATCGGCGGAAGGCGAGCTGGGCACGCGCTCGCGCCAGCTGGAGCGAGCGCGGCGCGAGGCGCGCCGGCAGGCCGGCGACGTCAGCCGCGGCCTCGAGCGCGCGCGGAGCCTGCTCGACTCCGGGCAGGGCATGCTGGCGGCAGCCACCTCCCGCACCGGCGACGTCGACCGCCTGAAGAACGGGCTGTCCGCGGCGCAGGACGGCGCCCGCCAGCTCGCCGACGGGACGCAGACGCTGAAGGGGCAGGCTCGGCTGCTGGCGAACGCGCTCGGGGAGATCCGCGATCGCGTCGACGCCCTCATCCCCGCGATCGTCAGCGGCCAGCGCGCGCTGCGCGACGCACAGGCGCGGCTGAGCCTGCTGCGGATCCCCGCCCAGACGACCGCGAGCGAGCTTCGGGACGCGCTCGCCGCGCTCGACCGGGCAGGCACGTCGGATCCCTCCATCCAGGAGGCGCGCCAGCACGTCTCCTCCGCGCTGTCCGCGATCGGCGGCAGCGGGCTGCAGACCGCCCAGGCCGGCGGCTTCCCGGGCCTCGACGCGGCGCTCGCGAGCGAGCTGGCGCTGGCAGAGGCAGCGGGCAGGCAGATCGACGGCGCCGTCCGCCAGGCCGCGCAGTTCTCCGACGTCATGCAGCAGGTCGCCGACGGCGCCGGACGGCTGGTGACCCCCGGCCTGAGCACCGTTGCAGGCGGTGAGCAGGAGCTCGCCGCCGCGCTGGGGCAGGCCCGTGACGGTGTCGCCGCCGTGCAGCCCCAGCTCAACGACCTCGCCGGCGGGGCCCAGTCGCTGCTGTCGACGGGCGGCGAGCTGCTCGATGCCAGTGGCGCCCGCGCGACACCGCTGCTCTCCGAGCTGCAGCAGGGCCTGGGCGCCGCGTCGAGCAGGATCAACACCGTCCGCGATCAGCTGCGCACGCGCAGCGGCCCGTTCGAGCCCCTGCGCACGCTGCACACGCTCGACGTGGACTCGCCCGGCTTCTTCCACTCCGGCTACCTGCTCGTCGCCGGGCTCGACGGCGCGCGCCCGTCCGAGCGCGATGCGATCGCGGGCATCGTCGACAGCGCCAACGGCGGCAAGAAGGCGCGCATCCTGGTGATGCCGAACGTCCCCACCAACGACCCGCGGCAGGACCGCGTCGTCGACGGCGTGCGCGCGCTCACGCATCGCTTCGAGCGCGACACCGGCGTCGCCGCGCCGGTGGGCGGGACCGCGCCCGAGCTGACCGACTTCGAGCGCGTGAACCGCACGCGCGTGCCGCTGATCATCATCGCGATCTGCCTCGTGACCTACCTGGCGCTGATCCCGATCCTGCGCTCGGTCGTGCTGCCCGCGATCGCGGTCGGTCTGAACCTGCTGACCGTCTCGGCTGCCTTCGGGGTCCTGACGCTGCTGTTCGTCGGCGACAACCCGCCGATGGGCGGCTCGGGAAAGCTCGACATCGTCACGGTCACCGGCATCTTCGTCGTCACGTTCGCGCTGTCGATCGACTACCAGGTCTTCCTCCTCACGCGCATGCGCGAGGAGTACGTGCGCACGCAGTCGCACACCGCGGCGGTCGAGTTCGGCATCTCGAAGACGGCGAGGGTCGTCACCGGCGCCGCGGCGATCATGGTCGCGGTCTTCGTCGCCTTCGCGCTGTCGAGCTTCTCGCTGATCCAGCAGCTCGGAGTCGGCCTCGCGACCGCGGTCCTCATCGACGCGACGGTCGTCCGCCTCGGGCTCCTGCCGTCGATCATGAAGCTCGCCGGCGACCGCACCTGGTGGCTGCCGACGTGGCTTGACGAGAGGCTGCCGTTCCTCGACACCGAGGGCGCGGTCTTCGCCCGCGACGCCGACCACATGCGCGCGCCGGCCGGCGGCTAGCGTTCGCTCTTGCCGAGAAGCGGGGGCACGTTGCGTTGGGGTGCGTGGCGTGGTTCGGGTCAGTGCGACAAAAGGGTCAGACCCGAATGTCGCACCGCGATCGACTTGGGCGCCATTGGTCCCGCATATGGGGACTTTGCGCGCCCAAGTCGCGCGCGACACCCTTCACCCGGCGATCACGCCTGAGCGGAACGCCCGCTTCGCCCGTAGCGGGCAGCTCCGCGAGAGCTACTCGCCGGCGCCCTCGGGGTCGTCGCCCAGGGGGCGGTCCGGTGCCTCGCCCTCCCAGTCGCCGGCGACCTTCTCGGCCTGCTCGGGGCCCTGGGCGTCCGCCTGACGGTCCTTGAGCTGGTCCTTCGCGTCGTCGAGGCGGTCCTCGAGACGGTGGAGGTCCTCCTCGAGTTCGTCGGCGCTGTGCTCGATCTGTTCGCCGGGATCGCGGCCGTGCTCGGTCATGCGGCGGGTCTTCCCAGCGGGCGCCTTGACTATGCTCGGGCGCATCGCGGGGCCGGCTGACACCACACACCCCCAGGACGTCCGGGTCCGGAGGGCGCTGCTCTCTGTGTCGGACAAGCGCGGGATCGTCGATTTCGCGCGCGGCCTGGCGGATCTCGGCGTCGAGATCGTGTCGACGGGCGGGACGGCGCGCGAGCTCGCCGACGCGGGCCTGCACATCCGCGCCATCGACGACTTCACCGGCTTCCCGGAGATCATGGACGGCCGCGTCAAGACGCTGCACCCGCGGCTGTACGCGGGCCTGCTGGCAGTCCGCAGCGACGCTGACCACATGGCCGCCGCGGCCGAACACGAGATCGAGTTCGTCGACCTGGTGTGCGTGAACCTCTATCCGTTCGAGCGCACCGCGGCGCGCCGCGGGGTCGAGGACGCCGAGGTGATCGAGAACATCGACATCGGCGGCCCGACGATGATCCGCGCGGCGGCGAAGAACCATGCCTACGCGGCGGTGGTCGTCAAGCCGGAGTCCTACGACGCGGTCCTGGAGGAGCTGCGCGCCTCCGACGCGCAGCTGTCGCCGGGCACGCGCGAGGCGCTGGCGGCGGACGCCTTCGCCTACACCGCCCGCTACGACACGGCGATCGCGCGCTGGTTCGCCGAGCGCGGCGAGGACTTCCCACCGCTGTACGTGCGCGCGTTCGAGAAGGTGGTCGACCTTCCCTACGGCGAGAACCCGCACCAGCGCGCCGCCTACTACCAGCAGGTCGGCGCCCGCATGCACGTGCTGTCGATGGTCAAGCAGCACCACGGCAAGCAGATCTCGTTCAACAACCTGCTGGACCTCGACTCGGCGCGCGCGATGGTGCGCGACTTCGAGATCCCGTCGTGCGCGATCGTCAAGCACAACAACCCGTGCGGCGCGGCCGTGGCGGCCGACGCGCGGCAGGCCTACGAGGCCGCCTTCGCCTGCGACCCGCTGAGCGCGTTCGGCGGCGTGATCGCGCTGAACCGCCCGGTCGACAAGGCGCTGGCGGAGAAGCTGCACGAGCAGTTCGTCGAGGTGCTGATCGCCCCGGGCTACGACGACGACGCGCTCGAGGTCCTGTGCCAGAAGCAGAACATCCGGATCCTCGAGGACAACGAGCGCCGGCTGCCGCTGATCGGCGACCCCGAGGTCAAGCAGGTCACCGGCGGCCTGCTCGTCCAGGACCGCGACAGCGAGCGCGACGACCGCGAGGCGATGGAGGTCGTCACCGAGCGCAAGCCCTCCGACAAGGAATGGCAGGACCTGCTGTTCGCCTGGCGCGTCTCGCGCCACGTGAAGTCCAACGCGATCGTGCTGGCGAAGGAGCTGGCGACGGTCGGGATCGGCGCGGGTCAGATGTCGCGGGTGGACTCCGTCCGGCTGGCGATCGAGAAGTTCCGCGGCGACTCGTTGCACGGCGCGGTGATGGCGTCCGATGCCTTCTTCCCGTTCTCCGACGGCCCCGAGCTGGCGATCGAGGCGGGCATCACGACGATCGTGCAACCCGGCGGGTCGGTGCGCGACGACGAGGTCGTGGCGGCCGCCGACAAGGCAGGCATCGCGATGGTCTTCACCCGCCGCCGCCACTTCCGGCACTGATGGCGATCGAGCGGCACGGCTCCGGCGGTCCGTGGGAGCCGGTCGTCGGCTACAGCCGCGTCGTGAAGGCCGGCCCGATCGTTGAGGTCGCGGGCTGCACCGCAGTCGACGAGGCGGGCAACATCGTCGGCGGCGCCTCGGTCTACGACCAGGCGCGCCAGGCGCTGGCGAACGTCGTGGCGGCGCTGGAGCGCGTCGGGGCGCGGCCGGAGCACGTCACGCGCACACGGCTGTTCATCACCGACATCTCGCGCTGGGAGGAGCTCGGCCGCGCGCACGGCGAGGTCTTCGGGGAGATCCGACCGGTGACCGCGATGTACGGGATCAGCGCGCTGCTCGACCCGCGGATGCTGGTCGAGATCGAGGCTACGGCCTATTTACATGATTCCTGAGTGAGCACGCCCGGGTAGCCAGGGTCCAGCACTCGCAAATCGGAAGGAGGGAATTGCATGCTGTGGCTCATTCTGGGTGTCGTCCTGCTGATCATCGCGATCGCCGGCGGCGCCATCGTGCACCCGATCCTGTTCGTGCTGGCCATCCTGGCCCTGATCATGTTCCTGATGCACTTCAACGGACGCGGCGCGCGAACGATCTAGCGTCGCGATTCGCCGTACGAAAAGCCGTGGCGCCGGGCGAGGCGCCACGGCTTTTTCATGCCCTGAGCAGGAGCTTCTCGTTGCCGTCCGGGCGGTCGCGCACCATGCCGCCTCCGTGTCCGGTCCGGCGACCTCTGCTCCCACGCGCCGGCGCGCCTCGCGCGCGCCGTCATCGAAGACCACGCTGCGCCCCTGGCAGCGCCAGGCGGTTTCGGCCATGGCGGACTGGCTGGACGGCCCGTTCCTGGTCGCCGCGGCGCCCGGCGCCGGCAAGACGGTGCCGGCGCTGCACGTCGCGCGCGAGCTGCTGCGCACGCGGCAGATCGGGCGGGTCGCGGTCGTCTGCCCGACGGCGCCGCTGACGCGCCAGTGGGCTGCCGCGGCCGCGCGGATGGGCCTGCAGCTCGCCCCCGACGCGTCGACCGTCCGCCCGCCGTCGGGCTTCGACGGCGTCGCGGTCACGTACGCGCGCGTCGCGCAGTCGGGCACGCGCTGGGCGAAGCAGTGCTCGCCGGGCACGTTCGTGATCGCCGACGAGGCGCACCACCTCGGCGACGAGCTCGCCTGGGGCAAGGGGTTCAACGCGGCGTTCGCGGCCGCGGCACGCTGGCTGCTGCTGTCGGGTACGCCGTTTCGCTCCGACGCGGCGCCGATCCCGGGCGTCCGGTACGACGGCGACGGCATCGCGGTGCCGGACGTGGCGTACTCGTACGCCGACGCGGTGCGCGACGGCGTCTGCCGGCCCGTGACGTTCGTGCCCTACGACGGCGTGCTGCAGTGGCAGTCCGGCGAGGAGACGATCGAGGCGTCGTTCGCCGACGCGGTCCACTCGCGCGAGGCGGCGCGGCGCTACCGCACGGCGATCAGCGTGGAGCTCGCGGACGGCCTGCCGCGGATCCTCGCCGCCGCGCACGAGAAGCTCTCCTCGATCCGCGCCGACGGCCACCGCGACGCCGGCGGCCTGGTCGTGGCGGCCGACGGCGCGCACGCCCGGGCCGTGGCGAAGATCCTGCGCTCGGTCACCGGGAGGGCGCCGCTCGTCGTCCTGCACACCGAGGCGCGCGCCGCCGAGAAGCTCGCGGCGTTCCGTGAGGGCCGCGAGCCCTGGATCGTCGCCGTCAATATGGTCTCCGAGGGC
>Ga0308175_100004042_pt1 | contig 10251 bp, 9 predicted proteins | sample PhyCR1_3_FD_203893 | JGI IMG/M metagenome (GOLD analysis project Ga0308175, IMG submission 203893) | Soil microbial communities from UC Gill Tract Community Farm, Albany, California, United States - DLSLS.C.R1 | ecosystem: Environmental > Terrestrial > Soil > Agricultural land | place: USA...
CAAAAGCAGATAATTGTACCCTTACACCAAAGAAAAATGTACCAATGGTCACAAAAAAAGATATTTACGACCGAACTTCTCAAAATAGGGGACTCATGGTCACAAAAAAGGGGTAATCATAATGACTGTTAAAAATCATTCTGAAATGGATACTGTTTTAGAAGCCATCAAAAGAGCAAATGAAAAATACAAACTAGATACCACACAGTTGGTCCAAAAGATTGCAGAATTAGAAGAAGCTTCACGATATGAACATTCATTGCTCTATGCCTTAAATCAAATCTCCATGGAAGATCCCAACTGGACCTTTCTTGCAGCAAACCTATTTTTAAATGATTTATATCATAAAGCAGCCAAACATAGGGAATATAACCAGGAAGAAAAATATGGTAATTTTTATAAACTACTTAGCTATCTCACGAAAATAGGAATCTATTCAGAAGATCTACTAAATAATTATACCAAGGAAGAGATTGAAACCTTGGGATCTGAAATAGATCCAAACAAGGATTATTTGTTTAATTACATAGGCTTATTTTTATTAGCAGACCGTTACCTTGCAAAGGATTATGAAGGTAAAACTTACGAATTACCTCAAGAACGGTTTATGATCATTGCAATGACCTTAATGTTAAATGAACCAAAACATAAGAGGCTTTCATATGTAAAAGAAGCTTATTGGGCGTTAAGTAATCTGCATATGACCGTAGCGACACCGACGTTATCAAATGCTGGAAAAAGCTTTGGGCAGCTTTCCTCCTGTTTTATTGATACCGTCGACGATTCGTTAGACGGAATCTATCTAAATAATTGGGATATTGCCCGACTAAGTAAGGATGGCGGCGGAATAGGCATTTATCTCGGAAAGGTACGTGCCTTAGGTTCTGATATTAAAAAATTCAAAGGGAATTCATCCGGTGTTGTCCCGTGGATCCGGCTCATCAACGATACCGCTGTGAGTGTGGACCAGCTTGGACAAAGGCAGGGAGCAATCGCTGTTTATTTAGATGTCTTTCATAAGGACATGATGAGTGGCTTTTTAGATTTAAAAACAAACAATGGAGATGAAAGACGTAAAGCTCATGATATCTTCACCGGCGTGTCCATTCCGGATTTGTTTATGAAAAAACTTGAAGAAGTAGATGAAACCGGCAGAAGTATTGGAGAGTGGCATACCTTTTGCCCTCATCAGGTCAAGCAAATCATGGGTTGGAAGGATAAGAACGGCAGGCTGCTTGGATTAGAAGATTTTTATGATGAGGAAGATGAAAAGTTCTTTACGCTAAAATATGAAGAAGCTGTCAATCATCCATTACTTCCTCGAAAAACATATCGGGCAATGGATATTATGGCAAGAATAATGATTTCTCAATTGGAAACAGGGACTCCATATATGTTTTATCGTGATGTAGTGAACCGCCTAAATCCTAACAAACATTTACAGGGGATTGGCCGCACGTCAATTTTTTGCAGCAACTTGTGTACAGAAATTGCGCAAAATATGTCTGCCACCACAATTGTCAAGGAATATAGAGATGAAGAAGGCAATATTGTGATTGTTCGTAAACCAGGGGATTTTGTTGTTTGTAATTTATCTTCCATTAACCTGCCAAAATCAGTGGATGTTTTGGAAAGGCTGATCCCAATTCAAGTTAGAATGTTAGATAATGCCATCGATCTAAATACGATTTCGGTCGGGCAAGCTGAAGCGACAAATAAAAAATACCGGGCTGTAGGCCTGGGGACATTTGGCTGGCATCATCTGTTGGCGTTGGAGGGGATTCACTGGGAATCCAATGAGGCCGTTACCTTTGCGGATCAATTGTATGAAGATATCGCTTTTTATACGATTCGTTCTTCCATGGAATTAGCTAAAGAGAAAGGCTTTTATGGAAAGTTTAAAGGTTCCGAATGGCAAACAGGCCGTTATTTTGAGCGCAGAGGTTACAAAAGTGAACGGTGGAATCAACTCAAGGAGGACGTTTCTAAATATGGCGTTAGAAATGGTTGGATGATGGCTGTTGCTCCAAATTCGTCGACAGCAAAAATAGGGGGATCGACAGATGGAATTGATCCATTGTACGCGGTTGAATACGCCGAGGAGAAAAAGAACTTTAAGTTTAAAGTTACGGCACCTGACTTAGATCACAACACATATAACTATTATCGCCGATCAAGACACGCCCTAGATCAATCCTGGAGTATTCGACAAAATGCTGCAAGGCAGCGGCATATTGACCAGTCGATTAGCTTTAACCTTTATGTCAGGCACGATATTAAAGCAAAAGATTTATTAAATCTGCATTTGGAAGCCTGGAAACGCGGCTTAAAAACAACCTATTACGTGAGAAGTACTTCACAAACAGAAATTGAAGAATGCGAAGCCTGTCATAGCTAGAAGGAAGGGGAGAAAAAACATGATTCATTCACCATTAACCAAAATTAAACTATTAAATCCGGAATATCCCAATAAATCTACTGGAATCATCAATGGCAAGTCTTCAGGTCTGCTGAATTGGAATGATATTGCCTATCCACAAATGTACGATTTATACCAAACCCTGTTAGCGAATTTTTGGAAAGCGCAAGAAATTAATATGCAGGATGATATAAAACAGTGGGATACCCTTAGTGAAACGGAAAAAGATATTTTTCTGCGAATAAATACACAGCTGGCTTCCCTAGATAGTTTGCAAACACCGACCATGAGTCAAGTCATGGATTATGTGACAGATTCAAGTTTTAAAGCTATTTTTGCTGTTATTTCACAACAAGAAGCTGTTCATAATGAATCCTATTCCTATATCCTCAGCTCAATAGTTCCGATTGGTGAGCAAAATGAACGGTTCAACCAGGCTAAATTGGATCCGATTGTTAGGAAAAGAAATCAACTAATCTTGGATGCATATGAGAATTTTAGAGAAAATCCTACCCCACAAGCATTATTTCAATTGTGTGTGAATTCGATTAATCTTGAAGGCATTTATTTTTATGCGGGATTTGCCTTTTTCTATCATCTGGCACGGAATCAAAAAATGCTGAAAACCAGTACAATGATCAGTTATATTCAGAGGGATGAAATGCAGCATGCCTATTTTATCGCTCAGTTTATCCGAATTCTATTGACGGAAAATCCTGATCTGCATACAGAAGAGAATATAAACTATGTCTATCAGACGATAAACGAGGCAGTCCAACTTGAAAAGGAATGGGCTCAATACATTCTAGCTGATATGAAAGGTATTGACTTAAAAGAATTTGAAGAGTATGTCGAATACCTTGCGAATAAGCGGCTAAGACAGCTAGGATTAAACAATCTATATCCTGAAAAAATAAACCCTATGCCATGGATTCATGTATTTGGTGATGAAATGGTAAATGAAACGAAATCCGATTTCTTTGAGCAAAAATCAAGGACCTACTCAAAAGTGTCATCATCTAATGGGTTTGATGAACTATAAATGAGAGTAGCAATCGTTTATTCATCTGTAACGGGAAACACGAAAGAATTAGCGGATGTCATTTATCGAAACTTTATCAGTCATTCAGCAGATGTAATGATTGAAAGAGTTGAATCATTTTCGGTTGAGTGTTTAAGTACTTTTGATGCGATAATCATTGGCACTTATACTTGGGGTGATGGAAAGATTCCTAAAGAAATGTGGAAACTCTATCATGCGATTGAGAAACTTGAGAACAAAAACTTGATTACCGCAGTTTTTGGAACAGGGGATAGCTTTTATCCGAAGTATTGCGGGGCAGTTGACTTTTTTCGGGATATGTTGTTTGTTCATACAACGTTAGCAGCAACGTTTAAAGTTGAACTGCTTCCGCAAATTCAGGATTTATTTCGCAGCCAAATGTTTGTTGATTCAATCATAAAAAGGGTGAACCAAGTTGCGTATAGTTCCAACTTGAAAATGTAATACAAGGATAAAGATCACCTTGGGCTTAACTGTATTTTGGGATGTGAGAGTGCAAGTGTCTATGAAAGATTTCCATTGCTGTGCGACATGCAGGAATTTTAAAGCTGAGAAGAAAACAGAAGGAATGAAATATTTTTGCACCAGGTTAGGTTATGAGACAAAAACGGACTATAAATTTAATTGCTGGAGCCCTAACGAGCATGTAAAAAAGTTATTGAATAAAAAGTAATCGTTAATAATCGAGTGTAAACTTAGAAAAATGAGGACCGTAAACGATCCTCATTTTTAATTGTTCTTAAACTTTGATTGAACAATGTTCTAATTTGGAAAGAATTAAAAAGTTAGAATAGTCAGGATAAATAATTGATTATTGAGAATATCGATTATTTATATATTGAATAGATGATTTTTGCTGAAAAGACGAACATTCTTATTGATTGACAAATTAATATTCGTATTATACAATCGATTTTGTGTTTAAGATAAAAAGTATTAAAACTCAACCTAACGATATGGATGAAACCGTGGACGGTTCGGAAAACTACTTTTATTAGACAAGTTGTTTTTAATTAAAACTATTACTTAGTAAAAACCTAAATATGGAGTGAAAACACATGGAAAATGTATTTGACTATGAGGATATTCAACTTGTTCCAGCAAAATCGATTGTAAACAGCCGTACTGAATGTGATACAACGGTCACATTTGGCGGTCGTACGTTTAAGCTGCCTGTTGTGCCTGCAAACATGCAGACAATTATAGATGAGAAGGTTGCAGTCTTTCTAGCCGAGAATAATTACTTCTATATTATGCATCGTTTTCAGCCAGAAACACGCTTAGATTTTGTTAAAGACATGCAATCTCGAGGATTGTTTGCATCGATAAGTGTTGGTGTTAAAGAAGAAGAGTATCGATTTATTAATGAATTAGCGGAAGAGAATCTTACACCTGAATACATTACCATTGATATTGCACACGGTCATTCTAATGCTGTAATTAATATGATTCAGCATATCAAGAAACACATCCCTGGAAGCTTCGTTATTGCGGGAAATGTTGGAACTCCAGAAGCCGTAAGGGAATTAGAACATGCCGGTGCAGATGCAACTAAAGTCGGAATAGGACCAGGAAAAGTTTGTATTACTAAAATTAAAACTGGATTTGGTACTGGAGGCTGGCAGCTTGCTGCACTAAGATGGTGTGCGAAAGCCGCAAGTAAACCGATTATTGCTGATGGAGGAATCCGTACACATGGTGATATTGCTAAATCGGTTAGATTTGGAGCAGCAATGGTCATGATTGGTTCCTTGTTTGCCGGTCATGAAGAGTCACCAGGAGAAACTGTTGAAAAAGATGGAGAACTGTTTAAAGAATATTTTGGTTCAGCTTCTGAGTTTCAAAAAGGTGAGAAGAAAAATGTAGAAGGCAAAAAGATGTATGTTAAATTTAAAGGGGCGTTAAAAGATACCCTAGTGGAAATGGAGCAGGATCTACAATCTTCAATTTCCTATGCTGGAGGCAACAAGCTCTCGGCCATTCGAAATGTTGATTATGTGATTGTTAAGAATTCCATTTTCAATGGAGATAAGATCTATTAAGACTAGTTATAAACTAATAAATGTCATTAAAAGTGAGCAAGGTTCTATAGGACTTGCTCACTTTCTAGTTTAAAAGTATTTTTCGTCATTAAAATAAGTCACTAGTTTGGTCATTTTTTATATTTTTATTCGGTTAAAATTATTACATTACAATTTCTAAGATTAAATCCCTCATAAAAATGAGATTCCTTTCGAATTTTTATATATAGTTTAATAAAGAATAGGTATTTTTTATTTCTGTTCAGCTATTAACATTAAATGAAGTTCATGATCTAGGGAATAGGGGAGAGTTTTTTTGAAGGAGTTTGTGGTATGTTATACTTTAGAAAACGATATAAAGCGAGAAAGAATATTAAAAGAATCAACCATTAAAAAAGAAGATGTGGTTCAAGAAATACTCAAAAAAATTGAACAACGGAAATTCTTTCTTGCAGAAGACAGCGAAGGAGATTGCTGGATTAATAGTTCCTTAATCCGTTATATACGCGTAAATGAAAAGAACCGGCAAAAAATTAATCTTATCCATATGTTGTAACTGATTAATGTCTCTTTAATCAACTTTGAGTAACCATATTTACAGGGGAGAGTAGAAGAATGTCAGAAGAAACATATCAATCTCGTGAAGAGCGAAAACGGGCAGAAAGAGAAAGACAAAATGAACAAAGGAGTCATCGAATCCCGAAAAAAACCTCCTTGTTAAAGAAGATAATGATTGTTTGTCTGGTACTCGGGCTCGTTTCAACAGGAGCAGGAGCGATAACATTTGCTTCAATGATTAAGGATGTTCCTAAATTGGATTCTTCTCAACTAGTAGATCCGCTTTCGACGAAATTTTATGATAAAAATGGAAACTTCTTATATGAATATGGAAAAGAAAAGCGAACTAAAATCACCTATGAACAAGTTCCCAAAGTGCTTGAACATGCGTTTATTGCTACGGAAGATTCGCACTTCTACGAACATCATGGGATTGACATTAAACGAACAGCCAAAGCTATTTTAGTGAATTTAACAGGAAATTTCGGATCACAAGGCGGCAGTACCATTACACAGCAGGTAATTAAAAACTCATTTTTAACTCCAGAGAAAACACTAACGCGAAAAGTACAAGAATGGGACTTGGCGTATCAGTTAGAAAATAAATATTCAAAGCATGATATTTTAATGATGTATTTAAATAAAATCTATCTTGGTAACCGTTCATACGGAGTAGCTGCAGCAGCAAAGAATTACTATGGAATTGAAGCGGATGAGTTGAACAAATTGACACTTGCACAGGCAGCGATGTTAGCCGGACTGCCACAAAGTCCAAATAATTACGATCCAACCAAGCCTGAAAATAGAGAAGATGCAACTAAACGCCGCAATATTGTTTTAAGCTCAATGCTGAGAGATGGATATATAACAATAGAACAAATGAAGGAAGCATCAAAAGTTCCTATTACAGAGGGGCTAGTAGAAAAAAACACACAACAAGCTATGCCTTATGAAGCCTTTTTGGATGCAGTGGTGAAAGAAGTAAAGGGCAAACTAAAGGATGTTGACATTAGCACGGATGGGTTATCTATTTATACGACACTTGATCCAAAAGCACAGGATTATGCAGATAAAATGATGGATACCAATGAAGTCATTGCCTATCCTGATTCTAGTTTTCAGGGAGCATTCGTCTTTTTAGATACAAAATCAGGGGAAGTCAGAGCGATTGGCAGTGGACGAAACGACTATAAAGCACAATTCCTAGGTAATAACTTTGCCGTCGATCTTAATCGCCAGCCGGGCTCGTCATTTAAGCCCATTTTTGATTATGGCCCAGCGATCGAAAACTTAAAATGGTCTACTGCACATTTAATCAATGATCAGGAGACATCCTATTCAACAGGTCAGCCCATTTCAAACTGGGATCACCAATATCATGGTTTATTGACGATCAGGACCGCACTTGAAAAATCTTACAATATTCCTGCGCTACTTACGCTTAGAGACGTTGGACTTGATAAGTCCAAGAACTTTGCAGAACAGCTGGGAATTACATTTAAGAATAACCATGTATATGAATCTTATTCCATTGGCAGCAATACCGTTAGTCCTTTAGCCATGGCTGGAGCCTATAGTGCTTTTGGAAACAACGGTGTCTACAATAAACCGCATTTTGTCCAAAAAGTAGTTTTTCCAAATGGCAAGGTTATTAATTTTGCTGACAAATCTAAACGTGTCATGCAGGACTACACTGCCTATATGGTAACGGATATGCTGCGCTCAGTTGTATCCACTGGAACAGGAACTACGGCAAATGTTAGTGGGCTAGATGTTGCTGGGAAAACAGGAACAACGAATTTTGATACAAAGACTCGTGCAAAATACGGTTATCCAAGCACAGCAACAAATGACAGCTGGTTTGCTGGATATACGCCGCAATACACGATGGCGGTCTGGACTGGATATGCACAAAATGGACCTGGAAATTACATGGCGGGTAATACCACCAAAATCGCTCAATATATGTTTAAGGCTATGATGGAATCCTTTGGAACAGATACGTCCAATTTTCAGCAGCCAGACAGTGTATACAGCTACAATAATGAACTATATATAAAAGGAAACAGCACAGCAGAAGTTCCTGCAAAACCTAAATTCCATAAAGAAAAAGCAACTCCTAAAAAGGTTGAAAGTAACCAATATGAGAATGGAAAAGGTAAGGCCAAGGGTAAAGACAAGGGCAAAGACAAGGGTAAAAATAAAAAGGACTAATTGGAATGTGTGAGGACAGTTCTTGCGTTTACTTTAACACAAGAATTATCCAAAAGTAATGGGCATCCCTTTTAGTCATTCGAGTTCAAAGAACCTTAGAAAGAATTTTACTAAGCTTCATTTTTCGTGCATTTTTGACTATCTATACAGAAAAGAAAATAGGAAGTAGTTTAAAAGAATTTCCAAGATTTTATGATTAAATAAACTGACGAAACCTAATGAGAACATAATCAGGCCAATAATCCAAGAAATAGGGGCAGCTTCTTCGGTTAAGCCATGGTTCCAAAAGAACCATCCTAACAAGATAAATAAGATTCCGATTATAATAACAATTAAAGGTGCCAGCAATGTAAATCACCAACCTTTTTCACATTTTATTATTCTTCTGCTTGTCAGTTGAATAATAGTGTTAAAAGTGTTTGGTGATTTTTTTTTTTTTTTTTGACGAAAATTTTCAATTTAAAATAATGCAGGTCGTTACCATAAAGGATTTCAGTATGTTCTATGCAGATGTGATGGGCTAGCTTATCCGAGGCAAAAACGCCAACAGCTGATTTAAGCTTAGTAATAAAAAGGATATGGAGACATTGGCGGTCTCCAAGAGGGAGAACCATTATGAGCTTGTCCTGTCATCTGTTGCTGCTGCATGTGTGGGTTCATTTGATTTGTATAGTGTTGAGGAGTGTGGCTTAAAGTATGGTGGTTATAATGTGCTATACAAGCTCCAGGTTGTCCAGAATGTGGGCCAGTTACAATATGGTGAGTCATCTTCACACCTCTTTCAAGAAGGATTAATTTATAGTATGTAAATTTATTAGATATAGTTACTTATAAAGTAATAAAATCATGAGTTTTGAGATCATCTTGTTTTAATATGAGCACTAGTAGGAGAATGTCGAAATTTGACGAAAAGTATTTTTTAGTGTATCCGTTTTCAGTTGTTAATATATATTTATGCCTAAATATTTAAAATATTTAATCTCTTGCAACTACCTTTGGATGGCAGTGTAAATGGATTAGAACTTTAGCTAGGAGGTTCATTTTATGGAACAAATAAACAGAAGCGAAACTATAAATGAGAGGAAAAGAAATGAAGTCAATACCAAAACAGTCCGATTAAGTATCGAAGTTCCAGAAAACATAAGAGAAAATTTTCGGGATGCAGTTGAAAAAAACGGAAAGTGTATGAAAGATGTACTCAAAATATATATGCAAAAATACATATGGAAACAGAGCGAATTACAAAGAAATAGGCAGAAACGCCGCCAGAATATCTGATGAAAAAGCGAAAACCAAAGTGCCTTCCCACACAATGGTTTTCATACAATGAATAATGTCACAAGTCTATTATAGTTTTAACGATGAAATTTCCCAAGTCTTTTGTTAGATTAACTAACACACTTTTTCGGAGCATTTTCCGGCCTTTGCTTGCCTGGGTTTCCAGTATTCCTTGTTTGTTATACAAACAGGAAGAGTCAGGCTTTAACAAAAGCCTGACTACCCTGGATATTAAAATTATCCTAGCTTCTTCAAGGTTTGAATAACTTCTTCAATCGCCTCGTTTTCATCGTCTCCAGAAACCTCTAAGGTAATCTCTGCCTGCTTAGGAATGGCTAAAGATAAAACACCGAGAACGGATTTTACACTTACTGTTCTTCCTTTGTGGGTAAGAAAAATATCCGAATTAAATTGAGAAGCCGTTTGAACTAGTTGATTGACTGGTTGGGCGTATAATCCTGCTTTGTTATTGATTTTAAATGTTTGTTGAATCATTGTATCCTCCTTGGGTGCCGTTGTAGAGTATATATGGTTTTGTATCACCATTCTCTTATGTATGAAGTAAAATCAGTAAAAATGCTTCTGAAATCCAAGTTAGGCAAAAAGGATTATTTGTTGTTACTTTTGTGTAGTGATTCGTTGTTGTTTAATATACGAATAGACTCCGATCACAATAAAAATAATGGTGGCTCCGTTTG
>Ga0308175_100004043_pt1 | contig 10250 bp, 9 predicted proteins | sample PhyCR1_3_FD_203893 | JGI IMG/M metagenome (GOLD analysis project Ga0308175, IMG submission 203893) | Soil microbial communities from UC Gill Tract Community Farm, Albany, California, United States - DLSLS.C.R1 | ecosystem: Environmental > Terrestrial > Soil > Agricultural land | place: USA...
ACGCCTACTACGACGGCACCCAGGTGCAGGTCGGTCACACCCAGAGCACCGGTGAGTGGATCGGCGAGATCGACGTCGTCGCCCACGAGTTCGGTCACGGCGTCGACGACCACACCCCGGGTGGCATCTCCAACGGCAACACCCAGGAGTTCGTCGCCGACACGTTCGGTGCGGCCACCGAGTGGTACGCCAACAACGCCACCGACACCCCCGACTTCACCGTCGGTGAGCGGGTCAACCTGGTCGGCTCCGGCCCGATCCGCTACATGTACAACCCCTCCCTCGCGGGCGACGACAACTGCTACTCGTCGTCGGTGCCCACCGAGGAGGTCCACGCGGCCGCCGGCCCCGGCAACCACTGGTTCTACCTCCTGGCCGAGGGCAGCAGCCCCACCAACGGCCAGCCGACCAGCCCGACCTGCAACAGCTCGTCGGTCTCCGGCGTCGGTATCTCGAACGCCGAGAAGATCATGTACAACGCGATGCTGATGAAGACCAGCACGTCGTCGTACCTGAAGTACCGCACCTGGACCCTGACCGCGGCCAAGAACCTCGACCCGACCTGCGCGCTGTACAACTCCACCAAGGCGGCGTGGAACGCCGTGTCGGTGCCGGCCCAGACTGGCGACCCGACCTGCACCTCGGGCGGGACCAACACGGTCACGGTGAACAACCCCGGTAGCCAGTCCGGCACCGTGGGCACCGCGAAGTCGCTGCAGCTGACCGCGACCGACTCGGCGTCCGGCCAGACCCTCACCTGGTCTGCCACCGGTCTGCCGGCCGGCCTGTCGATCAGCTCCTCGACCGGTCTGATCAGCGGTACGCCGACCACCGCCGGCACCTACACCACCACCGCGACGGCTCGCGACACGACCGGTGCCACCGGCTCGGCGTCGTTCACCTTCACCATCAGCGGTACCGGTGGCGGCTGCTCCAGCCCCGGCCAGAAGCTCGGCAACCCCGGCTTCGAGACCGGTTCGGCCGCTCCGTGGACCGCGTCCTCCGGCGTGATCGACGGCTCGACCGGCGAGGCCGCCCACTCGGGCAGCTACAAGGCCTGGCTCGACGGCTACGGCACGACCCACACCGACACGCTGTCGCAGTCGGTGACCATCCCGGCCGGCTGCGCCGCGTCGTTGACGTTCTACCTCCACATCGACACCGCGGAGACGACGACGACCACGGCGTACGACAAGCTGACCGTGAAGGCGGGCACCACCACGCTGGCGACGTACTCGAACCTGAACAAGGGCACGGGCTACACCCAGCGGTCGTTCAACCTCTCCTCGTTCGCGGGGCAGACGGTGACGATCTCGTTCAGCGGCGCGGAGGACTCCTCCCTGCAGACGTCGTTCGTGATCGACGACACGGCTCTCAACCTGAGCTGACAGCACCTCGGTAACCCCACCGGAACGCCGGGTCGGCCGCCCCACAGGGCCGACCCGGCGTTTCGTCGTCCGTGGGCCTACGATGGCGGCGCGGAGGGGCTGGTCGGGCGACCGCGGCGCACGGCGTTCACGTCGTACGTCGAGGAAGGTCCGGGCTCCGAAGGGCAGGGCGGTGGGTAACACCCACCCGGGGCAACCCGCGGGACAGTGCCACAGAGAACAGACCGCCTTGAGGCAACGCTTCACGGTAAGGGTGAAACGGTGGTGCAAGAGACCACCAGCGATCCGGGTGACCGGATCGGCTAGGCAAACCCCGCCCGGAGCAAGGTCGAACAGCGCACGCTCGAGGGCTGCCCGCCCGAGTGCGCGGGTGGACCGCACGAGGCCGGCGGCAACGTCGGTCCTAGATGGATGGTCGCCGAACGGTGCACCGCAAGGTGCCCGGGAACAGAACCCGGCCTACAGACCAGCCCCTCCGCTCTGCACCGTCTGACCTCGTCAGATGCCTAAGAGGTACACCTACGGTGCCCATCCTGTACCAACGAATCTGGGCGACGGCTACTCGCTATGCCTTGCGGTTGATGACGAGGACGCGGCGAGCAACGGGAGCCTGCCCGATCGACGGCGCCGCCGAGTAGCTGTCCATGACAGCACGGCTGCGGGTCTCTTCGTCACCTGTCAGATGGCCGTAGGGGTCCCCGTCTGGACCGCGGGCTTGTGGCCGAGCAGGGCCTGGAGAACCTTGATCGACTGGCCGCCACGGATCTGCGCGGAGGCGAAGTAGTGCTGCAGATCGTGGGGCGTGGCGGTGGTGCCGACCTTCTTGGCATCGGTCTGCCGGAACGGCTGGTGCGGGCGAGTTGGCGGTCGGTGCGGCGGCGGACCCGAGGTGGAAACCGTGCGTGTGGTGGCGTGATGAAGCGCTCGGTCGCTGGGTACCGAGGCGCAGCTACGTATCCAGTGAGCACGGGGGTCCGTGGTGAGGCCCGTCGGGAGTGTGGGTCCCGGCGGGCCGTCCACGTTGTCGCCGAGGACCTCACGAACAGGTGGTACGGAGGCCCTGCCCCGCTTACGAATGCTTGCGAGGCGCCCGCCGAGGGGTAGGGCGGGTGCGGTCCGGCCGGCTGATCGACACGCACGGCGGGATCGGGGAGGACCACGAGGGCACACTCATCGCCCAGGACGTTGGGCATCGACGGTGCGGCAGCAACCGCGGAAGAGGCGGCCGTTCACGTGATCGACGACGACACGTGAGCACGTGTGATGCACGCCTGCCTGGGGCCGCCGGTCGCTCGGCCGGCGGCTCCAGTGGCGGCGCCTCAGCCCTGCGGCGCCGTGTTGTCGGTGCCACCGAGCCTGGCGAGGAGCTCGTGGCACTGATGAGCGCGCTGTGAGTCCTCCTTCATCACGTCTCGGAAGAACTGCGCGATCTCGTCCTGCTGGGCGTTCTCAGCGTCCCGCACATACTGCCCGTAGTCGTGACCCGCCTTGAGTGCGTGGTACTGCAAGGAGATCAGGTCGAAGGTGACGTCGTCGAATCCGGTCTCGCCGGTGGCCATGGTGCTTCCTCTCGTTGGTGTTCGGACGGTCGCGGTACCCAAGGGGCCGCTTCCGGATGCATGGCGTCCCTCGCGCACTCGTCCTGGGATCGTCGCTGCGGATCGGGCTCAGGCGCGCCGCAGGGGGTCCTGCTCCGGAACCACCGAGACGTCGAGCAGGGGCGAGTCGGTCTTCGTGGTCATGGCCGGTCGGTTGGGGTCGATGAGTCTGGAGAGCGCCCGGTACCCGCTCGGGCGGGTTGCGAAGCGCATCACGACGTTCCGGGCCCGGCGCACGGTCACCACGCGATGGGCAGGCGCCGCGGTGACAGCCGTCGCAATCGGGTACCGCACGATCGCAACCGACCGGCGAGCGAGAGAAACACCAGTGGTGACCGTGCAGCGGACGATGACCCGCCGACCGAGATCGGCAGACGGTGGGAGCTACCTCGCCGAATTCACCCGAACCGAGGAGTGGGACCCACCCACCGTCTCGACCGAACGAGTCAGCGGGGCCGGCGGAGTGGGCACGTCTATCGCAACGTCTCGGCGTTCGTCGGCAAGTGGTCGACGACGCGCTACACCGTCGTCGACGACCACCTCGCGTCTCATAGGCTCGTCCTGGACGGTGACGCGGGTCCGATGACGCTGCACGACACCGTCGAGCTGGAGTGGGACGGCGAGCTGTTCCACGGCCACTGCACGTTGAAGTTCCCCCACACGGCCTGCTCAAGGCCGTTCGACCCCTTCCTGCGGCTCGGACTGAAGAAGGTCGCGAACGATACGGCCAGGCGGCCTGACGAGTGCCTGCAGCGGCTGTGATCTGTCCGGGCCGGGCCGCCTCTCAGGGAACCGCGGGCAACCGGTCAGCGGACGCTGTCGACGGAGCCGGCGGACACGAACGGCCCCACCAGCAAGAACCACGCCGGGGCTCGGGAGCCGGAGACGCTGCCGATGGGTCGTCCCGCGACTGCACCAGTGAGTCCTGCGTGAGCCGCCTCGCTGGGGGTACCTGTCTGCCATGACGCCGACGATGTCCCTGTGGCGAGACCGCCCTCCCGTGCCCGGTGACGTCGAGTTAGCAGACGCCTACGACGACGTGGTTGTGGGCGCGGGCGTGACCGGCCTGACCACCGCGCTCCTCATCGCAAAGTCCGGTCGCGCAGTGGCGGTGATCGAGGCACGAGACATCGGAGCAGTGACCACCGGTCACACGACCGGCAAGGTGTCGCTTCTCCAGGGAACGCGCCTTTCACACATACGGCAGCGGCAGTCGGACCGCGTGGCCGCGGCCTACCTCGAGGCCAACCGCGAGGGACAGGCATGGCTCCTGCGTTTCTGCGACCTCCACGACGTTCCGTACCAGCGGCGACCCGCGGTGACCTTCGCCCACGACTCCGAGCAGTCCTCGAAGCTGGCCAGAGACGAGCACGAGGCCGCCGAACGGCTCGGTCTCGAAGTCCATTGGGACTCCGATCTCGATGTTCCCTTCCCACAGCGTGGCGGCGTCGTCCTGGCCGATCAGGCACAGGTCGACGCCATGGACGTGCTGGAAGCACTGACCCGCGAGCTACGTGCAGCCGGCGGCGTTGTCGTCGTCGGGCATCGGGTCGTCCGTGCCTCCGGAAGCGGCGATGCGTGGGTGGAGCTCGACGGCGGCCGGCGGATCCGCGCGGAGAACGTCGTGCTCGCCACCGGGATCCCGGTGCTGGACAGGGGGCTCTACTTCGCCAAGGTCGAGCCGCAGCGGTCGTACGCCGTGGCGCTCGATTTCGGCGCTCCCCCGGAGCTGATGATGCTCTCGGCCGGCTCCCCCACTCGCTCCCTGCGCGACGCCCAGGGGCCCGACGGACGTCCGCGTCTGGTCGTCGGCGGCGAGGGGCACGTGGTCGGGCGGGCGTCGTCGGAGGCCGAGGGCGTCGCCCGTCTGGAGGAATGGGCTACCCGCTGGTTCCCCGGCGCCGTGGCCACCCACACCTGGTCGGCCCAGGACTACTCCTCGCACGACGGCATCCCGTTCGTGGGCAGGCTCCCGCGCGGTGCCGGGCACGTCTACCTGGCCACCGGCTTCGCCAAGTGGGGCCTCACGAACGGCGTCGCGGCAGCCCTCTCGATCGTGGCCCAGATCCACGGAGAGGAGCCGTCGTGGAGCCGCCCGATGTCGCGTCGGATCACCCGCCCGAGCGGCGCCCTGGAGATCGCCCGCCTCAACGCCGCGGTCGGGCTGCGACTCGTGACCGGCCTGACCGGTGCCGAGCTCCGCCCGCTTCCAGACACCGTCGGCGAGGGCGGGGAGGTCGGCCGCGAGGGCGTCGTACCGGTCGGCCGCAGCCGGACCGCGGCCGGGACCTGTTCACTGGTGGCACTCTGCACGCACCTCGGCGGGACACTGCACTGGAACGACTTTGAGCAGACGTGGGACTGCCCGCTGCACGGTTCGCGGTTCGCGGTTGACGGTGCAGTCCTCGAGGGACCAGCCACCAAGCCGCTGCGACGTCGTGAGGCCGACGTCGCGATTTCGACCGAACAGTGAGCTGCCCCCGGGCGAGTGCTCGCTCGTCCGGGGGCAGCGCAGGGGTCAGCCGACGTTCGTCCGGTTCACCGAGCGGCCGCGAAGGGCCAGTCCGAGCCCGATCATCGCGACACCGAGGATCAGGTGCAGCCAGTCGTCCGCGCTGTTGAGCGGCACGAAGTTGGCCGAGGATCCCTTGTCGATCAACACTCCGTAGAGCCACAGGACGAGGTAGATGACGCCGCCTCCGACCAAGTAGCTCACCGCCGAACGGTCTGCACGCGCCATGGCCAGGCCGGCGACGCCGAAGAGCAGGTGCACGATGTTGTGCAGCACCGAGACCGAGAAGATCCCGAGCAGCTGGGCCCCGCTCATGTGACCGGCGAACGACATGTCGCCGTAGTTGGTCGTGATCCCGGGAATGAACCCGAGGACACCGACCAGGAGGAACACGGCGCCGACCACGGCGGCGGCTGCCTGAGCGGGCGTACGGGTCGTGTGTGCAGTGGTTTGCTGATAGCTGGTCATACGCTCCCTTTCACTCGATTCGGGCAACCGGTACCCCCGGCCGCTCGGCTCCAATCCGGTTTCCGAGCCGCCGGCCAGATCGGCACGCGCCGCCACGTCCCCGGAGGCCGCATGACGGCCGGGTCCTGCGGGTACCAAGACTCGTGCAGCCCGAGAAGCCCAGGTGTGTCGACCTCCAGGAGGTGACGCGGAGCGCCCGTCGCGCCGTGGTCACGGGAGGTGCCGGCTTCCTCGGCTCCTGGCTGTGTGAGCTGTTGTTGGCCGAGGGCTGGGACGTGGTCTGTGCCGACAACTTCCTGACCGGCGACGCCGACAACGTCGCCCACCTGTCGCGGGAGCGGTCCTTCACGCTGGAGGAGCGCGATGTCTGCGACGAGTGGGACGTGCCGGGACCGGTCGACCTGGTGCTCCATCTCGCCTCCGCCGCCTCACCCGTCAGCTACCTACGGCATCCGGTGGCCACGATGCGTGCGGGAAGCCATGGCACCTACAACGCCCTGGAACTCGCCCGGCGGCGGGGCGCCAGGTTCCTCCTGACCTCGACGTCCGAGGTGTACGGCGACCCGCTCGAACACCCGCAGAGGGAGACCTACTGGGGCAACGTCAACCCGATCGGGCCGCGCAGCGTGTACGACGAGTCCAAGAGGTTCGCCGAGGCCCTCACCTACTCCTACCGCCGCCAGGGACTGGTCGACGCTCGGGCGGTACGGATCTTCAACACCTACGGACCCCGGATGGCGGTCGACGACGGACGGGTGGTGCCCACCTTCTTGGCCCAGGCCCTCACCGGCCGTCCGATGACGGTTGCCGGCGATGGTGAGCAGACCCGGTGCCTGTGCTTCGCGAGCGACACGACGCGCGGCGTTCTTGCCGCAGCCCTGTCCGACCACCCGGGTCCGTTCAACATCGGCAGCAGCCACGAGCTGACCATGCTCGAGCTCGCCGAGGCCGTGCGAACCGTCTGCTCCTCGCGCTCGACGATCGTCCACACCGAGGCGGCCGAGGACGACCCGCGGATCCGCCGGCCGGACCTGTCACGCACCGTGAACGACCTCGGCTGGGAGCCGCAGGTGGCACTCCACGACGGCCTGAGCCGGACCGCCGACTGGCTGAGCAGCTCCGGTCGCCTCGACGACCCGGTCGCTGAACCCGTCGGCGCCCTGATCGGTGTCGCGGGTCCGGGCCGACCCGGCACCTGGTCGGGACCGCCCCGGCCCACCATCACCTGATCTCGTCCAGGAGGCATGAAGAGATGGAACCCGCACCCGAGACACGGCAAGCCCTCGAGGCCATCGGTGTCGGCGAGGAGAGCAACCTGGCGGACGTCCTCGAGGAGATGGGGAAGACCGCCCAGGCCATCGTCCCCGACCTGGTCGGTCTGAGCATCGGCCTGCTCAGGGACGGGCTGACGTTCACCCTGGTGGCCAGCAGCGTGAAGGTGGGTGGGGTCGACGCCACTCAGTACCTCGCCGGCGGTCCGTGCCTGAGGGACGACGGACAGTCCGACACCATCACCCTCGACATGCAGAACCTCCTCGACGACCAGGAGTGGGAGCTGTTCGCACGCGCCAGCGTCGCCTCGGGCATCGCCAGCAGCCTCTCCCTGCCGATCGTCCAGCACGGGTCGGTCGTCGGAGGCATCAACCTCTACGCCTCGAGTGCCGGCGCCTTCAAGGGCCACGAGGACAGGTTGGCGGCCGCTCTCGGCGCGTCCGCCCAGGGGGCCGTCGCCGACGCAGATCTCTCCTTCATCTCACGCCGCAGGGCAGCGCTGGCTCCCCTCCAGATCCGCGAGCGCAATGCGGTGGACACCGCCACCGGCTTGCTCGCCGCTCGGCACCACGAGTCGACCGCCCGCGCCGCGGAGCGGGTGGTCGATGCAGCTGCCCGCGCCGGGCTGTCCCAGGCGGCGGTGGCCAGGGTGATCCTGGCCCTGCACCGGACCTAGCCCGAGCCGCTCTCCTTGGAGTGCACGACACTCTGGTTGATGGCCGCAGCGATGTCACGGAGCTTGATGTTCTGGTGTTGGGACAAACGGGTGAGGAAGGCGAACGACGCCTTCTCATCGAGCCGGTAGCGCTCCATCACGATGCCGACCGCCTGCCCGATCGATGTGCGGGTCTCCAGGGCCCTGGTCAGGTTGTCGATGTCCATCGCATAGCTCAGGGCGAGGGTCGCCTGTTCGGCGAAGAGCGGCGCCACAGTGGCGATGTCGGCAAAGGAACCGGGGCGCTGGGAGTAGAGGTTGAGTGCGCCCCTGGAGCTGTCGCGCACGAACAGCCCGAAGCCGGCCTGGGCCACGAAGCCCAGTCGGGCGGCCGCACGCGAGTACCGGGGAAACCGCGGGTCGGCAAGTAGGTCGGGCGACACGATGTGGACGCCGTTCTCCGAGGCCTCGAGACAGGGCCCCTCGCCCAGCTCCGTCTGGGCTTCGTCCAGCTCGTTCAGGACGGCGCTCGTCGGCGCCACGGTCTCGAGTCGGCCTTCCGGCTGCAGGATGCTGATGCTGGCTTCATGGACGTCGGGAAGAGTGCGCACCGCCGCCCGGGTGATCGCCAGGAGAGTGGACTCCAGATCGTCGGGCCGGATGCCCCGGGCGAGGCGGCCGGCCTCGCCGACGACGGCGTCGGCGCTCACCCGCGGAATCCGCCCGGGCGGAGGCGAGCCGGGTCGGCCGGCTCACAGGCTGAGCACGAGGTGCGCTGACGGGTGTCCGAGGTCATCATCCGGGGTCCTGGGGTGACTAGATCTCACGCGGCCTGTGTGCTCAAGCAGCCCGACCCGACGGCTACACGCGCATCGGGGCGGCTCCAGAATAACCCAGCGCGCGGAAGGCTCTGCACGCGTGGCCGATGGCGTCGGTTAACCTCGGAGCAGTCATCTCTGCAGTTGTGAGGACTCGAACATGGAACCGCTCCCGGAGACCGATGAGGCGCTCGACGAGTACCTCGAGGATGGCGACTCGGACCTGCGCGAGGTCCTGCTCGACCTGGGTCGCCGGACCGTGCACATCGTGCCGTCCTGCGTCGGCCTGAGCCTCGGCCTGGTCCGCGAGAACCTCACCTTCACGCTGGTGGCTACGAGCAAGGAGATCGCGGTCATCGACGCCGCACAGTATCTCGACGGCGGACCGTGCGTCGAAGTCGCCCTCGGTGCCGACCTGCTCGACGTGGACGTGCGCGACCTGCTCGACGAGGACCGGTGGACGGCCTTCGCCCTCACCAGCGCCGCCAAGGGCGTCCGGAGCACGTTGTCCCTGCCCGTGGAGCGCAACGGCGAGGTCGTGGGCGGGATCAACCTCTACGCCTCCGACCCCGCGGCCTTCCGCGGCAAGCACGAGGAGCTGGCCGGCTCGTTGGGAGCGTCGGCGCAGGGTGCGGTGGCCAACGCCGACCTGGGCTTCAGCACGCGCGCGCTGGCCGTGGAGACCCCCCTCGTGCTCGCGGACCGCCGGATCGTCGATGTGGCCGTGGGCCGCGCCGCGGCTCGGGAGGGCGTGGACACCGACACGGCCCGCGACCGTCTCCGCGATGCCGCGACCCGTGCCGGGATCTCGATGGCCGAGGCCGCCGAGGTGCTCAACAACCTCTACGGCACAGCCCCCGACTGACCGGCTCAGCCGACGTCCGCGGAGCTCACTGCTCGTCGGTCAGCCGCGTCATGGTCGCCCGGTCGTCGACCACCGACCGCGCCAGATCGGTCAGCCGCAGACGGTGTCTGCGGGCGTGGGCGCGCAGGAGAGTGAACGCCTGGTCCACCGGTACGTCGAGGGCCCGGGCCACCGCTCCCTTCGCCTGCTCGATCACCACCCGGCTGTTCAGTGCGAACTGGAGCTGTTCGGTGAGCTCGTCGGCGCGGCGGATGGCTCGTTCCTGCATCAGACCGATCGTCGCCACATCGGCGAGGGCCCGAGCCACGAGGCGCTCGTCCGACTTGAGAAAGGTGTCCTCGACGCGGAAGACGTTCAGGGCCCCGATCACCTCGTTGCGGAGCCGCAGCGGAAAGCAGTGAGCGGTGGTGAACCCGAGCTCCAGGGCCTTGGGGGCGAAGACCGGCCACCGGGCCGTCGCCCCGGCGAGCCGGACATCGGCCACCTCGCGGCCGGTGCGGTGGCAATCCAGGCATGGTCCCTCGGCATGCTGCACCTGGAACAGCTCCAGGAGCCTGGCGTCCTCACTCGACGCCGCCATCGGTCGCAGCCCGGCCTGGTCGGCAAGCATGACGCCCACCGCAGAGCTGTTGCTCACCTCGGCGGCATGCACGGTGACGGTGTGCAGGAACTCG
>Ga0308175_100004044_pt1 | contig 10247 bp, 9 predicted proteins | sample PhyCR1_3_FD_203893 | JGI IMG/M metagenome (GOLD analysis project Ga0308175, IMG submission 203893) | Soil microbial communities from UC Gill Tract Community Farm, Albany, California, United States - DLSLS.C.R1 | ecosystem: Environmental > Terrestrial > Soil > Agricultural land | place: USA...
TTTCTCGAGCGCCTGTTCGAGGAGCGCCCCGAGTTTCTCCGGCCCGAAACACGCCGCAATGAGATCCTTGCCCTGCTCGCCCAGGGACTGGAAGACATCTCAATCACCCGAGCGCGGCTGTCGTGGGCCATTCCCTTCCCGATCCGCTCGAGCAACGGCGAGGAGCAGGGAACGTGGGTCTGGTTCGACGCCCTGCCGAATTACCTCACGGCCACCGGCTTTCCCGACAAGTCGTACCGCGACCTGTGGCCTGCGCAGCTGCATGTCATCGGCAAAGACATCACGCGCCTCCATTGCGTCGTCTGGCCGGCGATGCTGCAAGCGGCGGAGATCGCGCTTCCGCAACAGGTCTGGGCGCACGGTTTCATGACCTTCGGTGGCGAGCGGTTCAGCAAATCGGCGGGGGTCGCCTTCTCGCTGCAGGAAGCGATCGACCGCCACGGGGCCGATGCGCTGCGCTACTTTCTCCTCCGCGAAATTCCATTCGACGGCGACGGCGACTTTTCGTGGGAGCGCTTCGACGAGCGCTACAACGCCGAGCTGGCGAACGCGTGGGGCAATCTCGCCAGTCGCGCCATCGCGATGGTCGAGAAGTATCGCGACGGAGTCGTGCCGTCCGGCGAGCGCACGGTGCTCGATCGCGCCGATCTCGCCGACGTTGTCGAGTATCACGCCGCGCTCGATGGATCGCGCGGTTATCTCCTGCAGGAAGGTGTGAAGCGCGCCCTGGCAAGCGTTGGGCGCGGCAACGAGTACGTGCAATCGTCGCAGCCGTGGGCGCTCGCGAAGGACAAATCGAAGCACGCGCAGCTCGATGACGTGCTGTCGGCCGTGATTCGCGCGCTCGCGCGACACTGCGTACTACTTCATCCGTTCGTACCGGCGAAGACGGAAGAGCTCTGGCGCCAGCTGGGCGCCCCGGGCCGCGTCTCCGACCAGCGCTTCGACGGACTCGCTGGACTCGACGCGGCGGGGTGGAAAGTGCGGAAGGGCGCGCCGCTCTTTCCGCGCACGCCTAACGAGCGCTAGGGTCGCTTCGCGCCCGTAGTCGCCCCTGCCGCTGGTGCATTCGGCGCGGGCGTCGTGCCTCCCGCCGGCGCCGACGCCCCCGGCTTCGAGAAGTCGACCGTCGGCGCCTCACGCGCCCCCGGATTGGTGACGTTGAAGTAGTTGCGCGACTTCGCGCCAGTCACCTTCGCCGTGAGCGCCTGCGGGAACTGCCTGATGTACGCATTGTACTCCTGCGCCGCCGCGTTGTAATCGCCACGGGCGACCGCGATGCGGTTCTCCGTTCCCGAAAGCTCGTCCATGAGACGCGTGAACTGCGCGTCCGCCTTGAGCTGCGGGTACGCCTCGGCGACCGCGATGAGCCGGCCGAGCACGCCGGTCAGCTGCGCGTTCGCATCGGCCATCTGTGCCGGATCGTGCGTCTGGATCGCGCTCTGCACGCCAGCGCGCGCCTGCGCGACCTGCACGAAGACGTCCGATTCGTGCTGCGCGTAGCCCTTCACCGTGCTCACGAGATTCGGAATCAGGTCGGCGCGCCGCTGCAGCTGCACCTCGATCTGCCCCTGAGCTCCGTTGGCCTGCTCGTCCAGCTGCTGAATGCGATTGTACCCGCAACCGACACTCGTGAGGAGCAAGGGAACCGCGAGCCAGATTCGTTTCATCGAGAGCCCCATGTTGGTGAGGACGGTAGGCGGTAGGCGGTGGGCGGTCGGAGGTGAAACGGTTAACGGAGTACCGATCACTGTCATCAGTCAACCGCCAACCGTCAACCGTCAACCGTCCACCTGACTACCGCTGTCCGCTGAAGCTGAGTTGCACGACGTATTTTCCCGGCTTCACCGCGCCCGGCGCGACGTTCCAGGCCTGCTTCGCCTTCTGGTCGAGACAGCGATTCACCGCACGACCCGCCGCGCCCGACCACTTGGCGTCGCCGATCGTGACGACCATCGCGACGTTGCCCCGTAGCGTGGGATCCGCCTTCTGGCCGAACTCCGTGTAGCAAAACCGCGTCGCGCTCTGCTCGCGCTCGACCGCGTCCACCAGCGGCGTCGGCGCGTCGGCGAACTTCGAGTCGCCAACACCCCCTACCCCCGACGGCTTGAGCTGCTGCGGGTGGAATGTATCCGGGGCGGCCTTGGGCAGGTTGGTCTTGATCTTCCCCAGATCGGTAGGCGTCGTGTCTGCCGTCGCCAGCGTCGGCGTCGAATCTGGCTTCAACGAGTCGACGGGCAGCTGCGCCGTGTCCTTTTTCTTGTCGCCTGGACAGGCGAGCGCGATCGCAAGCAGCGGCAAGCACGCCAGGCGTTTCACTGCGGTCTTCATCGTCGTTCCACCCTCTCGAGAAAGGTTCCCCACCGCATCATTCGCAAGTACTCATCCGCCGAGGCGGTCGAGATGTGCCACGAGCTTCTCCATGCCGGCGAGATAGCCCGCGACGACGCTCCGTACCTCGTCCGCGGCGATCGTCTGCTCGCCGCGGACATGTCGTATCACACGCTCGAACGGCATCGCATCGAATGCCGCGTACCGCGCCACGTTCTGCGCGAGCGCCACGTTGTCCTTCGGCGGCGTATCGCCCTGCAGCCGCGCCACTGACCGGAAGATCACCATGATGGTGCTCAAACTGGCCGCCAACAGCTCGCTTTCGAGTCGACTGTCGCCACCGGACGCAAGGACTCCCTGGCGAAGCCGAAGCAGCTTGCCCATCGCCTCGTGCTCGAGCTGCAACCGCAGGTCGCGCGGATCGACGCGAATGCCGTCGAACGGTGACTCACCATAGAGAATCTTGTGCCGCTCGAGGATGTCCGCGTACTCCATCGCGAAGATGTCCGACGAGCCCCGCCACTCGCTCATCGTCAGCGTCATCGGCGCGGGGTTCCCGCCCTCACTCCACGCACGCGCCACCGAGGCCGCCGCCGACAGCCTATCGAGTGAGAGGGCGTCCACGAGAACGAGCACGTTGTAGTCTGAGCGTTTTGGGATGTGCTCTCCCGCCGCGGCGGATCCGTAGAGCACGACGCTCCGCAGCTCCGGCCCGTAGGCTCGCCGCAGCTGTTCCACCAACACTTCAGGCGTCATCTTCGCCATGCGCCGCTCCTCTCGTCACCAGCTTCGACCGGAACCACCGCCACCGAACCCGCCACCGCCGCCAAACCCTCCGAAGCCACCGAATCCGCCGCCTCCGCCGCCTCCCCCGCCGCTCCAACCGCCGCCCCCCCAGCCTCCGCCGCGCGTCCCGCCGCCCCAGCCACCACCGATCGGGAACGGAAAGAACAGACATCCTGGCCCACAGCCCCGCCGTCTACGCCCCCCGCTCAAGAGCGACATCACGACGACGAAGATGATGAGCCACACAACGGGATTGATCCCGCCGCCGGAGCCGCCGACCGGCGCGCGCGGGCCACGCGGCGCCAGGGCCGTCGGCGCGCGGAGCGCCGTGTCGAGCTGGAAGTTGAACTCCGACGCGAATCGCTGCGCGATGCGCAGCGTCATCAGCTCGATCGCACCACCGTAGTCACGCTCGCGCAGTAGCGGGATCGCTTCGTCCTGGATTTCTCCCGTGGTCGCGTCGGTGAGAAATCCCTCCGTTCCCAGACCGGTCTGAATCTCTACGTGTCCCTGACCGTCCGAGCTCGTCTCCTTCGGCACCACAAGGAGCACGACCCCGCGATTTCGCGCCGTATCACCCGGGTTGCCCGCGCTGCCGACCTTCCAGCCACGTCCGATTCTGAGCGCGACGTCAGCGGGATCACGACCCTTGAGGTCGGGCAGCGTGACGACGGCGATGTCGCCGCGCGATTTGCCGCGAACGTCCTCGATGATGCGTTGAATGCGAGCCGCGTTGTCCGCGGGAATGACGTTCGCGAAGTCGTTCACGAACCCGATCGGCGCAGGCACCTGCAGCTGACCGATCTGCACCTGCAGCGCGGCCACGAGGGCCGCCAACATCATACCGATTCGCAGCACCGGGCGGCTCGTTAGGTGGTCGAGGCGGGCCGCGATGGCGGCCGGCCCGCCAAGATCACGATGGTCACGTCAGGAAGCTAACGAGCTCGAGCGGCGCTCGCCCGCCGCTCAGCAAAACGGGGCGGCCAGTTGGTCGCCCCGTTCTGTCGGTGCGCACGGATCGTCACCGCGTGAAGTTGAACGGGAACGAGTACGTCCCACCGCCCGCATCCGATGATGGGAATCGCCACGCTTCAATCTTGTTCCGGATGCAGCTCTCGGCTTCGGATGCGCCAGGGCCGCTCCACGTGCGGTTGGTGACATTGACACCGGTGACGTCGCCGCTGCCGGTGAGCGAGATGGCAACCGTGACCGTACCAGCGAGCGACGGATTCGCTTTGAGACCGTACTCCTGATAGCAGAATCGGAGCTGCGACTCGCGGCTGCGCACGAACTGACCGAGCTCGCCCACGTCGCGTCGGTTGCCGCCGAGATTCTCGGCCCGCACCGGAGCCGGCGCCGAGACGCGAACGCCGGCGCGCTGAATGCCGCCGCCCGCACCCACACCACCGATGCCGCCACCGCCGCCGCCGCCCGTTCCAGTTCCACCACCGAAGCCGCCGCGACCCGGTGTGCGACCACCCTCACCACCCTGGCCGAGCCCGAGCACCGTCTTGCCGCCACTGCCGCCGCCGCCGCGACCGCCCTGACCGCCACCCGTGCCGCCACTGCCTGACGCGACCGCGACGCCGCCAATCAACGACGACACGCTGCCCGTTAGGCCGCCGGTACCGGAGCCGCTTCCCGTACCGAACGCGGTGCCGATCGCACCTGTGCTCGTCTGCTCGGTGCGCGAGCCTGGACGACCCTGACGCGGACTGCCCTTCTCGGGGCCTTTCCGCCCTGGCGGCGCCTTGGTGGCACCCGGAGCAGGAAGGTTCTCCGCCGCCCCAGTCTGTGGCACGGGCGGATTCACCGCCGCTGGTGGCGTGGTCGTCGGTTGCGGCGGCGCGAGCGTGATCACCACGCCCTCATCGTTCACCGCGGGCGGTACCATCTTGTGCAGCGCGACGATGATGAGCCACACGATCGCGAGGCCGACTGCGAAGGCCCACGAGTACAGCAGCACGCGCTGCTCGGGATCGGCCCATTCGAAGCGCAGCCGGTTGTCGAATCGGTCCATATCGCGAGGCGGCGGAGAGCCCGCCGGCGTCGCTGGTCTCAGAGGAGTCGCCATATCACATCGTTACCGTCGTCGCCTCACCTTGTTCCGTCGCACGCTGCACCTGCAGCGTGATCGTCCGGAACCCAGCGAGCCGCGCCGTCTGTAAGAGACGTTGCAGAAGGTCGTACCGCATCGTCTTGTCGCCCTGAATCGCGAGCGGGGTCGTCACCGATTCGTTCTGACTGACGCCGTTGACATTCCGGATCGAATCGGCCGCCGTCTTGAGCGCGGTGTAGAGTTGCGGCACCACGAGCGGCTGATCGGGCACATTCGAGGTCGCCTGCGCCGCGGCCGTCGCCGACATTACCTGATGCCCGTTGAAAACGATCGCCGCCGGCCGGCTCGACACGCCTAACGTGAGCTCCTGGTGCGCTGGCGCGCCAACCTTCGCCTGCGGCAACGTGACGCCGTTGAGAATCGGCGCAAGATCGCCCACCGTCGCGGCCGTCAGCGAGAAGAACACGATCGCGACGAACGTATCGACCAGCGGGACGAGATTGAGCTGAATGAGGCGGAACTTCTGGAACTGGGCCCGTCGCCGCCCTTCGCGAAGTGCACGTGCGCGCTCGCTCGGCATCTCAACGCCCTCCAGGATTGTTCGTCGCCACCTGCATGGACCGCGCGGCGCTCGTCAGCGAGATCTTCGGAAAGTTCGCGAGCTTGATGCGCTCGAGCACGTGTACGATGTCGTCGTAGGCGACGTCATCCTCGGGAACGACCATCGCCGCATCGTTGTCCGGGAATTGCTGCTTGATGCTCTTGAGTACGGTCTCGAGCGTGTCGAGCGACGCCGTCGTGAGACCAGCGATGTTTTGCGCGAACGGCTGCGCGCCGCCGTTCGAGTGCTCGACGCGAATCATTCCCTGTCTGATGCCGACCGCGAGGATAAGGCTCGTCGTATCCGGCTGTGCGCCACTGGTCGTGCCGGGCGCCGTCACCACGACCGGCGGCAACGCCAGATCGAACGCCGTCAGGTTCGTCATCACCGCGCCCGTGTACGTGAGGAGACTGAAAAACACGATCGAGGTGAGAACGTCCACCAACGGCACGAGATTGATGCGCCCGTGCGCCGTGAGCGGTTCGCGCTCTGCGTGCCGTGCCCGAAGCTTATGAAACCGCGAGGCCATGAGAGTCTACCTGGCTGATGTCGGTGCCGCTGCGTTGCGCCTAACGATGTCCGAGCCGGACGTCCGGACGATCGATGAGCGCGTTCACGAGGCGAACCGAGAACTCGTCCACCTGCTCGATGATCATCTCCGACTGGCTCACGAGATACGCGTGCGCGATCGACAGTGGGATCGCCACGAGCAGTCCGAAGCCTGTCGCGTTCAGCGCGATGGCGATACCGGCCGCCAGCTTTGCGGAACGTTCGGACGCGGACGCCGACGCCACCGAGGCGAACGCCTCGCGCAGACCGTAGATCGTTCCGAACAGACCGAACAGCGTCGCCACGTTCGCCAGCATCGGCAGATACTGCAGCCGGCGCGTGAGCTTCGGCATCACCGTGATCGCGGCCGCATCGGCCACGCTCTGCAGATCGGCTTCGTCGCGGCTGCGGCTGCGCAGGATCAGCAGCCCCATGTCCGGAAGCGCCGCCGTCGACTGCGCGCAGAGCTTGATCGCGTCGTCGATCTTGCCGGCGCGCACGAGCGAGATCACGCGCTCGATGAACGCGCGACCATTGATCTTGGACTTGATCACGATCACATAGAACCGCTCGATGAAGATGGCGATACCCGCCACTCCCACGAGCAGGATGAAGTTCATGATCGGTCCGCCGTTCTTGTACCACTCAATGATCGTTGACATGTTCGCCCTGTCTCCTCGCAGGCGTGTTGTGAAATCGAGCGATCGGTTCTTCGCTACATCCTTGCGTCGTCCGGGTGACTCGAGTCACCGCATCACCCGGACGTGTACTCTGTTACCGAAGCCGTGAGGCAGAAGACGTGCCCGCCGGAGGCGGTCGCCGCGTCGAATCGGGCGGCGTCGCTGGCGGACGGCGCGTCGTGTCCGTCGCCGCTGGCGGTGTCGTGCCTGGCGTCGTCGATGGCGGCGTCGTCACGATGCCGCCCGGCGGACACCACCAGTGCGTTGCGCACCACCGCTGCTGCACTTGTGGCAATGCCGTCGGCGCGTTGGTCGGATTGTTCGCCCCCGGCACCACCGCCATTGGCTGCGGCGGAAGGCGCGGTGGGAACAGTGCCGACGAGTCGGCCGGGACACGCACACGGACCTTGTGCGACGGACACCACCAGTGTGGTGCACACCAGCCGTACTGCTTGTGCAGCGTCGCGAACTGCGCGCGCAGCGGCGTCAGCGGCGTCACCGCGGGCAGCCGGAAGAGGTCCGGCGTCCCAACGCTGTCCGCCGCCAGCACCAGCGAGTCCGCCGGCGTCATGCGGCCCGACATGATCGCATAGCCTTCCTGGATCTCGGGCCAGAAGTCGTGATCGTAGAAGCGCGGCACCAGCACCTGCCGGCTGTACGCGGGCACCTCGCGCGGCCGAACCGTCACGACCTGCGGCGTCGGCACCGTTCCACGAATCTCGATCGGTGCCTGCCGCCGCGGCGTCCGCTGCGCGCTCGCCTCGGAGCTGCCCATCGCCAGGGCAGCCGCGGCGAGTATCACGGCGAACGCACCGCACGCCGCCGCGCGCCCGCTTCGAGTTCCCTTCATGCTGCTCGTCTCCGTCGCCATCAGCGACCTCCGGTCACGACGCTCGGTGGCGCCGCGTCAACGTTGCCCTGCACCGCGTTTCGCGCCCGGTCGATCCACGGCTTCGCGGCGGCGTCGTTCCCGATCGCCGGCGTGGATTCGGCGCGCTGCACCAGTTCCTGCCAGACCTGCTTTGCCGCGGCGTAGTACTGCTCCGCCTGCTGCGCTGCCCCTTGCTGGGCCTGCGTCTGTTCAGCATCCGTTAAACCAGACGGCAGCTGCACGTTCTTGACGAAGTTGCCGTACTCCCACTGCGCGAGGCCAACATAGTAGCTCGACGCCGCGAGATACTGCGGCACGCCCGCCTTGATCGCGTTCGCGAACTCGCTCGTGAGTTGGCGCAGGAGCGCCTGCTTCTGCCGCGACGCGCGGGTCACGCCCGCCGCCGTCAGCTGCCCCTTCGACGAGATCACGAGCTTCATTGGCTGATACTCGCCGAAAGTCGCGACCCCCTGCTGGAACGCGCGCTCGGCAACCCGAGACGCACACTCCGCCTGCAGCGCCTCCGACGGACGCGCGCACGCGCTCGCGAGCGCCCGTGCCGCCGCGGCTGTATCACCCGCCGTCTGCAGCTGCGCAATCTGCTGTTGTTTCGCCTGCGCCGCCCGATCGTCGCGCGGGAAACGCTGCGCGAACAGGGCGTACGTCCGCGCCGACGCTGCCGGATCCTGCGCTTCGCCGTAGGTCAGCGCCGCGTTCCAGAGAGCATCCGCCGCCCGCTTGTCCTTCGGATAGGCGTTCGCGAACTGCTCGTACGCCGTCGCGGCTTCCTTCTTTCTGCCTAACGAATCGAGCATTGAAGCCACGCGCACCATCGCATCGGCGCGGCCCGGACCGCTCTCGTTCTGCTGGATCAGCTCCTGATACGCCTGCACCGACTGCTCACGTTGACCGAGCTCGGCGAGGAGCCGCGCTCGCAACGTCTGATACTGAAGCCGATACTTGTAGTTCGGATACTGCTGCGCCAGCTGCGCCGAGAGATCGATCGCGTGCTGCCGCGCATCGCGCGACGCCGCTTCGTCGTTCTTGCTCCGCGCGACGCTGTCCGCGAGCATGTACGTCTCGATCGCGTTGCGCAGCGCGTCCGGCGCCTTCGCGTTCTGCGGGTTCGCTTTCGCGTAGGCCACGTAGACCTGCTCCGCGGCCTGGCCATACTGGCCGTGCTTGATGAGCGAGTCCGCGTAGCTGCCCGCCGCCGTCTCACGAATCGCGCGAATCGAATCGGCGAGCCGCGTCTGGCCGCTCGACTGAGCGACCTGTTGCGCCTGTTCCCACTGCGTCTGCGCCTGCGCGTACTGACCGCCGCGATACATCGCGTCACCGATGAGCCGCTGCGCCGTCGGCGTGTACGGATCGTTCGGATAGGTGGTCGCGTAGGTTCGGAACGCCTGCTCCATCGCGTCCCAACGCTGTGTCTCCGAAGCGCGTCGCCCCTTCTCGATCAACGCCTTCTTCGCGACGTCCGTCTGCGGGAAGGCCGCAACGAAACGGTCAACCACAGCGAACAATGAATCCTGCGCCGCGCGGTCGCTCTTGTTGCGCACCAGCGCCGAGTCGAAGGCGACGATGGCGTTCCGTCCCGCTTCCTGCGCTAGCTGCTGGTTCGTATTGCCGTAGTTGAATGCTGCTCGCGCGAACTCCGCGCCAGCTCGCGCATACTCGCCCGCGCCGAACAGCGACTCACCAAGATACCGATTCACGATCTGCGCGCTGTCGCTCTTCGGGAAATCCGTGAGATACCGCTGATAGATCTGCGCGGCCTCGCCGAAGCGGGCGCGGTTGCCCGCTTGCGCCGACGCGAGCAGATACTGACCGCTCTCGCGCAGCGCCGCCTCGCGCAGCTTCGACGCCGTATCCGCCAGCTGCGGATTCGCCTGGGCCCACGCGCTTCCCGGCGCCAGGACGTCCGCGAGCCGGAGCCGCGCCGCCTGCGCGGAATCGCGCTCGAGCAGCCGGTTCTGATAGATGTCGGCGATCTGACTCACCGCCGTCAGCACGCTCGAATCGGTCGGTGCCTGCGACAGCACCATCTGATACGCGTTGATCGCTTCCGGGAAGTTGCCCTGATCGCGGAACGTCTGCGCGACGCGCCGCATCAATGCCAACTGATAGGGAGCGCCACCGCGGCTCTGGAAGTAGCGGCTCGCTGCCTGCGCGCCGCCAACCTGGGTGAACGCGACCGCCATGTACTCGATCGCTTCGCCGCGCAGTCCGAGTCGGGACTGCTGCTCGGGCGTCAGCTTATCGTAGGCGTCGACCAGACGGCTGAACACGTCGACGGCCTTCTGATAGTCCGCCTGATTGGCCTGATTCGCCTGGTTGTAGTACGACCAGCCGAGCTTGTACAACGCC
>Ga0308175_100004045_pt1 | contig 10246 bp, 6 predicted proteins | sample PhyCR1_3_FD_203893 | JGI IMG/M metagenome (GOLD analysis project Ga0308175, IMG submission 203893) | Soil microbial communities from UC Gill Tract Community Farm, Albany, California, United States - DLSLS.C.R1 | ecosystem: Environmental > Terrestrial > Soil > Agricultural land | place: USA...
GTCGGCGCGGAGCCCGGGAAGGCCGTGCCGGGTGCCGCCGGGGGCGCCTCGTGCATCGACCGCTGTACGGCCGTCTCGTAGGTGCGGATCTCACGGGTCAGCAGGAGCATCAGGTTCACCAGGAACGCGTCCCGGGAGGCCGGTCCCGCCGACTGGGCGATCTGGCTGATCTGACGCCGTGCCACCGGCGCGTCCCCGAGCACCAGCCACAGCGTCGCCAGGTCGTATCCCGGCAGGTACCAGCCCGCGTGCTCCCAGTCCACCAGCACTGGACCGGCCGGTGAGAGAAGGATGTTCGAGAGTAAGGCGTCGCCGTGGCAGAACTGACCCATCCCCTGGCGGCCCGCCGCGTGCGCGATGCCGTGCAGCAGCTTCTGCAGATCGCCCAGATCCCGGTCGGTCAGCAGACCCAGCTCGTGGTACCGGGCGATGCGCGCCGCGTAGTCCAGCGGGGCGTCGAAGGTGCCCGCCGGGGGCCGCCAGGCGTTCAGCCGGCAGATCGCGCCGAGCGCGGCCCGGATGTCCGGCCGGGGCGGGGCCTCCACCGGATGCCGCTGGAGCGCGGCCACCCGGCCCGGCATGCGCTCGATCACCAGGGTGCAGTTGTCCGGGTCCGCCGCGATCAGCCTCGGCACCCGCACGGGCGGGCGGTGCCGGACGAACGAGCGGTATGCGGCTATTTCGTGGCGGAACCGCTCCGCCCAGGCCGGTGACTGGTCCAGCAGACACTTGGCCACGGCCGTGCTGCGTCCCGTCGTCCCGACCAGGAGGACCGAGCGTCCGCTGCGGCGCAGCACCTGCACCGGGGCGAACTCCGGGCAGATGCGGTGCACCGAGGCGAGCGCGGTGCGCAGTTGCGCGCCCTGCGGACCGGAGAGGTCGAGTCTGCCGCTGAGCGGCTGGGAGCCGGGCTGCCCCGGAACGCGCCGCGGCCGGCCCGCGCCCAGCACGGGGGCCGCCGGCCGGGCCGCCGGGTCGAGATAGGGTCCGCCGCCCGCCGGGCGGGGACGCAGCGGCCGGGGCGGAGCGGACACGGAGGATGATGCTGCGTACATGGGAGATACAGATCCCTTCGTGTGCCTGCGGTGCCTGCCTGTACATCCACGCTGTGCGTGCGCCCGCCCGGCCCGGCCGCCCGGGCACACCCTGGGGAGTGGGCCCGCTCTGGATGGTGACGACCGGGGCGGGGTGGCGCGTTCCTACTCGACACCCGATGCCCAGTGGCACACCATCTGGCGCACCCTGGCGAACCCTGGCGAATAGTCGCCCGGCAACCCCCACGGGGCTACTGTCAAGTCAGCCGAGAACCTGGGGGCTTGACGTGAGCGGACAACCCAACACCCGCCTTGCGGACCTGTTCGGCCTGGCCGGCTGGTCGAAGGGCGAACTCGCGAGGCTGGTCAACAAGCAGGCGGCGGCCATGGGCCACCCCCAGCTGTCGACCGACACCTCCCGGGTGCGGCGTTGGATCGACACGGGAGAGATCCCGCGCGATCCCGTACCGCGGGTGCTGGCGGCCCTGTTCACCGAGCGTCTCGGCCGTGTCGTGACCACTGAGGACCTCGGTCTGGTACGGCACGGGCGTGCGGGAAGACGGCAGGGCGACGGGATCGATGAACATCCCGACGGTGTGCCGTGGGCGCCCGAACGTACCGCCGCGGTCCTCACCGAATTCACGGGAATGGACCTCATGCTCAACCGACGCGGCTTGGTGGGCGCGGGTGCCGCGCTCGCCGCGGGATCCACACTCAGCAGCGCCATGCACGACTGGCTGCACACCGACCCTGCCCTGAAGGCCGACTCCCCTGTCGTCGACGACCCCCTGCACGCCGACCCCGCCGGGTTCGACCGCTATGAGGCCGCCCCCATCGGGTCGCAGGAGATCGAGGAACTGGAGCGCTCCGTAGAGGTGTTCCGGGCCTGGGACGCGGCCCGTGGCGGCGGGCTCCAGCGCAAGGCGGTCGTGGGCCAGCTCAACGAGGTGGGCGGCATGCTCGCCTACAACCACCCACCCCATCTGCAGCGGCGCCTGTGGGGCGTCGCCGCCAACCTCGCCGTCCTCGCGGGCTGGATGTCGCACGACGTCGGCCTCGAGCCCACGGCCCAGAAGTACTTCGTCATCGCCGCGCACGCCGCCCGCGAGGGCGGTGACCGGCCCCGCGCCGGGGAGGCGCTGTCCCGGGCGGCCCGCCAGATGGTGCACCTCGGCCGGCCCGACGACGCGCTGGACCTGATGAAACTCGCCCAGTCCGGGGCGGGGGAGCGGCTCCAGCCGCGTACGAAGGCGATGTTCCACACCATCGAGGCCTGGGCGCAGGCGTCGATGGGCAAGGGCCAGGCGATGCGCCGAACGCTCGGCCAGGCGGAGGACCTGTTCGTCTCCGACCGGCAGGACGTGGAACCGCCGGGCTGGATGCAGACCTTCAAGGACGAGGATCTGTACGGCATGCAGGCCCTCGCCTACCGCACGCTCGCCGAGTTCGACCCGGACGCGGCCGTGCACGCCCAGCACTACGCGGAGAAGGCCCTGGCCCTGCGGGTGGACGGCAGGGAGCGGTCGAAGATCTTCGACCATCTCTCCATGGCCTCGGCCTGCTTCATCGCCGACGACCCCGAACAGGCCGACCGCTACGCACGGCTGGCCCTGATGTCCATGGGCTCGAACTCCTCCCGGCGCACCTGGGACAGGCTGCGCGAGATGTACCGGCTCACCGCCGAGTACGCCGGCTACCCGGGGATCCACGAACTGCGCGAGGAGATCAGGCTCGCCCTGCCGAAGCCGAGGGGCAGGAGCGACGGCAGCGCGCCGGCATGAGGGGCGGTGCGCCGCGTCCGGTCAGCCGGTCACCCTGGCCACGAGGACGCAGCCGTCGTCCTCGCGCTCGGCTCCGCCGAACTCCTCCATGACCGTACGCACACAGTCCTGGGCGGTGCGTGCCGCGCCGAAGCGGGGAGCGAGGTCGAGCAGACGGTCCATGGCGCTCGTGGAGCTGTGGCCCGGTACGAGTCCGTCGGTGTGCAGCAGTACGAGGTCGCCGGGCTCCAGGGTGACTTCGGCCTGACCGTAGGTGGCGCCCGTGGTGGCGCCGAGCAGGACGCCGTCCGGCGCGTTCAGCGGATGCCCCGTCCCGTCGCGGTACAGCACCGGGGCGGGGTGTCCGGCCTGCGCCCACACCAGGGTGCGGTCCTCGGGCCGGTAATGGCAGCAGACGGCGCTGCCGAGGGCGGGTTGCACGGTGGCGTCCAGTAACTGGTTGAGCATGGCGAGCAGTTCCCCGGGGCGGGTGCCGGCCATGGCCATGCCGCGCACCGCGCCGAGCAGCATCGCCATGCCGGAGGTGACCGCGACCCCGTGCCCGGTGAGGTCGCCGACGCTGAGCAGGGTGGCGCCGTCGGCCAGCTCCAGCGCGTCGTACCAGTCGCCGCCGATCAGCGTGCCGGCCGTGGCGGGCAGATAGTGGGCGGCCAGGTCGAGGGTGCGCGGCCCCTGGTGCGGGAGCCGCAGCGAGCCGCGCCATGGCGGCAGCACGGCCTCCTGCAGCTCGACCGCGATCCGGTGCTCGGTCTGCGCCCGCCTGCGGTGGTGCTGCAGCGAGTCGTGGCTCTCCCGCACCGTCCGCCGGTGCCGGCGCAGCGCGCTGACGTCCCGCAGCACGGCCCACATCGAGGTGGTGCCGCCGTCGTGGCCGAGCACGGGCTCGCCCATCATGTGCACGGTCCGTACCGAGCCGTCCGGCCGTACGACGCGGAACTCGCCGTCGATGGGCCGCGCGTCCACCAGACAGTCGGTCACCAACGCGGTCAGCTTCGGCCGGTCCTCGTCCAGGACCAGGGAGGGCAGCTCGTCCAGGGTGAGCGCGGGGGCGGCCGGGTCGCGGCCCAGGATCTCGTACAGCTCCCCGGACCAGCTCGCCTCGTCCGTCAGGAAGTTCCACTCCGCGCTGCCGACCCGGCTGAGCAGTGAGCCGCGGGTGGTGCCGGCCGGTGCGGGCCGGGCGGCCGGGACCTCGGCCGGTTCCGCCTCGGTGGGCACCGGCCCGTCCCGCAGTTGCGCCAAGTGCGCGTCGAGGTCGTCCAGTTGATGCAGTGCGAGGTCGTACAGAGCTCGCTGCCAGCGCTCCTCAGGGTCCGATCCGTCGTTCCGCGTGTCCCGCCGCACGGCGACCATGTCGCCTTTGAGCCGCCGCGTCTGCGTTATCAACGCCTCGACCGAGCCGCGCCCTGGCGGCTGGGCGGCTGAGCGGTCCGCGGAGACTGGGGACGGCATGACGCACTCCGAATGGGGAGGGGACGGTACGGCCAGGAAGGGCGGAGGGACCGTTATGACTGTTGCACAGCCCGCGACGCCCTGTAAGGGATTTGGCAACACACGATACGGTGGTGCTTCCGGCATATGCCAGAGTCTTCCCGGAGTGTTCCGAGGGTACGTACGACGTACGCGCACGGGGGAGCAAGTCGTAGGCGCACTACGGGACTTGTGCCATGGCGAAGGCTTTCCGAGTCGCGCTCAGTCGTGTGTTCGATGTTCTGGTGTTCCATCGCGGCGCCCGCTGTTCGACGCGCATCAATTCTGTCCGGAATTGACGTCCTGTGAAAGGCCGTCGCGGACTCCTTAATTGCATGGACCTCATTGTCGAACAAGCCGCCCTTGCCCGTCTCATCACCGCCGAGGACCGGGAGCTCCCGGTGTCGGCGACCCTGCGCTACACGGCGGACGATCCACTGGCCGTCTTCGTGGACTTCCCGCCCGAGGCCACCCTGGTGGGCGACGAGGTCACCTGGACCTTCGCCCGCTCGCTGCTGGACCAGGGACTGCGGGCCCCGGCGGGCCACGGCGACGTGCGGATATGGCCGCACGGCCGCACGCGGACGGTCCTGGAGTTCCACGCGCCGTGCGGCCTCGCCCTGCTGCAGTTCCCGACCTCGGCGCTGCGCCGCTTCCTGCTGAACAGCCACGCCCTGGTGCCGGCCGGACAGGAGGATCTGGCGGCGGTCGTGGAGCGGGGGCTGAGCAGCCTGTTCGACGGGGTCTGAGCGCCGGCTCAGCGGCCGGCGCCGGCGTACAGGGCCGGGCGCGGCGCGAGGTGGACGGTCGCCCGGCCGCCGGTCTCCAGCGCCCGGACCCCGGCCTCGGCGACGACGGAGGCCGCGTAACCGTCCCAGACGCCCGGGCCGGTGACCTCGCCGCGCCGGGTGGCGTCCACCCACGCCTGCACCTCACGGTCGTAGGCGTCGGCGAACCGGACCAGGTAGTCCTGCGCCACCTCCTCGCCCGCGCCGCCCCGGGTGGTGACGACCATGGAGTGCTCGTCGCCGATCCGGGCGCTGCCCGCCTCGCACACGGCCTCGCAGCGCACCTGGTAGCCGAAGCCGCAGTTGACGAAGACCTCCACGTCGACCAGCGCGCCGCGCTCGGTCTCGAAGAGCACGAACTGCGGATCGGCCAGGCCCTCGGGCGCGCCCGCCGAGGGGGCCGGACGCAGCACGGTCACCGCCGTCAGCTCCTGCCCGAGCAGCCAGCGGGCCGCGTCGATCTCGTGCGACACGGAGCTGTTGATCAGCATGGCGCTCGTGAAGTGACCGGGCGAGGAGACGTTGCGGTGCGTGCAGTGCAGCATCAGCGGACGGCCCAGGGCGCCCCCGTCGAGGAGCGACTTCAGCCGGCGGTACTCGGCGTCGTAGCGGCGCATGAAGCCGATCTGCGTCAGCCGGCGGCCGAGCCGGGCCTCGGCCTCGACCACCCGCAGCGCACCCGCCGGGTCCGGCACCATGGGCTTCTCGCACAGCACCGGCAGGCCCCGCCGGAAGGCCGCCAGCAGCGCCTCCTCGTGCGCGGGCCCGGGGGAGGCGATCAGCACGGCCGCGACGCCGGGCGCGTCCAGCGCGGCCACCGGGTCCGTGTGCACGGTGACGCCGTCGATACCGGCGACCGCCTCCTTCGCCCGCTCCGGCTCGGGGTCGGCGACGGCGGCCACCCTGGCGCCACTGACGACCCGATCCAGGCGCCGTATGTGGTCGGCTCCCATGTGTCCGGCACCCAGCACGGCCACACCCAGCAGGTCACCCACGCGCGCGCTCCCTCTCGCCGACGATCACGCCGTAGCGTACGCCGCCGGGCAAGCGCTGTCCGTGGGGTGCGTCAGTACCGCAGCACCCCCGCGATCCCGCCCGCGTCGCCCAGTGCGCCGTCGGGTACGAACCGCACGTCGGCGCCGGTCTGCAGGCACTGCTCGACGATCTCGTCGACGATGTCGTCCCGGGCGTCCATGTCACCGGGCTCGGCCGGGACGAGGTGGTCGCCGTCGTCGCGGACGGTCGTGCGGTAGTTCTCCTCCACGGCGAGGAGCCGCACCCGGCCCTCCCGGGCGTTCTGCCACAGCTCGTCCACCCCGGCCGCGAAGTTCCGCCGGCCCCGCGCGGAGACCAGTTCCCCGACGATCAGGTCGGTGCCCTTCCAGTCCTCCTCCCGCAGCACGGGTTGCAGCGCCTGCCAGACCGCTTCGGCCCCGGCGTGCGCGAGGCCGCCGTGCCGTACGTGGACGGCGCTCCCGGCGATCTGGCCGGCCTCCTCCAGCAGTGACAGCGCCGCGTCCTCGCCGGTGATGTAGAGCCGGCGGGGCTGGTCGCGCAGGACCATGCTCATCGCGGTGTCCGCCTCGCGCAGGAACTGGCGCGTGCCCTCGTCGGTGAAGGTGCTCGGCAGGTCGCCGCGGCGCATCTCGCGCTCGGCGTCGAAGTTCTCCTGTCTGCGGATCAGCGGGAAGCCGCCGGTGCGGTCCTCGACCACCCGGTCCTCGCCGCCGCTCCACAGGGTGACGCGGTCGGCGGAGACCGACATGACCCAGAAGGGGCGCTCGGCGACCTGCGCGGAGACGAGGTTGCGGGTGAGGAAGGTGTCCGAGAGCACCACGCGCTCGGGGACGGTGCGGGACAGGGACCAGACCTGGTGTTCTCCCGGGGCGGCGAAGATCACCAGGCCGTCCTCGGCGTGCGCCAGATCAACCTCCGCCAGCGCGCGGTCGAGCTGGGTCACGACCTCGGCGCGCCGCTCCCGGGTGACCGAGGGGTCGGATTCCAGCCGCTTCTTGGCCTCGGCGACCACGTTGCGCAGCCGGACGGGATCCTGCCCGTTCTCGGGTTCGCGGCGGTGTGTCGGCGTCAGGACGGACACCGCCGGGTAGGGACGCGGGCGCCGCAGTTCGGCGAGGGTTGCGGGACTCAGTGCGTGCTCCATGACAGAACGATAGGGCGGTTTCACATATCCGGCACTTGGGCCGAAAGGGCGACACGGGGTTGCGCTGTGTGGCGGACCGGGCGCGCCCCGTGAGAAGCCCCGGCGTGACGGCGGGGGAAGGCCGAGAACCCCGCTTCGCCGCCGGGGCGGGACGGCCGTCCGGTAGCGTCTGTTCACGCCGTCGTCATCAACGCGGTTCCGGCCGATGTGCTTGGATACGAAGCGTTTACGCACAGTCGGCATTTCGACCAAACAGACTTGCTATGGTGCTACTTGTCGGTAGCAAATGCTGCGGGGGGACCGCGAGGAGCCGTCGGACCACGGCGCCCTGTGCGGAGGGTCGAGCTCGACGACCCGGCAACGAGGCCGGGTTGCCGCGGGCTTTCGGGTGTGCGCGTGACGCCGCACCGAACTCCTGTCTCCTCGCCACCTATTCAGACAGGTGAGACTCGTCCCATGGCACGATCCCTGGTCGAATTACTGACCACGCACGCCTCGAACCACCCCGAGCGCACCGCGTACCGTCACCTCGTCACCGGTGACTGCGACGGAGAGATCCAGGAACTCACCTACCACCGGCTGGCCGTACGCTCCCGTGCCGTCGCCGCCTGGCTCCAGGACCGCGGGCTGGCCGGCTCGCGGGCCATGCTGCTGTACCCGCCAGGCCTCGAGTTCATCTGCGCGTACCTGGGCTGCCTCGCCGCCGGTGTGATCGCGGTACCGGGCGTGCCCCCGCAGGGCCGCGCGCAGAACCACCGGGCGCTGACCCGGATGAAGCGCCTGATGGCGGACGCGGACGCCAAGGTGGTGCTGGGCGACCGCGGTGTGCTCGCCGCGCTCGACGGCATGGCGGAGCACCTGCCCGAGCTCGACCGGATAGCCCGCGTCGCCACCGAGGACATCCCCGACGACGCGGCGGCCGGCTGGCGCGAACCCGAACTCACCCCGGACACGGTCGCGTTCCTCCAGTACACGTCCGGCTCGACCTCCGCGCCCCGCGGGGTCGCCGTCACCCACGGCAACCTGCTGGACAACGAGGCGGTCATCACCGAGCGCATGGGGCACACGGCCGAGGCGATGGCCGCCCACGACCACGAGGCGTTCGTCAGCTGGCTGCCGGTCTACCACGACATGGGCCTCATCGGCCCGGTCCTGAACACGGTCTACCTCGGCGCCACCGCCACCCTGTTCTCGCCGCTGCACTTCCTGCAGCAGCCGGCCCGCTGGCTCACCGCCGTCAGCCGCTACCGCCCGCACACCAGCGGCGGCCCCAACTTCGCCTACGAACTCTCCCTGAAGCACGCGGACCCGGAACTGCTCGACAGCCTGGACCTCAGCTCGTGGAAGGTGGCCTTCAACGGCGCCGAACCGGTGCGCGCGGCCACCCTGCGCCGGTTCGCCGACACCTTCGGCGCGGCCGGTTTCCGCCGCGAGGCCCTGTACCCCTGCTACGGCCTGGCCGAGGCCACCCTCATGGTCACCGGCGGCACCGCGGGCACCCCGCCGACCCTGCTCGCCGCGGCCGACGGGACCCCGAACGCGGGCGAGGCCGACGCGGCCGCCGTCGGCTGCGGCCGGCCCGGCCCCGGAGTCACCGTGGCGGTCGTCCACCCGGAGAGCCGGCAGGAGCTGCCCGAGGGCGAGGTCGGCGAGATCTGGGTCGGCGGAGCCAGTGTCGCCAAGGGCTACTGGCGCAACGCGCTCGCCACCCGCCAGACCTTCCGGGCCGAACTCGAGGGGCACGACCGCCCGTTCCTGCGCACCGGCGACCTCGGCCTCCTGCGGGACGGCGAGCTGTTCGTCACCGGCCGGCTGAAGGACCTCATCGTCATCGACGGCCGCAACCACTACCCCCAGGACCTGGAGCTGACCGCCGAACTGACCCATCCGGCGCTGCGCCCCGGCTGCACCGCCGCGTTCTCCGTGGACGCCGGGGCGGACGGCGAACGGCCCGTGATCGTCGCCGAGATCGCCCCGGACAGCGCCGGTGAGTCGGAGAAGATCACCGATGTGATCCGGGCCGCCGTCGGCGAGGCCCACGGCCTGACGTTGCGCGACATCGTGCTGGTCCGGCCCGGCACCATCCCCAAGACGTCCAGCGGGAAGATCCAGCGCCGCGCCACCCGGGGCGCGTACCTCGAGGGCACGCTCGCCGTGGTGACCGAGCCCGCCGTGTGACACCGCCCGCCGCCGGCGCCCCCGAACCGGCGCCGGCGGCCCGGCACGCCCCCGGCCACTGCCGTACGGCCCCGACCACCCTGCCGTCCGGCCCCGGTCAGGGGCGTACGGCCCCTGCTTCGCCGTACCGCGCACCCGAAGCCCGGTACGGAGCCCCGCCTGAGCCCGAGTTCACGAGGACACCTGCCCAGATGCCTGCGAACGAGTCCCCGAAGCAGACCCCCGAGCCGTCCCTGACGACCTCCGAGGGCGTCCGGGCCTGGCTGGTGTCGGCCGTCGCCGAGGCCGCCGGGACCGACCCGGCCCGCCTCGACCCGAACCGTCCCCTCGCCGAACTCGGCCTCGGATCACGGCATCTGGTCACCCTGGCCGCCGAACTCGGCACACTGACCGGCCGCCCCCTGGAACCGTCCCTCGTCTTCAACCACCCCACGATCGACGCCGTCGCGGAGGCCGTCTTCGCGCCGTCCCCGGCGCAGCCGCCCACGTCGGGCGCCGCCCCCGACCGCACCGACCGTGAGGGCACCGACCCTGATCGCACCGGCCCCGGCGACGACGTGGCGATCATCTCCATGGCCTGCAGCTTCCCCGGCGGCGCCGATCACCCCGAGGCCCTGTGGCGGCTGCTGGACGCCGGGCGGGACGCCATCTGCGAGGTCCCGGCGGGTCGTTGGGACACCAGCGCGCTGTACGACCCCGACCCGGAGGCCACCGGCAAGGCGTACACCCTGCGCGGCGGCTTCCTCGACGGCGGCATCGACCGCTTCGACGCGGCCTTCTTCGGCATCTCACCGCGCGAGGCCGCCGCCATGGACCCCCAGCAGCGGCTGCTCC
>Ga0308175_100004047_pt1 | contig 10245 bp, 3 predicted proteins | sample PhyCR1_3_FD_203893 | JGI IMG/M metagenome (GOLD analysis project Ga0308175, IMG submission 203893) | Soil microbial communities from UC Gill Tract Community Farm, Albany, California, United States - DLSLS.C.R1 | ecosystem: Environmental > Terrestrial > Soil > Agricultural land | place: USA...
GTCGCTGCGCGCGAAGCTCGCGCGCGAGGGCGAGATGCCGGTGAGCGACGCGGTGCGCGTGCTGCGCGATGTGGTGGACGCGCTCGCGTACGCGCACGCGCGCGGCGTGGTGCACCGCGACATCAAGCCCGACAACGTGCTGATCACGGGCGGTCACGCGGTCGTGACCGACTTCGGCGTCGCGAAGGCGATGAGTGCTTCATCGGGATCGTCATCGCTCACATCGCTCGGCGTGGCGCTCGGCACGCCCGCGTACATGTCGCCGGAGCAGGCGGCAGCGGATCCGCACGTGGATCATCGCGCCGATCTGTATGCGGTGGGCGCGATGGCGTACGAGATGCTGTGCGGACGTCCGCCGTTCAGCGGGATGTCGCCGCAGCAGGTGCTCGCTGCGCACGTGACGCTTCCACCGGCGCCGCTGAGTGGCCAGCGCACGAGTGTGCCGCCGGCGCTCAACACGCTCGTGATGCGCTGCCTCGAGAAGAAGCCGGCGGACCGCGTGCAGAGCGCGGCTGAGATGCTGACGCAGCTCCAGGCGATGGCGACGCCGAGTGGCGGGATGGCGCCCACGGGCGCGATCGGCGCAACGGGCGCGTTCACGAGTGGGGCGGAGGCGGCGTTGCGCCGAGCGAATCCGGCGCGCGTGGCACTGTTGTTTTCGATCGTGTCCATCGCGGTGCTCGCGGTGGTGTTCGTGCTTCGGCAGCGGCTCGGCCTTCCGGACTGGGTGCTGCCCGGAGCGGCGGTGCTGCTCGTGATAGGGCTGCCGATCATGCTCGTGACGGGGCGCAAGGAGCGCGAGCGCGTCATCGCTGCGGCGACGGGGAATTATCTGCCGCCCGATCTGGGAGTGTCGAAGCACCTGACTTGGCGCAAGGCGATACTCGGCGGTGGGCTCGCGTTCGGGACGCTCGTCGCGATCGTGATCGGATACACGCTGATGCGCACGATGGGCATCGGGTCGATCGGCACGCTGCAGGCGAAGGGATTGATCAAGGATCGGCAGCCGATACTGCTCGCCGAGTTCGAGAATCGTACACCCGACTCGACGCTCGCACCGACGCTCACGGACGCATTTCGCGTGGACCTGTCGCAGTCGCAGAGCGTGAAGATCATGGACGGCGAAGCGGTGAGCGATGCACTCAGGCGAATGCAGAAGCCGGAGAACGCGACGATGACCGTGGAGCTCGCGCGCCAGCTCGCGCAGCGGGAGGGCGTGCCGGCGGTCGTCGTCGGGGAGATCAATGCCGTAGGGAAGAGCTATGTGCTCTCCGCGAAGGTGCTCTCCGCATCGAACGGCTCCGTGCTCACGGCGCTTCGGGAGACAGCCGCGAATGACGCCGAGCTCATTCCGGCGCTCGATCGGTTGTCGCGCGCACTGCGCGAGCGGATAGGAGAGTCGCTCGTGAGCATTCGAACCGACGAGCCGCTGGAGCACGTCACGACGAGCTCTCTCGACGCGCTCCGTAAGTATTCGCAGGCGTTGAGGCTCGCGAATGTGGGTCACGAGGAGGCAGCCATACCGCTGCTCCAGGAGGCGACCTCCATCGACACCGGCTTCGCAATGGCGTGGCGCAAGCTTTCGGTGCTCAACCTGAACAATGGAGGATCCTTCGCACTTTCGAGCGATGCCGCACGGCGTGCATACGCGCATCGCGATCGTCTTCCGGAGCTGGAGAAACTGGCGTCGACCGCAGCGTACTTCGATTTCGTCGATCACGACCAGGCCAAGCTCATCGCGGCGTATCGTGCCATGCTCGCGATCGATCCAAACAGCGGGATCGCGCAGAACAACCTCGCGGTTCAGCTTCTGGCGAAAGGACAGTATCAGGAGGCCGAGAGCCTCGCTGTTGCGTGCATGAATCGGGGGGAGTTCTCGAACTGCCCGTTCCACGCGATCCGTGCGCAGCTTCTTCAAAGGAACCCGGCCGCGGCGGAAACGACACTTGCGCGCTGGGGGCGAAATTCTCGAGACGATCCGCAGATGCTCTGGAGTCGATTCGCGGTCGCCAGCTGGCATGGGAATTATCCCGAGGCCGCGCGATTCACGCGCGCGCTCGGCGCGGCGTCGGAAGGCAGCCAATACTTTCAAGCTGCCGTCCACCAGAATCTCGGAGCTCTGGCAGCTGTTGAGGGAAAGCTTGGAGAGGCGGAACGGGAGCTTCGCGCCAGCGCGGAACTGCACGAGGGTCGAGGAGCGCACGACATCTATGTGTATCAAATGGCCCAGCTGGCGCAGTTCGATCTTCGCTATCGCAATCGCCCAGCGGATGCGCTCGCGATACTCACGGAAGCGCTGACCAAACATCCACTCGCGTCAATCGTCGCGTACGATCGACCATACTCGCAGGTCGCAATTACGTACGCGCTGCTCGGACAGACCGAGGAGGCTCAGCGTCTGTTGGCGGAGGCCCAGCGCGCATTACCGGCCGGAATTCTGAAAGGTGATCCGGACTTGTCCAGCGCCATGGGACACATTGCCTTTGCGCGAGGCCAGTACGGTGACGCCATTGCTGCATTCCAGCAGTCCCGGAATGCCATGACGTGTATGAGTTGCGGAGACTTCGACCTGGCGCAGACGTATACGAAAACGGGACCACCTGATTCAGCGCTCGCGTACTACGAGCGCTACGTCAGCACGGGCGATGCGAGTCGAGTGTTCAGCGATGCGAATTATCTGGCGGTGAGCTATCAAAGACTGGGCGAGCTCTATGAGGCGAAGGGGGATCGCAAGCGCGCACTCGAGTACTATCAGAAGCTGATTGATTTGTGGAAGAACGCGGATCCGGAGCTGCAACCGATCGTGAACGATGTGAAGCAGCGCGTGGCGCGGCTGAGCACGGAGCACTCGTGATGCAGGAGCTCACCGAACGTCTGCAAGCCGCGCTCGGCGACAGCTACCTGATCGAGCGCGAGCTCGGCGGCGGCGGGATGTCGCACGTCTACGTCGCACGGGAAACGGCGCTCGGTCGTCAGGTCGTGATCAAGGTGCTGCCGCCGGAGATGTCGGCGGCCGTGAACATCGAGCGCTTCCGGCGGGAAATTCAGCTCATCGCCTCGCTGCAGCATCCGCACATCGTGACCGTGCATTCGGCCGGCCAGGCGGGCGACCTGCTCTACTACACGATGCCGCTCGTGGAGGGCGAGTCGTTACGGGCGCGGCTGGCGCGCGACGGAACACTGTCTGCAAACGAGACGGTCCGCATCCTGAGCGATGTCGCGGACGCGCTCGCGTACGCGCACTCGCGCGGCGTCGTGCACCGCGACATCAAGCCCGACAACGTGCTGATCTTCCGGAACCACGCGATGGTCACGGATTTCGGCGTGGCCAAGGCCATGAGCGATGCCAGTGGATCCTCGGCACTGACTTCACTCGGCGTATCGCTCGGCACGCCGGCCTACATGTCGCCCGAACAGGTCGCGGCCGATCCGAACGCAGATCATCGTGCGGACCTGTATGCGGTGGGTGCGATGGCGTACGAGATGCTGTGCGGTCACGCGCCGTTCACGGGGATGTCGCCGCAGCAGGTACTCGCGGCGCACGTCATGGTGACACCTCCTTCGCTCATCTCGCAGCGCGCGAACGTGCCGCCCGCCGTGAGCGCGCTCGTGATGCGCTGTCTCGAGAAGAGGCCGGAAGATCGCTTCCAGAGCGCGGACGATCTCCAGGCGCAGCTACAATCGTTGGCGACGCCGAGTGGCGGCATGATGCCCACGAACGCGACTCCGCCGTCGGGTTTCGGCTCTGGTGCCGAAGCGGCAATCAGGCGCGCGCATCCGATGCGCGTGGCGCTGCTGTTCACCGCCGCATCGATCGCGGTGCTCGCGGTGGTATTCGTGCTGCGTCAGAAATTGGGACTTCCGGATTGGGTGTTCGGCGGCGCAGCCGCGCTGCTCGTCATCGGATTGCCGATCATGCTCGTGACCGGACGCAAGGAGCGCGAGCGCGTCATCGCTGCGGCGACGGGCACGTATCGGGTGCCCGATGTTGGTGTCGCGAAACATCTCACGTGGCGCAAGGCGATTCTGGGCGGCGGACTCGCGTTCGGCGCGCTCGTGGCGATCGTGATCGGCTACACGGTGATGCGCGCGCTCGGCATCGGATCCGTGGGAACGCTGCAGGCGAAGGGGCTGATCAAGGATCGGCAGCCGATACTCCTCGCGGAGTTCGAGAATCGCGCACCCGACTCGACGCTCGGGCCAACATTGACTGAAGCGCTCCGCGTCGACCTGTCCCAGTCGGAGACCGTGAAGCTGCTGGATGGAGAAGCGGTGGGAGGCGCGCTCACTCGGATGCAGAAGCCGGCGACGACCGTGCTCACGCCGGCGATCGCGCGCGAGCTCGCGCAACGGGAAGGCGTGCCGGCGATCGTAGAGGGCGAGATCGATCCCGTCGGGAAGAGTTACGTCATCTCGGCTAGAGTGATCTCGGCGGCCAACGGATCGTCGTTGACCGCGCTCAGGGAAACCGCTGCGAGCGATGCGGAGTTGATTCCGGCGATCGACCGTCTGTCCCGTGCGCTGCGCGAACGGATCGGCGAGTCGCTCGTGACGATACGAGCGGATGAGCCGCTCGAGCATGTCACCACGTCTTCACTCGACGCGTTGCGCAAGTACTCCCAGGCACGACGACTGTCTGATGCTGGACGCGAAGACGACGCGATTCCTCTGCTGGAGGAAGCGACGACGATCGACTCGACGTTCGCGATGGCGTGGAGAAAGTTGGCCGTCATCCTGTCCAATCACGGTGCGCCCTACTCGAAGATCGCCGAAGCAGCCGGGCACGCCTATCGGCATCGCGATCACTTGTCGGAGCTCGAGAAGCAATCGGCCATCGCCTACTACGCCGACCAGGTGGAGCTCGATCTGCCCAAGGCAGCCGAGGCGTATCGGACCATGCTGGCGATCGATCCGGACAACACCATAGCACTCAACAATCTCTCGCTCAATCAGCTCCTGCAGCACCACTTCGCCGAATCGGAAAGTCTCGCCGTCAGATGCATGAAGAACGGCCAGTACGCAAACTGTCCGATCAATGCGATTGGTGCCGAGTCGGCGCAGGGAGAGGTGCGTCGCGCCGACAGCACGCTCGAGCTTTGGGAGCGCAACTCACCGGACGACCCGAGCATGAAAGCCGTTCGCGTGCTGGCTCCCACATGGCATCACGACTTCGCGGAGGCCGAGCGTCGGGCGCATGCACAGGTGGCTACGGCGAATACGACGTTCTGGAAAGACTTGGCGTCGGGCGATCTGGCCAACATCGAAGGCGCGCAGGGACATCTCGCGCGCAGCGAAGCTGATATTCGTGAGGCCCAGGCAGTCGACGAGTCGGCCGGCGCGATGGGGATGTATTTCCGTCGCGTGGCTCAGCTCGCCCAGATGGACATTCGACATCAAGTGCGCGTGAGCCAGGCTCTCGCGTCGTTGGCGGACGCGCGTTCGAAGCATCCGTTTGGAGCCATCGATCCTACCGAGCGTGTTTATCCCGAGCTCGCGGTCGCGTACGCGCTCGGCGGGAAGCTGGATGAAGCGCGCAGCCTCATGGGAGAGTATGCGCGCACCGTTCCCCCGATGGTGCAGAAGGGCGATCCGGATCACTACGAGGCGCTTGGGAACATTGCGCTCGCGGATGGTCATTATGCGGAGGCGGTGAAGAATTTTCAGCAGATGCGCGTGGGCAACATCTGTGTCTCGTGTGGCATCTTCGAGATTGCGCAGTCGTTCACGAAGCTCGGCCAACCTGATTCCGCGCTCGCGTATTACCAGCAATATGTCTCGACGGGCGATATGGGGCGCATTCGGGTGGACGCGGATCATCTCGCAGCGGCGTATCAGCAGATGGGAGAGCTGTACGAGACGAAGGGCGATCGCGCACACGCGGTCGACTCGTACGAGAAGATGCTCGATCTGTGGAAGAGCGCGGATCCGGAGCTGCAGCCGATCGTGAGGGATGTGAAGCAGCGGGTGGCGAGGCTGCAGGCTACGCGGTCGTAGGGCGAGCGCGGGAACAAGACGGAATGATGGTCCTTCGCTTCACTGCGTAGCGGCGCCTCTCTTCCGATCCCACAGCCACCAGATCACGAGCGCGAACACGAAGTACGACAGGATCGCCGTGGCGGCGATCGCCTTGTCGGAGGCCGGCGGCGGCGCGAAGAAAGAGTAAATCTGCACGGCGACGAGCACGACGCCGAAGATGAAGGTGCCCTTCGCGCGCGAGAGATTGTCGCGGAAGCAGAGCCACATCCCGCCGAGCAGGATCAGCGCCTCGAGCGGCAGCTCGACTGCGGGCACGTTCCACAATCCGAGCCCGACCTTGGCGGAATTGTCGTAGAGCGGCAGGTCGGGGCGATGCACGAGGAAATCGAGCACCCAGTGCGAGAAGACGGCGAGGCCGACGATGATCGAGGCGCGTGTGGTGGAAGGGCGTGCGATCAGCTTGTAGGCAGCGCCGAAGACGATCGACCACCCGATCGCGGTGAGGAGGCCGTGCGTGTACGGCATGTAGTAGAGATCGAGGGCACTGGCCTTCGTGAAGCCGGGGACGATCCGCACTTTCTCGATGCCGAGCAGGACGAACGGAGCCCAGAGGACATCGAGGAATTGCACAGCGATGAAGAGCACCCAGAGGGGGATGGTGCGATCAGCGCGTTTGGCGAGGAAGGCGGGGCCGTAGTGGCCTATGAACATTGGGACTCCATCATTGATGTCTTCACATCGGAGCGCTGACGACGCCACGATGTTGCTCGTGATTGCTCCCAGCGCAGCACACGCCGTCGAATTTTCGCGTCATCGCACGAGCCGCAGTGAATGTCCGGCAGACGCTCGTAGCTCGACGAGTATGCCGCGGTCCGGCTGCTGCCGTCAACCTCAGCACCTTGCGCCGCGCCCGGTGATCCGTATGCTAGAAGCTTCTCATTCGGCCAACGCAGCTGATGGGCGAGTCACCTGACGGCGCACCAACAGTCGTCGCCGACCGGTACCGGGTGAGCGAGGTGCTTGGCCTGGGCGCATGGGGAATCGTATACCGTGCGCTCGACCTGCGAAACGATCGCGAGGTCGCGCTGAAGATCCTGCGCGTCGAATTCGCCGGATCGGCCAGCGCCGAGCGCTTCCGGCGCGAAATCGCGATTCTCGCCCGGCTCGACCATCCCAGCATCGTCGCGCTCTACGATTCAGGAGAGATCGACGGCGCCCCTTGGTACGCGATGTCGTACGTGCACGGGGAATCGCTGCAGCAGCGGCTCGCGCGAGAGAAGTCGCTGCCCATCATTGACTCGCTCAACATCGCTCGCGAAGTCGCGGTGGCTCTCGCGCACGCGCACGCATCCGGTGTCGTGCACCGGGACATCAAGCCGGGAAACATTCTGCTGCAGGACGGCCGCGTATTCGTGGCCGACTTCGGAATAGCGCGCGCGATCAGCGGTGCGGCGAGAGAAGAGTGGAAGTCCTCGTCTGGATTCCAGATCGGCACGCCGGGATACATGAGCCCCGAGCAGGTGGCTGCCGACGTCACGATCGATGGGCGCGCGGACATCTACTCGACGGGTTGCGTGCTGTACGAGATGCTTGCGGGCGAGAAGCCCTTCAGCGGCTCCTCGGCGAGCGCGCTCATGGCGAGGCACATCTTCGATCCGGTGCCGCCGCTCAGCACAGTACGGCGAGCCCTTCCCAAGTCGGTGGAAGCGGTGGTGTATCGTGCGCTTGCCAAGTCGCCGGCGGATCGCTTCGGCTCCGCCGCGGAATTCGCGGAGGTGCTCGAGGCAGTCGCGAAAGACCCGCAGGTCTCCGTGGTGCAGTCGCGGCGCAGGGCGCGGCGCGCGACGCTCGCGACGCTCGCGGCGGCCGCGCTCATGTCGGTCGCGCTGGTCGCTCGGCCCTCGTGGGAGCGCGCTGCCGACGCGCGGGCGGTTGCGGCTTCGGACACGTCCAAGGTGGCGATTTTCCCATTCGATCACGATGGCTCGATGCCCGTGAGCCTGAACGGGGAGCAATCTCTTCGCGAGGCGATGGTCCGCTGGAAGGGGATCGAGGTGGTGGACCCGCGCGTGCTCTCGGAGGCGATCGGACCATCGAACGGCGCAGCAGTGCAAGCATCGGCCGCTCGCGCGCTCGCGCTGCAACTGCACGCCGGTCGCTACGTTCGCGTCGTTCTCTCGCACGTCGGATCAGCCGCTCTGGCGCACGCGATGTTGTTCGATGTGTCGAGGCTCGAGAGCCCCTTGGCGGAGGCGGCGGAGACGATACCGGAGTCGCAGCCCGACGCTCGGGTAGTCTTCTCGCGTCTTGCCGACCGTCTCCTCTTCCGGACGTCGGATTCCGCGGCCTTCGCGGAGTCAATGCTCGGCACTGGATCCCTCCCTTCGCGCCAGGCGTTGCTGCGCGGTCGAGAGGCACTCGACCGCTGGGATCTCGACTCCGCTGACTCAGCGTTCGCGATTGCCATGCGGTGGGATCCGCGCTTTCCGCAGGCGGCGCTCTGGTTTGCGCTGACACGCCGCTGGAGCAACAAGGACAGCGCGACGTGGCATTACGCTGTCGTGGTCGCGGATGCGGGACGCTCGACCCTGGGTGAAATGGACCGGGGACGGCTCGACGCGCTGAAGTCCCTCGTCGCGGGTCGGCAAGTCGAGGCGTGTACGAAGTGGGATGACCTGGCACGACGACATCCATTCGCGTTCACGAACTGGTACGGAGCTGCCGACTGTCTCGCCAGGGATCAACTCGTCCGGCGCGACGCGCGAAGCCCGTCCGGATGGCAGTTTCGAAGCGGCTACCACGCCGCGCTCGAACGCTATCGGCGAGCTGTCTCGTTGCAACCCGCGCTGCTCTTCTCCTTCCGGGCTGATGAGTTCGAGGGCGTCCGTCAATGGCTGTGGACGAACGGTCACGATTTGCGCTTCGGCCAATCAGGCGGTCCACGCTCGACTGATTTTGGCGCGTTCCCTTCGTGGGATAGCGATACGCTTGCGTTCGTCCCGTTTCCCTTGAGGATTCTGGCCAGCCCGGTTCCGCGGCTGCTTCGCCGGCTCCCAAGATCCGTTGGCGTGGCGGTCGACCACCAGCGTGGCCTCTTCAGGGATATCGCGGCCGAGTGGCGCTCCTCCGAACCGCGAAGTGCGTCCGCCGCACATGCTCTCGCACTCGCGCTTGCCCTCCTCGGTGATCAGCGAGCAGTCGACACGCTCGTGTTGGCGAAGTCACTCGCGGTGGACTCGGCGGAGCGGCAACGGCTGGTCATGTCCGAGGTCTGGTTGCGAACGCAGTTCGCAGCCCCGTCGGACATCGCAAGTCTTCGACGCGTACGCCTCTTGACAGACTCCCTGCTTCGTTCGCTCCGATCAAACCCTGTCGATCCTTCCATTGCTGCAAGCGTCGCGGCGCTGGGCGGGCATGCGTTCGAGGCGGTTCGTCTGGACCGTCTCGACCCCTCGCCGACATTTCTTACTGCGACTGCGCCGTTGAGCGCGCTCTCGAGATCGCTCACCCTGTTCGCTGCCTTCGGTGGACCCACGGATTCGCTCAGCGCGCTGCAGTCGCGAAGCGACTCTTTGATCATCGAACTCATTCCGGCAGCGCGCCGGCGCGCCGTTCGCCAGGAAATGCTTGGGCGGGCGCTCGCGATGGAGTTCCCCGTGATGAGGTCGAGCGCACTGTTATCCGGGGAGTTCTCGGATCAGCCACTGCTCGCGGCTGAGACGGCGTTGATGCACGGAGACACCGCTGTCGTGCTGCGAATTCTTCACGGTGTTCAGGAAGGGCGCCTCGCATTCTCGCTACCTGATCTCGGAATCGACGCGCTGTATCCCGAATCCTTCCTGCTGTCCGCCACCGGACGCGAAGGGGAGGCGATCACGTGGATCGACCCCACGCTCCGACGCCTGCGCGTCTCGCCGCCTCTGGCGGATCCCGTGTCCGCCGCCAGCCTCGTGCGGGCGATGGCGCTCAGGGCCGAGCTTGCGGAACGCGCAGGCGACCATCGGACCGCTGCGCTCTGGGCGGCGGCGGTGGTCGAGCTTTGGGCGGACGCAGATGACTTCTTGCAGCCGCTGGTGGCGCGGATGCGACGACTTTCGAGGAGCGCGGCAGGCTAGCGTGGCAGTTGGACTGGCACCGTCGGCGATCGCTGCCGAACACTTTCGCGGAGAGGGCATCATGAGGAACAGCTGGCAATTCGCGCCGTCTTGTGTGCTACGGCTCGTGGTGGCGACGGCCGTCATCGCCGCCGCGTGTGGATGCCGACAAGAA
>Ga0308175_100004048_pt1 | contig 10242 bp, 12 predicted proteins | sample PhyCR1_3_FD_203893 | JGI IMG/M metagenome (GOLD analysis project Ga0308175, IMG submission 203893) | Soil microbial communities from UC Gill Tract Community Farm, Albany, California, United States - DLSLS.C.R1 | ecosystem: Environmental > Terrestrial > Soil > Agricultural land | place: USA...
CAGCGCCGATGGAAGTCACAGGTCGCTCGGAATGCCGGGCAACCTACGGGTCCGTAACCTCGGAGCATGACCGCCCTGCCCGACGACAGCGAGCACGTCCGGGTGGAGGCCGACGAGGCCGAGCTGGAAGGTCCGCGCGGAGACGCGATGACCGCCGTCCTCGAGGAGGGCAACCGGCCCGAGCACGTCTGGACCGCCACCGACTTCGCCGACGACGACTGGGAGCACCCCGACACGCGGCCACGCATGCGCGGATGGCTGCACCTGTTCGCGTTCTTCGGCGCCGTCATCGCCGGCGCCGTCCTCATCCCGCTCGCGTCCGTGCTCGGCGCCCGCTCCGGGTTCTCGGTCGCGGTCTACTCCCTGACCATCTGCGGCCTGTTCGGCGTCAGCGCGCTGTACCACCGGCGCCGCTGGTCACCTCGCGGCTGGAAGATCATGAAGCGGCTCGACCACTCGATGATCTTCCTGTTCATCGCCGGTACGTACACGCCGTTCGCGCTGCTCGCGGTCGAGCAGCCCACCGGTTGCTGGGTGCTCGCGGGCGTGTGGACCGGAGCGCTCGCCGGCGTCGTCCTCAAGCTGAGCTGGCCCACCGCGCCGCGCTGGGTGGGCGTACCGCTCTACATCGGGCTGGGCTGGGTGGCGGTCTTCGTCCTCACCGACATCCTGCACATCGCCGGCGTCACCTCGATGGTGCTGCTCGCGGTCGGCGGGCTGCTCTACACGGTCGGCGGCATCGCCTACGGGATCAAGCGGCCCAACCCCTGGCCGGGGACCTTCGGCTACCACGAGGTGTTCCACGCGATGACGATCGTCGCGGCGATCTGCCACTACATCGCCGTCTACTTCGCGATGTACAACTCACCTTTCCTGTGACCGCCGGCCACACACCGCGGCCAGGAGCCGTCCCCCACTCCTCAGGACAGCAGGTCAGCTGAACGGCGTGCGCTGGTCCATCCGCACGGACAGGCGTCCGGCGGTGCGCCAGGCCCGGGCGACGAGGTCGCGGTCGGCGTCGGTCACCAGGTTGCCCATCACCCGCAGCGCGACCGTCATCAACGCACGGGACCGCATCCCGACCGGCCCGGCCGCGGGCAGGAACCGGGGCAGGGTGAGCAGGCCGGCGAGCCGGCGGGCGATGGAGAAGGCCTCGCCGTAGTGCCGGCGCAGGGTGGCCGGCCACGCCGTCGTCCAGTCCTGCTCGCCGAACAGGTCCACGACCAGCCGGCCGGTCTCCAGGCCGTAGTCGATGCCCTCGCCGTTCAGCGGATTGACGCACCCGGCGGCGTCCCCGATCAGCGCCCAGTTGCGGCCGGCGACCCCGGAGACCGCCCCACCCATGGGCAACAGCGCCGAAGCCGGGGCACGGACTCCCCCGTCGATCTGCCATTCGTCGCGGCGGGCGTCGGTGTAGGTCTCCAGCAGCGCCTTCAGCTGCACCCCGGCCGGACGGCGGGCGGTGGCCAGCGTGCCGACGCCGATGTTCACCTCGCCGGCGGCGGCACCGAGCGGGAACACCCAGCCGTAGCCCGACAGCAGTTCCCCGTCCTCACCGCGCAGCTCGAGGTGCGAGGAGATCCACTCGTCGTCGCTTCGGCCCGACCGCACGTAGCCCCGGGCGGCCACGCCGTAGGCGGTCTCGCGGTGCCACTCCCGCCCGAGCACGCGGCCGAGGGGGGACCGCACGCCGTCGGCGACCACCAGACGGCGGCACGCGACCCGGAACCGCTCGTCGTCGGCGGTCTCGAACACCACGGCAGTGATCCGGTCGCCGTCCCGTTCGACGTCGACGGCCCGGGCGCCGTCGAGCGGCGTGACGCCGTCCTTCAGCGCGACCTCGCGGATCCGGGCGTCGAGCGCCATGCGGGGAACGGCGCTTCCGTGGTCGGGGAACGCTCCGCCGGGCCAGGGCAACTGCCATTCCCGGCCGAAGCCGGCGGCGCGCAGCCCGCGGTTGCGCGCGTGGCCGCGCACCCAGTCGCCGAGGCCGAGGAGATCCAGCTCGGCGATCGCCCGGGGGGTGAGCCCGTCCCCGCAGGTCTTGTCGCGCGGGAAGACGGCCGCGTCCGCGAGGACGACGTCATGCCCCGCCCGCGCGGCCCAGGCCGCGGCGGCGGACCCTGCCGGGCCGGCTCCGACGACAAGGACGTCGGTCGCTGCGGGAACGGCGCTGGCTGGCACGTCGTCCAGTGTCCCTGCCGGCCGCAACCCGCCGACCACCCGCTCAGCCGAAGAGCGGGAAGCGCCGTGCTCCGGGGCCCAGCTCCAGGCGGTCCTGCGCCGTCAGGCGCTCCCGCCCGGTGCCGCGGCGGGCCGCGGTGACGTCGTCCCACCGGTCCGGCAGCGGCCCGCCGAGCAGGCCCTCGAGGATCCGCCGGACCTCGGCGAGCGGTTCGTCCGACGGGCCGGGCCGGTCCAGCCGCAGCACCAGGTCGAGGTGGTGCACGGCCGCCTCGACGGTGAGCGTGGACAGCAGGTCGGCGACCGGAAGGGTCCTCCCCTGGGTCAGCACCAGGTGCCCGGGCCGCACTCCGCCGGCGGCGTCGAGGACGGCGGCCGTCGTCTCGGCGTAGCGCGCGGCGATCGGGAGCAGCCCGCCATGGGCGCTCGCCGCGATCCGCGTGCTCCACAGCTCGTCGTCGTCGCCGGGCTCCGGCGGCCGCCACGCCGTCCAGTAGTCCACCGCGGTGGTGTCCGCCGGACCGTCGGCGGGGGTGTGCAGCGCGACGAGCCCACGCCGGGCATCCGACAGCAGGTGGAAGCCGAGATCCACCGCCGTCCAGCCGGCGCAGCCGGAGGGCTCGAAGCCCTCCTCGACGGTGAGCGCCGACAGGACGGCGGACAGGTCGCGGTAGGCGGTGCTCAGCAGGCTGACCGGATCGGGCACCGGTCGAGCCTGGCAGAGATCAGCCCATGTTCGGACCGCGCCCGCGGACCTCTTCCACCGACTCCATGGCCGACCGGAGCTCGGTCAGCCACTCGTCGGCGTGCCGGCCGACCAGCCGGACGGCCCAGGCCAGGGCCTCCGAGCGGGACCGGGCGACACCGGCGTCGACCAAGGTGTCCAGTACGAGCCGCTCGGGCTGTCGCAGGCGGGTCATCACCGGCACCGACATGTTGGTGAAGACCTCGCGCTCGTCCCCGCAGACCGCCCCCCAGGCGACCGAACGGCCGTAGCGCTCCTGCGCGGCGTCGGCGATCGCCATGCGCTCCTCGCGGGTCTCCTCGCGGTAGCGGGAGATGCGCCCGGCGCGGGCCGCGGACGGGTCGCCCTCACCGGCCTCGGGCTCGGGCAGCGTGCCGATGACGGTGATCTCGTCGCGGTCGATGATCAGTTCCGGCGGGCCGGTGAACCACCCGTCGGGTAGCCGCCCCGCGAACCAGCCGGCCACCTCGCTCCGATCGACCGGCGGGCCGCTCTCGGCACCCCGGCCTCCACGTCCCCTACCGCCCCAGGCACGTGCGAACTCCTGGGCGAACGGACCTCCGGCGAAACGATGTCCATGCATGACGCCCTCCCGGCATCCGTGTTGATTACACAGTTGCACCGTAAGCCTGTTCGGCGTCGCTAGGAAGCGCTCATCGCTGCGCTCAGAGCGGACGACACCACCCCTCGTGGGCCTCTTGACAGCCTCCGTCCGGCAGTCGAATACTCAGGTTCGAGTAATCGGAGGTGAACTATGACGCGTCGCCGGGTGTCCAATCCGCTCGCTCTCGCCGTCCTGGCCTGCCTGTCCGAACGGCCGATGCACCCCTACGAGATCTCGACGACCCTGCGCACGCGCGGCAAGGAACAGAGCATCAAGCTCAACTACGGCTCGCTGTACTCGGTCGTGGAGGCGCTGCAGAAGCACGGCCTCGTTGCCGCGCGGGAGACCACGCGGGAGGGACGGCGCCCCGAGCGGACCGTCTACGAGATCACCACGGCCGGGCAGGAGGAGTTCGAGGACTGGCTCGCCGAGCTGCTCTCCACCCCGGTGCGCGACTTCACCTCGCTCGAGGCCGGCTTGTCACTCATGCCCGGACTGCCACCCGACGAGGTCGTCCGACTCCTCGGCGAGCGCGCCGAGCGGCTGCGGATGGAGCTGCGCGCGCTCGACGCCAACCTCGCCGTGGCGCAGGAGCGGGACCTGCCGGACCTGTTCCTGGTCGAGAGCCGCTACCGGCGCTGCCTGCTCACCGCCGAGCTCGAGTTCGTCAGCGCGCTGGCGCGCGACATCCACTCGGGCAGCTTCGCGGGGACGACGACCTGGCGACGGATCCACGAATTGCGCGCCGACGGCACACCGTTCGAGGAGATCCTCCGCGACCCGGTCGGCCATCTCGGGGAGGAGGCCCGCGCGCTCGCACCCCAGCCGCCGGCCTGACCCGGCACGCAGAGAACCCCTGCCCGGTGCGGCAACACCGGGCAGGGGCCCGTACACCCGAGGCGGAGCCGCACGCGGCCCATCCCCGAGGCGCACTCCCACGATAGGCGCGCACGGTCTCCCCTCCCCCATGCCCGAGGGAGATCCCGCATGTCCGCACCTCCGTCGACGGCGCTCGCCGCCGTCGAACTCGTCAAGACGTACCGCCCCGGCCGAAAGGCTGCGCCGGTCCAGGCGCTCGACGGCCTGTCCATCGAGGTCGAGCAGGGCACCGTCTTCGCACTGCTCGGCCCGAACGGGGCCGGCAAGTCCACCACCGTCCGCATCCTCACGACGCTGTCCCGGCCCGATTCGGGCCAGGCCTGGGTGGCCGGCCTCGACGTGCTCCTCCGGCCCGACGACGTGCGCCGGTCGATCGGCCTCGTGTCGCAGAAGCCGTCCGGAGACCCGATGGCGACCGGCCGGGAGAACCTCGTCCTGGCCGCCCGCATCCAAGGCCTGACCGCGGCCGACGCCTCCGCCCGGGCGCAGCAGCTCCTCGACCGCTTCGCGCTCGCGCCCGCGGCCGACCGGCTGGTCAAGACGTGGTCGGGCGGCATGGCCCGCAAGCTCGACGTCGCGCTCGGCGTCGTCCATTCACCACGGGTCCTCTTCCTCGACGAGCCGACCGCCGGTCTCGACCCCGAGGCGCGCGCGGAGATGTGGGCGGAGATCTCGCGCCTGGCGGCGGAGGAGGACGTCACCGTCCTCCTCACCACCCACTACCTGGACGAGGCCGACCGGATGGCCGGTCGGCTGGCGATCGTCGACTCCGGCCGGGTGGTCGTCGAGGGCACGCCCGACGCCCTCAAGCGCCAGTTGCACGGGGACACCGTGCAGGTCCAGCTGGCCGGGCCCGGCGCCGTCCTCGCGGGGATGGCCGCCCTCCGGGGGTTGCCCCACCTGCACGACGTGACGACGGAGGGACCCGTGCTGCGGGCCCGGGCGGACGGCGGCGCCGGCGCGGTACCGGCCGTGCTGACGGCGCTCGAGCAGGCCGGCCTCACCGCGGTTTCGGTGACCGTGGGCCGCCCCTCGCTCGACGACGTCTACCTGCGCTACGTGGGCCGGAGCTTCGAGGTGGCGGCATGACCACGATGACCGCGCCGATCGTCCGTCCGACGGCCGTCCGCGCGTCGCTGCTGCGCCACTCCGCCTACCTCACGGTCCGCTCGACCCGGGCGCTGTGGCGGCAGCCTGCCTTCGCCGTCGCCACGCTGGTCCAGCCGATCATCTGGCTGCTCCTGTTCGGCGAGCTGTTCCGACCGGTGGTCGAGCTGCCGGGGTTCGCCGAGCGCGGCACGTACCTGGAGTTCATCACCCCCGGCGTGATCATCATGACGGCGCTGTTCTCCAGCGGCTGGGCCGGCACCGTCTACATCGAGGACATGAACCGCGGCGTGATGGACCGCATGCTCGCCTCGCCGGTACGGCGCGGCGCCATGATGATCGGGACCCTGGCCTACCAGGCCCTCACGACGGTGTTCCAGACGCTGGTGATCTTCGGTGTCGCCGCCGTCGCCGGCGCACGGTTCCCCGGGGGGCTGACGGGGATCGCCGTGGCGATCGTCGCCGCGGTGCTCATCTCGGTGATCGTCGCCTCGCTGTCCAACGCGCTGGCCCTGCTCCTGCGCCAGCAGGAGGCGCTGATCGGGATCAGCCAGTTCATCGTGCTGCCACTGCAGTTCCTGTCCTCGGCGGTCATGGACACGCGACTGTCCCCGGACTGGGTGCAGACGGCGGCGACGTACAACCCGGTGGACTGGGCGGTCGTCGCCTCCCGGGAGGCCCTGTCGGCCGGCACCGACTGGGCCGAGGTCTGGCCCCGGCTCGGCCTGCTCCTCGCCCTCGCGGCGGCCATGGCCTACGTCGGCACGCGGGCGTTCGGCCGGTACCAGCGCTCGCTGTGAGATCCGGTCGGCCGGGGCGGCCTGGCCGTCGCTCCGCCGACCGGCGGCCAGCCGTCACCCCGGGTAAACCCATCCTGCTCGATGAGAAGCGACCCGCCACTATTGGTTGCCATCGGCAGCGCTCTTTGGCAGGAAATGGCTCGGATGCCCTCGCGGTTCATCCGTCATTGGCATTCCCTGCCCATGGTCGGAGACGGCGTGTCGGCGGATCCTTCCAGGCATGTCGCCACGGTGGTGACGTAGCCCACAGGAGGCGACCATGATCCGCACCCCGTTCCGACTCCTCGTCCTGGCACTCGTCTCGGCGTTGGGGGCGCTCGTCCTGGCGCTTCCCGCCCAAGCCGCTGCACCCTACTGCGGGATCAGCTGGGGCTCGCTCGACAAAGCCGGGGGGCAGGGCGGGAGCACGCTGGCCAATGTGCGTGCGGGCCGGCACAACTGCTACGACCGTCTGGTGATCGACCTGGGCGGCCCGGGGGCGGCCTACAGCGTGGGCTACGTCGATCAGGTCCGCCGCGACCCCTCCGATCAGCCCGTGACCCTGGCCGGCGGCGCCCGTCTCCAGATCCGGCTGCACGGGGTGAACGGCGACTCCTATGCCGACGCCCACCGCGCCGACACCGACCACGTGGTGAACGTCAGCGGTTACCGCACGCTCCGGCAGGTCGCTCTCACCGGGTCGTTCGAGAACGTGACCAGCTTCGGTGTCGGTGTCCGCGCCCGGCTGCCGTTCCGGGTCTTCACGCTCAGCGGGGCCGGCGGCATCCGCCGCGTCGTCGTGGACGTCGCCCACCGTTGGTGATGCGGCTCGGCGACCGGCCGGATCAGTCCCGCGCGGGGCGGTCCGGCTGGTCGTCGTCCGGACGGCGTGGCGGCTCCAGCGCCCGGGGCGCCTTGCGCAGCGTGTCGAGCAGGTCTTTCCCCGCCCGGGGCTCGTCGAGTTCCGAGGCGTCGTCGGGGATCTCGATCCGGTCGGCGGGATCGAAGCTCGGCGGAATCCGCTTGAGGTGCCGGCTCATCGATCGGACGAGGAAGACCACCGCGATCAGCAGCAACACGGTGAGCAGCAGCCCCAGCGGGCCGGACTTGCCGACGTCCTCGGGCAACTGGTCGCCGGCGGCGGCGAGCAGATCGGCACTCATCGGACTCCCACCTCACTCCGGATGCCGGTGAACAGATCGTCCTCCGGCACGGCGACGTCGACCAGGGAGCGGGCCAGCTCGTAGTCCTCCGTCGGCCAGATCTGCTGCTGGGTGTCGATGGGGCAGGCGAACCAGCGGCCGTCGGGGTCGATCTGCGTCGCGTGCGCGATCAGCGCCGCGTCGCGGACCGGGAAGTACTCCGAGCACGGCACCCGGGTGGTGACGCGGTGCGAGATGTCGTGCGCCGGGTCCCAGTTGGCCAGCCATTCCGTGTACGGGGACTCCGCGCCGGTGGCGAGGATCGCCTCGTGCAGCGCTTTCGTGCGCGGCAGCGTGAAACTCATGTGGTAGTAGAGCTTGCTCGGCTGCCAGGGCTCCCCCAGCTCCGGGTACCGATCGGGATCGCCGGCCGCCTCGAAGGCGTGGACCGAGATCTCGTGCGTCTTGATGTGGTCGGGATGCGGGTAGCCGCCGCGCTCGTCGTAGGTGGTGATCACCTGCGGCTTGAACCGGCGGATCAGCGCCACGAGGGGGGCGGCCGCCTCCTCGATCGGGACGAGCGCGAAGCACCCGTCCGGCAGCGGGGGCAGCGGGTCGCCCTCGGGGAGGCCGGAGTCGACGAAGCCGAGGAACTCCTGCTCGATCCCCAGGATCTCCCGGGCCCGGTCCATCTCCTCGACCCGGATCTGCGGCAGCCGTTCCCAGACCTCGGGGCGGTCCATCGCCGGGTTCAGCACGGAGCCGCGCTCGCCACCGGTGCAGGTGGCCACCAGCACCCGGGCACCCTCGGCCACGTACTTCGCCATCGTGGCGGCGCCCTTGCTCGACTCGTCGTCCGGATGAGCGTGGACGGCGAGCAGCCGCAACTGGTCGGGTTCGGTCACCCCTCCATTGTCCCCCGCGGCACGCCGTCGCTGGCAGACGCCCCGCGAGGGGCCACCGGACCGGGCGACATCTGCCGCCGGGCGCCCACTGGTCCGCTACGGTTCCGGATCTCCAGGCAGTCAGATCCGCGGCGCGGCGCATCCGTGCACGGCCGGCGAGCCCGGTGTTAGCTTGGCCGGATCGACCTATGACCGGTCCCCACTCGGGGACGGGTCCACCGAGTTCTCAGGAGTACCGCCACGTGTCCACCCCCACTGACGAGCAGTCCCAGGGCGTCTGGCTGACCCAGGAAGCCCACGACCGGCTGAAGGCCGAGCTCGACCAGCTGGTGGCCGGCCGGCCGGCCATGGCGGCGGAGATCAACGCGCGTCGCGAAGAGGGCGACCTCAAGGAGAACGGCGGCTACCACGCCGCCAAGGACGAGCAGGGCAAGCAGGAGGCCCGCATCCGCCAGCTGACCGACCTGCTGCGCAAGGCGACCGTCGGCGAGGCCCCGACCGAGGTCACCAACGCCGCCACCGGCACGGTGATCACGGTGCGGTTCGCCGGGGACGACGAGACCGAGAAGTTCCTGCTCGGTTCGCGGGAGATCGCCGGCAGCACCGGCCTCACGGTCTACTCGCCGGAGTCGGCCCTGGGCGCGGCGATCATGGGCGCGAAGCCCGGCGCCACGGTCACGTACCAGGCCCCCAACGGCCGCGACATCAGCGTCGAGGTCGTCGGCATCGAGCCGTTCGTCCCCTGACGGCAGCCGTGAGCCGCTCCCGGCGGGCGGAGAACACCGGCTTCGCCTGCGTGCACTGCTCGGCCCCCGTACCGGCCAACACCGACGGGCACTACCGCAACCACTGCCCGTTCTGCCTCTGGTCGCTGCACGTCGACGAACTCCCGGGCGACCGCGCGAGCGACTGCCGGGCCGCGATGGAGCCGATCGGCCTGGTGGAGAAGTCCGGCAAGGGCTGGCAGGTCGTCCACCGCTGCACCGTGTGCGGGCACCGGCAGCCCAACCGCCTGGTCCGCGACGGCGAGAGCCCGGACGACCTCGACCTCGTGCTCTCGCTTCCCTGGCTGTAGGGGCCGCTGCTCCTGGAGTGTTGTTCGTGCCCTCGGGGTCCTGCAGAACTCCTACAGCGGGAACAACACCCCGGGGGCGGGGCGGTCAGGCGGTCGAGGCCGGGGCCAACCCTCGCCGACGCAGCAGCGGACCCGGATCGGCGTCGCGGCCGCGGACGGCGCGGAAGGCGCCCAACGGGTCGACCGAACCGCCCACGGAGAGCAGGCGGCTGCGGAAGACGTCGCCGTTCTCCCGGCGCAGGCCGCCGTTCTCCTTGAACCACTCCACGGTGTCGGCGTCGAGGACCTCCGACCAGATGTAGGAGTAGTACCCGGCCGCGTAGCCCCCGGCGAAGATGTGCTGGAAGTACGTCGTCCGGTAGCGGGGCGGCACGAGCGTCGACGCCACCCCGGCGGCCTCGAGCGCCTGCTGCTCGAAGGCGATCGGGTCGCCGACCTCCGTCTCCGGCGTGATCCGGTGCCAGGCCTGGTCGAGCAGTGTCGCGGCGAGGTACTCGAGCGTGCCGAAGCCTTCGCCCCACAGGTGCGCCGCGTCGATCGCCTCGACGACGGCCGACGGCAGCGGCTCCCCCGTCTCCACGTGCCGGGCGTAGTTGCCGAGCACCTGGGGCCAGAGCGCCCACATCTCGTTGACCTGGCTGGGGAACTCGACGAAGTCCCGCGGCACGCTGGTGCCGGAGAAGCGGGGATAGGTCACCGCGGAGCTCAGTCCGTGCAGCGCATGGCCGAACTCGTGGAACAGCGTGGTGACCTCGTCGAGGGTCAGCAGGGTCGGCTGGCCCGCCGGCGCCCGCGACACGTTGAGGTTGTTCACAACGACCG
>Ga0308175_100004049_pt1 | contig 10240 bp, 10 predicted proteins | sample PhyCR1_3_FD_203893 | JGI IMG/M metagenome (GOLD analysis project Ga0308175, IMG submission 203893) | Soil microbial communities from UC Gill Tract Community Farm, Albany, California, United States - DLSLS.C.R1 | ecosystem: Environmental > Terrestrial > Soil > Agricultural land | place: USA...
GGCCAACGTGTATTGGTCAAGGCTAACGATCGGGCTGAGGTTCGTTTTCCGATTGCTGCATTAAAGGCAGGGACGGCACGGTTTCAGATCGCAGTCAGCTCGGGCAATTTTTCAGACGCTGCGGAGATTTCACTACCGGTTTGGACGCCGGCGACGACCGAGGCGTTTGCGACGTACGGCACGACTGACGAAAACGGAGCGATAGTTCAGCCTGTTCAGACGCCGGGCGACGTGTTTCCGCAATTCGGCGGGCTTGAGGTCACCACCTCATCGACGCAGTTGCAGGAACTGACCGACGCGTTTATTTACCTGTATCGCTATCCGTTCGAATGCTCGGAACAGATCTCATCGCGGATGATATCCATTGCGGCGTTAAAGGATGTTTTGTTCGCATTCAAGGCAAAGGAAATGCCGTCCGAGACGGACGTCAAAGCCAGCTTTGATAAGGACATTAAAATTTTGCAATCGAGGCAGCGCGATGACGGCAGCTTTGGCCTGTGGACGCAGGCACGCGAGCGGTATGAGTATCCCTTCCTGACGGTGCACGTCGCTCACGCTCTTGCACTAGCGAAAGCCAAGGGTTACAAGGTGCCGGACGAAATGCTCAACCGCACAAAGCCTTATCTAAAGGACATCGAAAAGCATTACGACGAATGGTACAAAAACTCGCCGCAGGTTCGCTGGACGATCTCGGCCTACGCGTTGTATGTCCGCGACCTGATGGGCAACAAGGACACGGCAAAGGCAAAAGCTCTGCTCAAAGAAGCGACTATCGAGAAGATGCCGTTCGAGGCTCTGGGCTGGGTTCTGTCCGTGCTGGCGAACGATCCGGAGTCGCAACCGGAGGTCGATGCGATCGTGCATTTCCTGATGAACCACACGACGGAAACCGCAGCGACGGCCAATTTTGTAACCGATTACGGCGACGGTCAGTGGCTGATAATGTATTCGAACCGGCGAGCGGACGGCGTGCTGCTCGAGGCGCTTATCAAGCTCGAAGGCGGAAACGCGAGTGTGAACGAGCGTGCAAATGCACAGCAAGAGAGCTCTGTCCCTGACGGTCGCGTCTCCGCCCGTGATCTTATCCCGAAACTCGTTCGCGGCCTGCTCGATCATCGAAAAGCGGGTGCGTGGTCTAGTACGCAGGAGAATGTATTTATCCTGCTGGCGCTCGATAAATATTTCAACGCTTTCGAAAAGGTTACGCCCGATTTTGTAACGCGGATATGGCTTGGAAATACCTATGCGGGTGAGGAAGCGTTCAAGGGCCGCTCGGTCGATTCGAACCTGTTGAATATACCGATGTCGTATCTCATAAACCAGGGCAGCACGGCGAATTTGCTGATCGATAAACAGGGGCCCGGGCGTTTGTATTACCGTATCGGGATGAAATACGCGCCGAAAAACCTGAAGCTCGACCCGGCGGATTACGGCTTCACTGTTTTGCGAAAATACGAGGCAGTCGATAACGCCGACGACGTGAAGCAAAACGCGGACGGCTCGTGGACGATAAAGTCGGGAGCGCGGGTTCGCGTGCGGCTGACGATGGTCGCACAGGCCCGGCGCTATCATGTCGCTTTGGTTGACAATCTGCCTGCGGGATTGGAAATCTTAAATCCCGAACTTGCGACGACCGAGGCGATACCGGCGGACAACCAGCCTGACACGTCCGTTGTCGAATACGGCAGCCGCTCGTACGGTTACGGCTCATGGTGGCGGAGATACTGGTTCGAGCACCAGAATTTCCGCGACGAGCGCGCCGAGGCGTTCGCGTCCCTGCTTTGGGAAGGCGTTTACAACTATTCGTATGTGGCACGCGCCACAACCCCGGGCGAGTTCGTAGTGCCGCCGGCAAAAGCTGAAGAGATGTACCATCCGGAAACATTTGGACGGACGGGAACTGATTTTGTGAAGGTTGAGTAAGAGAGGTTAAAAGGGGAAAAGTGAAAAGGGGAAAAGGATTGTTGATTCTTACTCCATTACTTTTTCCCTTTTTCACTTTTAAACATTTTCACTTTTTCACTTGACTGGACAGCATCTCCATTTTTCCCTTGCCTTTGCCGTTGGGTAATATGGTAGGCTTTTTCTATTATGAGGATTTTTCTTATTTCGGTTCTCGCGTTGTCGTTTTGCGCGAGCGCTTTTGCTCAATCCGATTATCAGGAGATGCTTGATGCGGCTCGGGCTTTTGATCAGGCGGCTGCCGAAAAAGGCACAAAACCGGCTTATCTCGCGTTTTTGGCGGACGATTCCACTATTTTTCGTCCCGGGGCCGTCAACGGAAAGGAATTTTGGAATTCGCGAAAAGATTCGGCTGCCGAACGTCTTGTCCGCAATATTAACTACACAGACATCGCAGCGAACGGTTTGCTCGGATACACGACCGGCGGCTGGCAGCTTTTCCCGGACGGAAAAAAGCAACCTGCGACAAAATTCGGGCAATACGTAACGGTATGGGAAAAGCGAAATGGTAAATTTTTCGCGACGCTCGACATCATTGTTAACCACGACCCGATGCCGATGTCGGACAGCAATTCGATAAAGCCGACTGACGGCGTCAAGGACATGAACGATCGCGGCTGGTCGCCGGCCGACGCGTCGATGAATTTCCTGCGTGACAGCATGACGAATGAAGAACTGAGCGGCGCGTACAAAAAATTTGCCGCCGACGATGTGCGGCTGCTTCGCGACCGCGAGCCGCCGATAATCGGCAAAAAGCGCGTCGTCGATGAGACAAAGCATTACAAATCGGTCGCGTTCCCGCGAAAAGTTGCGTTGTTCCAATCGGCGGATATGGCCTACACGTGGAACCCCTGCAAATTCGAAAACAGCGACGAGGGGTTTGAAGAAGGCAATTGCCTGCACATCTGGAAGCTGCGCGACAAGAAATGGTGGATCGTGCTGGGCGTGTTCGCCCCGACCGTAAATGAGATGAAGCCTCAGCTTAAGACAAAATATAAAGGCAAAAATCCAAAACAGTAAAAATAAAAGGCGGAAAGAGAGGATCTTTCTTCCCGCCTTTATTCAGCCCTCGGAAGTCGTTAAAAAGCTTCATAAAGCCCTTCCACCACAACTCCGTTCAGGCCGATCTTTGGCCGCATCCAATAGTAAAACATTCAAAAACAGCCGGACCGCCGCCGAAACAAGCGGCGTATCTGGGCTATTTAAAATCTGCCGCGGCCGCGCGGCGAATAAACCTTCGCAAAAATGCCAAACAAAGACAGTCAAATTAGGGTTCGGCAAGATTCTATCGCAGGTTAGGGCGGTCGTCAATAGATTTTTGCCGCACAGGGGTAAGAACCGGTTTTTCGCATAAGGCGTGTTTTTCCAACACTTAGATTTTATTTGAAATCATTACTGAAAAACGCCCCGCTTTGGATGTTTAAAAAGTATAAGAATTTTCAATCGGAGGTATCATTTTCGGTTGACAACGGTCGCTTATAGGTCTATAAGTTTGAAAGCCCCTTAAAAGCGTTCCCGTTCCGGTCACGCAAACCAGATCGTCTGATCAGGTAATATTTTCGCAAAATTTATACTTTGGTCCCGATTATTGCGGCTTTATACCAGTAAAGCATTACTAATAAATAGCAAGGGAGTGAAAATGAAGAAATTTCTTTTTTCGATCGGCACGATTATGCTGTCAGTCGTGCTCGTATTCAGCGTTTTTGCACAACAGGGCGGAGAATTTAATAAGATTCCGCACGGTATTAACCCCCATTCCAAATCGCCGAACTTTCCCGGTTTTGCGTTAACCACCGGCGGCACACGCAAGGTTTCGGCCTTGAGTTATCACGGTGGCCCTCTGATGACCGGCACGCCACACATCTATTTGATCTGGTACGGCAACTGGAACCAGGGGAATGGCACCGATAACGCAGCTGGCCAGCAGTTGGTGCGCGACTGGGCAACCGGTATTGGCGGAACGCCATATTTTAATCTTAACAATACGCTTTCGGTTTCAGGCAAAACGATAACTGGATTGGTTACCTACCAAGGCCAAGCAACTGATAGCGGAAACTCCGATCTCTCAGATAGCGGCGTACTAGCAGTGGTCGACAGAAATGTCGGGACTGGAAAGGCGTTACCGTATGATTCGAACGGTGTTTATTTTGTGGTTACCTCGTCGAATATCAACGAAACGTCTGGCTTCTGCACGCAATATTGCGGATGGCATACGTCGGGAACCATATCTGCAGGGCATGTCAAATATTCCTTCATCGGTAACGCAGCACGCTGCATTACCTCATGTGCGGCTCAGTCAAAGAGCCCGAACGGAAACGCCGGTATCGACGGTGCAGTTTCGGTGCTTTCGCACGAACTCGAAGAGGCTGTTACAGACCCCGACCTGAATGCTTGGTACGATTCGCGCGGATATGAAAACGCGGACAAATGTGCTTGGACGTTCGGCCACGCACAGTATCAGTCGAACGGAGCATGGGCGAACATGAATTTCGGCGGCCATGACTGGTTGATTCAGCGCAATATTTTTAAAACCGGAAGCAGCTATTATTGCATGGTTAACTCGACACAAAACTAAATCGTGTTGAAAATTTAGACTTTAAGCGCCAAGATATTGCAAAATATCATGGCGCTTTTTTATATGAAAATTTTAATGATTGCGGTGTTTATTTTGTCTGGCATTTTGTCGGTTGCAGCGCAGAGCGATCTGCGAAAGCTGGTCGATACGGAAAAGGCATTTGCGGCGTACGCGGCTGAGAAATCGACGAAACAGGCCTTTCTCGAATTTCTCGCGGACGACGGTGTTGTGTTCAACCCGGACAGGCAAAATGGAAAGGAGGTGTGGCGTGCGCGAGCGGAGAACGCAGCGTTGCTTTCATGGTATCCGGTTGTGGCCGACATCTCGTCGAGCGGTTTGCTCGGCTACACGACCGGGCCGTGGGAATATCGGCCAAAGGGAAAAACGGACGCGCCGGCGGCTTTCGGCCAGTATTCGACCGTTTGGCAGAAACAGCAGAACGGCGAATTTAAAGCTGTGCTCGATATGGGCATCACACATGACAAAAACGCAACGAGCGAGGCGCCGTGGACCGCGCCGACGGATGGAAAACGCGGTAAAAACGAGAAAGATTCTTATGCGGGCGATACGGCGGCGTTGTTCTACAGCATGATGCGTGAGGGAAACGACGAGAGGGCATACAAGACATTTGCGGCTGACGATATAAGGATGCTTCGCAATGGAAAATTTCCGATCACAGGTAAAAAGGGCGTTCTGGGTGAAGTAAAAAAGGACAAGTCGAGGCTTGAGATCGCCAGACGAATTTCGTTTTTCGGTTCGGGCGATATGGCTTATGTCACCAATACATATACTCGAACGGACAAAGACGGCAAGACCGAGAAAGGAAATTTTATGCAGGTCTGGAAACTTCGCGACGGCCGCTGGCAGATTGTTCTTGATGTTTTTAACCCGCTGAACCAGTAGCAGCAGGCATTAGCAGTAGGCACTCAGAACCCTCCTGCTTACTGCATTGTGCTGCTGCCTACTGAAGTCTGCTTGCCAAATTACTTCGATTTCAGCAAACTTCTTGACGTGAACAACAGTTTTGAAAAAGTCGCGGAGCTTCTGAAAACTGAAGCATCCGCTATCGATTCGGCTTCGAGGCGGCTCGACCGGGCGAGCGTTGAGGCGGCGATCGACGCGTTGGCGTGCTGCGAGAGCAAGGTGATCGTGACCGGCGTCGGGAAATCGGGCATTATCGCTCAAAAGATAGCCCAGACGATGACCAGCACCGGTACCGTAGCCGTTTTTGTTCACCCGTCGGACGCTCTGCACGGCGGCCTAGGTATTGTTACGAAGGGCGACGTTGTAATTGCGCTCAGTAATTCCGGTGAGACGGACGAGGTAATGGCGATCATGCCGGCGCTCAAATCGCGGGGCACCTTACTGATCGCCATTGTGGGAAACACGGAATCGTCACTTGCACGGCATGCCGACATCGTTCTTGACGCGTCAGTTGATAAAGAAGTGTGCCCGCTCAATCTTGCACCGACAACATCGACAACAGTTGCACTCGCTATCGGCGATGCCATCGCAATGACGCTGATGGAGGTGAAGGGCCTGACCGCCGAAGATTTTGCCGCAAACCATCCGGCTGGCCGGCTTGGAAAACGTTTAACGTTAAAGGTCGAAGACCTGATGCACGAAAGCCCTGATATCATGCCGGACGCGGGTTGGCTTGAGGTTGTCAAAAAGATCTCAAAACACGCGCTCGGTGCCGTAAACGTCGTCGATGCGGAGGGGAATCTCGTCGGCGTTGTGACCGATGGCGATCTTCGCCGGACGATCGAGCGAACACCCGCTGAAGCTCTTTCTTCACTCACTGCTGAACGAATGATGACAGCCCATCCGATCACTACGACCGCAAAAATGCTCGCCTACGATGCACTGCAACTGATGGAAAACCGCCCGTCGCAAATATCTGTTCTGCCGGTCGTGGATATGTCCGGCCGGTGCGTCGGGCTGCTGCGTCTGCATGATATTGTCAGGAGTGGTCTATGATCGTAGAGCCAACCGCGCAAAACGACGTTCTAAGGGATTTTACCGAAAGACTTGAGCGGCTTGGGATCGGTTATATGCTGACAAGGTCGATGGCTCTCGTATATTATGCTGTGCCGCGAATGACTGCTGACATTGATGTTGTGCTCGACATTCATGGAACCGATGCCGACCGGTTTATAAAAGAATTTGAACCGGATTACTATATTCCTCAAGCTCGGGCTAGGGACGCCATTTATAACAGCAAAATGTTCAATATTCTCGATCAGCGAACGATAATCAAGATCGATTGCGTAGTAAGGAAACACGAGAGATTTCAGGACGAGGTATTTTCGAGGCGCCGACGTGTAAATTATTCGGGCGATTTTGAGGTATGGATAATCTCAAAAGAGGATCTGATCCTGTCAAAACTTAACTGGGCAAAGGTCTCACATTCCGAAATGCAGATGCGGGACGTGGTAAGCTTGATACGCAACCCATACGATGAAAACTACGTCAAAACTTGGGTTGAAAGGTTAGGCTTGGAAACGTTGTTGGATGAGTGTGTCAGATTATTGAACGAGGACCATGCCGAAAGATACGACACGTGAAATGGACTCTTTGCAAAACGAGCTTTGGATGAAGCGGACACCGCAGGAGCGTGCACGGTTTGCTGCTGAAATGTTTGCGACGTCAAGAGGTATTGTCCTTGCATCACTTCCCTACGGTCTTTCTGAACGTGAACTGCAAGATGAAGTTTTCTTTCGAACTTATGGTTACCATCTCCCTGCTGATTTTTTTGAGTAAGCAACCTAACAAATCGTCTCTCCAGTCTAAAGCCATAATATTTTTTGGGTGCAGTTATGAAAAAGTTCCTTGGTGCGTTTCTTGCGATATTTCTGCTCATTACAATTGTTCCCGCGCAAAAAACCGAGATCACGATCACGCTGAACGAGCAATTTTTCGACGTGTTGCTTGATGCGATCTATCAGAATGGCGGCATGCCGGACATACCGCTGGCGCAAAACAGCAAGCGCGAAGAAGTAATTACGGCAATGTACTCGCCAGGCGAAAAAAATGTTTGCAGCGATGCGATCAAAATCCTTCGCGAATCAAACTCGGTTCGAACAGCAGTGCGTTTTCGCGAAGGGAAAATTTATGCGCCGATAGCGTTTTCGGGCAGTTACAGTCCGCCGTTTGTCGGGTGCGTGGACTTTTCCGGGTACGCGGAAACGAACATCGACCTCGAATTCGACCAGCAAAACCAGCGGCTGATCGGCCGCGCGAACGTCCTGAACGTTTCGTTGAACGGGACGAGCGGCGTCGGCAGCACCATTTTGGCCAAAATGGTGCAAAGCGCCATCGACAAAAAAGTAAATCCGGTTGAGATACTCCGGCTCGATAAAATATCGTTCCCGGTTCCGGTACAGAATTCGAAAGGCCTGATGATGCGAGCCGTCGGAATCAGGCCGGAAGTAGGCAACGGAACGCTAAATGTTCACATCGATTACGAGTTTGTCGGACGCTGAGTCAAATTCAGGTATAGAGTCGCCTTAAGAACCTTTAGTGTGCTTCGCGTCGGAGCTTTGCGGTCTTTGTGTTATCGTTTTTTAACACAAAGACCACAAGGGAACAAACCACATTTAATAATTCCAACTGACACGATACTTAAAACTCAACCGGTTTTGCCGTCATCACCAGAAACAAAGTACCTGCGGTGTTTGGCAGGGTGAGCGTTCCGATCACCGTCGGGGCGTTCTCTACTAAGGTCACGCGGTTGAGGTCAAGGCCAATCGATTCGTAATTTGTTACCGCGACGACCTTGCCGCTATCGCCGGCGGCCGTACCGATGTTTATCGGTATTCGCGCCCCAAATCTGAACTGCTGGGCCTGCAGTATTCGTCCCCCGCTTGCACCCGGAGTTGTCTGTAGATTACCTAAAGACCATTCGATAAAACTCGGCTGTGAAACCGGCGCGTTTTGCCGCAGGATGTCCGAAACGCTTTTATAATTGAGAGCTCCGGTGTCGGCGACGCGGCCAAGATAGGTATTTGCAAGCGAATAACTGGAAAACGAAAAATTGCTGCGAAGCTGTTTCGAGACCATAGAAAGATTTTGCGGCAAGTCGGATTTTGCCCCATCGTTTGTACCGGTCACGATCTGCAAAACGATGTCGTAACTCGGCCCGATGTCGGGTTTCGTACCCGTCTGGGCAAAGGACCGGGCGGAAAACGTAAAGAAAAAAAGCAGGAGCGTTACGGCGGAAACTGCGATCTTTGGCTGGTTCATTTAAATTTCTCCTCTGGAAAATTTGGGAACTGCAAATCTTCCACAAACCAGCTTAGGGAAAGTTGCAAAAAATCTATTTACCCGCATTTAACGGATGAGAACCACCCGTCAGCCTAAGCGGCTGCCACCCCTCCTTCGTAAGGAGGGGAACTTTTACTACCACCCGCCAGCCAAAAAATGGCTACCCGAAGATATTTCGCACTTTGTCCATGAAGGATTCGTCGGCGAATTCGGTGTCTTCGATTTCGGCGAGTTGTTCTAGAATCTTGCGCTGTTCTTTGGTGAGCGATTTTGGCGTGACGAGGGTTACGGCAACGAAGAGGTCGCCTTTGCCACGGGCGCCGAGGACGGGCATTCCCTCGCCTTTGATGCGGAAAACGGTGCCGGTTTGCGTGCCGGCCGGGATTTTCAGGTCTTCTTCGCCGTTCAGGGTTTTGACCTTGATCTCGGCTCCGAGGGCGGCCTGGGCGAAGGTAACAGGAACGGCGGAATAAAGATTGGCCCCCTGCCGCTCGAAATTTTCGTGCTCGGCGACGTGGATCACGACGTATAGGTCGCCCGATGGACCGCCTGCGACGCCGGATTCGCCTTCGCCGCCGACACGCAGGCGCGAACCGGTTTCGACGCCTGCGGGAATTTTTATCTCAAGCGTTTTTTCCTTTTCGACGCGGCCGCTGCCGTGGCATTTTTTGCACGGATTTTTGATTATCGTGCCCTTACCACCGCAGTTTGGGCATGTCCGCATAACACTGAAAAAGCCTTGTTTATACTGCGTCTGGCCGCGTCCGCCGCAGGCGATGCAGGTTTCCGGGTGTGTTCCCTTTTCTGCTCCTGAACCGTCGCATGTCCCACACGTTTCGAGACGAGGGATTCGAAGTTTTTCATCCTTGCCCGCAGCGGCGTCTTCCAGCGAAATTTGAAGATCGTAACGCAGATCGGCTCCGCGCTGGACGCTTGTTCGACGTCCAGTACGTTGACCGAACATATCGCCAAAGCCGAACAGGTCGAATATGTCTTCGAAATTGGTAAATCCGGGGTCGAAACCGGCCGAGCCAGCCCCTACGCCCTGGTGTCCAAAACGGTCGTAAGCCGCACGTTTTTGGGCGTCTGAAAGGACGGAATAGGCCTCGGCGGCCTCTTTAAATCGCTCTTCGGCGTGATCGTCGCCGGGGTTTTTGTCCGGGTGGTGTTTGACCGCCAAAGTGCGGTACGCCCGTTTTATCTCAGCGTCGGTCGCCGTTCGTGCAATACCCAGAATTTCGTAGTAATCCCTTTTACTCATAACCAGTACAATCAACAAGGCGTCAGCCCAATGTATTGAACTGACGCCAAATTATATTTTGCGATATCTTGAAATTTTTCTCAAGTTTTGCGGGGGACGAGAAAGGAAAATCGAAAAGCAGTGCGTTTTAGAAAAACCAGCCATCAGCCGTAAGCTGTTAGCTGTCAGCCGGACAA
>Ga0308175_100004050_pt1 | contig 10239 bp, 10 predicted proteins | sample PhyCR1_3_FD_203893 | JGI IMG/M metagenome (GOLD analysis project Ga0308175, IMG submission 203893) | Soil microbial communities from UC Gill Tract Community Farm, Albany, California, United States - DLSLS.C.R1 | ecosystem: Environmental > Terrestrial > Soil > Agricultural land | place: USA...
TGAGACCGAAGTGCGGATCGTCTCGCCCGACAAACAGAATTTGGTCGTTACGTCACAGCCCACATCCATCGAACTCGCTCTTGGCGGTTATACGGATAACGTAAGCTTTTTTGTGAATGTTGTTTTCCCTGCGGCCGGGACATATTGGATACAAACACTTGCCGACGCCCAGGTTCTGGATGAATTGCCGCTGATAGTCACGGACGCCGCAAATGTCACGGCCGCGCATGGAGCGGAAGTGATCACCGAGACTGTAAACTAATTTAATTGCTTGTTCGAGGAGGTATGTCGAGCGCGATCGCGAGGCGATAGATCGCCGGCTCCTCGACGGTTATTTCTTTGGACTCGCTTATGCCTTTGTAGGTCGCTGTTACGCGAAGTTTTGCTGCCGATTCAGGTCGGAATGTAAATTCGCCGCTGACGCTCGTGAATGTATTGCCAAGTGTTCGCTTGCTGCCATCCGAACCGACGCTCACGATCTCGATCTTCGCACCTGGAACACTGAACCCCTGTTTGTCAAACACGCTGCCTTTCAGAATTATCTGATTGCCCTGGTCCGGCGTAAGGATCAGGCGGTCGCCGAGGTCTGACGTTTTGTTCTTGTTTATCTCGACGTTATATAGAACACCAGAGCTGAAGCCGGGCGCCTCGAAAACGACGTTGTATCGTCCTGTTTCAAGGCCGTCTAGAACAAATTCGCCGCTCGAATTTGCCTTGGTCGTTTTAACATCTACGCCTTTTTTGCGGGCTGTGACGGTCGATCCGCCGATACCTGAGCCTTTTGTCGTACGGACCTTGCCCTTAACGCCGCCGGTATTTTGGCCGAGCGACGCCGCGGCAAACAGTGCCGTACACAGCAAAGCAAACGCTAATTTGTTGAAAGTGGCTGATTTATTCATTTATGAACGCGCCTCAGCAGCTACATCATTGATGATGTCATTGAGGGTTCGGGTTGGCTGATAGCCGATCAGCCGTTTGGCCTTTTCAAGACTTGGAACTCGACGCTGCATATCCTCGAAGCCAGTCCCGTATGCATCTTCGTATGCAACGTAGCGGATATCAGACTTGCTGCCGGTCAGATCGATGGCCCGCTCGGCGAGCTGTTTGATCGTCACTTCTTCGTCGCTGCCAAGATTAACGACTTGCCCAAAGCAGTTCGGGTCCTCGAGCAATTTGGTCAATCCTTCGACAACATCGAGGACATGGCCAAAGCAACGCGATTGCGATCCGTCGCCGTGCACCTCGATCGATTCGTTGTTAACGGCCGAATGAACAAAGCGCGGCACGACCATTCCATATTGGCCGGTCTGGCGCGGTCCGACCGTGTTGAATAAGCGAACAACTGCAACGGGAAGCCGCGTTTCCTTCCAGTGAGCTAGCGCAAGAAACTCGTCGAGAGTTTTTGCGCAGGCATAGGCCCATCGATGCTTGTCGGTTGCGCCTGTGAGCAGATCGTCGTCCTCTTTGAAGGGCACCGAAATTCCTTTGCCGTAAACCTCGGATGTGCTTGGTATGAGAACACGTTTGCGGTATCGCGAACAAAAACCCAGAACGACGTCGGTGCCGCGAAAGATCGTTTCGATCGTCTGGACCGGCCGTTCCATAATAAGCCTGACGCCGACGGCGCTGGCCATGTGATAGACGCGGTCGGTCTCGCGAATGAGCTCTTCCATCAGCCGTTCGTTAAGAACCGTGTCGATGATCAGGCGAAAACGTTCGTGGCCCTCGAGATGTTCGACATTCGAATACCGTCCGGTTGAGAGGTTATCGATGGCGGTAATTTCGTTTCCCTCGCCGATCAGTTTGTCGGCGAGATGGCTGCCGATGAACCCGGCACCGCCTGTGATGAGAATTTTCATAGATATTGTTTGATACTATTCTGCCGCCGCGGCGCTCGCGCCAATGCGTGATGCGAAATATGCAACTGTCTTTTTCAGTCCCTCGGCAAGAGCAACCTTTGGCTCCCAGCCCAACAGCTTCCTCGCTTTCTCGATATTCGGTTTTCGTTGTTTGGGGTCGTCCTCGGGCAAAGGCAAATTTCGTATGCGAATTGCGTTGCCAGTTGCTTTGCCGACCTCTTCAGCAAGCTCTTTCATTGTGAATTCGCCGGGATTGCCCATATTTATAGGCAAATGAATATCGTCTGCCTGTGTATTCATCAGCCGGATCAATCCGTCAACCAGGTCGCTGACGTAGCAGAACGAACGGGTCTGCGTGCCGTCGCCGTATATGGTCAGATCTTCGCCGCGGAGCGCCTGAACGATAAAATTTGATACGACACGGCCGTCGTTTTCGAGCATTCGCTCACCGTAGGTGTTAAAGATCCGGGCGATTCGCGTATCGACGCCGTTTTGGCGATGATAGTCCATCATCAGCGTCTCGGCGACGCGCTTGCCCTCGTCATAACAGCTGCGGATGCCGATCGTATTTACATTTCCCCAGTAATCCTCGGTCTGAGGATGGACCAAGGGGTCGCCGTAAACTTCGGACGTCGACGCCTGTAAAATACGCGCGTGCACACGCTTCGCAAGGCCGAGCATATTGATCATGCCCATTACGTTCGTCTTAACGGTTTTTACGGGATTGTACTGGTAATGGATCGGCGAAGCGGGACAGGCGAGATTATAGATCTGGTCGACCTCGAGAAGAATCGGTTCCGTAACGTCATGACGAACCAATTCGAACTTGTGACTGTCGAGCAGTCCGTTCAGGTTCTCTTTTCGGCCGGTGAAAAAGTTATCGAGGCAAATGACCTCATTGCCATCGGCAAGCAGACGTTCGCATAGGTGCGAGCCAATAAAACCGGCGCCGCCGGTAACCAAGATTCGATTCATTCATTTGAAGGGCGCCGAATTGTGAAAATTGCCATGAGCGACCCTTCAGTCATTGTACCTAATTATCCGAATCGACAACATACTGGATGTTGGCGGCGTTATTTGGCTCTGCCGCGGTCAGAGCGCTCGTGACCACGTCAGATGTAAAGTCACCTTGTGCGCCCATAAGGATATTTTCGCAGGCGAGCCATTGGTCGACCTTTTTTTCGACGTTCGTCGAACCGCCGTTCCCAGCACCGCCGTAATTTTTTAGTATCTGGCGTTTGGTCGAGTTCTTAAAACATTTGCGCAGATACTTCAGGTAGTCGATCGAAGCGCAAACGGAGATAAACGGGTCGCCGATCATCGCTTCGGGTGTGTATTTGTAACGCTTTTCAGGAAAAAGAGCGTTCATGATGCTGAGCGTGTGACGCTCGATCTGGCCAAAACCAGCGGCGTACTGCTTGAGCGCATTGCCGCTGTTATCGAGCTGCCACCAGTTCTGGAAAACGCTTTCTTCCCAAAACAGGCCGATCAAAAGCGCGTTCGAAAATTCGACACGGGTATCGACAACATTCGCCTGATCGAGCAGACTCCACATTTGGCTAAATGAAAATCCGTGATCCGGATTCCACGTCCAACCCTTCCATTCGCCCATAAACTTACTTTTTGCCGTCTTACCGCGCACGAAGCGCATCCTGTATAAGACGGATAAAACGAGATCATTTGCGTGGGTGAAGCGAGGAATCTATCAGTTCTTTAGATTTTTTTCAAAGAAGGCCAGTATGCGTTCATACTCGTCCGTCCAGCTTTCAGGCCGCTCAAAGCCGTGATTTTCGGACGGGTAGAACATCGTTTCAAAATATTGTGTCTTGCCGAGACGAATAAGCTTTTCGACCAGCTGGACCGAATCCTGTACGTGAACATTTGTATCGCTCATGCCGTGCAGGATAAGCAGATGCGTTTTGAGGCCGTCCGCATAAGTTATCGGCGAGCTGCGTTTGTAGGCGTCAGGATTTTTGTCAGGAAAGCCGAGTCGCTGCGCCGTGTAAGCAGGCGACGAAGCGTAATAATTTTTCCAGTCGGCGACCGGCCGCAGCGCTGCCGCAGCGGCGATCTTTTCGGGCGCGCGAAACGCCAGCATCTCAGCCATGAATCCGCCGTAACTGCCGCCGTAAACACCGACGCGTTTTGCGTCGACTGCATAATTCTTGATCATGAAATCAAGCGCATCGAGCTCGTCGTCGTAATCTTTGCCGCCGAGAAAATCGTAAACGTCCGTCCGCCATTCGCGTCCGTAACCCGACGAGCCGCGATAATCGATGTCCAGGACGACATAACCCTTCTGCGTCAGCAGCTCGTTGAACATGAACTCGCGATAATAGTTGTTCCAACCGTTGATCGTGTTCTGCAGATAACCGGCGCCGTGGACAAAGACCACCATTGGGTATCTCTTCGATTTGTCGAAACCGGTGGGCAGATAGATCTTTGATTTGATCTGCTTGCCATCACTGGATCGGATGTTGATGAACTTGGGTTCCGCGGTCCAGCGTCTGGAAATATTTGCAGTTGCAGTATGGGTGAGCTGTGTTGGCGTCCTCGGTTCCGTCTCCGCACAACCGACACAAAGTGGAAAGCTATATAAGTCGGAGGGCTGATTCCATCTTGAGGCACTGTAAACAAGCACTGGGATTTTCGAGTCTATACCCATAGATAACTGCGGGTTTTCTATCATTGGCGCAGCGACAGGCCATCTAAGTGACCAAATACTTCCGAAGTCGGCGAGATGTCCGGTTGTACTGACGCCTCTGAAGGTCCGACCCGAAGGACTCTTTTCCGTCGAACAGTAGACTATTAAGTCTGTATCAGGAAGCCACTTGGCCCATTCAACCTGCCAGTTTCCCTTTGTTAGCTGAGTGATATTGACCTTTCCTGTCAGATACGTGGGATTGGAACTCGTGGCTACTTGCTCACCGCCGGCGGGCACACTCGCTACTGCTCGTGTTCCTGCTTCGAGCTTTGCGAGATACAGGTGGTTGTAACCGTCGCGTTCGGAGGCGAAGAATAACTCGGAGTCGTCTTTTGGATTCGGCTCAACGATGGCAGAAAGCGGAGCCTGCCATTTGTCATCAGTTTCTTCGGTGACAAGAATTAATTGCTCGTCTTTCGCGCCGACGTTGCGAATGTAAAATAGCTGTCGCCGCTTTGTGTCTTTGTCGACGCGGTCAATGACGAGCGAGCGGCCGCCGGCGGTCCATGCCAAGCTTCGGATATTGCTGACGCCCTCGGGTTTCGGAAGCTTTACTTCAAACGGCGTGTCGCGGCTGCCGTCGGCGACCGTGACCAGCACTTTTTGATCGCTCCAACCGCGGCGGACATTTGATGCCTGAACAAATTCGTCCAGGTAATTCGGCACGACCAAGGCCCGCTGCTTTGAGTTGTCCGATACGACATACGCGACCAATGAGCCCGATTTATTTGGCGTTGCATTCGTCACTGAAATGAATTTTTGCGGATCGGCCTCTTTGGATATTTGCGTGATGAGGTTGTTTGTCAGATTCCAGACAAATAGATTGCCATTTTGCGAGTAAAGAATTCGGTCGTTGTCGAGAAACCGCAAACCGATCTCGGCCGCCTGCGTCTGGGTTAGACGCATTGGCTTTCCGGCTCCCAGTGTATAAACATAAAGATCGCCGCCGTACGAAAAGACGAGCCGTTTCGAGTCCGGCGACCATTCGAAATTGCCGAGTTGGTTTTCGCGGTCTTTGACGAATTGGTCGCGAAGGTCCAAACCGTAGTCGAGCTTATTTTCCTTTTCAGGCGTCCGCGACGGAACGGGCAGATCAGAGATGCTCAATATCTTTTGCGGCGTTCCACCTGAGGTCGAGACGAGATAAAGGTCACGCGGTATCTTGCCTTCGGCATTCCACAGATAGATGGCCTTTGACCCGTCCGGCGAAAGTTTTTCACCCTCGACACGCATTCCCGCGATCGAAGGCTCAGCCATGATCTCGCGGACGGTGAGGTTTTGAGCACCAAGACCTGCCGCGCTAATTACCGACAGAAAGAAAAGAACGAAAAATCGTTTTGTCATTTTAGGATATCTGGGTTATCGCGAATTTCGCGAAGCGTTTCCAGTTCTGGTATGACCAATAAATCTTTTGGACGTCCTGCCGCTAGTTTAGAAATGATCAATTCGTCCAGCGAAATGATTTGAATAGACATATCCCAGAGCGACACCGTGACAGCATTCTCGATCAAATTGGAATAAGTACCAACTCCTTTCACTTCTCCGAGCATATCGATATCACCAATGTCAGTGATCAGAGTGAAGTTAGTTCCATTACGCAATGTGGTTTCGTCCCATATAAATGGAAGTCCTTCTTCAAGATCACGCAGCCAGGGGTGGAACACTTCCAAAGCCGCTGCCAGATTTTTCAAGTTCGTTGGCGTTCGGTTATAGCAGAAGTCCAAGTCCTGGGTTATATACGCTGAGCCGTGAGCAGTAATTGCTACGCCGCCTACAACTACGAATTGGACGTTATGTTTAGTTAGGGCTTTTAGTGCCGGTTCGAGTTCGATCACGCTGTTGTCGCCATCGTTGGCCCGCTAGGTAAATTTGATTAAGGTCCCGCATCGCTCGTTGAAGGTTAGATACTCGTTGTTCAGGCGTTAACCGCAAATTGCCAATTAACAAAGTCAGATCGGTTCCAAACTCTTTCGCGGCCGCTGCCCTAGAGTCGGGCGGCGGATTCAACAAATAGCTTTCGACAGTTTGTTTCACAGGTTAATTTTACGGCAACTCGAGTGCATTCGCACGGATTTCCGCCTTTTGCTGTTCGGACAGTCCGTGTTTGTACTCATAGATCGCGTTTTCCCAGGTGCCGTACATGGCGTTTGGCAGGACGATGAATCGTTTGCCAAATAGATCACGATTCTTATCGACGGCTGCAAATCGTTCTGCCATCGACTTGCCCTCGAAGGCATCCGAAAAATCGTCGAGGTTGTCGCCCATTAACAGAACGATCCGATATATATCGGCGACAGCGATGCGGCGCGGTTCTTTTGTGGACACTGTTGGCACCTGCCTGAGCCAGACGTTTTCTAACGACGCGTCTTTAAATCCGACGCTCCTAAGATTATCGATCGTCGCTTGTTTCTGCGGTTCGTCGCGGTTAGATATGTAAAAGATCTTTACGCCTTTTGAGACCGCGTAATTTAGAAAATCGACAGAGCCGGGAACTGGTTTCGCCTTTCTCATTTCGCCCCAGGCGTACCAGTCTTTGACGTTGAACGGCAAATTGTTCTTTGCCATATAGGCGTTCGACGGCGAGTTGTCGAGGATAGTTTCGTCTATATCGACGACGATCGCGCGTGGTCGTTTACGTTCGGCCTTTGGAAGTCTTTTTACATTCTTCTTATCGAGATCTTCGTCGAGTCGCAGGCGAGCGAGGTTATATGCCTGATAGGCAAGCGCGCGATATTCGCCCGACTTTTGCTGATAGAGGATCGCGCCGATCTGATAGTCATACGAATGCGCGGGAACCGCCTGTTGAGCGCCCGAGGCAGCCGCAAAATAGATAGAAAATAAGGCCGTGAGGACAAAGCCCGAACCGAGCAGATAACTTTTTTTTGACATAGCTTGAGGCAGAGAAATGTTTTCGGCTCGATTATAAGGTAACCGGGTCGGAAAACACGAAGGGCAGCAGCTATGAGGTGGACGCAGACGTTATTTCAAAGCAGCATTTTGGCGATCCGGTCCGATCGCAGACTTCTTTAACAGGCTCACCGACTATTTCTTGGAGCATGGCTTCGGCAACCTGGCAGACCTCAGGATGCTCATTCACAGCGTCCGCAAACGGGCACGCCTCGCTGCGAATTATGATTTTTTCCTTGCCGCTCGTGACCTGGGCCGAGCCGCCTAGTTCTTCCAGTACAGTAAGGCTTCGTTCGAGCCGATCATCCAGTGATCCGCTAGCCTGGCTTGCGGCCCTAAGCCCGATCCGCCGACCAATAGATCGAAGCGAGTCGACCAGAGCAGCCGCGCTGAGTTTGCTCTTAAATTCAGAGATCAGACCGTTAAAGAGCGAGTCGTAGGCCTTTGGAAACAGCTCTCGCGCCTCATGAGTTAGGGTATAAGAGAAATGCGGCTTGCGAAACCCTTTGACCGAGCCGCTTTGCGTGATCAGATGGTCCCGTTCGAGCGTCAACAGATTTGCCCGAATGGCGTTGTCGGTCAAGCCGAGCATTGATGCGAGCTCGTTGACAGTCTTGCTGCCGGCGCGGAGCTGTAGGATGATCTTGCCCCTCGTGCTTTCAAAGAATCTGCTGTCCAAACGTGTTTTTCTCATTTCTCACCTATAAAACTATCGTAAATCGTGAAGTTAAACAAATAAGTCCAATAACATGTTGACTTATTAAAGATACTAGCATAGTATCGACAATTACAGCAAAGAATTTTTGCGAAACATAACAAAACTTGGAGGAAAAATTATGGATACAACATTAAACGATACCGCCAGTATCGGATCGACAGACACGGCCAGGCCGGCGTACCAGGCTTATCAAATTCTGCGTTTTGGGTTCACGGTCGCGCCGATAGTTGCCGGACTCGACAAATTTCTGCATTTGCTGACCAATTGGGACCAATATCTCGCACCCTCGGTCAATCGAATGCTTGGCGGAAATGGCCACCTCTTTATGCAGGCGGCCGGCGTTATCGAGATAATCGCCGGTATCGGAATTTTCATTAAGCCAAAGATCTTTGGTTATGTGGTCGGCTTGTGGCTGCTGGGAATAATTATCAACTTATTGTTGATTCCCGGTTACCTTGATGTTGCCCTGAGAGACCTTGGGCTTGCACTCGGTGCATTTGCACTTGCTCGCTTGAGCGCTGTCTACGATCGATAAAAAAGAGATGTTTGATTCAATTGAAGTTATAACGAGACCGACTGCCGGTACGAACCTCAATGTGCCGGTCCGAACAGTAGAGAGGGTAGCTGAGGCAAAACTTCCAACCGATCTTGGCGAGTTTCGGCTTATCGGCTACCGCTCTCTGCTTACCGATGAGGAATTTATCGTGCTTGCGCGCGGCGAAATTCGTCCCGACAGGCCAACGCTCGCGCGGATCCATTCTCAATGTCTCACGGGCGATGCGTTCGGTTCGACCAAATGCGACTGCGGCCAGCAGCTCAGGTCGGCGATGAAACTGATCGCCGATGCCGGGTGCGGAGCCATCGTTTATCAGCAGCAGGAAGGCCGCGGCATCGGCATTATCAATAAGATCAGAGCTTACGCGCTCCAGGACGGGGGCGCAGACACGATCGAGGCAAACGAGCGTCTCGGCCTGGCTGTCGACCTTCGGCGCTACGATCAATGTGCCGAGATACTGTCGGATCTTGGTTTTCAGCGTGTCCGACTTATCTCAAATAATCCTGATAAGATCCAGGCATTGAAGCGGGCTGGGCTCGAGGTTGTTGAGCGTGTTCCGTTAGATATTAAATTTTACCGGAGTCTAATGCGCTATCTAGGTACAAAGCGGGAACAGATGGGACATCTAATAAAATTGCCGGAGGACAAATATGGATCAGCATAATGCCGTCTGCAAACTGTCCGAGATCAACGACGGTGAGCTGAAAGAAGTAAAAGTCGGCGAGACGCCTGTACTGTTGGCTCGTGTCGAGGGAAATTGTTATGCGCTCGCTGCACATTGCACGCATTACGGCGCGCCGCTTGCGGAAGGCTATCTCTCGGGCGACCGCATCGTGTGTCCTTGGCACCATGCATGTTTCAATGCGAGGAACGGCAATCTCGAAGAACCGCCGGCACTCGATTCTCTCGCGGCATATCCCATAAGGATCGAGGGCGACGAGATATTTGTTGACCTGCCAGCGGACGCGGCGGATCGCAGAACGCCGGAAATGTCTGCTCAGGACACGCGATCTGATGACAGGGCGTTTGTAATCATCGGCGGCGGCGCGGCCGGTTATACAGCGGCACAGACATTACGCGAGGTTGGCTTCAAAGGTCGCATCATCATGATCACGCCTGAAGATCGACGGCCATACGATCGGCCAAATCTCAGCAAAGACTATTTGCAGGGCGCTGCCGAAGCCGAGTGGATGCCTCTACGGCCGGATGATTTTTACCAGCAGCACGGGATCGAGGTCCTCCAGGGCGAGAAGGTAAAACGCGTCGAGCCGGGTGAAAAGCATTTGATAATGGAAGGCGGCAGGGTGCTTGAATACGATAGTTTACTCATAGCTACGGGCGGCATTCCGCGCAAGCTCGATCTGCCCGGCTCTGATCTCACAAATATATTTGTTCTTCGCGATTTCGACAGTGCCGACACGATCATCGCAGCCGCTGAAAATGCACAAAACGTCGCCGTTATCGGAGCCAGCTTTATCGCTATGGAGGCAGCATT
>Ga0308175_100004051_pt1 | contig 10239 bp, 9 predicted proteins | sample PhyCR1_3_FD_203893 | JGI IMG/M metagenome (GOLD analysis project Ga0308175, IMG submission 203893) | Soil microbial communities from UC Gill Tract Community Farm, Albany, California, United States - DLSLS.C.R1 | ecosystem: Environmental > Terrestrial > Soil > Agricultural land | place: USA...
ATTCGCTCCGCCTCGACTCCGTCGAGCGGCTCGCAGAGGAGCAGGTGGTACTTCGCCTTTGCCATGCCGCAGAGGAGCGGCCAGACGATCGCGGCGTGGTCGCCCGCGGCGACGCCGAGCTTCGTGTGGCCGTCGACGATGGTCGTTCGCGGCGTCGCGATCGAGACGTCTGCGAGCAGGCCGACCGCGAGCCCTGCGCCGACGGCCGGGCCTGTCATCGCCGAGACGATCGGCTTCGGGCAGGCGATCACGTTGTAGACGAGGTCGCGCGCTTCCTGGAAGACACGGGCGCGCGTATCCGCATCGTTTGCGATCTCGAGCACGAGGTCGAGGTCGCCGCCCGCGCTGAACGCGCCGTCCGCCCCGCGAACGAGGACGACCCGCGTCTCGTCGTCCTCCGCGACCGTCTTCCAGATCGCGGCGAGCTCGCCGTGCATCGCACCGCTGACGGCGTTCAGCCTGCCCGGCGCGCGGAGCGTGATCCGGAGCACGTGCTCGGCGGGGCGATCGAGCTCGATGCTCGGATACGCGCTGTAGCGGTCCATGGCGACGATTATGGTTGCCGCAATGGCCGACGTCGAAGTCTCGCGCGAGGGCGGCGTCCTCACGATCGTGCTGAACCGCCCCGACGTGCTGAACGCACTGAACCGGTCGGTGCACGCCGGTCTCTTCGAGGCGCTCGAGCAGGCTCGCGACCCGGCCGTGCGCGCGGTGGTGCTGACGGGCGCCGGTCGCGGCTTCTGCGTCGGGCAGGACCTGCAGGAGTTCTCGAGCGGCGCAGGCGACGTCGCGCAGAACCTGCGAGACAACTACCACCGCAACGTGCTCGCGATCCGCGGGCTCGAGAAGCCGGTGATCGCCGCCGTCAACGGCGCGGCGGCCGGCGCGGGAATGTCGCTCGCGCTTGCCTGCGACGTCCGGATCGCGGCCGACTCGGCGAGCTTCGTGCCGGCGTTCATCAAGATCGGCCTCGTCCCGGACTCGGGCGGCACGTGGCTCGTGCGCCGGCTGCTCGGCACGGCGCGCGCGTTCGAGTGGCTGACGACCGGCCGCCGGCTCGACGCGAACGAGGCACGAGAATGGGGGCTCGTCTCGGAGGTGGCGCCCGCGGAGGAGCTGCTCGAGCGGGCGCACGAGGTGGCAGAGCTCTTCGCGGCCATGCCGACGCGCGCCGTCTGGCAGACGAAGCGGCTGCTCGACGTCGCGGAGGGCACGACCTTCGCCGAGCAGCTCGAGCTCGAGGCCCGGACCCAGGCCGAGCTCACGGCGACCCCCGACTTCCGCGAAGGCGTCGCCGCGTTCCTCGAGAAGCGCGACGCGGTGTTCACAGGGCTGGAGGCGCCGTCGCGGCACCCGATCCGCCTCGTCGTGAACGACGACCTGCGCCGGTGGCGGCTGACGGTCGCGTTCCGCTGGCTGCTCGGCCTGCCGCACCTCTTCGTGCTCGCGCTGTGGACCTACGTCGCGCTGCCCGTCGCCGTGGTCAACTGGTTCATCACGCTCGTGCGCGGAGCGCCGTCGGCCGGCGTGCATGCGTGGACGGCGCGGCTCGTTCGCTACCAGGCACACGTCTACGCCTACCTGTATCTCGTCGCCGACCCCTACCCGTCGTTTCGCGGCTGGGCAGGCACGTATCCGGTCGACGTGGCGATCGCGCCGCCCGGCGCGCAGGAGCGGTGGAAGACGGCGCTGCGCATCCTCCTCGCGCTGCCCGCATACGTGCTCGCGACCGTTCTCGTGTACGTCCTCTACGTGATCGCATTCCTCGGCGCGTTCTACGCGCTCGCCACGGGCCGCTCGCCGCGCGGGTTTCGCGACCTGAGTGCGTACTGCCTGCGCTACCAGGCGCAGACGTATGCGTACCTGCTGCTCCTCACCGATCGCTACCCGACGCTCGCCGCGTAGAGCGCACCGGACCTCGTTACCCGCGGTCGATGAACGCGCCGCCCGTCCAGGTGCTGTTCGCCAGCACCGGCGGGAACGACGGCGCGTTCGCGACGATCACGGGGACGCGCAGCGTGGCGCGGCGGCCGTGCTCGCCGGTCGCGTAGACGACGAGGGTGTGCGCTCCCTCGCGCTGCTGCGTCGTGTCCCAGCTGAGGCCGTACGGGACGGAGCTGTCGCGGCTCACCGGGCGGCCGTCGGCGTACAGGGACACGCGCTGCAGCGGCTCGTCGGCGCGCACGCCGAGGGAGAGAAGTCCGCTCACCGCGGCGCCGGAGCCGGCGCCGTTCACCGTGAGCGTCATCGGGGGGTTGACCACGCGGACCGGGATGTTCTTGCGCACGCGATAGTGCTGCGTGCCGTAGGCGCGCACGGTCAGCATGTGTGAGCCGTTCGCGACGGTCGTGGTGTCCCAGCCGATCGTGCGGTGGAACGAGAACGGCCAGGTGTGATCGGTGTAGAGGGTCTTGCCGTCCACCATGAAGTCGACCTTCCAGATGTGGCGGCGCCAGCGCGTGTTCAGGTCGATGCCGGACCACCAGAGGGCCTTGCCGCGCACCTTCGCTCCGCGGTCGACGGTCGCGCGCCTCGGCGTGTGGACGACCGGCGCAGCGGGGGCAGGGGAGCTGTGGAGCGTCATCTGCTTCACGAAGTGCGGCAGGACGCGGTGCGCGCTGTAGTAGCGCACGAGGTACATGTAGTGCCCCCAGTTCCAGTACCGCCCTGGGTCGGTGTGGCCGGAGACGCCGCCGAACCAGCCGCGGTGCCTCGGGTTCGGCACCTCGTTGTGCCCGATGATGTGCTTGCGGTCGAGCGGGATGCCCCAGCGGTGCGCTAGGTAGGCGACGAGTTGCGCCGACGCGCGGTACTCGGCTTCGGTGTACGCGCGCCGGCCGACCCAGCCCTCGTGCTCGATCCCGATCGAGTGCAGGTTCCAGTAGGCGTTGCCCGAGTGCCACGCCACGTCGGTGACCGGCACGAGCTGCACGATCTGTCCCAGGCGCGACACGACGAAGTGCGCCGAGCCGTCGGTGCGGGGGTTCTGCAGCGTGCGGATCGAGCCGATGAAGCGACCCTCGGTGTCGTGGATGACGATGTCGCTGATCGTCCTCGCCGTGCGGTTCGACTCGGTCTTGTTCGGCGTATGCCGGATGAGCACACGCAGCGATGTCGCCCATGCTCCCGATGCACCGGCCGCCGCAACGAGCAAGGCGGCGCAGAGCGCCGAGACGTGACCCCTCCGAGACCCCATACCGCGCCACCCGTTGTAGCACGGTTTCGAACAGGATTGGCCCCTTTTTGGGGGAGTTTTCGCCAGGATCCTGCGGCTGGCGCCGCATCAGGTGCGCCGGTACCGTGGCAGCCGTGCTCCGCTTGAATCGGGCGACCCGGGCCGTCCTGGCGCTCGTCGTGAGCGCGCTTTGCCTCTGGTACATCGTCTCCCGGATCGACTTCGGCACGACGGGTCACGTGCTGTCCCGGTCGAACCTCTGGGATGTCGCGGCAGCCTTCGCGATCCTCGTGCTGGCGCTTGTTCCTCTCTCCTGGCGCTGGCAGCGACTTCTTCTCGCGCGGGGGATCAGCGAGCGGCTCGGATGGTTGCTCCGGGCGTATTTCGTCTCGTATACCGCCAGTCAGGTTCTGCCCACGTCGCTGGGTGGGGACGCGATGCGGATCGTCGAGACGAGCCGGCGTCACCCGGGGGAAGGCGGCGAGATCGCGGGCACGGTCATCCTCGAGCGCGGGCTCGGCGGCGTCGCGACGTTGTTGCTCGGCCTGGTGGGGTTTGCGATCGCGATCGGCCGCCTGTCGATCGGCGCGTATGTCGTCCTGGAGGGTGCGATCGCGGCCGCGACCGTGCTGCTCGTTGCGCTCGTTTTCTCGCGGCGGGCGAGACGGGTTCTCCGCCGGCTCGAGCGCCCGTTCGCCCGCTTCCGGATTACCGGGCAGGTGAAGCGGATCTACCTCAGCCTGCATGCGTACGGGAGAGCTCCGCGTCTCGTTGCCGAGTTGCTTGCGCTCACCGTGGCGGTCCAGGCCTTTCGGATTCTGACGATCTGGCTGTGCGGCCTGGCGGTCGGCGTCCATGAGTCGCCCCTTCCCTACTTCGTGATGGGGCCGATGTTCTTCCTCGTGATGCTCGCGCCGTTCACCCTCAACGGGTTCGCGTTGCGCGAGGCGTTCTTCGTGAGCTTCCTGGGCCAGCTCGGCGTCAGCGCCGATCGCGCGTTCTCGACCGGGTTTCTCTACTTTCTGCTCGCGGTCGCGCTCTCGGTGCCCGGCGCTGCGATCTGGACGGTTGAGAACGTCAGGGCGCTAGCCGGGACGGCGCGCAACCGCGACAAGCCCGGTCCCGAACCGCGTTCCGGCGAAGGGGCGCTGGACTAGCCGGAACGGCGCGGCGACGGCGGCGGTCAGCCACCCGATCGCCTCGGGCGGCTGCAGCCAGCGGCCGCTCGCGGCCGTCTGCTCCTCCATCGAGCGCCCGCCGCGCCCGCGCGCCGCGCGCGCCACGATGTTGCGTGCGGCTTCGAGCACGTAGCCGAGCGGGAAGCCGCAGGTGCGGACGCGAACCTCGTCGAACCCGCAGTCGCGCAGCAGGCCTTCTAGCCCGCCTGCGTCGTAGCGGCGGTAGTGCCCGACGACGCGGTCGTGGCGGCCGAATCGCGTCGGCCGCGCCGGCACGCTGAGCACGAGCCAGCCGCCGGGCCGGACCTTCGTGCGCCAGTGATCGAGAGCGGACCGGTCGTCTTTCAGATGCTCGAGCACTTCGAAGCTGCAGACGACGTCGAACGACGCCGATGGATCGAGCGCGAACGAGTCGGCGCACATGATGTGTGCAGAGCTGTTCGGGCGGATCCGCGCTTCGGCCTTCGCAAAGGCGGCCGGATCCGGCTCGAGGCCCGTGTAGTCGTAGGTGCGCGCGAGTCGTGCGCCGATGGCGCCGTTGCCGGCGCCGATCTCGAGCATGGTGTGGGCGTCGCGCGCGTGCTCGAGCAGCGACCGTCGAATCAGGTCGTAGCGCAGCCAGGCGTTCAGCGGCAGCGGCGGGGAGATGCCACGTCTCATGCCGCGCGGGCACGGAGCAGCGTCTCGGCAACCTTCGGCTCGCCGTTCGGGAGCCGGGCTGCGAGAGCTGCGACGATCGAGCCCGGCTGGAATTCGGCGACGGCACGCGCGAACGCCGCCTCGCGGAGATCGTTGACGCGGTCGCGGTCGCGCGCGAGCGCCGCGAGGGTGGTCGCGAGCGCGGTGGGGTCGCCGGGCCGAACGAAGACGGCCGCGCCGTGGAATGCTTCCTGCTGAGGCCCGGTCGCGGACGTGACGATCGCCGTACCGGCCGCCGCGCCCTGGAAGACCTTGGTCGGGACGACGCTGAGCGCCTTCGGGCCGGTCCCGAAGATGCCCAGGCAGATGTCGTGGCCCGCGACGGTGCGAGGGAGCGACTCGGTGTCGATCCAGTCGATCCATGTCACCTTGGCCGCGCCGCCCGCTGCCTCACGGGTCGCCGACCAATCCTGTCCGCGACCGACGATCGTGAACGCGATGTTCTCGTCCTGGAGCAGCCTCGCCGCCTCGCCGATGATCGGCGCGCCTTGCAGCGGCGTGAACGAGCCGAAGAAGATCACGCTAAGCGGTCGCGAGTCGTGACGGTGCGGCTTCGTGAACCACGACCCAGGGGCACCGACAGGCGCAACGACGCCGCCGCGCCGTCCTGCGAGTGCGAGATGCTCCCGGCTGTCGACACAGACGACGTCAGCTGCTCGCGTCGCCGCCCAGTCGACGAGCCGCAGAGCCCGGACGAGCAGCCGGCTCTTGCAGCGACGGTCGATCGCCGCCTCTGCGGCGGGGGCGAGGTGGTCGAGGACGATCGGCACACGCGGCCAGAGAAGCCGGGCAAGGTGAACGTCGAACAAGCCGAGGTAGCCGACGACGATCACGTCCACGTGCCCGGTCGAGCGGGCACGCCAGATCAGCTTCAGCCAGCAGCGGACGAGGGCGAACACGAGCTTGTACGCATTCCACGGCTTGCGCAGCATCTCGACGCGCTCGTTCGTCGGGAGGCGAAGCGGCTCGTTGCAGACGACGACCTCGTCGCCGTGCGCGCGAAAGCCCTCTTCGAGCACCGCGATCCGCTGGTAGACCGTCGCGTCATAGGTCCCGAAGAACAACACCCGGCGACGCCCCGGTGTCCTTCGCTGACCCTCTTTCAAGCCCCAGACGCGACGCACAGGTCCTCCTCGACGACGGTGTAGGGCTGCCATCGGCAAGAACATCCCCCGCCTTGAGGGATTCGCCTCGTCGTCAGGACTCGTGGATCGCGAAGAAGTCGATGCGCGCCGCTGCGCCGTGGAGGCGGAAGCGGCGAACCCCTGTCATGACGAGCGGATCCGACGCGGTGCCGGGTACGAGCGCGAAGCTGCGCGACGCCGTGTCGATGCGGAGTCCGCGCGGGCGCAGGACGAGCGAGCGCAGACGGTCGAGGATGCGCGCGTCGACGTGGATCGATGCATACACCAGCTCGCCCGGCGGCGCGTGCGGGACGTGAACCCAGCGGTCGTCCGCCGCAGCCGTTGACGAGACGTGGCGCGGTGCCGCGCAGCGGTCGGCCGCGCGGGCGAGCACCGTGAAGCCACCGCCCTCCGCGACACTCCGGTAGTTGCACATCTCGGCGAGAACGAGCGCCGGGGCCTCCCAGCGCGGCTCCTGCCCGTCGATCGAGACGTCCGGCCGGAGCAGGATCCGATCCGGCCCGGCGACCGTCAGGGCATGTGCCGCGAAGCGGTCGAGCGTCGAGTCGTACGCGACGTAACTCTCGAGCAGCGGCTCGGGGTGCCAGTCGAGCCCGTACGCCCAGGCCAGGGTGGCGCCGAACGGCTCGACGTCGACGGTGTGCCCCCTCAGCGCGTGGAGGACCGCGGTAGGCAGGGGCGCTTGCGCACGCACCGCTGCACGTGCGGCGGCGATCTGTGCGGCGCGGCGCTCCGTGCTCGTGACGTCGCGAAGCTGCGCGAGCGGGCTCCGCGCGGAGGGGCGGGGGAGCTCGAAGGGAGGCACCACGAGAACGAGCACGAGCAGCCCGGTCGCGGCGGCCAACCAGCCGTGAAGCGGGCGCGCCGGCCAGAGCGCCCGCAACACCGTCCAGAGCGCGACGACGGCGAGCGAGCCGACGGCGAAGTGTCGCTGAGGCCCGCACTGCTCGAGCGCAGCCGCCGCGAGGAGGAGCGCCGTCGTGCGAACGAAGAGCGTCGAGCGGCCGAGGAGGAGAGCCGACACTGCGATCAGACCGAAGAACACCTCCGTGTGTGCCCGATCCGCGCGCACGAACCCTTCCTTGAAGAAGGCGAACCCGAGCACGGCGAAGGCGAGGGCGAACGCGCTGCCGCGCTCTCGCCCGAGCCCGCGCGACGCCGCGAGCGCGAGCGCCACGAGCACGCAGAGCACGGCGACACCGGTCCCGAGCGTCTCGCCGGCCCCGGCGAGCCCCATGCCCTGGCTGTAGGAGACGAGGAGGTGAGCGCTCAACCGCAGCGACCGCGGCAGGTCGCCGAGCGCGGCTCCGGTCAGGCGCCAGAAGACAGCGAGCGACACGGCGAAGCTCGCACCGAGGAGAAGCTCGGCGCGCAGCCGGTGCGGCCGGAGTCGCCACACTGCGAGGGCGGCGAGGAGCAGGCAGACGAGCCCGTCATTCAGCTTCACGAGGAGCTCGAACCCCGAGACCGCGCCGGCCAGCGCGACGACGAGCGGGCCGCCGCGGTGCTCGTCTTCGTCGAGGACGTGAACGCAGCCTGCGAGCACGAGCAGCACCGGGACGTCGGCGGGAGGTACGGGCGCGAGTCCTGCAGCGCCGGCGACGACCAGCGCCGCCGCCCAGGGCAGGCGCCGGCGCACCGCCAGCAGCACGACCGCGACAAGCCCGGCGTGCGCGACGGCCATGAACACGAACGACGCCACGGCGGTCGCCGGCGTGACGAGGAGCGGGAACGCAAGGAAGCCGAGCGGGCCGTAGGTGAAGACGACGTCGCGCCCTGCCCGGAGTCCCTGTGCCGCCGCCATGTGCAGACCGACCGGCCAGTACCCGTCCTGGCCGGCAGCGCTGAGCGTCGAGACCGGCCAGGTGAACACGGCGAGGAGGAGCGAGGCCGGCCCCCACCACCAGGAGAACGCGTGCCGGCGCCACCGCGTCGCCGGCAGCACGCGTGCGAGCGCGGTTCCGGCGGCGGTCACGGGCGGCGGCCGACGAAGAGCGTCTGCTTGCCGAGCAGAAGCCACGCCGGGCGAACCCGGAGGTACCAGCGGACGAGCGCCGCGGACTGCGGCAACCGGCTCTTTGTCGTGTAGGGCAGGAACCGGACGACGAGGTCCTCTGTCTCGAGACCGACGAGCTCGGCTGCTTCGACGAGGCTGCGCTCGGTGAGCGCCGTCTTGTGGTCGATGAAGTCCCAGTAGCCGGCCCCCGCGAGGCGAACGTTCGGCTGCAGCACGACGACGCGCCCGCCTGGACGCAGGAGCTTGCGCGCGACGCGGAACTGCTCCACCACCGAGTCTCCCGACGGGAGGTGCTCGAGGTAGTTGCTCATGAACACGGTGTCGAAGTGACCGTTCGGCAGAACGCCGTCGAGCGTCAGCCCGTCCGCCTGGACGAACTCGACGCCGGGGTCGAGATGCGCAGTCACGTCGCGGAGGTCCGTCGCCCACCGTTCGCGCGCGCGCACGTTGCGGATGAACTCGCCGCGGTCGCTCGCGATGTCGAGCACGGCGCCGTCCTCCGGCACGTACCGCTGCAGGTACCGCACGAGCTCTCGCCACATCGCCTCTTTCCCCGCTTCCTCCGCGGGGGAGAAGCGTTTCGCGTAGACGCCGTCGAGAACCTGCTCCGCGCCTGTCATGCCTCTCCCTTGACGGGCTGGGGCACGCGTTCCGGACGCAGCCGAACGGTGCCCGGCCGTACCGCCGGCCGCAGGTAGTCACCGCGGCTCAGGTGATGCTCGAGGAACACCGCGAGCAGCCCGAGCAGGTAGCGGCTCCCCATCTCCTGCAGCGCAAGCTTGGACGCTCCGTGGCGTCGATTCGTCCACGAGATCGGAACGACGGCGTAACTGTGACCGCGCACGATCGCCTTCAGCGGCAGCTCGACGGTCAGGTTGAAGTGGTTCGACACGAGCGGCCGCACCGTCTCGATCACCTCGCGCCGGTACGCCTTGAACGCGTTCGTCGTGTCGTTGTAGCCGTGGCGGAACAGGAGGCGGATGCCCGCGTTCGCGAGCCGGTTCAGGCACAGCTTGAAGCGCGGGTAGTCGTGAACGCGTGAGCCGCGCAGGAAGCGCGACCCGAACACGCAGTCGTAGCCTTCCTCGAGCAGCCGGTGGTAGAGGATCACGTCGTCGGGGCCGTCGGATCCGTCGGCCATCACGATCGCGACCGCGTCGCCGGTGAAGGCGTCGAGCCCGGCCCGGACCGCGAACCCGAACCCTGACGGGTTCGGTGAACGAAGGCACCGGATGCGGGGATTCGTCGCACCGATCGCTCGGACGACGGCGCCGGTCCCGTCGGTGGACGCATCGTCGACGACGAGCAGCTCGTAGTCCACGCGCTCCTGGTCGAGCGCCGACGCGAGCCCGGCGAGCGTGATCGGGATCGACTCGGCTTCGTCCCGCGCGGGGATCACGACCGACAGCTTCATGGCGGGTGTATCGACCGGCGGTCGCCGCCGCTTGAGGCTAGCGTCCTCTTTAGATCGTCTTGAACTGCTCGAACGGCTGGCGGCAGCTCTCGCAGAAGCGGATCGAGCGGCACGGCGTCGGGCCGAAGATGTTCTCGAGCGTCGTCTCCGTCGAGCCGCAGTACGGGCAGCGGAACGCCTTCGACCGGAGCTGCACGAGCGTCGTCGGGCCGGCGGCGCGCGGGGCAGGCGGGGCGAAGCCCGCCTCCCGCAGCTTCTCGTGCCCTGCCGTCGTGATCCGGTCCGTCGACCACGAGTCGTCCGAGACGACCTCGACGTCTGGGTCGCCGCCGAGCGCGCTCACCTTCTCCTCGAGCGCGCGCTTCATCACCTCCAACGCGGGACAGCCGAGGAACGTCGGCGTGAAGGCGACGTGCACGCGGTCGCCGTCGACGGTCACGTCGCGGATCACGCCGAGCTCGACGAGCGAGATCACGGGGATCTCGGGATCGGGGATCTCCTCGAGCGCCTCCCAGACCTGCTCCGCCGTCACCATTCCGCACCCGGCTCCGAGCGGCGCACCTCGGTCATCTCGCTCCAGAGCTCTGCCAGATCCGGCGTGTGCTCGCCGC
>Ga0308175_100004052_pt1 | contig 10239 bp, 9 predicted proteins | sample PhyCR1_3_FD_203893 | JGI IMG/M metagenome (GOLD analysis project Ga0308175, IMG submission 203893) | Soil microbial communities from UC Gill Tract Community Farm, Albany, California, United States - DLSLS.C.R1 | ecosystem: Environmental > Terrestrial > Soil > Agricultural land | place: USA...
GTGCGTTCCCGGGGGCTCGTCGCATTTCCCAACGGCGAACCAATCTTCGCGTGTAGGGTTTGACGAGACTGCCCGGCGGAGCCTCCAGATTTGTCCCCGGCAATGCCGCCGTCGATACTTCGAGTCTGGCCGCGGCGCCGATCCAGCAGGCGAGCGCCGAGCGCCGTACTCATGAGAAGCACCGAGTACGCGATGCCCTCAGACCCACTACACGCGACATGACCTCGAGCCGTCTTTTCCGAACACTTCCGTCCGCCACCCTGGCGGCGTTCACGATCGCCGTGACCTCCGCGCCGGTGCAGGCGCAGTTCGGTCCGCCCAACACGGGCACGGGTCCTCAGCTGCCGAAGAGCGGCACGATCGCCCGGGACACCGCGTACGAGCGCAAGGTGCTCGAGCAGATGAAGGCGCCCGAGGGCTTCGCCATGCAGCTGTTTGCGGGGCCGCCCGTGGCCATGTATCCGACCGTGGTCGCCCCGGCGCCCGACGGCTCCGTCTACGTGGGCGTCGATCTCAACCTCGCGCAGGGCGCGGTGAAGGGACGCGGCCGAGTGATGCGGCTGGTCGATACCGATGGCGACGGCCGGGCCGACAAGTACACGATCTTCGTGGACACCGACAGCCCACGCGGGATCGCGGTGGACGGCAACACTGTCTACGTGCTGCATCCGCCCAACCTCACGGCGTATCGCGACACCAATGGAGACGGGATCGCGGATCAGTCGGACGACATCGTGAAGAACATCGGGTTCGGGCTCGACGTCCGCAGCTCCGACCACTCGACGAACAACATCACGCTTGGCCCCGACGGCTGGATCTACATCGCCGTGGGTGACTACGGCTATCTGAACGCGACGGGCAAGGACGGCACGACGATCACGCGGCACGGCGGATCGCTCACGCGCGTGCGTCCCGACGGCACCGGCCTCGAGATGTACACCGTGGGAACGCGCAACATGTACGACGTGGGGATCGACCCGTTCGGCCATGCGTTCTCGCGTGACAACACGAACGACGGCGGCGGGTGGGACACGCGGTTCCACTATCTCGCCGCGGGCGCGAACATGGGCTATCCGTCGCTGTTCCTGCACTTCCCTCAGGAGCACATGCCCTCGATCGCCGACTACGGCGCGGGCTCGGGCACCGCTGGGCTGTGGTTGCAGGATCCCGGCTTCCCCGACCAATGGAACAACACGCTGTACACGGGTGACTGGACGGTGAACCGGATCTTCCAGCACCCGCTCGAGCGCAAAGGGGCGAGCTGGTCGATCAAGCAGAACGTGTTCATGACGGTCCCGCGAGCGATCGACATGGCGATGGACGATCAGTCGCATCTGTACGTGGCGAGCCTGATCGGCGGGGTGTTCAACTACGCGGGCGACACGGTCGGCGCGATCGTGCGCGTGAGCTTCCCGGGAAAGAAGGCCGAGTCGGCGCTGCATCCGGCGACGCGCACCGATGCGCAGCTGCTCGATGCGCTCGTCTCGGCGAACGCGGTGCACCGGCTGTGGGCCCAGCGCGAGCTGGTGCACCGCGGCCCGAAGGGGCCGACGCTGGCGCGCCTGCAGCAATTGGTGCTCGAGCGGAAGCGGCCGGCCGATGCGCGCGCCAGCGCGATGTTCACGTTCAAGCTGCTCGCCGGCGCGCGGGCGAACGCGACGATCCAGCGGGTGGCGGCGGAGCCGGTGATGCGTGAAGTCGCATTGCGCACGCTGGTGGACGACAAGCGACAGCTCGCGAACGTGCCGGTGGCGTTGTACGTCGCGGCGCTCACCGACACGAGCTACGGCGTCCGCACCCAGGGGTTGAACGGGCTGGTGCGGATGGGCGCGAAGGATCGCGCGGAGGCGATCGTGCCGCTGCTCACGAGCTCCGATTCGGCGCTCGCGCATCTGGCGGTGCAGTCGCTCGTGGCACTCGGGGCGCGCGACGTCGCGCTGAACGTGCTCACCGCGGCCGGCTCGTCGCCGGAGCTGCGGACGCGGGCGCGGTTCGTCCTGCAGCAGCTGCACGACGATGCAACCGTGTCGGCGGTGCTCGGACAGTTCGCGAGCGCGCAGAACGCGGCGGTGAAGCACGAGCTTCTGCTCACCCTCGCGCGCCTGTACAACACGGAAGCGACGTGGACGGGTGACTGGTGGGGCACGCACCCGTCCACCGTCGGACCGTACTTCACGCCCGCGACGTGGGAGGCGAGCGCGCGCATCCAGCCCGTGCTGCGTCAGGCGCTGCTGGCGGCGAGCGGCGACGATCTCGCGACGATCGTGGACGCGTACGTCGCGAACCGTGTGTTGCCAGCGGGATCGAAGGCGCTTCTGCTCGCGGTCGCGGGTGATGCGTCGCAGCGCGCGGCGTTGACGGACGCCCTGGTGGGCACGTCGCAGATCTCGCCGGCGGCGGTCGCGCTGCTCACGCCGCTCGACGCACGTGGTGGCGCGTTCCACTCCGGCGTGGGCGAGCTGCTCGCCGGAGAGACGAACTTCGGACCGCAGACGCTGCCGCTCGTGCGGGCCGCGGTGATGGACGCGACGCTCGATGCAGCGCTGCGCGGCAAGCTGCTCACCGCGCTGAGCCAGATGCCAGGCGACGCGGGGCGCGACGTCGGCACGGCGGTCTTCGCGCAGCTCAACCCGAAGGCGGGCGCGCCGAACGTCACCGGCGCGTCGCCGGCTCCGTCGACGGACCAGATCGAGGCGGCCTGGCGGCGCTGGGTGGGCGACCGCAACCGGTTCGCTCAGATCGACTATTTCATCGACCAGGCGAAGACGGGTGATCCGGCGCGGCGCACGCTCGCGTACGCGGTGCTCCTGCAGTCGGTGCGCACGCCGCGCACTCCGGCGGCGATTCGCGACAAGGTGACGCCGGTGATCGACGCGGCGTGGACCGATCCGGCGGCCGCGCCGCGACTGGTCGACGCGATCGCGATCATGCGCGTGGAGAGTCAGTACGCCCAGAAGCTGCAGGCGTATCTGAGCAAGGGAGGGAAGTAGGGGCTCGCGGGGCGATGTGATCTCGGACGCACCACAAGGAAGTCTCGGAGGTTAAGATTTCCGGCGTGTCTCCCACATCGCCTCCGCCCGGGCCGCCCGAATCGCACTTCGCCATCGCGGCGGAGCGCGGCATTCGCGCCGCGCAGGTCGGCATGCTGATCAACGCCGCGCTCGCGGGCGTGAAGCTGACCGCCGGGATCATCGGGAACACCTACGCACTGGTGGCCGATGCGATCGAATCGGCGGCCGACGTGTTCGCGTCGCTGATCGTGTGGGGCGGGCTGCACATCGGGTCGCAGCCCGCCGACGAGGATCATCCGTACGGCCATGGCAAGGCGGAGGCGCTGGCGACGGCCGCCGTGTCGTTCATGCTGCTCGGCGCGGCGGTGGGGATCGCGTTCGAAGCGATCCGCGAGATCCGCACGCCGCACCTGGCGCCGGCGCCGTGGACTCTGGGCGTGCTCGTGACGGTGATGGTGGTGAAGTGGGGGCTCGCGCGCCGAGTTGGCGCAGTGAGCGTGGAGACCGGCAGCTCGGCGGTCGAAGCGGATGCGGCGCATCACCTCAGCGACGCGATCACCTCGGCGGCAGCGTTCATCGGCATCTCGCTCGCGCTCGTGGGCACGCGATTCTGGGGCGGGCGAGGGTGGGCGGCGGCCGACGACTGGGCTGCGCTCGTGGCGGCCGGGGTGATCGCGTTCAACGGCGTGTCGATGACGCGCGCGGCGCTGTACGACCTGATGGATCGGATGCCCGAAGAGGCGGTGGTGGCGCCGATCCGCGCGGCCGCGCTCTCGATCCCCGGCGTCGAGGCGATCGAGCAGCTCCACGTGCGCAAGGCCGGGCTGGCGTACCGCGTGACGCTACACGTACAAGCGGATGGATCGCTGCCACTCCACGACGCGCACGTGTTGAGCGGAAGGGTGAAGAGCGCGATCCGCGCCGCGGCGCCGCGAGTGAATTACGTGCTCGTGCACATGGAGCCGTACCTCGGCTGAAGGCGCACTGCTGGACTGGGTACTGAAGTACCCGGTACCCGGACCGACATCCAACCCCCAGAATGCAGGGCAGGCTGCGGGGTCGGACCGACATCAGCGTGCGTTGGGGTCAGACACCGAGTGGTGACTGACCCCAAGTAGTGAATGACCCCAAGTAGTGACTGACCGAGTCCGCCCTGACGCGATCAGCGCGGGCGGTCTTCGCGATCGGTCAGCGGGCGACGGATGATGATCTCGTCGCGTCCGTCGGCGCCGCGCTTGAGGACGACGCTGTCCTCGCGCTCGACGGGGACGCGAATCTCGTCGTCGCGGGAACGTACTTCGCGCCGAACGTCGGCCGACTCCGCGGCCGCTTGGTCGGCTGCCTTGTCGGCTGCCTTCTCGGCGCGGCGCGCGGTGTGGCGGCTCGAGAAGAAGCGGTGGTCGTCGTAGGCGTCGTCGTCGTAGAAGTCGCGGGGGCGAGAGTCAGCGGCCGCGGCTGCGCCCGCGGCGCCGACCGATGCGGCAGCGGCTTCACCAAGCGAGAAGTGGCGGCGCACCTCGAGCTCGTGGGTACGCGTGAGGCGCCCGTGGTCGTACAGCGGAAGCAGGCTCACGCGCTCGGCAGTGAGCGGAACGCGCACGACGTCCTTGCCGTCGACGACCTGAGCGGTGCCGATCGGGACGAGCACGTCGCGGTCGCCGGGCGTCGCGGCGACATCCGATGCGAGGCGCACGTCGAGGTACCGCGTGCGCATGTTGTCGATGTCGACGAGCAGCTCGTGGACCTTGCCGACCTCACGACCATCGGCCGATTCGACGCGCCAACCGCGGATGTCGGGATAGCCCTCGGCGACCTCGAAGTCGCGCAGATCGCCGAGCGGCGCGATGCGCACGCCGTCCTCGGTCTCGTAGTCTCTCGCCATGTGATCCTCCATGCGGTTGGGTCTGACGCGAACGGCGACAGTGCAAGCAATGCGCGTTCCATGTGCGAGTCGTGGCCGCCGACGCCGCTCATCGCGGACACACGGCACGTGCGCGCTCACCGTACCGCTCGTCACGACGCGAAGGTGCAACCGGCGCTCAGACCGACGTGCGCAACGGTAGCCACAGCGTGAAGCGCGACCCACGAGCGCCGTCGCGGCTCACGGTGACGTCGCCGCCGAGCATGCGCGCGATGCGGCGCGCGATGGAGAGTCCGAGCCCCGTCCCCGGCTTGTCGAGCGGATCGAGCCTGGTGAACTCGTCGAAGATCTCAACGTACTTGTCCGGTGGGATGCCGGGTCCGTCATCGTCGACATGGATGGCGAGCGCAGTCTCCGCGGATTCAGCGGTGCGGTGTGACGCGGGCTCGGCGCACACGCGGATGCTGCCGCCCGGCGGCGTGTACTTGATCGCGTTGGAGAGCAGGTTGCCGAGCACCTGGCCGACGCGCGCGGAATCGGTGAGCACGACCAGCCCGGGGCCGTCCGACGCATAGGCGAGCTGCAGGCCAGCCGCCTCGGCCGAAGCGCGATGCTCCTCGACGACCGAGTTGACCACGTCGTGCACGGCGACGCGGTCGAGGTTGATGGTGATCTGCCCTGATTCGGCGCGTGCGAGCTCGAGGAGATCCTCGATGAGACGCGTCATCGCCGTCACTGCTCGACGGATGCGCGCGAGACTGTCGAGCTGCTCGGCGGTGACCGGTCCACGGAGCCCGCTCTCGAGGAGCTGGGCATGTCCATCGATCGCGTGGAGCGGGTTCTTGAGGTCGTGGCTGACGCCGCGCATGAAGCGCGCGCGTGACGCCATCACGTCGGCGAGGGCGGCGCGGCGTCGTTCGGCGTCGAACGCCGCCGCGCGCGCGCGTTGGCCGAGCCGCCATGCGGCCACCACGGCGCCCAGCGCGAGGAGGCCGAGCATGGCACTGGTTCGTCCTTGCAGCTCCTCGCCTGCCGTGATCCTGGCGCGCCGATCGCGAATGGCCTGGGTGAGCGCTTCGTCGAGGTTCGCGGCAGCAACGAGGGTCTGGTCGTACAGATCTTCCTGCACCTCGTCGTGATTGAGATGCGGGAGCTGGGGAGAGCTCTTCACGTAGACATCGACGGCGCGATGCCATCGCTCGTCGAGCGCGACCAGGGTGTCGAGCTCGGCGCGCGGGGTGGGACCGAGGCGCTCGACCAGCGGGATGAGCTGCCGGTAGGCGTCGCGCTCGTGCGCGACCGCGCTGTCGAAGCGTGCGAGGTGCGACCGATCGCGCTTGTCGACGTAGTCGTCCAGCGCCGAGCCCTGTAGCGCCATGTCGACGTGGATGCGGGTGAGATAGCCTCGCGCCGGCTCGGCGAACTCGCTGAGGTCGCTCTCGAGAGGCGCGAGATGGCGCGCCATGCCCACCGGCACGAGGATGAGCGCGGCGATGCTGAGCACGACGAACGCAAGCGCGAGCCATGTCGCCCACTCGGGTGCGAGGCGATGGGACGGCTGCGAGTCGTGGGACATGTCGATGAGCAAGCGGTCGAGAGAGCGAAGGCCGAGCGAGCACGCGCGAGCGCGAACATTTGGAAGTACGCGAGGTGATCGCAACGTGCTGGCTGACGCCGTGATCGCGCAACGGCTCGACAGGGCGAGCTTCTTGCTCCGTCCAGCGGCGCGCACAGACGTGCGCGCACCCGACCGGAGGGACGACCATGAGTGTATTCGGATCGCTGATGAGCAAGATTCTCGGACACAGTGCGCGGGTGTCCGAAGCGAAGGTGAACGCCGAGCGGGCCAGCGCTCCGGCGGCTGCGCCGGCACCGGCACCGGCAGCCGCGGCGGCACCGGCGGCGAGCACGGCGACGGCGCCTGCCCCCGTCTCGATGGCGACGATCGAAGCGTCGCTCGAGGACATGGCCCAGGGGTCGAAGCAGAAGCTCGACTGGCGGAACTCGATCGTGGATCTGATGAAGCTGGTCGGCATCGACAGCGACATCACGAACCGCCGCGCGCTGGCGAACGAGCTGGGGTACACGGGCGATCTCAACGACAGCGCCACGATGAACGTGTGGCTGCACAAGGAAGTGATGCGCCGGATGGCGGAGAGCGGCGGCGAGGTGCCGGCCAACCTGCGCGACTGAGTCGGTCGGGTGGGGTGTGGGCGGGCCGAGCACCCGGTCCGCTCGCGCCCTGTCTTTGCACTGACGTGATCGCATGTCCGCCAGGCTCGCCGACCTTCTGGACCGATGCATCCCGACCGCTCTCGACGAGTGGGGTGGACGCGTTCGCTCGGGTGAGCTCGCGGCGCTGGACGACTCCGATCGCGCCGGTGATCTCGCGCAGGTGCTCCGTGCGATGGCGACGGCGCTGCGCCCGCAGCGCGAGGGGGCGGGCGCGGTGGACGACTTCATCGAGACCGCGGCGGCGCATGGTGCGCGGCGCCGTGCGCAGGGTGTCGGTGAGAGCTGTCTATTCGAGGAATACGATCAGCTCGGCTCGGCGCTGCCGGTCGCGCTGCATGCGCACCCGGGCGCGCCGGCGCTCACTCCCGAAGAGATCGTTTCACTCGAAGGCGTGCTGACCACGGCGATCCTCGCCGGCCTTCGCGGATATCATCGCGGCGAGTTCGAGCGGCGGGCGCCATGGCAGGAGACCGTCGCTCGCGTGGTGAGCGAGGCCTCCGAGATGGGGACCCCGCGGCGAGAGGGAGGGCGCGAAGCGCAGACCTAGCGGCCTCGGCCGCTATGTGGACAGTGTGCAAATGTGTTGGATAGCACGCGTGCTGCCTTGTCAGGGTGGCACTATGGCATCCATCTGGAAAGGCGCCCTCACCTTCGGGCTCGTGAACGTCCCCGTGGAGCTTCGGCCGGCGGTTCGCAGCGCCGAGAAGCTCTCCTTCCGTCAGCTCGACAAGAAGCACCATCAGCCGATCAAGTACGAGCGCGTGTCGTCGGTCGATGGGAAGACGGTGCCGTGGGGCGACATCGTCAAGGGATACGAGATCTCGAAAGGGAAGTTCATCGTGGTGGACGACGCGGACTTCGCGTCGGCGGCGGTGGAGATGTCCCGCGTCCTCGAGATGACGGACTTCGTGCCGGCCGAATCGATCGACCCGCGCTTCTTCGACTCGCCGTACTTCCTCGTGCCGCGAGACGGCGGCGAGAAGGCGTACGCGTTGCTGCGCGACGCGCTGGCGGAGACGAACAAGGTCGGCATCGGGACGTTCGCGCTGCGACAGAAGCAGCATCTCTCCGCGGTGAAGCCGATGGGTGATGCGCTGGTGCTCGAGCTGATGCGCTTCGAGGCAGAGCTCGTGGACCCGGGGGAGATGAAGTTCCCCAACTCCGAGAGCGTGAAGGTGCGCCCGCAGGAGCGCGCGATGGCGGTGCAGCTCATCGAGAATCTGGCGGAGCCGTTCGATCCGTCGAAGTATCACGACGAGTATCAGGACAAGCTCCACGAGATCATCAAGGCGAAGGCGAAGGGGAAGAAGCTCGCGATCGCCGACGCACGCGAGCCGGAGCAGACGCAGGTCGTCGACCTCGTGAGCCGGCTTCAGGAGAGTCTCGCCGCGAGCGCGGGCGCGAAGCGCGGCGCCAAGGCGAAGCGCGCAACTCACAAGACAGCGAAAACCACCAAGCGCAAGACGGCGTGATCCGGGCACGCCGTCGTGGAGGAAGCATGCTCGACCCAGATGATGCGGTCGCCGCGGCCCGGTTCCGCGACGCCGTGATCGCCGAGCCCATCGACGCGGAGGAGGAAGCCGCGTCGGAGTCTGGCGGTGCGACGACGTACGACTTCATGCGGTACCGTACGCGTCGAATCCGCGAGCGGCTGCTCGTGCTGCTCGATACGCTCAACGTCGCGATCGAGCGGCGGGATCTCGCCGCCGTGTGGCGCGTGCTGGACGCCGGCGATGCGTGCCGATGTTTTCCGCCGGGCCTTCGAGAGGAAGCGCTGAGGATCGCGCGTCTGCCGCTCGACACCTTCCGCGTACCGATGCGCCTGTATCGCTACCAGCATCTGCTGACGCAGCTCGGCGACGAGCCGCTGGAGATCGCCTGCGATCCGACGCAGCTCGACGTGAATGCGGTGCCGCCGATGCGGACGCCGGCGGCGCGCGAGCTCTGGTTCCCCGGTCGTCCACTACCCGACGGGCCGGGCAGAGGCGGATCGGACCGGCGTTCCGGATCACGCTGAGACGATGACGACCGCGGGCAGAGCCGGCTCTCGCCGGCGCGTGTCATCGCGACGACCGCATCCCGTGCTGCTCGCCAGCCGGCCCGATGCGCCCGACGCGGAAGGGAGCGCGCTCGTGGATCTCACGGACGACGCGTTGGCGCACGGCACGGACGCGCTCGCGATCGATGTCGATCGTCACTCGGTCACGCTGACGAATCTGACGAAGCGCTACTTCCCCCAAGGAGGACCAGGCGCGCAGAGCAAGGGTGATCTGCTCCGTTACTATCTCGCGATCGCGCCCGTGCTGCTGCCGCATCTGCACGAGCGGCCGGTGGTGCTCACGCGCTATCCGGACGGCGCGGGCACCAAGGGATTCTACGTGCAGCGCGCGCCCGAGCATCGTCCGTCGTGGGTCGCGACGTGCACCACGTCGATCAAGCCGCCGAAGGAGCTGACCTTCCTCCGCATCGACTCGACGGCGATGCTCGCGTGGGTGGCGAACCTCGGCGCGATCGAGCTGCATCCGTGGTATGCGCGCTGCTCCGCGCCGACGAAGCCGGACTTTCTCGTGATCGATCTCGACCCGGTGGAGGGAACGCGGTTCGAGAAGGTGCGCGCCGCCGCGCTGCACGTGAAGGATGCGCTCGACGCGTGGTCGCTGCCCGCGTTCATCAAGACGTCGGGCGCGACGGGGCTGCACCTGTTCGTGCCGATCGTGCGTGGCCCGACGCAGCGCGAGGTGCACGCCGTGGCGCGCGACATCGCCGTCGCGATCGCGGCTCGGCACCCGCGACTGTTCACGACGGAGTACCGCATCGCGAAGCGCCCGCGCGGCACCGTGCTGCTCGACTACAATCAGAACTCGGCCGGCCACACGCTCGCGGGGGCGTACTCGGTGCGCCCGACACCGTCGGCGACGGTGTCGACGCCGCTCGACTGGCGCGAGCTGCGCGACGGCGCGGTTCCGCGCGACTTCACGATCGTCACGGTACCGATGCGGCTATCGCAGCGCGACGATCCGTGGGGAGCGGCGCGGATCGAGCGGGCGAAAGTGGAGCTACTGGCGTGGCGGGACGCGATGATGGGACGGAGGAAGGCGTCCTGACCGCAACTCGGCCGATCGCTATCGGGAA
>Ga0308175_100004054_pt1 | contig 10238 bp, 7 predicted proteins | sample PhyCR1_3_FD_203893 | JGI IMG/M metagenome (GOLD analysis project Ga0308175, IMG submission 203893) | Soil microbial communities from UC Gill Tract Community Farm, Albany, California, United States - DLSLS.C.R1 | ecosystem: Environmental > Terrestrial > Soil > Agricultural land | place: USA...
AAAAAGGAGAAATTTATTTCTCCTTTTTTATTTTATATATGTTCCCGGCAATAGCTCAGATTAATTCCACTTCCTTGCAGATAACCTCAGCTAACTCATAGCCTCTTGTAAGGAGACAATCTTTATGGTCATTGTAGGGGCTTCATCTCCAGCCTTTGCAGCATAGTCATAAGGCCCCGCAGCTTAGACGCACATAGTGCATTTTGCTATATAATATATACTTGTTCTATAATTGTACGTCGGCAGCATAGCAGCAAAGCCCAACTCGGTAAGGTGGTTCCAGCTTCACAACTCAGCAAAATTTGTAACTGCAGATGGTAATACCATCAACCAGTTCATGCCTTTACGAATCTTCAGGGCGGTGTAGCAGTTACCACAAAATACTTACACAAAAAGGTATATAAAGAAAGTTGGCAAATAGTAATAAAACTGTATTTTGTTGCTAAAATAATCACACCCCTAACGTAATCGCGTATGAAAAAATTAACTATGGTTTTCTTTGTTGCATTTGTTTTATTGGCATTGCAGTCGTCTGCCCAAACCACTAAAATGACAGATTCAGCAACCGTGTTTTCTATTGCCGATAGTGCAACCTTTACCGGTAAGTACAAGTATGAAGATTTGCCCTTCGATTACATGACCATCAGTGTACAAGATGGTAAATTGTATTATTCCGGCGGGGAGTATAACGGCTCGCTCCTCCCTGTTAAGGACAAGAAAGATGTTTTTGACGCGAATGGTAACGCCATTTTTACTTTTGTTCGTGACAATGATAACAAGGTGGCAGAACTACAAATTGATTACCAGGGACAGACTTACGTGGGTAAAAGAGAACAGGAAGTAAAATGATGTGTAAATAGGACTGGCACATATGAAGCCGTAACTCTGCTCTACCGGGTGTATTCCAAATTCTCGCACATTAGCCCTGGCATCAATACTAGGACGATATATTAGTACCGGCGAAAATTTGAAATACACCCGTTCTATTGCAAATTCTTCCATCCACCACACTATTACGTACATTGCAAATCAGGTGATAACTTCTCCAGGCTGGGGTTGGTTGATTCCAATTCAGTGAAGGTTCCCGTTTCCTTCTATCTTAGTGGTGGCTTCCCGCCATTGATGTTCTAAATATGAACGCTATGCCTGGAAACAACCCCATATTAGTTATCGCTTTACCTGCCAGCCTGCCTTCAAATTATGTTTTGGCGATAACATTTCTATGTTTTATATTTATGAAACAAAATAAATAACCGTTAATCCCTGAGATAAGACTGATTTTCTGCCTGGTGTAATAAATAATAGTGTTTGATTTTCTTTTGATTTCTGTTTTACTACATGTGTTTTCAGGCGCTGGCTTTCTGCCAGTAATGATGTTGTATGCTAATTCTATAAAATTGCTTACAGGCAGAGGGTGTGCTGTCTACGTAGAATACGAATGTAACTTAATTGACAACGTACTTCATGTGGCGTATAGTAGCTGAATAGTATTAGCATGAAAAGCTATTATAAATCGCATACTAAAAATAGTATCCAACGCTTTCGTTCTTATTAGGAGAATATCGCTTAACTATTTCATCAAAATCCGCTATTATGAAAATTCACCTTTACTCTTTCCTCAGGCAAATGAGCCTGCTTCTCATTGGTGCAATACTTTATACTGCTTCTTCTGCACAGGGCTTTTCGCCCCAGGTGCAGGCAAGACTGCAGAAAATAATTGACAGTTTTCAAAACCACTCCGATACGGCTCTGATAGGCGGTATCTCTGCAGCTATTAATGTAGATGGGTTGGCACTGTGGAAAGGAGCAACCGGCTATGCTGCCCGTAACATTGATGAACAAAACAACCTGCTACCGGGCGGCACTCCACTTACTACTGATGCGCTGTTCCGTATTTACAGTGTTACTAAAACGTTTACAGCAGCTCTTACATTGGAACTTGCAAAGGAGGGTGTCTTTAGCCTTGATGACCCTGAAACAAAATATCTGCCCTGGATACCACTTGCCAATCCTGGACTCAATACTAATGTAACTATTCGCCAGTTGCTGGCGCACGAAAGTGGTTATTCCGATTACATCCTGGAGCCTGGCCTGCAAACAGCTACTGCATTTAATCCTACACATATATGGACACCGGCAGAGATGGTTTCTTTTGTACATCAGATCGCTCCCCCAGGCCCACCACGCATGTATTCCAGCACCAACTATGTGCTCCTGGGTGCTATTATCGAAGCTGCAACAGGAAGGCCGGTGGAGCAACTCTTTAGGGAAAGGTTCTTTGATAAGCTTCATCTGAATTCCATGTACCTGGCAGGGAGGGAGCCGATAGATGGCCGTGGTGTTCTTGCGGCCCCACATGATAACATCAGTATTTTCGATCCTATATTCCTGTCAACCGGGCAACCCACTTTCCCCGACACCACTACCAATATTTCCCGCTTTCCATTTCAAGGAGTGGAGTCACTTGCCTTTACCAGTGGCGGCATTGTTTCTAATGTAGAGGATGTTACAAAATGGGGTAATGCCCTTTTTACCGGCAGAGCCACCGGCAAAGCTATTGTAGATACCATGCTCAACTCTATTGCTCCCTATCCTGATCAATATGGAGATAACTTGGGATATGGTATTTTCACTAATAAACGTGTCAGCGCAACGGATTTCTTTGTTGGCCATGGTGGCTATGCGCTTGGCTACGAGGCCCTCATGTTTTACCAGCCAGATAGAAAAATGACCATGGCAGTGCTCATTAATACGCCTACGCCAGACCGGTATGCAATACTCAGGCTGCTGTATGCAGCATTGCCAGACTTTTTGTGTGGTGAAAACAACAATAGAATCCAGCTTTGCTTTAAAGGATATAGCGTGTGCCTTCCCCGCAGGGCTGCCCATTATTTAATTAAGTATGGTGCTTACCTCGGTGAATGCGAGGCATGCAAAGGAGCAATAGAAAATACAGATTCTTTATTAACGACAGTATTGTCTTCGTCTGAATTAGCCGATCTGGGTGTTTCAAAAGTAATAAGTGGCAAGAACGAGTTGACTGCTTATCCTAACCCAATCAGCAGGAGTGGTGTGTTAAGCTTTGCAGTGGCTCAATCCGGCATAGCTTCTTTGCATATTTACGATATGAGCGGCAGGCACGTGTCTTTGCTGTTTAATGGCATGGCAGAGCGTGGTGTAATGCAACAGGTACATTTTGACGCCGGTAAACTGCCTGCAGGAATGTACATAGCTCGCCTGCAAACAAAGGATGGCACTATACAGAAAAAACTGGTAGTAGCACGATAGTATCAATAAAAGCCACCTGAAGCAAGTTACATGCTGCAGGTAGCAGGCAATGAACTGCAAGCAGAGTACTGTACTAGCAGCTTTAAGTTCATCTAAGGCAGTATTGATCTGTTACATCCACGGGGCGCACGCTAAGAAAGCCTGAGGTGTAGACCCCGTAGGTATTAACAGAAGTAACTTGGTAAATCTCACGATCTGCAAAGTGTAAGTTCAGCACAGTTCCAAATAATACTAGGTTCAAATAAATAGGCTGATATAAGCTGTAAGTCACAAGCTGTAACCAGCAGAACCAGAGAGATGGATATTGTGCTATTACATTGAAAATTTACTAAAGCATTACTGCACTGCCTTCTTTTCGTACATCAGCATCTTACTCGCCCATGGTATAAAGTATTTGAAATTGGGAGCATCAGTATGTCCGCCATCGTGTTGTCTCCAGGCAAGCTCGCCATCGAGCAAACCTGCTAATACAGGAGGCTTCTTTTCCTTCATATAATCATTAGAAACACCCAGATCTTTTGCACCCAACAGTTTAAATGCTGCTCCTGCTGCTACCGTAGCCATATAACTACCTTCTTGGTCCAGCCATTTCGCATCGCCTTTTTCAGGGATGCCATAACTGATAAAGGTAGGCTTTGGGGCTGCGAGTGCAATCAGTTCATGCGAATCCACGGGTAAGTCGCAGCCGGTCTTACTACCAAACTTTGCTTCGGCAGCACCATATTTCATAAAGTTGCCAGCCATCCAGTAATATTCTCCGCCCGTAAGGCTTTCTACTGCTTCTCCAAAATTACGACGCAGCAGTGTAGTGCCTCCTTTACCGGATGAACCAATTAATCCAACAGCAAAACGTCGTTCAAAAGCAAGGGTAACCAGTGCAGCCTTGCCATAACGGGAAACGCCTTCGATACCCACCTTTTTAGCATCTACCAGGCTATCTGTTTCCAAATAATCCAATGCACGTGCGGCACCCCAAGACCATGCACGTAAGGCACCCCAGTCATCGGGCTTGCGTGGTTGTCCTTTATTTACCAACCCGATAATGCCTCTTGTGATACCTGCACCATTATCAGCCTGTATGCTGTTGGGGTCAATAGTAGCATAGCCCCAGCCCGCTGCCAGCAACTGTTCAGTAGGAGGTAGATCACCTGCCGGTGGCGCTGCAAAAAAGTTGAAGCCCGGCAGTCTTGTAATAGGCGTATAAGCAGGATATTTATCGAAGATGGCTTTTACTGCAGGGTTGGTCTTTATCATCAGCTCCTTAAAGGTAGTATTCAGCTTTTCCATATCATCAGGTGCAGGCTGGGCAGGGGCAGGGAACAAAGGCATACCAAACATCATCAGCACCGGCACAGGACCTTTTACATTCATGGGTACCACTAGCATCATTTTGATATCTACGTTGATCAGTGGATATTCGCTATTATCCACGTGCCCTATCAATTGCTTGGCTATGACTGGTGTAAAGCCCACAAATTCACGGTCAGTAACCTTTACAGACCAGGTAACGGCGGGGATGTTCTTAGGAAGCCTGCCATATTCTTCTCTTTCTAGGTCTTCTACAATTTCGGGGCGACGCTGATGCCACCACATATCGGAGGTGGTTACTTTCTTGCCATTTTTCAGGGTGAGTATATCCGGCAGTTGCGGACAAGGATCGGCTAATGCTGGATCATAATTGGCATGATTGGGGGCAGCTTCGTTACCACTTGGACCCGGACGCAAAGTCTTTATACCTAACTGCTGCATCATATTATCATGGTCCTGCTCGGCAGTAAAGGTTACAGGGCGTGGATATTTACTGCTGTCTATCTCAGCAAGCTGTGCCGTTGCTACATGTACAGTGGCTATAGTCAATAAGAAACAAATAAACGTTTTCATCCGTTGGGTTTTATGTAGTTATGTTTTTAAATAATGATTGGTCTTTCAATAGAAATAATATTCTAACAAGCGATCATTAGACCTCTTCACTATACCATCTTCAATTTGGTAACCGAAGGGGCCTGTGGGCAAACTATGTTTTTCCAGAGGCTCATAGCACGTAGCTTTTTTATAAGGTTACCTGATTGAACCTTGTTTAACTATCTATGTGTGTATTCCTATGTCCCTTATGCTCCTATGCGGTGAAAGTAGGTTTGCTCCTTATTTATACTTATCTAACTTTACTCACTGAATATCTCACTCATTAAGCGGAATACCTGACTGTAAAATCACCACTATTTTCTCACTGTATTGTCGCCTCAAAAGGCGATGCAGGCAAGCCTTCTTTATTATACAAATTTGCTCCTGCAGGATTATCTGCCCAAGCATATCTTACATACGCGGGCTGGTGTATGGAGTCATTCCAAATAATGACTTTATTGCCCTGGATAATTGCTTTCGCCCAAACAAAGCTCTTATCGCTTCCTGCGATGGAGAAGTAATGTAATGAATCGCTTCCCTTGGCTGTTAGGCCACTGCCCGTATTAGTAAACGAAAGCACCAGTTTATTGCCTTCCTGCTTTGCTGATTGTAGGATGGGACCTGAATAAACAATGTTCTTTTCGCCATAAGCAAGATGCGCTGCCTGCAAGGCCAGGCGCTTGCCTACATCCTGTTTATTGAGCGGATGAATATCGTTCCATTCACCCAAGTCAATAGCTACAACCATAGCCGTGTTGGGTACGGATAACGTGTTCAGTTGTGCCTGCCGTAGTTCTGCCCAGTCACTTTCAGATGGGGTGTCATTTGTTTCCATGAAATTAGGAAGCTGCACATAGATAAACGGGAAGTTGCCTTCGTGCCAGTGTGCACGCCAGTCAGTTATCAGCGTTTTCATTAAGTCTGCATAGTCAGACGGATGACCTGCATTAGACTCTCCTTGGTACCACAAGGCACCCTTAATGGCATAATTGGTAAGCGGTGCTATCATGGCATTGTATAAACCTGCGGGCTTCCAGCGAATGAATGTTTGAGAAGGTAAAGGAGACATGGCTATACCTAACTTGTACTTCCATACCCCCTGCAAGTTGAAGGTATCGGTACCTGCAATAAGCGCATAGGTTTTATCGGGCACAAAGCCGCCTTTGCCGGCATTGCTGATCACTCTTACTACTATTTCATTCTTGCCTTCTTTCAATACACCTGTTGGTATTATATAACGCCGCGGCGGGTATTGATAACCGATGGTGCCTACGAATTGTCCATTTACAAAAACAGAGTCGGCATCCACTATTCTGCCTAAGACTAGTCTGACAGGCTTACCAATAAACGATGCAGGTACTTCAACTGCTTTCCTGAACCATATGGCGCCATTTACATTACCTAAGGGGCCGTCTGCCCAGTAGCCAGGAATATTCATGGTTTGCCAGGCTGCATCATCCAATGCGGGATTTACCCAATGGTTTTTGATTCCTTTATCTTTTTCGGATAATAAGTTATACCAGTTGCTACTTACACTTCTGTCGTGAGTCTCTATCTGCTTAATTAAGCTGCTGTCTTTAAACTTCTGAGTTTCGCTATAATATGCAGGGAACTTCTTCAGAGCGTCCTCACTAATCCAGGCTTCGGCAGGCGAGCCACCGAGTGCCGTATTGATCAATCCAATGGGTACTTTGTATTTGTTATAGAGATCGCTGGCGAAGAAATAAGCTACCGCAGAGAACATAAGGATGTTCTCCTGTGTTGCGGGGAGCCATTGACCATAGGCTACATCATCGTTTGGACGATTAAAGTTATATTGGTCGGGTACTTCGAACTGCCTGATGTTGGTATTGTTTGCGTTGGCTACTACATCCGGGTATTTTTCTTTTACCCTCTCCATAGGCAGTTCCATATTCGACTGGCCGGAGCATACCCATACATCTCCAAACAGCACGTTTTTTAGAGTAATGGAACTGGTACCCGTAAATGTTATATCGTAAGGACCACCGGCATGCTGAGGAGGCAATTGCAGTTGCCATTTGCCGTTGCTGCCGGCAGCAGTATGGTATTGTTTTCCACGGAAGGCAATAGTTATTTGCTCGTTAGGTGAAGCCCAGCCCCAAAGTGTTGCTTTGGTATCCCGCTGTAGCACCATACCATCGCCGATGAGCCTGGGTAGTTTTATCTGGCCATAAGAAAAGAAATACAAAGGTAGGAGCAGGAAGAAAACTGTTGTCCGTAGTCCACTCATAGCAATCGCTTTAAATTGGAGGTGAATGTTGTAATTGAAATCGTTCTGAACTCCTGTTTGCAGTTCCAGTAGCTAAGCTCTACATCATTATCAGATACCGCTGTACAGGCACAAAAAGCCCAATCCATATTCCGGTATAAAGTAAGAACGCTATCAATATCTAAAGCAAAGTAAAGATATTTTATAAAAATGCAACCGATTGCAATTTATATTTATTAATTCTTATTACTTTCGTTTCCAGATAGCCGGTTGTATGTCATCGAAAGAAATTACCATTTATGATATTGCTGAAAAGCTAAATATTTCCAGTGCAACTGTAAGCCGCGCATTAAAGGATGACCCCGTAGTAAACAAAAAAACAAGGAAGCGCATTTTTGATGCGGCGGAAGAGATGGGCTATCGGCTTAACCATTTTGCCCGCAACCTCCGAAACCAAAGAACTAATATCATTGGTGTTATTGTTCCCAGGCTTAATAGCTATTTTATGGCTTCTGCTATTTCGGGTATAGAGCAAGTGGCAGACAGAGAGGGATACCATATTGTTATTAGTCAGTCGGCAGAGCAGGCCGATAAAGAGATAGCTAATGCAAAGACCATGTTTAACAACCGGGTAGATGGCCTGCTGGTATCCTTAGCTTATGATACGAAAGATCTGACCCATTTTGAGCCGTTCTTCAAGAAAGGCATTCCCGTTATCTTTTTTGATAGGGTGGAAGAACATAGGGACAGTACGAGCATCATCATAGATAATAAACGTGCTGCTTACGAAGCCACTAAGCATTTGATTGACCAAGGCTGTAAACGTATTGTGCATATTACTGCACCGCCCAAAAGAAATGTGTATATAGACAGGCTTGCCGGCTATAAGCTGGCACTTGCCGAACACCATATAAAGTTTAAAGAAGAATACCTGGTGGTCGGCAATCTTAGCCAGGAGGCCGGCGCTGAGGCTGCCGATAAAATACGCAACATGAATCCGCTGCCAGATGGTGTGTTTGTAGCTAATGATAACTGTGCGGTGGGGTGCATGTTGGCACTTAAGCAGGCAGGCATTCGCATTCAATAATGACCCGGTGGCTACAGTTGTGGAGCCCAATCTTACTACAGTTAGCTACCCCGGCTACCAGATAGGGGAGGTGGCAGCCCGGAACATGATCAGCCATCTGAAAGGTATGCCTATCAACAGCACTGACAGTATCATTCTAAGATCAGAACTGATCATACGTGCATCCTCTAAGAAAACTGATTGTTCTAGATAACTAAATAAATTTTCATTTAAAAGTCAATTGATATGCTTGTCCGTGCTATTTGTACATCTATCTCCTTTCCTGCTTTATTGTTTGCTGCTGTTGCATCTGCAGGATGTAATAACAGTGCTGCCAACAATAATGGCGACACCACTCAAACAAAAAACGACACCAGTTCCGTCACGTATTTATCGCAGCCTTTAATTACTAATATCTATACTGCCGATCCATCGGCACATGTATTTAACGGCACCATTTACATCTATCCTTCTCACGATACGGATACCGGTGCCCCTGAAAAGGACGATGGCTCTCACTTTGCTATGAGCGATTATCATATACTGTCTATGGATAGTATTCCGGGACCGGTTGTTGATCATGGCGTAGCCCTGGATATCAAAGATATTCCTTGGGCAGGTAGGCAGTTGTGGGCACCCGATGCAGCATTTAAAAACGGTACTTATTATTTGTACTTCCCGGTAAAAGACAAGCAGGATATTTTCCGGATTGGTGTGGCTACCAGCACTTCACCAACCGGGCCTTTTAAAGCTCAGCCTCAGCCTATAGCAGGCAGCTATAGCATAGACCCGGCTGTATTTACGGATGATGACGGCAGTTCTTATATGTACTTTGGTGGTATTTGGGGTGGTCAGTTACAGCGCTGGCAAAGTGGTAAGTACGATTCCACTGCAAAGCAGGAGCCTACCGATTCAACAGCCCCTGCCTTAACCGCTAAAATGGCAAAGATGAGTAAGGACATGCTGCACTTTGATGGACCTGTAAAGGATGTGGTGATTGTAGATAAAGACGGTAAGCCTTTGCGTGCAGGAGACCACAACAGGAGATTCTTTGAGGCCTCCTGGATGCACAAGTATAATGGTAAATACTACTTCTCTTATTCTACCGGCGATACCCATTTCATCTGCTATGCTATAGGCGATAATCCATACGGACCATTTACTTACCAGGGTGTCATATTAAACCCGGTGCAGGGCTGGACCAACCACGAATCCATTGTTCAGTTCAAGGGGAAGTGGTATATCTTTTATCATGATACGCAATTATCCGGCAAAACACATTTGCGGAATGTAAAGGTTGCAGAACTGCATTACCGTCCGGATGGCACTATTGAACCCATAACAACGTACCGGAAATAGGATTGTGAATGAGGATGTTTCTTACTCCAAAATAAGAAATGCCTTTATAAGGCACCGGCTAATACATGAATAGTATGGCTGATGAATGAAACATAGTATCAAACGTTTTACTAATTTAAATACATGAGTGAAAATAAAGTAGCAATTGTTACTGGTGGAGGATCGGGTATAGGATTGGCAATTGCTGAAAAGTTCATAGCCAATAATATTATTACTATTATTATTGGCAGGGATGAACAAAAGCTACAAGAAGCAAAAGAAAGATTGGGTGACTTGTGTGTGCCCATCTCTTTCGACCTGAATGAATTAACTGCTATTCCTTCGTTGGTTAATAAAATAGTAGGAGAGTTTGGCGGAGTAGATATTCTCGTAAACAATGCCGGCATCAACCAG
>Ga0308175_100004055_pt1 | contig 10234 bp, 3 predicted proteins | sample PhyCR1_3_FD_203893 | JGI IMG/M metagenome (GOLD analysis project Ga0308175, IMG submission 203893) | Soil microbial communities from UC Gill Tract Community Farm, Albany, California, United States - DLSLS.C.R1 | ecosystem: Environmental > Terrestrial > Soil > Agricultural land | place: USA...
CTCAACGCCATTGCGTCGACGATCCCCGGCGTCACGCCGATCCTCGACGCCGCGGGCGATCCGGCCGGCTTCTCCGTGCTCGGGCTCTCGGCCGATCAGAACAGCACGACGCTCAATGGCGCGAACTTCGGCAGCTCGACGCTCCCGCGTGACGCGCAGGTCGCGACGTCGCTCGTCACCGCGCCGTACGACGTGAGCCGCGGCGGCTTCAGCGGCGGACAGCTCAACGTGCGCAGCGGCAGTGGGTCCAACTTCATCCGCCGGAACAACAGCCTGAACTTCGACGCGCCGGCACTCCAGTGGACCGATCCCGCCGCGCGCGCCCTCGGCCAGCAGTACAGGAATCTTTCGCTTGGCGGCTCGGTCTCCGGCCCGATCGTGTTCGACAAGGCGTTCTACAACTTCGCCTACCAGCTCGGACGCCGAGAGAACGACCTGCGGACCCTGCTCAACACCGACCCAACGGGCTTCCAGGCGACCGGCGTGGCCGCCGACTCCGTGGCACGGCTGCTCGCCATCGCGCGCGCACAGAGCATCCCGCTCACGAGCAGCGAGACGCCGGCGAACCGGCTCCGCGATCAGGGCTCGCTCTTCGGCAGCATCAACTACACACCGACCAACTCGAGCAGCGGCACGACATACAACCTCGTGCTCAACGGCAACTGGAACCGGCAGACGCCCGCGAGCAATCTCAACACCGAGCTTCCCGCACACAGCGGCAATCGCACGAACTGGGGCGCCGGCGCTCAGCTCCAGCACACGACCTACCTCAAGCAGATCCTCCTCAGCGAGACCACGCTGAGCGTCGGCGGCAACCGGAACTTCGGCGACCCGTACACGCTCCTCCCGAATGGGAGCGTGCTCGTGAACTCCTCCTTCGCCGACGGCACGAGCGGCGTGCGGACGCTCGGCTTTGGCGGCAGCTCGAATCTCTCCACCAGCAGCAGCGGCCTCACGAGCGAGCTGCAGAACCAGCTCTCCTGGTTCAGCCGGAGCAACAAGCATCGCCTCAAGCTGAGCAGCGAGCTGCAGTACGACGACTACCGCCAGGATCAGACGACCAACCTGCTCGGCACCTTCGGCTACAACTCGCTCGCCGATCTCGCCGCCAACCGCCCCGCCTTCTTCACCCGCTCGCTGCTCAATCGCATCCAGAGCGCCGGCGCCGTCACCGCGGCGCTCGCCCTCGGCGACTCCTATCGCCGGACGCCCAATCTGCAGATCCAGTACGGCCTCCGTCTCGACGCCAATCGGTTCAACGCGGTGCCGGCGTACAACGCGGACGTCGAGCAGGCCTTCGGTACGCGCAACGACGTCACGCCGAACAAGCTGTACCTCAGCCCACGCCTCGGGTTCTCGTGGACGTACGGCACCGCGCCGCAGATCGCCGCGTTCGAGGGGGCCGTGCGCAGCCCGCGCGCCGTCGTGCGCGGCGGCATCGGCGTCTTCCAGAGCACGCCGAACGCGAACCTCGTCTCGAGCGCCGTGACCAACACCGGGCTCGCGACCGCGGTGCAGCAACTGAGCTGCGTCGGAACCGCCGTGCCGATCCCCGACTGGAGCGCCTACACCGCCGACCCGGGCTCCATCCCCTCGCAATGCGCCGACGGTTCGCAGGGCAGCGTGTTCGCCAGCAACGTCCCCAACGTCAATCTGTTCGCCGGCGACTACCAATCGCCGCGCAGCGTACGCTCCAACATCAACTGGAGCGGCCCGATCCTGAACAACCGCCTGAGCGCCAACTGGGACGTCACCTATTCGGTAAACCTGAATCAGGCGAGCAACTACGACCTCAACTTCCAGCCCACGCTCCGCTTCACGCTGCCGGACGAGGACGACCGGCCCGTGTACGCGCGACCGGGCAGCATCATCCCGGCGACGGGCGTCATCGCGTCGCGCGACGCGCGGGTCAGCCAGCTGTTCAATCGCGTGAGCGAGCTGCGAAGTGACCTGAAGAGCCGGAGCGCACAGCTGCGCGTCGGGATCGCGCCGCAGACATTCAGCCAGCGCTACAACTGGTCGCTCAACTACACCCTCGCCAGCGTGCGCGAGCAGTATCGCGGCTTCCAGAGCACCGTCGGCGATCCGCAACTGATCGCGTGGTCGCCGTCGGGTGGCGAGTCACGCCACCAGTTCACGTACAATCTCTTCTACAACTTCGCCGACGCCGTGCGCGTGAACTGGTTCGGGCAGATCCGCAGCGGCTCGCCCTATACGCCGAGCATCTCCGGCGACGTGAACGGCGACGGCTACTCGAACGACCGCGCCTTCATCTACGATCCGGCCACGGCGGCCGACCCCGCACTCGCCGCCGCGATGCGCGACCTCCTCGCCAACAGCAAAGGCTCGGCGAGGGATTGCCTCCTGAGTCAGCTCGGCAATCTCGCGGCGCGCAACTCGTGCACGGGGCCGTGGACGTCGAGCGCGAACCTCAGCGTGTCGTTCAACCCGCTCAAGGTCCGTCTCCCGCAGCGCGCCACGCTGAGCTTCTCCGTATCCAACCCCCTCGGCGCGGCCGATCTGCTCCTCCATGGACAGAGCAACCTGCACGGCTGGGGACAGACGACCTTCGTCGATCCGACGCTGTTCTACGTGCGCGGCTTCGACTCCACCGCGAAGCGCTACAGATACGAGGTGAATCCGCGCTTCGGCAGCAGCAATCCGCAGTTCAACGCCTTCCGCGCACCGGTCACGCTGACGATGCAGATGCGCATCGACATCGGCCCGTCGCGCGAGCGGCAGCAGCTCACGCAGATGCTCGATCGCGGTCGCACGAGGCAGGGCCAGCGGATCCCCGAAGGTATCCTGCGCGCGCAGTACGGCTCCGGCGGCCTGATGAATCCAATGGCGCAGATCCTCCGCTCCATGGATACGCTGGGGCTCAGCGGGATGCAGGCGGACAGTATCGCGAGCATGAACCGTCGCTACACGATCAAGCTGGACAGCATCTGGTCGCCGGTCGTCAAGTATCTCGCCGAGCTGCCGGAGCACTACGATCAGGGCGAGGCGTACGAGCACTACACCCGGGCGCGCAAGGCGACGATCGACCTGCTCGTCGCGGCCGCCCCGACGATCAACCATCTCCTCACCGCCGATCAGCGGCGGCTGCTCCCCGCGCTCGTCGCGAGCTATCTCGACACGCGCTACCTCGCGGGTATCCGCAGCGGCACCGTCGGCGGCGGCGGTGGTGGCGCGTTCGGCGGCTTTGGCGGCGGCTTCGGCGGCGGCGGCGGTGGTGGCGGCGGCTTCGGACGCGGACGGGGAGGCTGACCGATGCACAGCGATATCGCCAATCACACCGACTCATCGATGCGCGCACACGTCGTCGCGCGGCGCACCGCCGCGCTGCTTCTCCTCGGATCGCTCGCGCCGCATACGGCGCTCGCTCAACAGCCCTCGGCTCAACAGCCCTCGGCCCAACAATCCTCGCAGCGGCCACCCGCGCGGCCGCTCGGCCCGGCGATCGCGACCTCGGATCCGATGGGCGCGATCAGCGCCGTGCGTCAGCTTCCAGGCGGTCGCGTGCTCGTGAACGATCCGGCACGCCGGCGCGTCGTCATGCTCGATTCGAACATGAAGCTGATCAAGGTCGTGGCCGACACGACGCCGATGACGCAGAATGCGTACGGCGCGCGCGGCGGCGGCCTGCTGCCATGGCACGGCGACTCGACGCTCTTCCTCGATCCGGCCTCGCTGTCGATGCTCGTCCTCGATCAGGACGGCGAGATCCGGCGCGTCATGGCCGCGCCGCGCCCCGACGACGTCTTCTCACTCGTCGGCGGTGCGCTCGGCTTCCCCGGCTTCGATGCGAAGGGACGGCTCGTCTATCGCGCGACCGGCCTGAACTTCAACCGCCGCGCCTTCGGTGGTGGGGGAGGGGGCGGCGGATTCCAGCCGCCGACCTTCCCGGACAGCACGCCGCTCGTCCGCTTCGATCTCGCGACGCGCAAGCTCGACACCGTGGCGCGCATCAAGGTCGCCGCGCCGCGCATCAACTTCGTCGAGAACGAAGGGCGCCGGCAGATCTCGCTCACCGTCAACCCGATGCCCGAGGTGGACGACTGGGCGGTGCTCCCCGACGGGACGATCGCCATCGTGCGCAAGGACTATCACATCGATTACATCGACGCCAATGGAAAGATCACGGCGTCTTCGCGCATTCCGTATGACTGGCAGCGCCTCACCGACTCGGCCAAGAGCGCGGTGATCGACTCGGTGCGCGCGCTCGCCGAAAAGGGGGGACCGGGAGCCCTCGCGGCGATCTTCGGCGGCGGGGATGGCGGGGGTGGCGGTGGATTCGGTGGCGGTGGCTTTGGTGGTGGCGGCTTCGGCGGAGGTGGATTCGGGGGCGGTGGCTTTGGTGGACGTCGCGGCGGCGGCGATGGTCCAGCGCCCCCACGGCGTGCCGCGACGAATGCCGACGCACCCGCACCGGGCGCGCCCGGCGGCGCGGGCAATCGCGGCCCCGGCGGTGGTCGGCAGATCAACTTCGTCTCGCCCAACGAGCTCCCCGATTATCGCCCCGCGTTCGCCAACGGCTCGGTCCGCGCCGATGCCGAGGGCAAGCTCTGGGTGCGTCTCATTCCGACGAAGCCCCTCACCGGTGGCCCGGAGTACGACGTGATCGATCGGGAAGGGAAGCTCGTCGATCACGTCACGCTGCCGCGCGGCACGACGATCGCCGGCTTCGGCACCGGCGGCATCGTCTATCTCGGCGTGCGCGACCAGGCCGGCGTGCACCTCGTGCGCGCGCGGGAGAAATAGCGCCGCACTCCGCGGCGTGCGCGACGCGTCGGGGGGTGCGCATCACACGGGCACACGAGCGCTAGCCATTGTCGGGGTGACTCGAGGCGCGCTTCGCGAGTTTGGCATGGGGTCCAGCCTCGCGTCCTCGCGCCCATGACCGTCATGACCTCTCGCTTGGTTCCCCGCGCCGTCGCCACGTTCGGCGTGGCGCTCGCCGTCGCCTGCACCGGCGCCACCGAGCCAGGACCGGGGCCGAGCCCGGTGCTCGAGGCGTTGCCGCGTGCGTTGAGCGCCGGTGAGCAAAAGATCATCGCGGCCAACAACGATTTCTCCTTTTCCCTCTTCCGTCGGCTCGGCGCCGCCGAATCGGACAGCAACGTCTTCGTCTCGCCCTTGAGCGCTTCGATGGCGCTCGGCATGGCGATGACCGGTGCGAGCGGCACGACCTTCGACGAGATGCGCGCCACTCTCGGATTCGGTGTGTCGCCCGAGTCCGAGATCGATCAGGGCTACAAATCACTCATCGCGCTGCTCCGCGGCCTCGATCCCGGAGTGGACTTCCGCATCGCCAACTCGATCTGGACTCGCGAGGGCTTTCCGGTCACGCCGTCGTTCCTCGACGCGGGCCGTACCTGGTTCGACGCGCAGGCCGCCTCGCTCGACTTCGCCAGCCCCGGCGCGGTGACGTCGATCAACGACTGGGTGCGTACGGCAACGGCCGGGAGGATCCCGACGATCCTCGAGCAGATCCGGAGCGATGAGGTGATGTTCCTCATCAACGCCATCTACTTCAAGGGAAGCTGGCGCACGAGATTCGATCCGGCGCTCACGGTCGATGCCCCATTTCATGGGGCCGGCGGCGATCAGCCGATGAAGCTGATGCACCGTACGGGCACGATCCGCTACCTGAAGACGCCTCTCTTCTCCGCCGTGGATCTCCCGTACGGCAACAGCACCTACTCGATGAGTGTCGTGCTGCCGAACGTCGGCCAGAGCCTCGATGCCGTGCTCGCGTCCCTGCAGCCGGACGGCTGGTCGGCGTGGAGCTCGCAGTTTCAGGACGCCGAGATCGATCTCCATGTCCCGCGCCTCATACTCACCTGGGAGCGCATGCTCATCCCCGATCTGCAGGCGCTCGGCATGCGTGTGGCGTTCCAGCCGGACGGCGCGGATTTCAGCCGTCTCTCGCCCCTCGGCGATCAGCTCTACATCAGTACCGTGAAGCAGAAGACGTTCGTGAACGTGAACGAAGAGGGCACGGAGGCCGCCGCCGCCACGAGCGTGGGGATCTCCACGACGTCCGCGCCGCTTCGCACCGAGTTCCGCGTCGACCGGCCGTACGTCTTCGTGATCCGGGAGCGGCTCTCGGGGACCATCCTCTTCCTCGGCGCGATCCGGCGGATGCCCTGACCGCGCACGCCGGATAGCTTTGAAAATTCGCGCAGGCGCCGTTCAGGGGACGCACGACGGCTGCGCGATGTGACGCCGCGAGACCATCACAAATCTTAGCGAGCGTGCGCGCACCGGGCTCTGCCGTGTACACGCAGACCTGGCTCCGTTCATAGGGCGCGCAAAAAAAAATATCACAAGTGTGACTTCGGGCACAGCGCATTGTTTGCGCAGCAACTAATCTCGTTTGATGCGCGGGGTGCGGTCGGGTGTGAGCCGACCGTACGGTCTTCCTGCCACTCCGCGTAGTCGTCCCCGTCTCTGAGTTCACTCTGCGTCACGTAGTCGCTGGGCTCTCCCTCGCGGAGAGCGCCGCGGGGCTGCGCGTCGTCCTCCCCCCGACGAAGGAATCACTTCTTCGATGCATCCGATCATTCGCACGATCCGTACGATCGTCCCCCCGGTGCTCGTCGGCCTGCAGGCCCTGGTGCTCGTGTCGTGTGAGCCCGCCAAGTCAACCCAACCCGGATTCTCTGCTGACGACACGAGGCCGAACTACACCCTCACGGGTGCGGAAGTCCTCACGATCAGTGCACCTGACTCCTCGCTCTCCTTTGGACAGCAGGTGCAGGTGAACTTCGTCGCCCATGATCCGGCGTCCGGCGGCATTCGCTACAGCCCTACCATCAAGTGGTCGGTCTCGCCGACCAACATCGCGTCGATCTCCTCCACCGGGCTCGTTACCGCGAGCTCGACGTCCGGATCGGCGACGGTGACGGCGTTCTGGGAAAATACGACGGCGACGATTCCGATCACCGTCGGCAGCGTGACCTCGTCTTCGTCGGGTGCCGCGGTGCACATGATCACCATCACGGCCAACGCGACGCAGCTCAAGATCGGTCAGTCCACGCAGGTGACCGGCGTGGTCAAGGACGTGAACGGCACGCCACTCACCAACGTCCCGATCACCTGGAGCACGTCACCGACCACCGTGGCCACGGTGGCGTCGACGGGAACGACCACTGGCCTGGTCACCGCCAAGGGAGTCGGCACCGCCACGGTTTACGCCAAGGCGGACACCGTGACGCGCCAGATCACGATCTCCGTCATCGATTCCGCCACCACCTCGTCCGGCACCGCGGTGCCCGCGGGCGCGTCGGGTGCCTCGTACGGTGGTGCCACTCCCGCCCAGCTCCCCCAGGCGAGCGTGAGCACGACGTATCCGAGCATGTCGCGCCAGGTGCGCGTGCCGGCCGGCTCCAACCTGCAGACGTACATCAACAATGCGCAGCCCGGCGATGAGCTCCTGCTCGCGCCCGGTGCCACCTACATCGGACAGTTCACGCTTCCGAACAAGGGCACCAGCTCGCAGTGGATCGTCATCCGCACCGATCTCCCCGACGCGACCATCGGCCTGCCCGGCACCCGCATGACGCCGACGCGCGCCGCATCGGCGAACCTCGCGAAGATCATGGGCAACAGCATGTACGGCGTGATGGCCACCAACCTCGGGGCGAACCACTACCGCTTCACCGGCGTCGAGCTCGGTTCCATCAGCTCGGTGACGGACGTGAACGCCATCGTCCGCCTCGGCGACGCGAGCACCGCGCAGAACACGACCGCGTCGATCGCCAACAACCTGGTCCTCGACCGCGTCTACATCCACGGCACGTCGAGCCAGTCGATCAAGCGCTGCGTCATGCTCAACAGCGCCGTCACCGCGATCGTCGACTCCTGGCTCGGCGACTGCCACAGCAATGTGAGTGACTCCCAGGCGATCGTGGCGTGGAACGGCCCCGGTCCGTTCCTCATCCAGAACAACCACCTCGAGGCAGGTCACGAGGTCATCATGTTCGGCGGCGGCAGCGCCACGATCCAGAATCTGTCCCCCTCCGACATCACCATCCGCGGCAACCACATCACGCGACCGGCCTCCTGGAAGGGCGTCTGGCAGGCGAAGAACCTCATCGAGTCGAAGCACGCCAAGCGGCTGCTCATCGAGGGGAACGTGATCGAGAACGAGTGGGCCGACCAGCAGGCGGGCTTTGCCTTCGTCCTCAAGTCCGAGAATCAGAACGGCGACAATCCGTGGACCCAGACGGCGGACGTCACGATCCGCTACAACAAGATCCGGAACGTCGGCAGCGTGTTCAACATCGCCGCCAACCCGGCCACGTATCCCGCCGTGCCGGCCGCGCGCTTCGTCATCACCGACAACGTCGTCGATAACGTCAACATCGGGCCGTATACCGCCGAAGGGCGACTGTTCCAGCTCCTCGCGGGCCTCTCCGACGTCGTGCTGATGCACAACACGATGGTGAGCGCGAACGGCGGCAGCGCCAGCACCATGGTCTTCGACACGCCGGCGACCACGCGTCTGGTGATCCACTCCAACATCCTGCACCACGGCGGCTACGGCGTGAAGGGCAGCAGCACGACGGAAGGAACGCTCTCGCTCGCCAAGTTCGCACCCGGCTATCTCTACTCCAACAACGCCATGATCGCCGGCGGCACGGCGTCGGGATATCCGGCGAACAACTACTTCGCCGCGCTGCTGTCGAACCTCGGCTTCGTCGACGCGACGAACGGCAACTACCAGCTCAGCTCGTCCAGCGCGTACCTCAACAAGGGCTACGACGGCCGCGACATCGGCGCCGACATCAACACGGTCAACTCGAAGACGAACAACGTGGTGGTCGGACCGTAACACACGCTGCACCGCATCCAACGCCGAGGGGCGCCGAGCAATTCGCTCGGCGCCCCTTGGTACATCCGGCGTATTGGAGGTCGGCGATGCCGGCCCGGCTGGGCCCCGGTGCCGTCGCGCTACTCGCCGTACGGGATCCAGATGTTCTTCACCTGCGTCGCCTCTCGCAGGAACGCACGTCCTTCGCCCTCGCGGGCGTCGGTCCACACGCGTGGCGCGGATTCGCACCATGTCCGCTTCATGTTCCCCGCCGACGCGAGCTCCACCGCCTTCACTCCCTCCCGTGCGCCGACGTACCACATCGCGTCCACGTCGTCGTGCTCGGCGAGCGTCTTCGCGAGCGTGTCCTTGACGCCCGTGACGATGTTGATCACGCCCGCGGGCACATCCGACGTCTCGAGCACCTGATAGAAGTCGGTCGCCGCGAGCGGCGCGCGCGCCGAGGGAATCGCCACCACCGTGTTCCCGACGCAGATCGCCGGAGCGACGAGCGACACGAGCCCGAGGAGCGGATACTGGTCGGGGCAGGCGATCCCGATCACGCCGAGCGGCTCGTTCATCGCCAGCGCCACGCCGCGCAGCGGCACCTGATGCACCTGGCCGTCGTACTTGTCGGCCCACGCGCCGTACGTGAACAGCCGGCGCACGCTCGCTTCCACCTCTGCCGCGCCGTCATCACCGGTGAGTGCGCTGATCCGTCGCCCCAGCTCGTCGGCCCGGGCCGCGAGGTTTTCGGCGATGTAATAGAGGATCTGCGCGCGATTGTGGCCGGTCGCCTTGCTCCAACTTCCCGACGCGGCGTGCGCCGCTTCCACGGCGTTGCGCAGGTCCTTGCGATTGCCTTCGCCCACCTCGCCCAGCACGCGCCCATCGGCGCCGGCGATGCGGATGCAGTAGCCGGAATCGGGACGCACCTGCTTTCCGCCGATGAATAATTTCGGCGTCCGGTCGACGAGCGGCGTACCGCGGTCCGGATCGTCGAGCTCCGCGGCGCGGCGTACGGCGCGCGCTTGCGTGCTGCGGCCATTCTTCGACGTCGCACGCGCCGCGCGGCCGTTCTCGCGCGCCGGTGCCGCGCGGTCGGGCGAGAGGTACTCCCACATCCCTTCACGCCCGCCTTCACGCCCGAAACCCGACTCGCGATATCCGCCGAATCCCGCCGCGGCGTCGAACAGATTCGTCGAGTTGATCCAGACCACCCCGGCCTTGATCTTCGGCGCGACGTCGAGCGCGAGATTGATCGACTCGCTCCACACCGACGCGGCGAGGCCGTACGGCGTGTTGTTCGCCAGCGCCACCGCCTCGCTCGGCGTACGGAACGTCATGGCTACGAGCACCGGTCCGAAGATCTCGACCTGCGCGATCGTCGACGACGGCTGCACGTTGGTGAAC
>Ga0308175_100004057_pt1 | contig 10232 bp, 7 predicted proteins | sample PhyCR1_3_FD_203893 | JGI IMG/M metagenome (GOLD analysis project Ga0308175, IMG submission 203893) | Soil microbial communities from UC Gill Tract Community Farm, Albany, California, United States - DLSLS.C.R1 | ecosystem: Environmental > Terrestrial > Soil > Agricultural land | place: USA...
CTGCCTCGCCCTGGCCGACAAACTCGGCCTGGTGACCGAGCTCGGTCAGGATCGCGTTGAGAACGACGCGGCCGAAGGGGTTGTCCTCAACGCTGAGCAGACGCAGCGGCCGCGCCGACCCTAGCGACGCGTCGCCATCGATGCCGGGCGCCGCCATCGCGGTGTCCTTGACCGCCGCCATCACGACATTGAAGGTGAAGGTGGTGCCGCCGCCGCGGCGTTGCGACACCGTGACGTCGCCGCCCATCGCGCGCGCCAGTTGCCTGACCGACGATAATCCGAGACCGGCGCCGCCGAACCGCGAGGCAATGGAAAAATTGGCCTGCGAAAACGGCCGGAACAGCCGTTTGACTTCGCTGAGCTTGATACCAATCCCGCTGTCGGAGACCTCGAATGCGACGGCGACCTTGCCCTTCGGGCTTCGCAGCGGCGTGACCCGAAGGGCAACGCTGCCCTGTTCGGTGAATTTCACCGCATTGTCGATCAGGTTCTCCACCGCCGCGCGCAATCGGACCGAATCGCCGACCGCGAAGACCGGCAGCTTTTCGGAAATGACCACCGAGGATTGCAGCCCCCTGGCTGCCGCCCGGCCGGTCAGCGAATCGCCGGCATTGCGGGCGAGCGTGCGCAGGTCGAAAAAGTCCTGCCGCACGGCAATCCCGGGACCGCTGCTGCGCGCCGCGTCGACGAACAGCGTGGCGAGGCTCGCCAGATGTTCCGCGCCCGACTTGATGGTGTCGACCCAGCGCCGTTCGCGCTCGTCGAGGTCGGAAGTCGCCAGCAGATTGCTGATGGCCAGAATGCCTGTCAGCGGCGTGCGGACCTCGTGCGCAAAGGCGGCGAGCGCGGTCTCGACCATGTTGGAGGCGGGGGCGGCGGATTTGCGGACGGCGCGCGCGGTTGCCGCCGCGCTGGATACGCGCTTTTTCGCTGGCCGTTTCTTTGTCGGCCGTGTGGTGCGCCGTGGGCGCCGCTTCGCCGCCATGGTCCCCCTTCCTCTGCCGTCAATAGCATGACACGCGATGGCGGCCGATGTCACGGAGACCTTTTCAACAACCGCCAGTAGTATTACGGGCGCCTTCGGGCAATCCGACGAGGCGGCGAACATCCGCCGGCGTGACACCTTGCCGACGCAATTCGCGCAGGGCGGTCGCCTGCGTCGATTTCGAAAGCTTATGCCCCGACGCGTCTTCGATCAGCCGGTGATGCCGGTAGGCCGGTTGCGGATTACCAAGCAGTTGCTGCAGCAGCAGGTGCACGCTGGTCGACCAGAACAGGTCTCTGCCCCGCACCACGTCGGTCACACCCTGCAGGGCGTCGTCGATCACGACCGACAAATGATAGCTTGTCGGCGTCTCCTTGCGCGCCAGGATGACGTCGCCCCAGGCTTGCGGGGCCGCCTTGACGACACCCTGTTCGCCGCCGGGCCCCGCGCCATCCTCGCGCCAGGCCAGCGCCGTGGTGCGGGCGAGCGCGGCCTGCATGTCGAGCCGCAAGGCATAAGGCAATCCTTGCGCGATCGACTGCCGCCTTTGCTCGACCGACAGGGATTTGGCCACGCCCGGATAGAGCGGCGCCCCGTCCGGATCGCGCGGCCACGGCGCGGCGGCCTCGCGCTGCGCAACCAGACGGGCGATTTCCGCGCGGCTCTCGAAAGCCGGATAGACCAGGCCCAGCGCCGACAACGCCTCAACCGCCTCCCGGTAGCGCTCAAAATGCTCCGATTGCCGTCGCACCGGCGTCTCCCAGGAAATCCCCAGCCAGGCGAGGTCCTCGTAGATCGCCGCCTCGAATTCCGGTCGGCATCGCGTCAGATCGATGTCCTCGATCCGCAGCAGAAACCGGCCACCATTTTGGCGCGCGAGATCGAAATTTAGCAACGCCGAATAGGCATGGCCTAGATGGAGGTGGCCGTTCGGGCTCGGGGCGAATCGGAAAACGGGAGGCGGCATTGATCTCTTTCGCAGGGCATGATGGTTGTACGGGGCAATGACCATCCACCTCAACAGCCAGTCCGACCTCGAAGACGCTATCCGCGCGCTGGTGAGGCAGGATGTGCGACTGAAGCCGATTTTTGAGCTGACGGGCATGCCGGCGCTGCGGCAGCGCCAGCCGGGTTTTGCCGGACTCGCGGCGATCGTCACCGGCCAGCAGCTCTCGACCGCGAGCGCCTCAGCGATCTGGGGACGCCTCACCGCCGCGTTCGATCCGTTCGATCCTGAGCCCATCCGCAAGGCCCGCGCCGATCGGCTCGGTCGGCTCGGTCTTTCCGCCGCCAAGATCAAGACGCTGAAAAATATCGCGCGCGAACTGGCCGCCGAACGGTTGAACCTTGACGTGCTGGCGGAGGAGGACGCCGACGCGGCGCACCACACGCTGACGGCGCTGCATGGCATCGGTCCGTGGACCGCCGACGTCTATCTGCTGTTTTGTCTGGGCCATGGCGACGCCTGGCCGGCCGGCGATATCGCGATCCAGGAAGCGATCAAGGTCGGCCTCGGCCTGCCGGCGCGCCCGACCGCCAAGCAGATGGCGCCGCTCGCCGAGCCATGGAGGCCCTTACGCGGTGCGGCGGCGCATCTGTGGTGGAGCTACTATCACGTCCTCAAGGGGCGCGCGGGCGTTCTGGCCGAGAAGATCACCCCCGCAGCCGTAGCCGGTCCTCGCGCGCGCAAGCCGTGACGAAATCGATCACGGCGCGCACCGCGGGGAGATCGACCAGATCAGGGTGCGCCAGCAGCCAGAGGTCGGCGATGCTGACCAGCTTCTGCGGCGCGACGCGGACGAGATCCGGATAGGCCGCCGCGACGAAACAGGACAGCGTCGAAATGCCGAGGCCCTCGCGCGCGGCCGCGAGCATGTCGCCCTGCGAGGAGCATCGCATCACCATCGAGCCCTGCCGCGTGATCGCGTCGCTCCAGCGCCCCAGACGTTCGTTCGACGCGCGATCTGCGAAGCCGATGACGCTGTGCCCCTTCCATTCGTCGCGCCGTTCGGGAAGCCGCCGCCGCGCGACGTAATCGCGCGAGGCGTAAAAGCCGGTACCGAGGCGGCCGATCTTGCGCCCGATCAGATTCTCTTCGCCGCTATCCACCGGACGCAGCACCACGTCAGCCTCGCGGCGGCGCACGCTGGCCGGATAGGGATGGGTGATGATCTCGAGCTGGATATGATCATGCCCGCGCAGGAACGGGCCGAGTTTTGGCATCAGCCAGTGCGAGGCCAGCGTCGAGCCGATCGACAGCTTGACGACGCCGCGCGCCTGCGCTCCGGTCGCCGACACCGCAGCTTCCGCACGCAGCGCCGCCGCGGCCATCGCCTCGACGTGCTCGCGAAACTTGCGGCCCTGTGACGTCAGCGAAAGCCCCTCGTTGGAGCGCGCGAACAGGGGAATGCCGAGCTGACCCTCCAGTTCGGCGACCTTGCGGCCGACCGTCGGATGGCTGGAGCGCAGCCGCCGCGCCGCGGCGGCGAAGCTGCGCGTCTCGGCCACCGCGACGAACGTCTTGCACAGGTCCCAGTCCATCGGCATTCCAGCATCGCTGTTCATTTCTGAGTTACAGCCTGTTCAATATTGAACATGTAGGGCATGCCGTCCAGCCCTATAATGGCGGCAACAAGCGCAGGCCCGCGGCTCCGCCCAGCCAACGCGCGCAAATCACCAGCAATGATGCGCCCGGCCTGTCCGGTTCCGCGCGACAAGGAGGAAGACAATGCCGCTGCCCGCTTCGCTTGCCAATTCGCTCGAACTGCCGGTGGTGGGATCGCCGCTGTTCATCGTGTCCGGACCCGAGCTCGTGATCGCCCAGTGCAAGGCCGGCATCGTCGGCTCGTTTCCGGCGCTGAATGCGCGCCCCGTCGAAAAGCTCGACGAATGGCTGACCCGGATCGAGAACGAGCTTGGCGAGTACAAGGCGATGCATCCGGAGAAGAAGGTCGCGCCCTACGCGGTCAACCAGATCTGCCACGCTTCCAACGACCGCCTGATGAAGGACATGGAAACCTGCGTGAAGCACAAGGTGCCTGTCATCATCACCTCGCTGCGGCCGCCGATCGAGGTGGTCGAGGCCGCGCACTCCTATGGCGGCGTGGTGTTTCACGACGTCATCAACGTCAAGCATGCGCGGAAAGCCGCCGAGAACGGCGTCGACGGTCTCATTCTGGTGTGCGCCGGCGCCGGCGGCCATGCCGGCACGCTGTCGCCGTTCGCGCTGCTGCGCGAGGTCAAGCAGTGGTTCAAGGGCACCGTGCTGCTGTCGGGTGCGATCTCCGACGGCTGGGGCATCGCGTCGGCGCTCGCGCTCGGCGCCGACATGGCCTACATGGGCACGCGCTTTATCGCGACATCAGAAGCCAATGCCGATCCGGCCTACAAGGCGGCGCTGGTCGCACACGCCGCGAATGACATCGTCTATTCCAATCTGTTCACCGGCGTGCACGGCAACTATCTCGGCCCCTCGATCGCCTCCGCCGGACTCGATCCCGCCAACCTCCCCGAGAGCGACAAGTCGAAGATGAATTTCGGCTCCGGCGGCAACACGAAGTCGAAGGCGTGGCGCGACATCTGGGGCTCCGGCCAAGGCATCGGCCAGATCGCGGACGCGCCGCCGGTCGCTGAACTGGTCGAACGGCTGAAGGCTGAGTTCGCCGATGCCGGCAGCGATTTCCTGAAGCGGGCGCGCGCCTGACCGGCGCGACAACCTGCGTCGACAACCAACAAGATAAAACGGAGGATGGAAACAATGAAGCTGTCGCGACCGCTATTGACGATCGCATTCGCGTTGCTCGGAAGTGCCGCGGCTGTCGGCGACGACGCCAAGGACGAGATCCGCATCGGGCAGACGCTGCCCTACAGCGGCCCCGCGTCCGGCTTCGGCATCATCGGCCGGGCGCAGGAGGCTTATTTCGAGAAGGTCAACGCCGAGGGCGGCATCGACGGCCGCAAGATCAAGTTCATCAGCCTCGACGACGCCTATTCGCCGCCCAAGACGGTCGAACAGACCCGCAAGCTGGTCGAGCAGGACGAAGTGCTGCTGATGTTCGGCTCGCTCGGCACCGCCACCAACAACGCCGTGCATCGCTATCTCAACAGCAAGAAGGTGCCGCAGCTCTTCGTGCTGAGCGGTGCGACCAAATGGGCGGACCCGAAGAACGCGCCGTGGACCATGCCTGGCATGGCGACCTACCAGTCCGAGGGCGTGATCTACGCCAAACACATCCTGCAGACCAAACCCGACGCAAAAATCGCCATTCTCGCCCAGAACGACGATTTCGGCCGCGACTACGTCGCCGGCTTCAAGCGCGGGCTCGGCGACAAGGCCGCCAGCATGATCGTCTCGGAAGCCTCCTATGAAACGACCGCGCCGACCATCAGCTCGCAACTCGCGACGCTGAAGGCTTCCGGCGCCAACGTGATGTTCGGCGTCGTGCTCGGCAAGTTCACCTCGCAGATGATCAAGGGTGTCGCCGAGATCAACTGGAAGCCGGACATGCTGTTCGTGCCGACCTCGGCCTCGTCGATCTCGTTCCTGGAGCCGGCCGGCCTCGACAATGCCATCGGTCTCATTTCGTCCAGCAACCAGAAAGACACGCTGGATGCGCAATGGGCCAACGACGAGGGCGTGAAGGAATATTTCGCCTTCATGAAGCAGCATCTGCCCAACGCCGACCTCTCCAATTCGAACTACGCGGCCGGCTTCCAGTATGCGACATTGATGGTGAAGGTGCTGAAGGCCTGCAACGGCGACTACAGCCGCGCCAACATCATGAAGCAGGCGGCATCGCTCAAGGAAATGTCGCTGCCGCTCTTGCTGCCGGGCATCACGGTATCGACCGATTCCGAGGATTATCTTCCGTTCCAACAACTGCGGCTGCGCCGCTTCGACGGCAAGAGCTGGGTGGCCTTTGGCGAGATACTCGACGACCGCTAGAGCTGGGAGGACGAATTGACATCGATCATCAGCGGCGAACGCCGGATCAGCTATGCCGATATCCACGCCCGCATCGCGCGGGCGGCGGCGGGCTTCAGGGCGAGCGGCCTCGGTGGCGGCGTGCCCGTCGGCATGATCCTGCGCAATGATTTTGCGTTCTTCGAAGTCTCCGCCGCCGCCGCAGCGCTTGGCAGCCCTGTCGTGCCGATCAACTGGCACCTGAAGGCCGAGGAAGTCGCCTACATTCTCGCCGACAGCGGCGCCAAAATCCTGGTCTGCCATGCCGACCTGCTGCCGCAGATCAGCGACGGCCTGCCCGCCGACGTGCGGCTGCTGGTGGTGACGACGCCGCCGGAAATCGCTGCCGCGTTCAACGTTGCGGCCGCGCTGACGACGGTCCCCGACGGCATGACCGACTGGGGCATCTGGCGCGACTCGCATGCGCCGTCCACCGAAGCCCCGATCGGCAGCGCGCCGATGTTCTACACGTCGGGCACGACCGGCCTGCCCAAGGGCGTGCGCCGCAAGCCGATAAAGCCGGAACAGGCCGCGGCCTCGGCGCGGGTCGGCGGCATCGCCTACGGCGTCAAGCCGAACGAGGATCAGGTCATCCTGATGAACGGGCCGATGTACCACTCGGCGCCGAACTCCTACGGCATGCTGGCGTTTCGCAGCGGCTGCACCATCGTGCTGGAGCCGCGCTTCGACCCTGAAGACATGCTGCAACTGATCGAACGCCATCGCGTCACCCATCAGCACATGGTGCCTACGATGTTCGTCCGCCTGTTGCGGCTGCCGGACGAGATCAAGCGCCGTTACGATCTGTCCTCGCTGCGCTTCATCGTGCATGGCGCGGCGCCCTGCCCGCCGCAGGTCAAGCGCGCCATGATCGAGTGGTGGGGGCCGGTCATCAACGAATATTTCGGCTCGACCGAAACCGGCATTCCGGTGTGGCATTCGGCCGAGGAGGCATTGGCGAAACCCGGCACCGTCGGCCGCGCGATCGACGGCGGCATCGTCAAGATCTTTCGCCCCGACGGTTCGCTCTGCGATGTCGACGAGCCCGGCGAAATCTTCATGCGGCAGGTTTCTGTTCCGGATTTCGACTATCACGGCAAGGCCGAGGCGCGGGCGGAAGCCGGCCGCGACGGCCTCGTCAGCGTCGGCGACGTCGGCTACCTCGACCGGGACGGCTATCTGTTCCTGTGCGACCGCAAGCGCGACATGGTGATCTCGGGCGGCGTCAACATCTATCCGGCGGAAATCGAGAACGCGCTGATCGGCATGGACGGCGTCCGCGACTGTGCCGTATTCGGCGTGCCCGACGACGAGTTCGGTGAGCGGCTGTTCGCCTGCATCGAGCCGGAAGCGAACGCCGCGCTTTCGCCCGCCGCCGTGCAGGAATTTTTGCGCGGCAAGCTCGCCAATTTCAAGGTGCCTAAGGACATCCAGTTTTTGGACGCGATGCCGCGCGAAGCCACCGGCAAGATCTTCAAGCGCAAGCTGCGCGATCTGTATGCCGAGGGCGGATTGCGGGCGAAGGCGTGAGGATTAGCCTTCCGCTCCTTCCACGTCATTGCGAGCAAAGCGAAGCAATCCATTCCTCCACGCGGGGATAGATGGATTGCTTCGTCGCTTCGCTCCTCGCAATGACGGGGAGACATTTTGACCGGAATCCGAACACCGTTTTAAACGTCATGGCTGTTGCAAAACATTCATCAGACGGCGCAAAGATCGCAGCGTGTAAAGCGCAGGAGATCGAACCCATGCAAGCCACCGAGTTCATCGTCGCCCGCAACGACCTGCAACAATGCAAGGTGATCGAGACCAAACTTCCCGGCGCGGCCGCGCTGCCGGACGACGCGCTATTGGTGAAGGTGACGCGCTTTGCCTTCACCGCCAACAACATCACCTATGCCGTGCTCGGCGATCACCTGAAATATTGGCAATTGTTTCCGGCGCCCGAAGGTTTCGGCAACGTTCCGGTATGGGGGCTCGGCGAGGTGATCGCCTCGAAGCATCCCGCGGTTGCCACGGCCGAAACGCTGTTCGGCTATTTTCCGATGGCGACGCATCTCGTCATCGAAGCCGCCGACGTCTCCAAACGCGGTTTGCGCGATGCCGCCGCGCATCGGCAAGGGGTGGCGCCCACCTATAATGCCTATAGGCGCATCAGCGGCGATCCCGCGTTTGCCGGCAAGCAGGGCGACTATCAGGCGCTGTTGCGGCCCTTGTTCATGCTGTCGTTCCTGGTGGACGATTTTCTCGCCGAGAACGAATTCTTCGGCGCCAAAGCCGTGATGCTGTCCTCGGCTTCCAGCAAGACCGCCTATGGCCTCGCGCATCTGCTGCACACGAGAAACAACGGCATCAAGGTGATCGGCCTGACCTCGGCGGGCAACACGTACTTCGTCAAATCACTCGGCTGCTACGACGAGGTCGTGACCTACGACGCGGTTAGCTCGGTGCCGGCGAATCCCGCGGTTGCCTATGTCGATATGGCCGGCAACACACCGCTGCGCGAGACGCTGCACCGGCACTTCGGCGAGCAGATGAAATATAGCGGCATCATCGGGCTCACCCATCGCAAATCGTCGCCCGATGAACGGGCGCCGGCACTGCCGGGCGCGAAACCGCAATTTTTCTTCGCACCGGATCAGATCCGCAAGCGCAGCGCGGAATGGGGACCGGCGGGCTTCAGCGAGCGGTGGGGCGCCGCATGGTCCGGCTTCGCGCCGAATCTCGATCGATGGATGAAGGTGGTCGAGCACCGCGGCCCTGCGGCGGTTCAGCGCGCCTATCTCGACACCCTCAACGGCCGCGTGCCGCCGGATCAGGGGCTGATCCTGTCGCTTTAGGGTATGTCCGATATCTCCTCACGCCCTTTCTGCGCGGTCCCCGATGGGTGTAGGCTGCGCAGCAAGGAAGCGCCGCAAAGACGGCTGGTGACGGGAAACGCGCATGCTCGACAAGACAGACGATATTTCGGTAACTGTCGACAACTGGCTCGGCCTGTTCGAAGAGGCTTTGGTCAAGCCCGATGACGGCACGCTGAAAGCCCTGTTCCATCCCGACAGCTACTGGCGCGACGTGCTGGCGCTGAGCTGGAAGATCCAGACGTTGAACGGCGCCGATGCCATCCTGAAGGCGCTGCCGCCGCTCGTAGACAAGATGCAGCCCAGCGGTTTTGCCGTGGACCCCGATCGCGCCGCGCCGCGCAAGGTGATGCGCGCCGGCACCCATGCGATCGAGGCCATCTTCAAGTTCGAGACCAGCGTCGGGCGCGGCAGCGGCATTATCCGGCTGATTCCCGACGAAGCCGACAGCAACCGCCTGAAAGCGTGGACGCTGCTGACCGAGCTTGGCGAGCTGAAGGGTTTTGAGGAGCAACTCGGCGTGCAGCGGCCGCGCGGCAATGCCTATTCGCGGGATTTCCGCGGCCCCAACTGGCTCGACCTGCGCAAGGAATCCACCGGCTATGCCGACCGCGATCCCACGGTGCTGGTGATCGGCGGCGGACAATCCGGACTTTCCATCGCCGCACGGCTGAAGCAGCTCAACGTCGACACGCTGATCGTCGATCGCGAAAAACGGATCGGCGACAATTGGCGCAAGCGCTACCATGCGCTGACGCTGCACAATCAAGTGCAGGTCAATCACCTGCCTTACATGCTGTTTCCCCCGAACTGGCCGACCTACATTCCCAAGGACAAGCTCGCCAACTGGTTCGAAGCCTATGTCGAGGCGATGGAGCTGAACTTCTGGACCGAGACCGAATTCGAGGGCGGCAGCTACAACGAGAAGGAAGGCCGCTGGACCGTGACGCTGCGCTGCGCCGACGGAGCCAAGCGCACCATGCATCCGCGCCATGTCGTGCTGGCGACCGGCGTCAGCGGCATTCCGAGCGTGCCAGAGATTGCCGGCCTGAAGGACTTTGCCGGCAAGGTGATGCATTCCAGCCAGTATGACGACGGCGAGAGCTGGAAGGGCAAGCGCGCCATCGTGATCGGCACCGGCAACAGCGGCCACGACATCGCGCAGGATCTGCATTCCAGTGGCGCCGACGTCACCATGTTCCAGCGCTCGTCCACGCTGGTGGTCAGCATCGAGCCATCGGCGCAACTGGTCTATGCGCCCTACAACGAAGGCACGCTCGAAGATAACGACCTGATCGCGACCTCGATGCCGCTGCAGCTCGCGCGCAAGAGCCATCGGCTGACCGGCGAGAAATCCAAGGCGCTGGACCAGGAACTGCTCGACGGCCTGACGCGCGCCGGCTTCAAGCTCGACTACGGCGAGGAC
>Ga0308175_100004058_pt1 | contig 10230 bp, 5 predicted proteins | sample PhyCR1_3_FD_203893 | JGI IMG/M metagenome (GOLD analysis project Ga0308175, IMG submission 203893) | Soil microbial communities from UC Gill Tract Community Farm, Albany, California, United States - DLSLS.C.R1 | ecosystem: Environmental > Terrestrial > Soil > Agricultural land | place: USA...
TTGATAATACGTAAACTTGTGCTTTGAACTTAGTGTGTGGAGTGATTGATTTTGGTTTAGCCAAAACTTGTCCACGCTCAATTTCCTCACGAGCAACACCACGAAGAAGGGCACCAATGTTGTCACCAGCTTCAGCGAAATCAAGAAGCTTACGGAACATTTCTACACCTGTTACAGTAGTAGATTTTGGTTCTTCAGTGAAACCTACGATTTCCACTACGTCACCAACTTTAACTACTCCACGCTCAACACGTCCAGTAGCAACAGTTCCACGACCAGTGATTGAGAATACATCCTCAACAGGCATCATGAATGGCTTGTCAGTGTCACGAGTAGGTGTTGGAATCCACTCATCAACAGCTGTCATAAGTTCGTAGATTTTTTCTTCCCATGCAGCATCGCCTTCTAATGCTTTAAGAGCTGAACCTTTGATAACTGGAGTGTCATCACCAGGGAAGTCATATTCAGTTAATAGATCACGGATTTCCATTTCTACTAACTCAAGTAATTCTTCGTCATCAACCATGTCGCACTTGTTCATGAATACAACAAGGTAAGGTACGCCTACTTGACGGGAAAGTAGGATGTGCTCACGTGTTTGTGGCATTGGGCCATCAGTTGCAGATACAACTAGGATACCGCCGTCCATTTGTGCAGCACCAGTGATCATGTTTTTAACATAGTCAGCGTGTCCTGGGCAGTCTACGTGTGCATAGTGACGTGCGTCTGTTTCATACTCAACGTGTGCAGTAGAGATTGTGATTCCACGCTCTCTTTCTTCTGGTGCACCATCGATTTGATCATATGCACGAGCTTCTGCTTTACCAGTTTTAGCTAGAACAGAAGTGATAGCAGCTGTTAAAGTAGTTTTACCATGGTCAACGTGTCCGATTGTACCAATGTTAACATGGGGCTTTGAACGGTCGAATTTAGCTTTTCCCATTTGGAAAATCCTCCTTTGGATTATAAGGTTTTAAGTATATTTAAATGTGGAAACTGTTAAATGGTAAACCAATTAAACAGTTTCCATACTTACATAAGTAGTTATACTTTATATAAAGGTGAAAATCAATTATTCACCTTTATTTTTTTTGATAATTTCTTCAGAAATTGATTTTGGAACTTCTTCATAGTGATCGAAGTGCATAGAGAATACTCCACGACCTTGAGTACTTGAACGAAGTGATGTTGCATAACCAAACATTTCTGAAAGTGGAACCATCGAACGGACAACTTGTGCGTTACCACGTGCTTCCATACCTTCAACACGACCGCGACGAGCAGTAATTTGTCCCATGATATCACCTAGGTAATCTTCTGGGATAACAACTTCTACACGCATAACAGGCTCAAGGATAACTGGCTGACACTTCGAAGCAGCATTTTTAAGTGCCATCGATGCGGCAATCTTAAACGCCATTTCAGAGGAGTCAACATCATGGTATGATCCGTCAAATAGTCTTGCTTTAATATCAACTAGTGGATAACCAGCAAGAACACCACGTTGTAGGGCATCTTCAAGTCCAGCTTGAACAGGAGCGATGTATTCACGTGGAACTACACCACCGACGATACCGTTTATGAATTCAAAGCCTTTACCTTCTTCATTTGGACCAAATTCGATCCAAACGTGTCCGTATTGTCCACGACCACCAGATTGGCGGGCAAACTTTCCTTCTACCTGTGCAGAAGTACGGAATGTCTCACGGTAAGCAACCTGAGGCGCGCCTACGTTAGCTTCAACTTTAAATTCACGACGCATACGGTCAACAATGATATCAAGGTGAAGCTCACCCATACCAGCAATGATGACTTGTCCAGTTTCCTGGTCTGTATGTGCACGGAAAGTTGGATCTTCTTCTTGAAGTTTTTGTAATGCAGTAGTCATTTTATCTTGGTCTGCTTTTGATTTAGGCTCAACTGAAAGTTGAATTACTGGCTCAGGAAATTGCATAGACTCTAGAATAACAAGGTTTTTCTCATCACATAGAGTATCACCAGTAGTTGTATCTTTCAAACCTACAGCAGCAGCAATGTCTCCGGCAAAAACCTTAGAGATTTCTTGACGGCTGTTTGCGTGCATTTGAAGGATACGTCCAATGCGCTCGCGTTTTCCTTTAGTTGAGTTCTGAACATATGATCCAGCCTCTAACGTACCAGAGTAAACGCGGAAGAACGTTAACTTTCCAACATAAGGGTCAGTCATAACCTTAAATGCTAGAGCAGAGAACGGCTCTTCATCACTTGAATGCCGATCGATTAGCTCATCTTCATCATCAACTGCATGACCTTTAATTGCAGGTACATCCAATGGAGATGGCAGGTAGTCGATAACAGCATCTAACATTAATTGAACACCTTTGTTTTTGAATGCAGAACCACAGATTACTGGATAGAATTCAACATTAACAGTACCTTTACGAATTGCAGCTTTCAGCTCTTCTTTAGTGATTTCTTCGCCACCAAGGTATTTTTCCATTAATTCTTCATCTAATTCTGCTACTGCCTCGACTAATTTTTCATGATATTCTTCGGCTTGTGCACGATATTCTTCAGGAATTTCGCGTACTTCAATATCAGTACCTAGGTCATTACTGTAGAATACTGCATTCATTTCCACAAGGTCAATGATTGCAGAGAACTGATCTTCAGCACCGATTGGCAGCTGAATTGCATGTGCATTTGCTTGCAAGCGATCATGGAGAGTTCCTAAAGAGTATAAGAAATCCGCCCCGATTTTATCCATCTTGTTTACAAATACAACACGTGGAACTCCATAAGTTGTTGCTTGGCGCCAAACTGTTTCAGTTTGCGGCTCAACACCAGACTGAGCATCCAATACGGCAACCGCGCCATCAAGTACGCGTAGGGAACGTTCAACTTCAACTGTGAAGTCTACGTGTCCTGGAGTGTCAATGATGTTAACACGGTGGCCATGCCATTGTGCTGTTGTTGCTGCTGATGTGATTGTGATTCCGCGCTCTTGTTCCTGCTCCATCCAGTCCATCTGAGAAGCACCTTCGTGTGTTTCACCAATCTTATGAATACGACCAGTGTAATAAAGGACACGCTCAGTGGTAGTCGTCTTACCGGCATCTATGTGAGCCATAATACCGATATTACGAGTGTTTGCTAAGGAGAACTCTCTTGCCATTGGGTCTTTCTCCTTCCTAGTATGAAAGTTTTTATATTGAAGGTTAGATTACCAACGATAGTGAGCAAACGCTTTGTTTGCTTCTGCCATTTTGTGTGTATCTTCACGTTTTTTCACAGATGCACCAGTGTTGTTAGCCGCATCCATGATTTCGTTAGCTAAACGCTCTTCCATTGTCTTTTCACCGCGAAGACGCGCATAGTTAACTAACCAACGAAGACCTAGAGTTGTACGGCGGTCTGGGCGCACCTCAACTGGTACTTGGTAGTTTGCACCACCTACACGACGTGCTCTAACTTCTAAAACAGGCATGATGTTTTTCATCGCTGCATCGAAAATTTCCATTGGCTCCTTACCAGAACGTTCACGGATTGAATCGAACGCTGAGTAAAGTATTTCTTGTGATTTACCTCTTTTACCGTCAACCATCATTTTATTGATTAGACGAGTAACTAACTTAGAATTGTATAGCGGATCTGGTAAAACGTCTCTTTTTGCTACAGGACCTTTACGTGGCATGTAATTTCCTCCTTTCAGTCAAGCTTCTATTTAGTGTGTTTATTTCTTAGCTGCTTTTGGTCTCTTAGTACCATATTTAGAACGACCTTGCATACGGTTGTTTACACCAGCTGTATCAAGCGCTCCACGTACGATGTGATAACGTACCCCTGGTAAGTCCTTCACACGTCCTCCACGAATAAGAACAACACTGTGTTCTTGAAGGTTGTGGCCGATACCAGGAATGTATGCAGTCACCTCGATACCATTAGTCAAACGTACACGAGCATATTTACGTAACGCTGAGTTTGGTTTCTTCGGAGTCATTGTACCAACACGAGTACATACACCGCGTTTTTGTGGTGAAGATACATTTGTTTGTGATTTTTTAAAGCTGTTATAACCCTTATTTAACGCAGGAGATTTTGACTTCTCCTCCATTGATTGACGAGGTTTGCGCACTAATTGGTTAATAGTAGGCATGATTTGTTTCCTCCCTTCATTATTTGTAAGTCCACACATCCAGGTGGTTCATTTTTTTGCAAAAACAAAGTTTTTGCAGACTACTCTATCTACAAAAACAGTTTTTAACGAATAATAGCAACAGCTGCCGCACCAACTTCAATCCCACATGCTTTACCGAGTTTTTTCATCGAATCCACATATAAGATCGGAACATTCACTATCAGAGCTTCTCCAATGACATTTGCTGTAACCTTGGGTTCAGCGTCATCTGCAACGACGAGCTCTTGAACAATTCCTTCTTTTAATGCTTTCACTGCTTGTTTTGTTCCTATAATAACTTTTTGTGCCTGTAATACTTTTTCATAAGACATAAATCATATCCTCCAAAGTATCAGGTGAATAGGAGCACCTTTGATATAGTATCATCTTACCAAACAGATGTCAACTGATGTTTTCCTTTTTTATTCAAATCGGGAATTGGTAATTTTTATCTTAAAATAGGGTACCTGCAGTTTGCAGGTACCTCTATATTCATTAATCAATTGCAACGGTCTCTTCGGATGTTGTATCACGTAATACCGGCTCTGCTTTACGATAGCGCTGCATACCTGTTCCAGCAGGAACTAGTTTACCGATAATAACATTCTCCTTCAAGCCTAGTAATTCATCGCGTTTTCCTTTGATTGCCGCATCTGTAAGTACCCTTGTTGTTTCTTGGAAGGATGCTGCAGACAAGAATGAATCTGTTTCAAGCGATGCTTTTGTAATACCAAGCAATACTGGGCGCCCTGTCGCAGGTAATTTACCCGCAAGCAATGCCTTTTCATTTGCATCAGTAAATTGGTGAATATCAAGAAGCGTACCTGGAAGTACATCTGTTTCACCAGCATCGCCGACACGAATCTTACGAAGCATTTGACGTACCATTACTTCAACGTGTTTATCACCAATTTCAACCCCTTGCATGCGGTAAACTTTTTGTACCTCACGCAATAGATATTCTTGGACACTTGTCACATCTTTTACTTTGATTAATTCCTTAGGATCGATAGAACCTTCGGTTAATTCTTGACCACGGTCAACATGATCATTAATAGCCACTTTTATGCGGGCTGTATAAGGTGCATTATAGGTACGGGATTCAACCTCACCTTGAACAATGATTTCATGCTGTCGGTCGCGTCCTTCGTTAATTCCGACAACGATACCCTCAATTTCGGAAATAACCGCTTGACCTTTAGGATTCCGCGCCTCGAAAATCTCTTGGATACGTGGTAAACCTTGGGTAATATCATCTCCGGCAACACCTCCGGTATGGAAGGTACGCATCGTTAACTGTGTTCCTGGCTCACCGATTGATTGGGCAGCGATGATACCGACTGCTTCGCCCACCTCAACCTCTTGACCAGTCGCCAAGTTGCGGCCATAACATTTCTTACATACACCGTGACGGGTATTACATGTAAAGGCTGAACGAATTTTTACTTCTTCAATACCTGCTCCAACAATAATTTCTGCTAAATCTTCAGTAATTAAGCCGTTTTCAGGTACAATAACTTCATTTGTTTCTGGATGCTTAATTGCATTCCGCGCATAGCGGCCGATTAAGCGTTCATCCAATCCTTCGATGATTTCATTGCCATCTTTTAAGGCGCTGATTAAGAAACCACGGTCTGTGCCGCAATCATCATCACGGACAATAACATCCTGTGCAACGTCAACGAGACGACGGGTTAAGTAACCTGAGTCGGCCGTTTTAAGGGCTGTATCAGCAAGTCCTTTACGGGCACCATGTGTAGAGATGAAGTATTCTAATACCGTTAGTCCTTCACGGAAACTTGATTTAATTGGTAACTCAATGATCCGTCCAGCCGGGTTGGCCATCAGACCACGCATACCTGCAAGCTGCGTAAAGTTAGAAGCATTACCACGGGCACCGGAATCACTCATCATAAAGATTGGATTCGATTTGTTCAAGGATTGCATTAGTTTCCCTTGAATAATGTCCTTAGCGGCACTCCAAATGGCAATTACACGGTCGTAACGCTCATCTTCAGTAATCAGACCACGTCTGAATTGCTTCATAACATTATCTACTTTATCTTGGGCTTCATGGAGAATTTGCGGTTTCTCAGGAAGTACCACAATATCAGCCACACCAACCGTTAGTCCTGCCTTAGTTGAATGCTTAAAGCCTAGATCCTTCATACGGTCAAGCATTTTTGACGTTTCGGTAATTTTGAAACGTTTAAAGACCTCTGCAATGATATTACCAAGGATTTTCTTTTTAAACGGATCAACCAACGGCATTTCTTTAATTCTAGTCTTAACGTCTTCACCTTTTTCAACGAAATACTTCACAGGTGTTTCAACTTCTAAATTATGTCTAGTAGGTTCGTTGATATATGGGAATGACTTAGGAAGAATTTCATTAAAAATAAGTTTACCAACCGTGGTGATTAATAACTTATTGTTTTGTTCTTCTGTAAATGTTTCATTACCCAATGAACCTGCATGGACAGCTACACGTGTATGAAAATGAGCATATCCGTTCTGATAGGCAAGGATTGCTTCGTTCGTGTCTTTGAAGATCATCCCTTCGCCAATTGCACCTTCGCGTTCCAAGGTCAAATAATAATTCCCTAATACCATGTCTTGAGACGGAGTAACAACCGGCTTCCCATCTTTAGGGTTCAAGATATTTTGCGCTGCAAGCATTAACAGACGAGCCTCTGCCTGCGCTTCAGACGAAAGTGGTACGTGGACAGCCATTTGGTCACCATCGAAGTCGGCATTGTATGCAGTACATACAAGTGGATGAAGACGAATCGCCCGTCCTTCAACAAGTGTTGGTTCAAACGCCTGTATCCCTAATCTATGCAGTGTAGGGGCACGGTTAAGTAAAACTGGGTGCTCCTTAATAACGTCTTCAAGTACATCCCAGACATCCGGAGATACTCGTTCAATTTTACGCTTAGCTGATTTAATATTGTGTGCTAAGCCTTTTTCAACAAGCTCCTTCATAATAAATGGCTTGAACAATTCAAGAGCCATTTCTTTAGGGAGACCACATTGATACATTTTTAAGTATGGACCCACAACAATAACGGAACGACCGGAATAGTCAACACGTTTACCAAGTAAGTTTTGACGGAAACGGCCTTGTTTTCCCTTTAACATATGAGAAAGCGATTTTAACGGACGGTTACCAGGACCTGTAACGGGACGACCGCGGCGGCCGTTATCGATTAACGCATCAACAGCTTCTTGAAGCATACGTTTTTCGTTCTGAACGATAATACTTGGTGCTCCAAGGTCTAATAAACGCTTTAAGCGGTTGTTACGATTAATAACACGGCGGTAGAGATCATTTAAGTCAGACGTCGCAAAACGTCCTCCATCCAACTGAACCATTGGACGAAGTTCTGGAGGAATAACCGGAAGAACATCAAGAATCATCCATGAAGGCTCGTTTCCTGAATTACGGAATGCCTCTAATACTTCGAGTCGCTTAATCGCACGTGTGCGGCGCTGACCTTGTGCTGTTTTTAATTCTTCCTTTAATATGTCGACCTCTTTATTTAAATCAATATCGGAAAGAAGCTTCTTAATGGCTTCTGCACCCATGGCAGCTTGGAATTTGTTTCCGTACTTTTCACGATAGGCACGGTATTCTTTTTCAGATAAGAGCTGCTTTTTATCAAGTGCAGTTTCACCAGATTCGGTAACAACATAAGAAGCAAAATAAATTATTTCCTCCAACGCCCTTGGAGACATGTCTAAAACAAGACCCATCCGGCTTGGAATACCTTTAAAATACCAAATATGTGAAACAGGTGCTGCTAATTCGATATGACCCATTCTTTCGCGGCGAACCTTTGCACGTGTTACTTCAACACCACAACGGTCACAAACGACACCTTTGTAACGAACACGCTTATATTTTCCGCAATGACATTCCCAGTCCTTCGTTGGACCAAAGATTCGTTCACAGAATAAGCCGTCTTTTTCAGGCTTTAATGTACGATAGTTAATGGTTTCTGGCTTTTTCACTTCTCCGAATGACCATGAACGGATTTTATCCGGTGATGCAAGACCGATTTTCATATATTCAAAATTATTAACGTCAAGCAAGGGGCCTACCTCCCTTTCGATATCCAGGTTCTACCCTTATTAGAAAAGCGGAAGCGCACGTCTTAGACCCGTCAAGCGTAAGCCAATATCGGCCGGAAAGTGTGTTGCGTCTTCTCGGTGATGTTGGCTTCCGGTCGAACAGGAGCTGTGCGCTGCAGGATTGAATGATTACTCTTTAGAACCAACTTTTTCGGATTCAAAGTTTGATGCGTCAGGTACGATGTTCAATGTGTCAACTTGCTGTAAGTCGTCCTCATCTTCCGTATCACGCATTTCGATTTCTTCTTCATCCCCTGAAAGAATCTTAACATCCATACCAAGGCTTTGAAGTTCTTTAATTAATACTTTGAATGACTCAGGAACACCTGGTTCCGGTACATTTTCACCTTTAACGATGGCTTCATATGTTTTCACACGGCCGACCACGTCATCTGATTTAACTGTAAGTATTTCTTGAAGTGTATATGCTGCACCGTAAGCTTCAAGTGCCCAAACCTCCATCTCACCGAAACGCTGTCCGCCGAATTGCGCCTTACCGCCAAGTGGCTGCTGCGTAACAAGCGAGTATGGTCCAGTTGAACGGGCATGAAGCTTATCATCGACCATGTGAGCAAGTTTAATCATATACATGACACCCACTGATACGCGATTATCAAATGGTTCACCTGAACGGCCATCATAAAGGACAGTTTTAGCATCACGATCCATGCCGGCTTCTTGGATTGTTCCCCAAACATCTTCTTCACGCGCTCCGTCAAATACAGGCGTGGCTACATGAATGTTAAGATATCTAGCGGCCATACCTAAATGGAGCTCAAGCACCTGCCCAATGTTCATCCGGGATGGAACCCCTAATGGATTTAACATGATATCTACAGGAGTACCATCTGGCAAGAACGGCATATCCTCTTCAGGTAAGAGACGGGAAATAACCCCTTTGTTACCGTGACGTCCTGCCATCTTATCCCCTTGATGTATTTTACGTTTCTGAACAATGTATACACGGACAAGCTGGTTTACACCTGGTGGCAGTTCGTCGCCGTCTTCACGGTTAAAGACTTTAACGTCATGGACAATACCACCGCCGCCATGTGGAACTCTCAATGAAGTATCACGAACTTCACGGGCCTTCTCACCAAAAATAGCATGTAAGAGGCGTTCTTCTGCTGTCAATTCAGTCACACCTTTAGGCGTAACTTTACCAACAAGAAGGTCACCATCTTTTACTTCCGCACCAGTACGGATAATACCACGCTCATCTAAATTACGAAGGGCATCTTCCCCGACGTTTGGAATATCGCGGGTAATTTCTTCTGGTCCAAGTTTTGTATCACGAGATTCTGACTCGTATTCTTCGATATGAATGGATGTGTAAACATCATCTTTTACAAGACGTTCACTCATAATGATGGCATCCTCATAGTTATAACCATCCCATGTCATGAAGGCAACGAGAACGTTACGTCCAAGCGCTAACTCGCCAAGCTCCATCGAAGGGCCGTCTGCAAGAATTTCACCTTTCTTCACTCGGTCGCCAACTGCAACGATTGGTCGTTGGTTATAGCAAGTACCTTGGTTAGAACGGATAAATTTCAATAGGCGGTATTTTCTCAAATCGCCTTTAACCTCTTGGCCATCTACTTCTTTAACAGCACGCACCCATACCTCACGCGCCTCAACATGTTCAACGATACCATCCTGCTTACAAATGACTGCTGCACCTGAGTCTTTTCCAGATACATATTCCATACCTGTTCCAACTCGTGGAGCTTCTGGCTGCATAAGCGGTACCGCTTGACGCTGCATGTTCGCACCCATCAGGGCACGGTTGGAGTCATCATTTTCAAGGAATGGGATACACGCTGTTGCCGCAGAGACAACTTGCTTTGGTGATACATCCATATAGTCAATGCGATCACGATTAACCACCGTGTTTTCACCCCGGAAACGAGCAACAACTTCATCATCCAAGAAGGAAC
>Ga0308175_100004059_pt1 | contig 10228 bp, 9 predicted proteins | sample PhyCR1_3_FD_203893 | JGI IMG/M metagenome (GOLD analysis project Ga0308175, IMG submission 203893) | Soil microbial communities from UC Gill Tract Community Farm, Albany, California, United States - DLSLS.C.R1 | ecosystem: Environmental > Terrestrial > Soil > Agricultural land | place: USA...
CGGCTGGGCGCTCTTCCTCGACTACCTGATCGTGATCGCGCTATCGGCGCTCTTCTTCCCGCACTACCTCGGCCTCGCGATCGGCTGGCACTCGATCGCGCAGCGCCCGGGAGACGTGATCGTCGGCTGTGTCGTGATCGTGGCGATCGCGCTCGTACGCCTGTTTCGCCGTACGCGTCTCTACTCGCTCACGCTCGTCGTTCCCGTCCTCGATCTCGTCACGCAGTTGCTGCTTGTGCTGCTCGGCTTTGCCTTCCTGTTCTCACCGAGCATGCTCACCCGCGGGCTCCACGTCGGCACGCAGCCCTCGTGGCATCAGGTCGCGTTCGCGCTGCCGCTCGCGTTCCTCGCCTACACGGGGCTCGAGACGGTTGCGAACTTCGCCGAGGAGACGCGCCGGCCGGGACGCGACCTGCCGCGAAGCCTCTTCCTCGGCATCGGAGCCGTTGTCCTGGTGACGGTGCTGATCGCGCTGGTCGGGCTGTCGGCCTATCCGGCGCCGCGGGGGACGACGCAGCTCGGCACCACGTGGCTGCGCGCGCCGCTGATGGGGATCGTGTACGCGCTCGGGCCGCATGTGGCGTACTGGGTCGAACGGGCGTTGCGGATCTACGTCGGCCTGACCGGCGCGCTCATCCTCCTCGTAGCCTGCGCTACGTCGAACTCCGGCTTCGGCCGCCTTGCGTACTCGCTCGCCGAGCACGGCCAGCTGCCGCGCCGCTTCGGTCGGCTCAGCCGTCGCAGCCTCCATTCGCCGGAGACCGTGATCGGCGCCGCCCTGATCTCGATGGTGCTTCTGCTCACGACGGAGTTCACGACGAACCCGGTGGGATTCCTCGCGAGCCTCTTCAGCTTCGGCGTCCTCGTCGCGTTCACCGCCGCGCAGCTCGCCGTCTTGAAGCTCCGCTTCAGCAAGCCGGACCTCGAGCGGCCATTCCGGGTCCCGCTCTCGATCCGGATCCGGGGCGCGGAGGTTCCGGTGCCGACCGTCGTCGGTGCGCTGGCGACGATGGCGATCTTCGTCGCGGCGATGGCGACCCACATCGGCGCCCGCTACGGCGGCCCGATCTGGCTCGCCGTCGGAGTCGTCGTCTACCTCCTCGTCCGCCGCGGTCGCGGCACAGGTCTCCTCGAGCACGTCGAACCCGTTGAGGAAGCCACGCTGCCACAGGCCGAGTTCTCCAAGATCCTCGTGCCGATGAAGCTCGGCGAGATCGGCGAGGAGATGGTCGCGACGGCGGTCAAGCTCGCCCAGGAGCGAGGCGCCGCGGTCGTGGCGCTGCACGTGATCCGCGTGCCGCTCGACCGGCCGCTCGACGCTGAGCTGTACGACCAGGAGGAGCGGGCGGCCGCGTCGCTCGCCGAGGCTGCGGCGCTCGGTGACGACCTCGGCGTCGCGGTCGAAGGGCACTCCATCCGCGCGCGGTCGATCGGCGAGGCGATCGTCAAGGCCGCCGAGGAGACGGGCGCAGACCTGATCGTCCTCGGCTCCGCGCCGAAATGGCGCCGGCAGTCACGCTTCTTCTCGCCGACCGTCGACTACGTCCTCCGCAAGGCGCCCGCCGAGGTGCTCGTCGTCGCCTTCCCTCAGGGCGTGCTCGAAGAGGTCTAGGAGGGGTTGGTGGAACGGTGCTCGTCGCAGGGGTGCGATGGGCGTCGGGAGGCAAGGGCGCAGGGAGCGTCGATAGTGGTTTCTATCGGCGCGACTGAGGACGCCGCATCGCGGCCTCCAGCGCGGCCCTGCGGCACAGCCACTGTTTCGCCAACCCCTCCTATCGAGCTACGGTTCGTTCGTCATGGAGGGGTTGAACCTGAAGGCGCTCGTCATCGGCTGCGGTCGCGTCGGCTCGGCGATCGCGCTCCAGCTCCACCAGGAGGGCTGGGACGTGACCGTCGTGGACGAGAACGAGGACGCGCTCTCGCGACTCGGCGAGAGCTGGCCCGGCGCGTTCATCGTCGGACACGGCATGGACGCCCATCTCCTGCGCGAGGCCGGCATCGAGGAGGCCGACGCCGTCGTCGTCGCCACCGACGGCGACAACACGAACATCATCATCGGCCAGGTCGCGCAGAAGCGCTTCGACGTCCGCTGCGTCGTCGTGCGCGTGCTCGACCCGGCCCGCGCGAAGTTCTATGCGGAGCGCGGCCTCAACACCGTGTGCCCGACCAGCGTGGCCATCGACCGGCTGATGGAAGCGGCTCGGACCTGCGCGATCCCGACGGCGCAGCCGACCGATGAAGCGGCGACGCCGGAGCCGGTCTGATGTACGTCATCATCGCCGGCGGCGGCAAGATCGGCGCGAACGTCATGCGCTCGCTCCTCAGGCTCGGCCACGAGGTGACGTTGATCGAGCAGAAGCGGGATCGCTTCGAGCAGCTCGAGGACGAGTTCGAGCACCAGGTGCAGCGCGGCGACGCGACCGAGCTCTTCGTCCTCGAGAAGGCGGGCATCGCGCGGCCGCCGGACATCGTGCTCGCCCTCACCGGCGACGACGAGGACAACATGATCGTCGGCCAGATCGCGCGCGAGAAGTACGGCGTGCCGAAGGTGATCGCGCGCGTGAACGACCCGCGCAACCAGCCGCACTTCGACCTGCTGGGAATCTCGCCCACCATCTGTGCGACCTCGAGCGTGATGGCGCTCGTCGAGCACGAGGTTCCGGAGCACGACCTGATCCACCTGCTCGAGCTGCGCGGCGAGAACCTCGAGATCGTCGAGGTGCAGATCGACGGCGACTCGCCGTCGGCGGGGCGGAGCGTCGAGGCGCTCTCGCTGCCCGAAGGCTCGCGGCTCATCTCCGTCATGCGCGGCGGGCGGGCCGAGATCGCCGTCGGCTCCACGGTGCTCGAGGTGGGAGACCAGGTGCTCGCCATCCTCGAGTCGGGGAAAGAGGACGAATTACGGCGCGTTCTGCTTCGTCGCTAGCCCTGGTCCTCGTCGCGGGCCTCGTCCTCGCCGCCTGCGGGAGCAGCGGACCGAGAGCCGGCGTCCACGGCGCGCAGAAGACGATCGCGGCTTCGGGCCACGACTGGACTCGCTTCGGCTGGGACGCGCGCCGCAGCAACGACGACCCGGACGCGACCGGGATCACCGCCGCGAACGTGGGCTCGCTCATGCGCCAGCAGGTTCATCTGCCGGGCACGGTCGACTCCTCCGCGATCTATCTGCACGGCGTGAAGATCGGCGGCGCGACCCACGACGCGTTCTTCGTCACGACCACCTACGGGATCACGCTCGCGATCGACGCGGCGAGCGGGAATATCCTCTGGCGCTGGACGCCGCCCCGCTACTCCCACTTCGCGGGCTCGGCGCAGATCACGACAGCGACGCCGGTGGCAGACCCCAGCCGTAAGTGGATCTATGCCGCGTCGCCGGACGGGCTGATCCAGAAGCTCTCGGTCAAGGCGGGGCACCTGGTCTGGCGGCGCATGATCACGAAGCTGCCGGGCTACGAGAAGATCGCCGCATCGCTCAACTTCCAGAGCGGGCACGTCATCGCCACGACTGGCGGCTACGTCGGCGACACGCCGCCGTATCAGGGCCACGTCGTCGTCATCGCCGCGAAGAACGGCCGGCTCCTGCACGTCTGGAACTCCCTCTGCTCGAATCTTCACCGGCTCATCTACCCCCCGAGGTGCGGGGCGAGCGACTCGGCGATCTGGGGTCGGGCCGGCGCAGTCGTCGTCCCCGGCAGCGGCAAGCTCCTCGTGGCGACGGGCAACGCGCCGTGGAACGGCCACACCAACTGGGGCGACGCGGTTCTCGTCCTCTCGTCGACGGCGAAGCTGATCGGCAACTACACGCCCACGAACACCAGGGAGCTGAATCTCCAGGACATCGATCTCGGCTCGACGTCTCCGGTCTATCTCACCTCGAAGCTCATTGCGCAGGGCGGCAAGGACGGGAAGATCCGCCTCCTCTCGCTCCGTCGGTTGCGGGACACGCGCCCGCACAAGGGGCACGAGCTGCAGGTCGTGTCGACACCCTCCGGCACCGATCTCTTCACGGCGCCGGCGGTGTGGCGGAGCGGCAAGCGGATCTGGCTCATTGCCGCCGACGGCGGCGGGACCCAGGCGTGGTCGCTGCAGGGAGGGCGCCTCCACTCAGTCTGGCGGAACGGCAACGGCGGGACGAGCCCGGTCGTCGCCGGCGGGCTGCTCTGGGTCTACGGCCCGGGCGGCGGGTTGCGCGTCTACCAGCCGGCGACCGGGACGCTCGTCACGACGCTGAGCGCAGGCGGTGGCCACTGGAACAGCCCGATCGCCACCGACGGGCGCGTCGCGTTGCCGGAGGGCAACGCGAACGACCACGCCACCAGCGGCGTGCTCGACATCTGGCGCCTGAAGAGCGGCTAGGGCGAGCGGCGAGAGATGTCGCGTCTCGCCAAGGCGCTGGCCGCCGTCGTCCTCGGTGTCCTGCTCGGTGCGGGGATTCACCGGTGGTTCCTGGCGAGTCACCCGACCGTCGTCGCCTTCGAGACGCCGAAGGTCACGACCTCGTACTCGTTCGCGCCGGTGCTCGGCGGCTTCGACTCTCCCGTTTACCTGACATCCGCGCCGGGCGATCCCGACACCCTTTACGTCGTCGAGCAGGCCGGCACGATCCGCATCGTCCGCGACGGGAAGATCGCGGGCACGTTCCTCGACATCCACGGCATCGTCAAGAGCGGCGGCGAGCAGGGACTCCTCTCGATGGCGTTCAGCCCGCACTACGCGTCGAACCACCTGTTCTACGTCTCCTACACCGACGTGCACGGAAACTCGCGCGTCGCCCGTTACAAGGCCTCGCAAGGCCGAGGCGTGCGCTCGAGCGGCCGCATCCTCCTCGCCGTCCACCAGCCGTATTCGAACCACAACGGCGGCCAGCTCCAGTTCGACAAGCGCGGCTATCTCTACATCGGGTTCGGCGACGGAGGCTCCGAAGACGACCCGAACCAGACCTCCCAGAACATGCACACGCGGCTGGGCAAGCTGCTGCGGGCGAACAAGAAGACTCCCGGCCGCTCCTGGAAGGTCATCGGGCTCGGCCTCCGCAACCCCTGGCGGTACTCGTTCGATTCGGCGACCGGCAACCTCTGGATCGGCGACGTCGGCCAGGACATGTGGGAGGAAGTCGACTTCCGGGCGGTCGCGAAGCTCGACAAGCTCGCGAACTACGGCTGGAGCCGCTACGAGGGCTACTCCGTCTACGACTCGGGGCACCGCTACACGAGCGTCGGCCGAAAGGTGAAGCCGGTCCTCGTCTACTCGCACGCGCACGGTTGCTCGGTCACCGGCGGCTTCGTCTATCGCGGGGCAGCCGTGCGGGCGGCCCGCGGACGGTACTTCTACGGCGACTACTGCGAGGGCGCGATCTGGAGCTTCCGGGTCGGCAAGCACGGGCGTGCCTCCGCTGCCGCCGTGTCAGGGAGTGTGCCGTCCGTCTCCTCGTTCGGCGTCGACGGGCACGGCGACCTGTACGCCACGTCGCTCGGCGGAACGCTCTACAAGCTTCGCTAGGCCGAGCGCCGGCGGCGCACCTGGGGCGCCTGCTGGCCGAGGGCCGCGTAGGCGAGCGCCTGCAGCGATTCGTTCAGGGTGGCGAGCTCGCGGGCCAGGCGGAGGAAGTTCTCGTCGTTGTCGAGGCGCTTGTTCGTCTTCGCGAGCTCGTCACCGATGCGGTCGAGCTTCTCGAGGATCAGGTCGAAGCGGCGGTCGGAGAGGTCGTGCTCCATATGGTCATCGTAGTCCGGCGAGCTCCTCGCGCAACCGTACGACGACGACCTCGCCGCCGAGCGCCGCCTGCACTTCGGCCAGCGTCCCGACGACCTCCACCTGCCGCGCGGCGCCCGCGTGCGCGAGCGCGATCTCGGCGAGCTCCCGCGGCGCGTCGCTGAAGACGCCGATCCGTGCCCCCGCCGCGGCGAGCCGCCGCAGCGCGGCGTTCGTGTCGGGACGTGGACGGATCCAGAGCGGCGCGCGGTCGGCGGCGAACCTCGTCAGCAGCGGGCGCCAGTCCCCGAGCGCCTCGTCGAGCACCGCCGTCGCCTTCTCCCGGTCCGGGGGCACGTCGAGCTCCACGCGCGTTCGCCGAGCGGCGTCCTCGAGCCACGCGTCCCACAGCGGCCGTGTGTCCGCGAGAACGCCGTCGAGGTCGAGTGCGAGCGCAAGGCCGGCCACGGGAGGCGATGCTAGATTCCCGTCACATACCGGCGAGCGGTGAGGGAACTCCGGTGCAAGTCCGGGACGGTCCCGCCGCTGTAAGGGGAGACGCTCTTCCGCCACGACGCCACTGGGTCGCAGACCCGGGAAGGCGGCGGGGGAGGGAGCCCCGAGTCAGAAGACCTGCCGCACGCCGCCAACCCGAACCCCTCGCGGAAGGAGGATTCGTGCACCGTCTCAGCATCGCTGTCGTCGCGGCCCTTGTCGCGGCGCTCACTGTCGTCTCGCTCTCGGCGGCTGCCCATCAGCGGACGCACGCCAAGCACCATCACCCGCACCGGATCGTCTCGCTCTCACCCACGGTGACCGAGGACCTGTTCGCAATCGGCGCGGGCAGGCAGGTCGTCGCGGTCGACAACCAGTCGAACTACCCGAAGCGCGCGCCGCAGACGAGCCTCTCCGGCTACGACCCGAACGTCGAGGCGATCGCGAACTTTCACCCCGACCTCGTCGTCATCTCGTATGACCCAGGCAACTTCGCCTCGCAGCTCCGCCAGCTCGGGATCAAGGTCGTGTTCGAGGCCGCGGCGACCAACCTGAAGGAGGCGTACCGGGAGATCCTCGGCCTCGGCCGCCTCACGGGCCACAACCGCGGCGCGAATGCCGTCGTCCGCTCGATGCGGAGGCACCTGGCGGCGATCGTGGCGAGCGTGCCGACGACGCGCCGCCATCTGCGCGTCTACCACGAGCTCGACCCGACGTACTACTCGGCCACGTCGCAGACCTTCATCGGCAGCGTCTACAAGCTCTTCGGCTTCCGAGACATCGCGGACGCGGCGGGCGGGACGGGCGGCGGCTACCCGCAGCTCTCGGGCGAGTACATCATCGCCAAGGACCCGCAGATCATCGTCCTTGCCGACACGAAGTGCTGCCGGCAGTCGTATGGGAGCGTGTCCACGCGGCCCGGCTGGGGCACGATCGCTGCGGTCGAGCACCATCGCGTGGTCACCGCCAACGACGACGTCGCCTCGCGCTGGGGGCCACGGATCGTGCAGTTCGCGCGCACGGTCGCGCGGCTCGCGAAGCAGGACTGAGTGGCCACGACGGCCGGCAGAGCGGAGGCGGCACCGGCACCGACACCCCGTGTCGAGGCGCGGGGTGTCGGCCTCCGCACCGGCCTCGTCACCCTCGCGTTCCTCATCGCGGCGCTCGCGGTCGGCCTCGCCGTCGGGCCGGTGCACGTCGGGATCGGCTCGATCCTCCGCTCGGCGCTCTCGTACGTCCCGTTCCTCCACGTCCAGCAGCCGCTCGGAGCGGTCGACCACGCCGTGATCTGGCAGCTGCGCGCGCCGCGGGTCGCGCTCGCCGCGCTGGTGGGCGGGATGCTCGCCGTCGCCGGCGCCTCGTATCAGGGCGTGTTCCGGAACCCGCTGTGCGACCCGTACCTCCTCGGCGTCGCGGGCGGAGCCGGTCTCGGCGCGACCCTCGCGATCGTCTATGCATCAGCCGCGACCGCGGGAAGCACCTGGACGGTGCCGCTGGCCGCGTTCGCCGGCGCGATCGCAGCGGTGGTCGTCACGTACGCCCTCGGACGCTCGGTCGGCGCCACCCACATGACGGGCGCGCTCGTGCTCGCGGGCGTCACCATGGCGACCTTCACGGCTGCGGTGCAGACGTTCGTCCAGCAACAGCACACGCAGCAGCTGCAGAACATCTACTCGTGGCTGCTCGGCGGCTTCTCGACCGCGACCTGGCACGACGTCGCGATCTGTGCGCCGTACATCGCGGTGAGCTCGCTCGTGCTCGTCCTGCACCGTCGCGTGCTCGACGTCCTGAGCCTCGGTGACGACGAGGCCGCGAGCCTCGGGATCGACGTCCCGCGCGCGCGGCTGGCGATCGTCGTCGCGGCCACGCTGGGAACGGCCGCCGCCGTCTCGGTGAGCGGCCTGATCGCCTTCGTCGGGATCATCGTCCCGCACACGATCCGGCTGCTCGTCTCGACGAGCTACCGGGCGGTCGTCCCGCTCTCGCTGATCGCGGGGGCCGGCTTTCTCGTCGTGACGGACGTCGTCGCGCGGACGGTCCTCTCGCCGGCCGAGCTGCCGATCGGCGTCGTCACCGCCTTCCTGGGCGCTCCGTTCTTCGCGATCGTCTTGCGCACCTCGAGGGCCGTCCGCTGATCGAGACGCGCGATCTCTGGGTGCGGTTCGGGCCGGTCGCGGCCGTGCGCGGGCTCTCGCTGCGCGCGGAGGCGGGAGGCTGGACGGCGCTGATCGGGCCGAACGGAGCCGGAAAGACGTCGGCCCTGCGCGCGCTCGCCGGGCTCGGGGCGTACGAGGGCGAGGTATTGATCGACGGACGGGACGCGCGTCGGCTTGGCCGTCGTGCCGTCGCGCGACTGGTCGCGTTCGTCCCGCAAAAGCCCGAGACGCCGGCGGCTCTGACGGTCGCCGAGTACGTCCTCCTCGGCCGCACGCCGCACATCGCTTATCTCGGCGGCGAGGGGCGTCGCGACCGCGAGGCGGCGACGCAGGCGTTGCGCCGCCTCGAGCTCGAGGGCTTCGCCGAGCGGCAACTCGGCTCGCTCAGCGGCGGCGAGCTGCAGCGCGCGGTACTCGCGCGGGCGCTCGCGCAGGAGGCGCCGGTGCTGCTGCTCGACGAGCCGACGACGGCGCTCGACCTCGGCCGGCAGCAGCTCGTGCTCGAGCTCGTCGACGCGCTGCGCGGGGACGGGCTGACGGTCGTGACCACGATGCACGACCTCACGCTCGCCGGCCAGTACGCCGAGCGGCTCGTCCTGCTGAACGAGGGCTCGGTCGTCGCCGAGGGGACGGCGGCTGAGGTGCTCTCCGCGCCGAACGTCGCGGCCCACTACGGCGCGAACGTCCGCGTCGTCGAGGACGAGGGGGGCGGCGTCTTCGTCTTTCCCGTGCGCCGCTAGACCTGTCTCGCCGGGCCCAGTCCTTCCTTGTAACAGACTGTTACTTGCGGTCTCGCTAGAGTGGCCGACGGCGCTCTGCGCCTCCTTATGCGCAACTGACCCGTCTCATCCGGCCCAGTCCTTGCAAGTAACAGACTGTTACTTGCGCTCGTTGTTGGAGGTCGTTGCGCATGTCTCGCCTTGCCGGCTCGCTCGTCGCGGCCGGAGTCTCGAAGTCGTACGGAGCCGAGGTCGTCCTGGCGGACGTCAGCCTCGTCGTGCCGCCGCGCGCGCGGATCGGGCTCGTCGGGCCGAACGGGGCCGGGAAGTCCACGCTCCTCCGCCTGCTCGCAGGGCTCGAGGAGCCGGACGCGGGCCGCATCCGCCGCACGCCGCCGGCGCTCGCGGTCGGCTACCTCGCGCAGGAGCGTGACACAGGCGACCGCTCGGGCGGGGAGGAGACGCGGGCGGCGCTCGCCGCGGTCTTCCGCGACGGCCCCGAGGTGCTTCTGCTCGACGAGCCCACCAACGACCTCGACTTCGCCGGCCTCGCCTGGCTCGAGCGCTCGCTGGCGTCGCATCCCGGCGCACTCGTGGTCGTCTCGCACGACCGCGCCTTCCTCGACCGTGTCGTCACGCGCCTCGTCGAGCTCGACGAATGGACGCGCGGGACGACGGAGTACAGCGGCGGCTGGAGCGACTACGAGGCCGAGCGCGAGCGGCGGCGCGACCGTCACTACCGGCGCTGGGAGTCGTCGGTCGCGGAGCGGCGGCGCATCGAGGAGCAGCAGCGCCGGATGGCCGAGTGGGAGCGACGGGGCTACGGCCAGGGCCGCAAGAAGAAGAAGTCGAAGGACGTGAAGCGGACGTACGGCGCGAAGCTCGCGCGGGTCGCGACCGTCGAGAAGCCGTATGAGCCGTGGGAGCTCCAGCTCTCGCTGACGCCGGCGGCACGCAGCGGCGAGGTCGTCGTCCGTCTCGAGGACGCGGTCGTCGAGCGCGGCTCCTTCCGGCTGGGGCCGCTCGACCTCGCTGTCGGCTGCGGCGAGCGGCTCGCGATCGCGGGGCCCAACGGGAGCGGCAAGACGACGCTGTTCGATGCGCTGCTCGGCCGGCTCCCGCTCGCCGCCGGCAGCCGCTGGCTCGGCCCCGGCGTCGTCCTTGGGG
>Ga0308175_100004060_pt1 | contig 10228 bp, 9 predicted proteins | sample PhyCR1_3_FD_203893 | JGI IMG/M metagenome (GOLD analysis project Ga0308175, IMG submission 203893) | Soil microbial communities from UC Gill Tract Community Farm, Albany, California, United States - DLSLS.C.R1 | ecosystem: Environmental > Terrestrial > Soil > Agricultural land | place: USA...
ATCCGCCAGCCAGCCGCCTACAGGTCTAGCTGCTGCTGCAACTAGGGCACCAAGGAAAGCAAGTGAAAGGTGTTCAGGAAATTGTGATCTTAATAGAAGCGGGAATGCCGCAGAGTAACCAATAAATGAACCGAATGTAGCTACATAAAGAGTCGTCATGATCCAAGTATGCTTACGTTTAACAATAACAAATTGATCTGCCATAGATTGCTTTGCACCCGGAACGTTATCCATTTTAAAAATAGCAAGTAAAGTCATAATTACAATTGGAATTACCCAAACAAAAGCTGCATTTTGTAGCCATAGAGATTGTCCTGAAGCTGAAACTTGTTTACCGCCGACAAGAGCAAAGGTTCCAGAAGTAATGATTAATGGAGTCACAAATTGTACCACTGAAACTCCCATATTACCTAATCCTCCGTTAATACCTAGAGCCGTTCCTTTTTCTCTTTTAGGAAAAAAGAAGCTAATATTAGCGGATGAAGATGAAAAGCTTCCGCCACCAAGTCCGCAAAGTGCTGCTAATAATAACATAACAGAATACGGAGTGTCAGGATTTTGAACTGCAAATCCAATTCCAATTGCCGGAATGGCAAGAACAGCAGTAGAGATAGCGGTCCAATTCTTACCTCCGAAAAGTCCAACGGCAAAGGTATAAATGAAACGAAGTGTTGCTCCAACTAGTCCTGGGATAGCGGCTAATGTTAACAATTGTCCCTCAGTAAAATGGAACCCAACGTCGTTAAGTCTTACTGCTACAACAGACCAAATCTGCCAAACAATAAATGCTAGCATAAGAGATGGTACGGAGATCCATAAATTTCTGCGGGCATGTTTTTTTCCTTCGGTTTTCCAAAATTTCTGATCTTCTGGATTCCAATAATTAATTCTTGCCATGTGTTTTTCCTCCTATAAAGGGTTTTTATTTTTTAATTTTGAGTGTTATGCTGCTTGTGTTACTACTATAAACTAGATGCTAATCTCAAATTTGTGACGAACGTCACAAAAGTAGTGAAGGAAATGTGAACACATGCTTTTAGACAAAAAGTTGTAAAAAATACATGTAAAACCTAAAGAAAAGAAGTCCTAAGATACTAGGACTTCTTGTAAGCTTATCGTTTTTTATTAACGCTGGTTTGCTTCGTAAAACATTCCTACGTAGTTTTTGGTATCACCCGCATCGTCTTTGATGGCTGTAATAGTAAGCCATTCTTTATATACCTCATTATTTTTTCGCTTATTCCAAATAAATCCTTCCCAATACCCTTTTGTACGTAAATTCTCCCACATTTCCTTATAATAGATATTGTCATGCTCACCTGATTGAAGGACGCTTGGGGTTTTTCCAATCACTTCTTTTAATGTATATCCAGTTATTCTCGTAAAGGCTGGATTAACATTTTGAATAATTCCATTTATGTCTGTTATACAAATACCATCGATGGCATAGTTAACAATTTTTTGCGAGAGCTCTAATCTTTCTGCGTAATATAACCAAATAACGATGACAAGGCTTGCTAATGAAAATTCAGAAAGAGACATAAATCCGATCGCATAGTGGCCGGTCCAATTAAAGAGAATAGTTAAGACAAGCGGCGGGAAGAAACCACCGAGACCACCTAAAGCTGAAACGATCCCATTGACAATCCCTGCTTGTTCGGAAAAGTATAAGGGGACTAGCTTAAAGATGACCCCATTTCCCAGCCCCGCAAAGAACGCTACTAATAAACATCCAAATGAGTAAATAGGCAGCGAAGGTGTAAATGCTAATAAAAACCCAGCAAAAGTTAAACTGAAAAATACGGCCATCAGGATTAAAAATGGGTTAACTTTATCACTAATCCATCCCCCCACTGGACGAAAGAAGGTGGCAAGGGCAATAAAACCAGCTGTCCGTATTCCTGCATCAATTTTATCCAGCTCAAATTGATTAACTAAAAAGGATGGCAAATAGATTGTAAAGGCAACAAAAGAGCCGAAGGTGACAAAGTAAAATAAACTTAATATCCAAAGTTTCGGTTTTTTATAAACTCCTTTTATCTGTACTGTAAGAGGCTGTCTAATTTTATTTTCTTGTTTATCACCAAATAATAAGTTTAAGATGGCAAAAAGAAGTACCAAAATAAGATAGAAACTTACGGTGTTTCTCCATCCAATTGTATTGGCCAGAATAGGGGCTAAAAAAGAGGTGATGGCAGTTCCAATATTCCCAGCTCCATATATTCCATTAATTAACCCATATTTTGTTTTATCATAGTATTTTGGCAAAGATGTAACGCCGATTGAAAATACTGCACCGCCTAGCCCCAACAATAACCCGCCTAGGATCAACACCTGAATACTGCTTGCATATCTGATCAGGAAGATAGGTAAAAGCAGGATGATAAAGCTCATACTAAACAGTATTCGGGCTCCATATCTATTTGTCCAATACCCGATTGGTACCCTTAGAATGGATCCGAGTATAACGGGAACAGCGGTTGCCCAAGCAATTTGTGTAGAGGTTAAATGCATATCTTCCTTAATAAATGGCATTAAAGAAGAAATAATTACCCAAACCATAAAACCTGCAATCAAACTACTCGTTTGAATTAATAATTGTCCAGTACCTTTTATTTTCATTTTCATCCCCCTATACAGGCGTTCTATTAAATTTTCTTCTTTGTTATTTATTTTGTAAGAATTGAAAAAACGAATCCTTACAGTTCAGTGGTATTATAAACGACTGTCAATAAGATTACAGTGAGGTTCGACACTGAAACAGAAAAACTTTTTACAAATATTAAATACAGTAGTATATTTTTCCTGTAATATGTATTTTACGATAGCCATATTTTAAATTTAGTATTAAATTTTCTACAAAAATACATCTCGTTGGGAGGAATACTAAATGCAACGAAAAAAATTCTTACTTGATCCTCCTAAAATCCTTGTCTTGGGGTTTGCTTCTATCATTATTATAGGGGCTTTGATTTTAACGCTTCCTGCGGCAACTACGAATGGACATGGTTTGCCCTTTTTAAATGCGCTTTTCACTGCCACATCAGCAACATGTGTAACTGGTCTTGTAGTGGTGGATACCGGGACAACCTTTTCAGTATTTGGTCAAGTGGTCATTTTGTCGATGATTCAGGTTGGAGGACTTGGATTTATGACCTTTGCCACCTTTTTTGCTTTTTTGTTAGGCAAAAAAATATCATTAAAAGAAAGAATTCTGCTCCAGGAATCCTTAAATAATTTATCGATGGAAGGGATTGTGAGGTTAGCTAAAAGGATTATAATCTTTACGGCAGTAATCGAATTATTGGGGGCACTCATTTTATCGATTCGTTTTTCCTTCGATATGCCGCTAAAAAAAGCCATCTATTACGGTATTTTTCACTCCATCTCCAATTTTAATAATGCTGGCTTTGATTTAATGGGGGAATTTCATAGTTTAACAGGCTATGTAGATGATCCAACGGTTACTTTAACCGTTTGTTTATTAATTATTTTGGGTGGTATTGGATTCATTGTTATGAATGAACTTTATGAATATCGCGTCATTAGGCGCGTTTCCCTGCATACTAAGATTGTTCTTCTGACCAGTGCGATTTTAGTAATTATTGGTACCATCGGTATCTTCTTTTTAGAGTTTTCCAATCAGCTGACATTAAAGCCTTTGACCCTATCTGGAAAAATACTTGGCTCCTTATTTCAATCCGTTACCGCGCGAACGGCAGGGGCCAACACGTTAAGTATTGGGGATCTGACACAATCCAGTTTATTATTAATGATTCTGTTAATGTTTATTGGCGCTTCCCCCGGCTCAACCGGCGGCGGAATAAAAACGACTACTTTTACAACATTAATCGGAGCGGTTTGGTCTCAAATCCGTGGGAAAGAGGATGTAATTTTTTATCGTCAGCGGATAGAATATGAAACAATATATAAAGCGTTAACCGTAACAATAAGTGGATTATTTCTTGTAATGTTCATGACACTTGTATTAACTATAACTGAAAAGGGGCATGATTTTTTAACCATACTTTTTGAGGTAACTTCTGCCTTTGCGACTGTGGGGCTTTCAATGGGGTTAACACCTGAATTATCACATATTGGTAAGGTTTTAATTATGTTAACCATGTTTGCCGGAAGGGTTGGGCCTTTAACGATTGCTTTTGCCGTCACCATGAGAAGAAACCCTGACCCTTTCCGCTATCCAAAAGGAAAAATTATGATTGGCTAATTAACAGGTTAGATCCCTGATAAACATAACAGGGGTCTTTTTTTCAATGATTATGATAAAATTTATTTATTAGTAAGACAGATTGGAGTGATTATGATGAACTTTCTTCAAATAGATACGATTGAAGGCAGAAGAGAACAAATGAAAACTCTCTCAAAAAAGTTCTTAACAAGAGCACATCAAGTTGATATTGAAGGGTCGTTTCCCCATGAAAACATGGAAGACTTAAAAAAGTCCGGTTACACTAGCTTGACGATCCCTGCTGAATATGGGGGGAAGGAGATTTCTTTATATGAATTAATCCGCTTGCAAGAAACAATTGCGGAAGGTGACGGGGCTACTGCGCTTGCCATTGGCTGGCATATGGGAATTATGATGAATCTTCATGAGAAAAGGGCTTGGGATGAGTCTATATATAAGTTCTTATGTGAAAAAGTAAACAATGGAGCCTTGGTTAACAGTGCACAAACAGAACCAAAAACTGGAAGTCCGACGCGTGGTGGAAGACCTGAAACCCACGCGGTAAAAAAAGGCCAAGGATGGTTGATTACGGGGAGGAAAACCTTTACAACAATGGCTCCTGTATTGGATTATTTCATTGTTAATGCGACAGTAGAGGAGACCAATGAAATAGCCAACTTTTTGATTCCTAGAAATACATTGGGGGTCAGAATTGAAGAAACCTGGGATAGTATCGCTTTAAGAGGGACAGGAAGCCATGATTTACTTCTTGAGGATGTTTTTGTTCCTGAGGAATACCTTGTTGAGGTGCTAAACTCAAAAGGAAGGAAGGCGAGTGGCTGGCTGCTTCATATTCCTGCTTGTTATCTAGGAATTGCCAAAGCAGCCCAAAGATTTGCCATTCAATTTGCAAATGACTATTCCCCAAATAGTATTAGTGGAACCATAATTGATTTACCAAACGTAAGGCAAAAGCTGGGGGAAATAGAACTTAAGATTATGCAGGCTGAGTCTTTTTTATATTCTGCTGCTAAACAATGGGATTCTGCATCGGAAAACGAGCGGGAACAGATGATCTCAAGACTAGGTGCTGTAAAATTAACAGTTACAAATGCGGCAATTACAATTGTAGATTTAGCCATGAGAATTGTTGGAGCAAAAAGTCTATCCCTGCAAAACCCGCTCCAACGATATTATCGAGATGTTCGTGCAGGTCTGCATAATCCGCCAATGGATGATATGATAATTGAACTTTTAGCAAAAGAAAGTATTAGTAACTATAATAAAAATTAGGCATTTTATGGAATGTTAATGGAAGCCGTCTTTCGTTCCAATCAACATTCATGTTTAACACAGTGAAAAAATAAATAATTCTGCAGTATTCGACGAAAAACATCAAACCTCCAGAAACCGATAGCCGCTGGTTTATATATAATCGGAATGGGCATCTTAAGGTAAAGGAGTGAGGAAGAATGCCAAGAGGTAAAGAATTAGAACAGCTCCCTATGGCTAATATTGCACCTGGAGCTGGTAAAGACGCCGGTAAGTACAATCGGGAAGTTCTTGGAGGAATGGTTCAACAAGAACAGCCCCAGCCTAGTGACATTGAAAAAGAAAATGAAGACATGGTCTAAAAGAGCAGGAATGATTGTCCTGCTCTTTTTTTGGCTAGAAAATAATAACCATCTTTTCAATGAAAAGATGGCATTCTAAATAATTTAGTCTTCATTTAATTCATTAATTTCCACAATGGACCGTTCTTCAAGCGGTCCGCGTAAATGCACAGTGGCCGTTCTGCCATCTTCATTTAACTGATCAATCCAAACTGATGCACCATTGTACTTTACTTCAATATCTGCAGATGAGGATAGAATTTGCTTTACTCGATTTGCATTCATTTTTTCACCCCTATATTTATGAAGGTAATTTTAAGGTTTACAGATATATTGTAACCGTTTTCTCCTATTATATATTAATGTGTAGAATAGATATCAATTTGATTGCCGTTAATTGTTCCGTCTTCATGTAATTCCTCTAGGCTGCTAAGATAATTCTCCAGTTCCGCCTGCATTTCCTTTGGAGCCCCGTGTTTTAAATGCCAATTTCCTGGTTCGTCCACAAAATACGGACTCCTTGTAAACTCTGGTCTCTTTCTGGGCATAAGCTCAACTCCTTGTACCTCAATAGTTACTGCTAAGGTTTTTCCCTACATCCTTCAGCAAGTATGAATGATGACTTCCATCGTGCTTATGCTTACCAATAATTATATAATTATTCGGTCACTAATCCGTAAAAGATAAGTCTATATTCTCATTGCAAAGCTAATTCGTTCGGGTTTATGATAGGTAAAATAATGTGAACAGTGCAAATAAGGATTAATATAGTAGAAAGATGATGAACAATTAAGTGTTTGTGAAACCAAACCACCATATTGATCGTCATATATATTTGAAAAATGAAACAGTCATGTCCAACAATAAATGGTCATATGATAAAGGAGAATTTATTCATGGGGACGGGCAGGGTCTTGTCGTATTATGTTGAAATATATAGATAACAACATGTGCCAAGGTATTGGACTATACATAAAATGGCATGTTTTATGTTTTAAATTTTAAAGAAAATGTGTTATAGTAATTGAGGTTCGTTTACCGGAGCTTATTGGTAAGTGAGAGGAGAATTATGTTATGAATAAAATTAGATTTCCTAAAACATTAAATAACAGCCATATTTCATTCTTTGTAATTGCCGTTTTATTATTCTGGATCAAAACATATGCGGCCTATCAAATTGAATTCAACTTAGGGATTGATAATAATCTGCAGAAATTTTTACTGCTGATAAACCCTTTAAGCTCAGCGCTATTCTTTCTTGGTTTAGCCCTGCTCTTTAAGAAACGTACAAAGCTTGTGATGATTATCATCAATTTCGTATTATCATTCTTGTTGTACGCTAATATCGCTTATTATCGTTTTTTTAATGACTTTATTACGGTTCCGGTATTAATGCAGACTAAGACAAATGCCGGACAATTGGGTGATAGTGCATTATCGTTAATTTCACCATTAGATATTTTTTATTTTCTAGACACCATCATCTTAATTGTTCTTGCCTTAACTGTATTTAAAAAAGTAACGGTAACGAACAGAAAGTCATTTAAAATAGTACTATTATTTGCAATCACGACGTTTCTTTTTAACTTAGGATTAGCGGAGAAGGACCGTCCGCAGTTATTAACACGTTCATTTGACCGTAATTATTTAGTTAAGTACCTCGGTGCTTATAATTTTACGATTTACGATGTTATTCAAAATATTAAATCCTCTAGTCAGCGGGCTTTAGCTGATAGCAGTGATATTACGGATGTAGAAAACTATAGGAAAGCCAACTATGCGGCTCCAAATCCTGTTTACTTTGGTAAGGCAAAGGGGATGAATGTGCTTTACATCTCAATGGAGTCTTTCCAAAACTTTATGATCGATTATAAGATGCCTAATGGTCAAGAGGTTACTCCATTCCTTAATTCATTGGCTCATGATGGCAGTACCTTCTATTTTGATAATTTCTACCATCAAACTGGTCAAGGGAAAACATCAGATGCTGAATTTTTAATGGAAAATTCTTTATATCCTATGGCACAAGGGGCTGTTTTTGTAAATAAAGCGCAAAACACCTATCAAGCCATGCCTTCCATCCTAAAAGGACAGGGATACAGTTCAGCTGTTTTTCATGGGAACTATAAAACATTCTGGAACAGAAACGTTATTTACAAAGCGTTTGGTTATGATCAATTTTTCGACGCGGAATATTATAACATGACCGATGAAAACACTAAGAACTACGGTATGAAGGATAAACCATTCTTTAAAGAGTCTATGCCTATGCTGCAGAGCTTAAAGCAGCCGTTTTATACAAAGTTTATTTCATTATCCAACCATTTTCCGTTTGAAATGGACCCAGAGGACACTGATTTTCCTGCAGGTGATTATGGTGATTCGGTTGTTAACCAGTATTTTCAATCTGCCCATTATATGGATCAAGCCTTTGAACAGTTCTTTAATGATTTAAAAACTAGTGGACTTTACGATAATACAGTTATTGTTATGTACGGTGATCACTATGGTATCTCTGAGAATCACAATGAAGCAATGGCAAAGGTATTGGGAGTGGATGAAATAACCCCAGCGTTAAACGCGAAGTTACAGCAAGTACCTTTATTTATCCACGTTCCTGGTGTAAAAGGTGGAGTTCAGCATCAAATTGGCGGCGAAGTGGATGTTCGTCCAACTGTCCTTCATTTATTAGGTATTGATACAAAGGATTATATGGAATTTGGTTCTGACTTACTGTCTAAAGATCATCGCAATTGGGCATTGTTCAGAAATGGCGATTTTGTTTCAACAGATGGCATTCAGCTGAATGATAAATGCTACTCTTATGAAACAACCTTACTATTGGATGATAATACACCATGTAAGAGTGTTGATGAAAAGGTAAAAACAGAATTACAAATGTCTGATGAAATTGTTTATAAAGACTTATTAAGATTCTATAAACCGGCAGGATATACCCCAATTAATCCCAATGACTATGAGTATTTAGGACCAAAAGGAAAAACACCAAAAACAACAGAAGGCAATTAATTTTTTAAGAGAAGAACTATTGTTCTTCTCTTTTTTAGTTATACTCGGATAAAAACAAAGTTGTTTGAGTGGAGCGGAAATGATCATACAAGTTTAATAAGCATTTATTCAGTTGTATCATTTTGAATTAGCCATTTAGGACAGGTTAGCATATAATAAATGAAATACATTTACGAACAGGCAGGAGAGGATCGCATGAGAGACGTAACTTTATTAAATATTTTTGAACACCGCATTGCCCAAAAATACTTGAATCGCTCTGGATTAGCGCATGCGATAGCAGTAGCTTATCACGCTTTTCATCTTAGTAAAGAACAGCAGCTTGATGTTGATATCGCTGCTAAGGCAGGGCTTCTCCATGATATGGGACACTATACCTGGTATAAGAACGGAAAATGGGATTATGATTTGTATAAACAAAATGATATTCATCCTATAAAAGGCGCTGAAAGGGCGCATAAACTATTGATTCGACTCGGGGAAAATCCAATTAAAGCTAAAACAATTGCGCTAGCGATTTTGTTCCATACGGACTCCTTTTTACCTTCAAATGATATTGTTAGGACGCCTTTACAGCAAGTGGTAAAATGGGCAGATGAAAAAGATGAAGAAGAGGGTGGAATGCATCATTATCGGACGATCGAATATGATCGTGCAAGAGAAAGTATTATTCGCTTAGACCAGTGGATTGACGCTGAATACAACCATCAATAAGAAGGCTGTGCTAAAACATTAGCACAGCCTTTTTTACCTATTCTGGTTGAAATCCTTCTTCTCTCATGAAATCTATAGCTTCTTCGTATGTATCGAAGGTAGCATCGAGGTTTAAACCATAGTAGATATTCCATGCTTCATTTTCAAATAGCAAAATAAGAACGTTACCCTCTGGATCAATCCATCGTTCTTCTTTTAATTCTCCAATAACAGCTTCCTCATTTATTGGTTTTGCTTGTGGTGACAATGCGGAAATGGATTCTGTTAGGATCGTTTGAAGCTGCTCTTTTGAAAAATCACGGATATTTACCATACCTTTTTCATCTGTGTCATAGTGACTCAGGTGGCCGGCATACACAAATCCATTTCCGTTCGGATGTAAATGGTATACAATATTTTTCTTTTCGGAAATACTGTCCGGAAGTTGAAAATTAACACGTTTAAGTGAAACATCTTTTCTCTCTAATTCCGGGAAAGATTCAATTATCGCAAGTTTTTCATTAAATGTAAGCATATAAATCCCCTTTTGTTTAAAACAAATATTCTCTTATCATACAGATATTTTCCCCAAACGTAAACCCGAATATTTTTATGTTAGGAAAAGTATTGAAAAATAAATAAAATAGTGTAAAATTACACTATAGGAACAATAAAAAATACCATAAATTACATAAAAAACATA
>Ga0308175_100004061_pt1 | contig 10228 bp, 8 predicted proteins | sample PhyCR1_3_FD_203893 | JGI IMG/M metagenome (GOLD analysis project Ga0308175, IMG submission 203893) | Soil microbial communities from UC Gill Tract Community Farm, Albany, California, United States - DLSLS.C.R1 | ecosystem: Environmental > Terrestrial > Soil > Agricultural land | place: USA...
AAGCTAGCGCGTCAGCTCGGCGGACAGCCTCTCCCTCAATGATCGCGATCGCGAAAGCGCTATCACCTCCGGCCTAGAACATGCCAATCGGGTAGTTGTGGCTTGCGAACGTAATGCCTGCCGTGGCCTGGGTTGCGAACTGCCGCTGAACGCCACTCAACTTCGGGTAGTGCCATCCGGTGTAATTGGCCGTCAAGTAGATGTGAGGCGTAAGTTCGTACCCGGCGTTGGCACCGTAATTCGCGGCTCCGAAAGTACCCGCAGCATTGGCCAGGCTGCTTAGACGCGAGTAACCGAATGCTCCGGTTACCGTCAACTTCTTTGCAATCTGCTTCGTGCCTGACGAATTGATGAAGAGATTCCTCGAAGTCAGGTAAACTCCATTGCCTCCCGACACATTCTCGCCTCCAGTCACGGTGAAGCTCCCAGTGCGGAAAAGTCGTGTGGCCGAACCCGTGTAAACGGGGGTGAAAGTGCTCGTTTTGTACTTGCCCGAAACGAGCACCAAGCCAGTTGTGCCGGGCAGCAGGAAGGATGCCTCACCGGAGCTCTGAACATGGCTGATACCGACCGTTGCGCCGAGGCGCCAATGTTGCCCGACTTCGTGCATCAACGCCGCAGTCATCGAGTTGAGGATAGACGAGGCATCTCCCGTTGTATAAGAGAACCGCGAATAACTATAAGTTCCATCCAGTCGTGTCCGTTGAGTGAAGCGGTATCCCACTCCGGCCGATCCCGTTACACCACCGTAACCGCTGAGATTGGTCGGTCGATAGCGCGAGGTGAACAGCGTGCCTCCGAAAAAATAGTTCAGTCGATGAGTTTGCTGATAGCTCAGGTACAGCGCAGTAGTGTCGTAAAAGATCTTTTGCCCGAACGGCTGGACCGGAGGGATACTGCCGTTCGCCGGTACATCGATAAAGGCTTGAGATCCGTTCGAAATAAACGACAGATTCTCTGTGATGTTCATTATCCATCGCCGGGTAAGCATTTTGGAAAACGATGCCAACAGGAATTGATTCGTACCGTTGGTCAATTGAGACCGGCTGTACTTGGTGAAAGAACCGTTGTAACTCAGTGTGATCGCACCATGCTTGATCATGTGATGCAGACTGACACCGCCGCCTACCTGCCCGCCTTCACCCCCGAAAGTGGTGACGTCACCGCCCCTCGACGACTGCGTTACGTACGATATGTTTGAATCGTAAACGGCGTTCGCAAAAGCGTATAAGTTGACGAAATCGCGCGGATCGCCGGTCATGCCGCCCATGCCCACCGTACCCGGGGTACGAATCGTCGGCTCATCCGTCTCCATGTCCTGTATCGAGGGATCTGGCAGCTGGCCGTAACAACTCCATCCGAGTGAAAGCAGCACGAATGAGAATGAGACGATCTTCAACAAATTTCTCCTAAATGCATCCAAATTAAAGTCTGACCGAGCGCAAACTGTGTGTCAAGCAACGTTGGTTTTATCACGTAAGCCATTGACAACACGCAACCTCTCAACTATATGGTTGCTGCTCAAGAGTTTCTTTCTCAGGAAATGCGACTCGTAATTGTTCGATGGCTGCTAAGCTCGGAGCTTGAAAGTCGCCCTCATAGGATATGGGAACGTCGGGCGTGCGTTCGCGCGCCTGCTCGCCAAAAAGCAGGCCGTCTTTCCATTTCGAATTGCGGCCATTCACACCGCGAGACACGGCACCGCGTACGACCCGAAAGGAGTTCCGATTGAGCCGCTGTTCGGACCTCCTGCCAAAACGATTAACGAATTTCTGCAGCGCTCGGCGGCTGACGTTGCCATCGAAATTACTCCACTCACTCCCGAGTCAGGTGAACCAGCGATTTCGCACATACGGGCAGCAATCGGTTGCGGTATGCATGTCATTACTGCGAATAAAGGACCCATCGCACACGCGTATGCCGCGCTCCGCGATGAGGCGAAGCGCGCGCAGGTCGAGTTTCGCTTTGAATCGACAGTGATGGACGGCACTCCCGTTTTCAACAACGTACGGAACAACCTGCCTGGTGCGGAAGTGCTTGGCTTCACCGGCGTGCTCAACTCTACGTCCAAGCTGGTCATCTTGGCCATGCAGCGGGGCCGCTCAATGGAAGAAGGCGTGCGCGAGGCTCAAGCACTTGGGGTTGCTGAAGCGGACGCCATGCACGACCTTGATGGATGGGATTCTGCCGCGAAAACGGCCGCCATCGCCAATGTGCTGATGGACGCACATCTAGAGCCTCAACATGTTGTCCGAAAGGGACTCTCGGATTTGACGGTGGAGCGAGTCCTTCAGCTCAAACGACAGGGCAAGACTATCGCCTTGGTTAGCCGAGCTTTCCTCGAGTCCGGCGAACTCCGCCTCCAGGTCCAGCCGGAAGTGCTCGATGAGGGCGATATCCTCGCAGTGAATGGCGGCACCTCGAATCTTCTCCTCTTGCACACGGATTTGATGGGTACCATAGGAACGGTCAGCGTCGCACCGGGCATCGACCAGACCGCCTATGGACTTTTCAGCGATCTCGTGGATATCGCCAGATCGCTCTAGTCGGCTCAGCTGAGCGCCTGATTTACGGCTAGAACTATTTTTCCGATGTGATCCCCCTGTTCCAAACGCTCGTGTGCCTCCCGCGCGTGCTCAAGAGCGAACACGCGATCGATAAGCGGCCTGATATGTTCTTTCGACGGCAGAAGCGGCCAGATGTTCGCGAGCAATCGTGACGCAACTTCCCCCTTTTCCGCAGCAGTCCTCGCTCGCAGGGTCGAAGCGACGATGGTTCCGCGCTTCATCATCAGCCGATGAAGAGGCAATGTGCCGGTCGCACCGCCTTGTGTCGCGATCAGCGCGACGCGGCCTTCGACGGCAATTGCTTCGATGTTCTTTTCGAGATACGCTCCGCCCACGATATCGAATACAACATCGACGCCGCGTCCACCCGTCCAGTCCTTGACGGCTGCTACGAAATCGTGAGTTCGATAATTCGCGGCGTCCAGAGCCCCAAGGCTGCGGCAAGCTGCGCATTTTTCTTCAGTGCCCGCGGTTGCATACGGGTTCGCGCCGACGGCTCGCGCGAGCATGATGGCCATGCTGCCAATCCCGCTCGCTCCACCGTGAACCAGGACCGTCTCTCCAGTCTTTAATCGCGCGCGCGTCACAGCATTGTCGTAAACCGTGAAAAGGTTTTCCGGCAGAGTTGTGGCTTCTGCCGCACTCCAGCCCTGTGGAATCGGAAGCACTTGAACGGCAGGAACCGAGCAATACTCGGCATAGCCTCCGCCGCTGAGCAACGCGCAGACGCGATCTCCCTTGTTCCATTGGTGGACATTGCTTCCGATCTCACTTATAGTGCCAGCGACATCGAGCCCGGGTATGTCGGACGCCCCTGGGGGCGGCATGTATTTTCCCTGTCGCTGCATGAGATCTGCCCGGCTTACGCCGGCGGCTTCTACAGCAATCAGTACATCGTCAGGGCCGACCGCCGGCAACGGCCGTTCGGCCATTTTCAGGACCTCCGGGCCGCCATAAGACGAGATCTCAATCGCTCGCATGTCCGCCTATCCCTCCGTTACCGTCTCGACTTCGGAAACGCCCCGAATGCCGAGGTCGATGCCTTCCCAGCGTGCGACGACGGTGCTGGCTACGCAATTGCCCAGCACGTTCACCGATGTACGGCACATGTCCATCAAGGCGTCCACTCCCAAGATGACCGCGATGCCCTCCGCGGGCAAGCCAAACGTTTGAAGCGTTCCCGCCAGAATGACCAATGATGCCCTGGGGACGGCCGCGACTCCTTTGCTGGTTAGCATCAGAGTCAACATCATGACAAGTTGGGTGCTTATGGGCATATGGATGCCCGCCGCCTGCGCCACGAACAACGACGCCGTCGCAAGGTAAAGAGTCGACCCATCCAGGTTGAAGCTGTAACCGGCAGGCAGCACGAAACCGACAATATGTTTCGGAACGCCAAACCGCTCCATATTCTCCAGAGCCAACGGCAAGGCCGCTTCGCTCGATGCTGTCGAGAATGCAAGCAGAAAGGGCTGCCGTGCCGCCCGCCAGAACCGTTTCAACGGTACGCGCGCAATCATCAGCGCTGAGCCCAAGACCAGAATCACGAACAATGCCTGCGAGACGTACAGCGTCGCCACCAACTTGCCGAGATTGCCGATAACGGCAATACCGTTTTTGCCGATGGTTACCGCAATCGCCGCACCCACGCCGAACGGGGCGAGATACATCACATAAGCTGTGAAACGAAACATCACTTCCGAGACAGCACCCGCAAATTCGACCACCGGCTTCGCCTTCGCTCCAATTGCGGCACAAGCGGCACCAAAGAGAAAAAAGAAAACCACCATCTGCAGAACATCGTTTTTTGCGAGCGCATCGAAGATGTTGGCTGGAACGGCGTGCTCAATCACAGCACTGATTCCGGGCGGCGCTTGAACCGTCCCGGGAGCGGGACCCTTTGCTGAAAGCGTAAGCCCTGTTCCCGGCCTCAGCACATTTACCACCACGAGTCCGATGAGAAGCGCAAACGTGGTTGCCGCTTCGAAGTAAGCCAGCGACTTCGCCGCTATCCGGCCCATGATCTTGAGTTCGCCGGCTGACGCGATTCCATAGATAAGGGTTCCGAACAACAGCGGCCCGACGATGACCTTTATCAGGCGCAGGAAGATATTGCTGATCGGTTCGAGGTGAACTGAAAAGGCCGGAAAGAAATAGCCCAGAAGAAGCCCGATCAGAAGCGAAATGAAGATCCAGGTAGTGAGTGAAACCTTTCTTCGCACGGTTCTCGAGTCCTATCTCTCGCCCCACTTCAGCTTCTGGCGAAGAACATCAAAAAAAAGCATCCGAGGCGGCCGGATGAGCTTTATCGTCTTCGATGACGAACGACAGACGATACGGTCACCCTTCGAGATCGGTTCTCCAACCTGCCCATCGATCGTCAAGTAGGTTCCGTCTTCGCTTTTAGAGAGAATTTGGATTTCGCTCTTATCCGCTACGATCACGGGGCGGTTCGTCAACATGTGCGGACAGATGGGGGTGATGCAGATGCACGCGACACTTGGAAAAATGATTGGGCCGCCGGCGGAAAGCGAGTAAGCCGTCGAACCCGTGGGTGTCGAAATGATCAAACCGTCAGCCTTATATGCCGCGACAAAATGCGCGTCGACATGAGTTTCGAGGTCGATCATACGAGCTATCTGCGATTTCGTTACGACGACGTCGTTCAAAGCCGAATAGGACGCTATCGTCTCATCACCTCGAATCAGGTCGCAATCGAGCATCCGGCGTCGCCCGATCCTGTGCTCTCCGCGGAACGCACGCTCCAGTTCGGGGTACAACTCGTCTACAGTAATGGCGGTCAAGAATCCGAGCGCGCCAAGATTCACTGCGAAGATGGGAACGTCGCGGTCCCCGATTGCGCGCGCAGCGGACAGGAGAGTGCCGTCTCCTCCGAGCACGATTACAAGTTGCGTGCCCTCCGGCACGTCGTTGCGGGAGAACTTCTCGCTCAGCCCGACGTACTCGGCTGTCTGCTTATCGCAACGGTAGTTTACGCCGCGATCGTCCAGCCACTGTAAAAGGCCGCGAACAATCTCGTTAGCTCCCCGGATTTTGGGTTTCGAAACTATGCCGACCGTTCTGATGGTCTCCATGGATGGAAAGAATCTAGATTAGCGCCCCCTCTGTTTCCTTCCTTCGCACCCGACGATTTGCAGGCTGATGTTCTGAAGCGGAGGAACGTGCGTCACCTCTTTTTGCGCATCGGCGTCATGTTTATAGCGAGCCTCCACCTAACGGGGCCTGCCAGCCGGCGGCGGCAAACGCGCCGAAGCCGGGACCGTATGATGGCCCAACTGACAAGACAAAATCAGAGTTTGAACATACTTGAAAAGCTTAGAGCCGGCACACATCGACTTCATCTGGAGATGGAGCGGGATCTCGATCTCCTACGGCCGGGCCTCCGGCTTGAGGAGTACACCCAACTTCTCGAACGGTTCTATGGCTTCTATATCGTTTGTGAGCCGCCGGTCAGCCGCAGCTTGAGCCAGATCCCCGGGCTTGACCTTCAGCTCCGCGCGAAAATCCCTTTTTTGACCGAGGATCTGGTGTATCTCGGCCATGAATTAACGAGCTTAGCCAGACTGCCTCGGTGCGTCGATCTGCCTGCCCTTCGCTCGCCTGCGATGGCTCTCGGCTGGTTGTATGTGACCGAGGGCTCAACGCTCGGTGGCAGATTGCTTGCTCGGCATTTCCAGAAGACGCTGGGACTGAGGCCGGGAGGTGGGGCCACTTTCTTCAGCAGCTACGGAGATGAACTGGCGTCGATGTGGAATCGATTCCGCTCGGTTCTTCTGGAAAAGACGGACGCCGATAATGAGGCGGACATTCTTTGCGGCGCGATTCAAACCTTTGAATGCATGCACACATGGCTGTGCTCGCAGAAGGCGGCTTTTGCTTGAGTCAGGCCGAAGCAACGCGCATTCGAGACGATTTGGCTGCCTGTGAACGGGAGCCGATCCATGCACCCGGGCAGATTCAGCCTCACGGGTTGCTGTTCTTCATAGACCAGACATCGGAGCACATATTGCAGGCCAGCGCCAATGCCGAAGCAGCACTGGGCTTTCCAATTCGCACCATTTTCGGATCGCCCCTGAACGCAGCGCTTGGGGTAGATCTGACGTTCAAGGATACGCTGGGCGAGCCTGGACGCGGCCGGTATTTCAGAAGCATCAAGCTGAACTCGCCCGAAGGACCTGTTTCGTACCATGTCCTGGCGCATCAGCATGATGGCGGCATCGTCGTGGAACTCGAGGGGATTCCTGCAGACGAGAGCGAGCTAGTGGACGCATACTCGCCGATCGAGCAGTTCCTGACCTCGCGGGCGGAGGATGGCGAAAGTGCCGGGCTCGCAAACATTGCGGCACAGGTAATTCGTCGCGTAACGAGTTTTGATCGAGTACTCGTGTACCGATTCGATGAAGCATGGAACGGAACGGTTATCGCGGAAGATCGGAATGAGCGTTTGCCGTCTTATCTTGGCCTGAGCTTCCCGGCATCTGACATTCCAAAGCAGGCACGCGAACTTTACAAGCTGAATCGGATTCGCCTCATTGCTGATGCGGGGTATTCGCCGGTTTCAATCGTTCCCGAACTGAACCCCTTAACAAACCGCCCGCTGGATCTCACCTTTTCGACTTTACGCAGCGTGTCGCCTATCCACCTCGAGTACATGCAGAATATGGGCACGATGGCGTCGATGTCATTTTCGTTGTTGCGCGACGGAGAATTGTGGGGCCTCATCTCATGCCATAACAGCGTGCCGCGCCAGACATCGTTTCAGAGACGAGCGGCGTGCGATATCTTGTGCCAAATCCTCTCTTTCCAGCTCGCCAGCCAGGAGCGCAATCGGGAGGGCCAGCATCTCATCTTTCTGCAACGCGTGCAGTCGCAACTGCTGCGATACATGACCGAAAGCCCGCGATTCATTGACGGCCTGCTGGAACATCCCGACGATCTGCTTGTTCTGACCGGCTCGCAGGGCGCCGCCATCCTTTTTGAACGGGAATGCCATTTGATCGGCGATACGCCTGCAGAGGATCAGGTCCGCGAAATTGGCAGATGGCTGTACGAGGCTGGCGCGGAGGTATTCCATACGGACTGCCTGGCCGAGAGGTGGCCCAAAGCAGAATCGTTACGGCACGTGGCAAGCGGGATGCTCTCGGTCTCCATTTCCAAGCTCGAGGGAAGTTATGTACTTTGGTTTCGACCCGAGTCGGTGCGAGCGATCGTGTGGGGAGGCGAACCAGATAAAGCAGTGTCCGGCGACCATCGAATCAGTCCGCGAAAATCGTTCGAGGCATGGAAGCAAATCATCCAACTCCATTCAACTCCTTGGCGATCGAGCGAAATCTCGGCAGCCACCGAGTTACGAAATTCGATGGTAGGAATTGTTCTCCGACGCGCTGAGGAAATTGCCCAATTGAACTCCGAGCTTGAGAGAAGCAACAAGGAACTCGAGGCATTCTCGTATTCCGTTTCGCATGATTTGCGGGCGCCTCTACGTCATATCGCCGGGTATGCTGATCTGCTGCGAGAGAGTTCAGAGACGTCGCTGAATGACAAAGCGATGCGTTATCTAAACACCATCAACGAATCGGCGGAGTTTGCCGGCACCCTGGTTGACAATCTGCTGCACTTCTCGCGCGTCGGCCGAGCCCGCCTGGACATGATGCCCATCAACTTCGATCTGCTCGTCCGTGAAATCAGCCGCGAGTTGGACAGGGACTCGGGTGGCCGGCAGATCGAATGGAATATCTCGCCCCTGCCCACAGTTGAAGGCGACCTCGTTATGCTGCGAACGGTTTGGCGGAATCTACTTGAAAATGCGATCAAGTACACACGAGACCGGCCGGTCGCAACCGTAGAAGTCGGCTTCGAAAAGAAAGGGCGTGAATTCGTTTTCTTCGTTCGTGATAATGGCACAGGTTTCGATATGAAATACGCAGATAAGCTGTTCGGTGTGTTCCAGCGGCTGCACAGAATGGAGGACTATGCGGGCACAGGTATTGGACTCGCTAATGTGCGGCGCATCGTGGCGCGGCACGGCGGCCGGACATGGGCAGCTGGAGAATTGGACAAGGGAGCGACATTCTATTTCTCTCTCCCGGAGAAAGGCATTTCCGAAGCGGTATGAGCGCGCTTAGACCCATACTTCTTGTCGAAGATAATCCGAAGGATCTTGAATTGACGCTGACCGCCCTCGAGCGCAGTCGTTTAGCGAATGACGTTGTCATCGCGCGGGACGGGGTAGAAGCACTTGACTATCTATATTGCCGTGGCGAGCATGCGAACCGGGCGCCGGGCCATCCAGCGGTGGTTTTGCTGGACCTGAAGCTTCCGCGTGTTGACGGGTTGCAGGTTCTCGAACAAGTAAAGAAGGATGCCGACCTCAAGAGCATTCCCGTAGTGATGCTGACGGCTTCGCGAGAGGAGCTGGATCTCGTTCGAAGCTACAAACTCGGAGTAAACGCATACGTGGTGAAACCGGTCGGGTTCAAAGAGTTTCTGGACGCGGTCCGCGATCTCGGTGTCTTCTGGGCCGTATTGAATGAGCCGCCACCAGGAGCGACGGATTCCAACGGAAACGGGCGGAGGCCTCCCGAGTGAATTCGATTTCGATCCTGATTGTGGAGGACAGTCCGCTTGATGCGGAACTGGTGCTTGCGCAGCTGCGGCGTGAACAGATTCCACATGATGCGCTCCGGGTGACGAGCGCGAAGGAATTGCGAGAGGCTCTGGAAGGCGAGCGCTCGTTCGATGTGATCTTGTCCGACTTTTCACTGCCCAGTTTCTCGGGATCGGAAGCGCTGGAGATGGCCAAGCAGATCCGGCCCGGACTTCCATTCATTTTCGTTTCCGGAGCTTTAGGGGAAGAGGTCGCAATCGAACTGTTGAAGAAAGGCGCGACCGATTATGTCTTGAAGCACAGGCTGGAGCGCCTTTGCCCGGCAGTGCGCCGGGCGCTGTCCGAAGCCGAGGAACGGCGCAGACGCGAAGCTGCTGAGGGAAAGCTCCGGGAAAGCGAGCAGAGGTACCGGCTTCTCGCGGAAGCTTCGCCCCAGTTTGTCTGGGCAATGAACAGCGAAGGGCAGGTGACATATGTTAATCAACAGCTTTGTGAATACACAGGCGTTTCGGCCGAAAGGGTGACGTCCGGAGAGTGGAGATCATTCATTCACCCGGAGGATGTCGACTCGGTTCATCAAACCTGGGAGCGAGCCGCCGGGCAATGTACTCCGTGCGGATTTGAATACCGCGTCTGGTCGCAATTGAACGGAACGTACAAGTGGCACTTGGCTCGCATGGCTCCCGTTTGCGACGAAGAGGGCCACGTCTTGCAATGGCTCGGTACGGCCATTGAAATCGACGCTCAGAAGCGCGCCGAACAGGCCCTGCGCCGCTCGAACGAAGAACTGCAACAGTTTGCATTTGCCGCGAGCCACGACTTACAGGAGCCCTTGCGCAACATCTCGACCTTTACGCAATTGCTGGCGCAACGATTCAAAGATTCGCTGGATGAGGAAGCGCGGGAATATGTCGGGTATGCGGTCGAAGGCGCGAAACGCATGAACGTGCTGATTCAGGATCTGCTGGCCTACGCTCGGATCGCCACGCAGGAGGTGCCAAATCAGCGCATCGAAATGGGTGAAGCGCTTGAG
>Ga0308175_100004062_pt1 | contig 10228 bp, 7 predicted proteins | sample PhyCR1_3_FD_203893 | JGI IMG/M metagenome (GOLD analysis project Ga0308175, IMG submission 203893) | Soil microbial communities from UC Gill Tract Community Farm, Albany, California, United States - DLSLS.C.R1 | ecosystem: Environmental > Terrestrial > Soil > Agricultural land | place: USA...
TGCGGGTTCTGCGCCTGACTGCGGGAGGCGCGCTGGCGGCTTGCTGCGGCTTGCTGTTCGGCGAAAGCTTTGCCTGGTTTTTCGCGGTGATGGTCGCCATCAATACGTTCACCAGCGCCCAGGGACCGCTTTCCGAGGCGCTGATGCTGTCGGCAATGCGCGGCGACCTGACCCATTACGGCAAACTCCGGCTATGGGGCTCGGTCGGCTTCATTGCCGCGGTAAGCGCCGCCGGCGAGTTGCTGGACCGCTTCGGCATCGTCAACATGCCATGGGTCGCGCTGGGGCTGCTGTCCATGGTCCTGTATGCCAGCCTGCGCATGCGCGACACGCCTTATGGCGAGGCTGACAAGGACGCGCCTTCGGTCACCCAACTGATGCGCCGCCCGGAAGTCATGGCCTTTTTCACATCGACTTTCCTGATGATAGGCGCGCACGCGGCGCTTTATGTCTTTTACTCGCTGTATCTGTCCCGGCTCGGCTATAGCAATACCGTGATCGGCCTGATGTGGTCGCTCGGCGTGCTGGCCGAGATCGCCTTTTTCTATTACCAGGCGCCGATCTTCCGGCGGCTGGGCGTGCGCGCGCTGATGCTGGGCTGCCTGCTGGCGGCGGTGGCGCGCTTCCTGCTGATCGGCTTCTGCGCCGAATCGCTGGTGCTGCTGGTGCTGGCCCAGGTGCTGCACGCGGCGACCTTCGGCACCCATCATTCGGCATCGGTCGCCATGCTGCAGCGCTGGTTCGGCGGGCCGCTGCAGGCGCAGGGCCAGGCGCTATACATCAGTATTTCCTACGGCCTGGGCGGCACGCTGGGCGGACTGGCGCTGTCCGCCGCCTGGGACGCTTTCGGGCCGCGCTCGGTCTTCATTTTTGCCGCGGCCGCGTCGCTGGCAGCCGCCGGCGCGGCGGCGCTGTGCTATCGCTGGCTGAGCCTGGCCGACAGCGGCGCGAAAGCAGGTCGGTAGCAGGCGCGGCCGCCATGTTTTCGCAGGCCGGCGCAGGGGTCATGGCGGCGCGGGATATGGCATAATCGCAGACTGTTTTCACGAAACCTGCGCGTTGCGCACCTTCCCGACCATGGCTCAAACTCTGTACGACAAACTCTGGGATTCCCACGTCGTTGATACCGGCGATGACGGCACCACCCTTCTTTACATTGACCGGCACCTGCTGCACGAAGTCACCAGCCCGCAGGCATTCGAAGGGCTGAAGCTGGCCGCGCGCCAGCCATGGCGCCGGTCCGCAAACCTGATGGTGGCCGATCATAACGTTCCGACAACTGACCGCTCCGAGGGCATTGCCGATCCGATTTCGCGGCTCCAGGTGGAGACCCTGGACCAGAACGCCAGCGCCTACAAGCTGACCTATTTCAACATGCGCGACCGGCGCCAGGGCATCGTGCACGTGATCGGGCCGGAGCAGGGCGCGACCCTGCCGGGCATGACGGTGGTCTGCGGCGATTCGCACACGTCCACCCACGGCGCATTCGGCGCGCTGGCGCACGGCATCGGCACTTCCGAAGTGGAACATGTGCTGGCCACCCAGACCCTGCTGACCAAGAAGTCCAAATCCATGCTGGTACAGGTCGACGGCGCGCTGCCGGCCGGCGTCACCGCCAAGGACATCGTGCTGGCCATCATCGGCAAGATAGGCACAGCCGGCGGCACCGGCTATGCAATCGAATTCGGCGGTTCGACCATACGCGCCTTGTCCATGGAAGGCCGGATGACGGTGTGCAATATGGCGATCGAGGCCGGCGCGCGCGCCGGCATGGTCGCGGTGGACCAGACCACCATCGATTACGTCAGGGGCCGCCCGTTCTCGCCGGTGGGACCGCACTGGGATCGCGCGGTCGAGTACTGGCGCACGCTGCATTCCGACCCGGGCGCAAAATTCGACATGGTGGTGACGCTCAATGCGGCCGAGATCAAGCCGCAGGTCACCTGGGGCACGTCGCCCGAAATGGTGGTGCCGGTCGACGGCCGCGTGCCTGACCCGGACAAGGAAAAAGACTCCATCAAGCGCGATGCGATCGAAAAGGCGCTGGCCTACATGGCGCTGAAGCCCAACACCGCGATCGAAGATATCCGCATCGACAAGGTGTTCATCGGCTCCTGCACCAATTCCCGCATTGAAGACCTGCGGGCCGCGGCGGCGGTGGTGCGCGGCAAGCATCGCGCATCCAACGTCAAGCTGGCGATGGTGGTGCCGGGCTCCGGCCTGGTCAAGGAGCAGGCCGAGCGCGAGGGTCTGGACCGCATCTTCCGCGATGCCGGTTTCGAATGGCGCGAGCCCGGCTGCTCGATGTGCCTGGCGATGAACGCCGACCGCCTGGAGCCGGGCGAGCGCTGCGCCTCGACGTCCAACCGCAACTTCGAAGGCCGGCAGGGCGCCGGCGGCCGTACCCATCTGGTCAGCCCGGCGATGGCGGCCGCGGCCGGGATAACGGGCCATTTCGTTGACGTGCGCAGGCTGTAACACCAGATCAGGAAAGCGATACGACATGAACAAATTCACACTGCTCGATGGCATCGTGGCCCCGCTGGACCGGGCCAATGTCGACACCGACGCCATCATCCCCAAGCAATTCCTGAAGTCGATCAAGCGCACCGGCTTCGGCCCCAACCTGTTTGACGAATGGCGCTACCTCGACCACGGCGAACCCGGCATGGACAACAGCAAGCGCCCGCTGAATCCGGATTTCGTGCTGAACCAGCCGCGCTACCAGGGCGCTTCCATCCTGTTGGCGCGCAAGAACTTCGGCTGCGGCTCCTCGCGCGAGCATGCGCCGTGGGCGCTGGAGCAGTATGGCTTCCGCGCCATCATCGCGCCCAGCTTCGCCGACATCTTCTTCAACAACTGCTACAAGAACGGCCTGCTGCCGATCCGGCTGACCGAGACCCAGGTTGACCAGTTGTTCAATGAAGTCAAGGCTTTTCCCGGCTACCGCCTGATTGTCGACCTGGAAAAGCAAACCGTGGCGACCAGCAATGGCAGTGCGGTGTTCCCCTTCGAAATCGATGCCTTCCGCAAGTTCTGCCTGCTGAACGGCCTCGACGATATCGGCCTGACCCTGCAGAAGGCGGACAAGATCCGCGCCTTTGAAGAGCGGCATCTCGCGGCCCAGCCATGGCTGGCCAACACCATCTGAACTTCCGGGAAACCACAATGAAAATCGCAGTCCTGCCGGGCGACGGCATCGGTCCTGAAATCATCGAACAGGCGGTGCGCGTGCTGCAATCGCTGGATGAAAAGTTTGAACTGGAAAGCGCGCCGGTCGGCGGCGCCGGCTACGAGGCGCACGGCCATCCGCTGCCGGAGGGCACGCTGAAGCTGGCGCAGCAAGCCGACGCGGTGCTGTTCGGCGCGGTCGGCGACTGGAAGTACGACACGCTGGAGCGGCCGCTGCGTCCGGAGCAGGCCATCCTGGGCCTGCGCAAGAACCTGCAGCTGTTCGCCAATCTGCGGCCGGCCATCCTGTATCCGGAACTGGCCGGCGCGTCGACGCTGAAGCCGGAAGTGGTGTCGGGACTGAACATCATGATCATCCGTGAACTGACCGGCGACATTTACTTCGGCCAGCCGCGCGGCGTGCGGGCGGCACCGGACGGCCCGTTCAAGGGGGAGCGCGAAGGCTTCGACACCATGCGCTATGCGGAACCGGAAATCCGCCGCATCGCCCATGTCGGCTTCCAGACCGCGCAAAAGCGCGGCAAGCGCCTGACCAGCGTGGACAAGGCCAATGTGCTGGAAACCTTCCAGTTCTGGAAGGACATCGTCACCGATGTGCACAAGGAATACCCGGACGTGGCGCTGGACCATATGTATGTCGACAATGCCGCGATGCAGCTGGTGCGCGCGCCCAAGAAATTCGACGTGATCGTGACCGGCAACATGTTCGGCGACATCCTGTCCGACGCCGCCGCGATGCTGACCGGCTCGATCGGCATGCTGCCGTCGGCCTCGCTGGATGCGAACAACAAGGGCCTGTACGAGCCGTCGCATGGCTCGGCCCCGGACATCGCCGGCAAGGGCGTCGCCAATCCGCTGGCGACCATCCTGTCGGCGGCCATGATGCTGCGCTATTCGCTGAACCGCGCCGAGCAGGCCGACCGCATCGAGGCGGCGGTCAAGAAGGTGCTGGCGGCCGGACTGCGCACGCCGGACATTTATGAAGAAGGCACCACCCGTGTCGGCACCCGGGAAATGGGCGACGCGGTGGTGAAGGCGCTGGCTTCCTGAGCCGGCGGCAATGTTTCGATGACGATCTAGGAAATGATGATGAAACTCGTAGGCTTGGTAGGTTGGCGCGGCATGGTGGGTTCGGTCCTGATGCAGCGCATGCAGGAAGAGGGCGACTTCGCCCATATCGAACCGGTGTTCTTTTCAACGTCCAACGCCGGCGGCAAGGCGCCGGCGCAGGCGAAAAACGAAACCGCGCTGAAAGACGCCAACGACATCGAAGCGCTGAAGAAGTGCGACATCATCCTCACCTGCCAGGGCGGCGACTATACCGGCGAGATCTTCCCCAAGCTGCGCGCGGCCGGCTGGAACGGCTACTGGATCGATGCCGCGTCGACTCTTCGCATGAACGAGGACGCCATCATCGTCCTGGATCCGGTCAACCTGGACGTGATCAAGAACGCGCTGGCCCGCGGCGTAAAGAATTATGTCGGCGGCAATTGCACCGTGTCCTGCATGCTGATGGGCCTGGGCGGCCTGTTCCAGCATGACCTGGTGGACTGGCTGACCTCCATGACTTACCAGGCCGCGTCCGGCGGCGGCGCGCAGCACATGCGCGAACTGCTGACCCAGTTCGGCTCCATCAACGCCGAAGTCAAGGCGCTGCTCGACGACCCGGCTTCCGCCATCCTGGAAATCGACCGCAAGGTGCTGGCCAAGCAGCACGCGATGAGCGCGGAGGAAACCAGGCAGTTCGGCGTCCCGCTGGGCGGCAACCTGATCCCCTGGATCGACAAGGACCTCGGCAACGGCGTGTCGCGCGAGGAGTGGAAGGGCGGCGCCGAGACCAACAAGATCCTCGGCCGCGGCGAAGCCTTCGGCGCAGCCGCACGCTCCGCCATCCCGGTTGACGGACTGTGCGTGCGAATAGGCGCAATGCGCTGCCATTCCCAAGCGCTTACCATCAAGCTGAAGAAGGATGTGCCGCTGGACGAGATCAACGACATCATCGCCAGCAACAACCAATGGGTGAAGGTGGTGCCGAACACCCGCGAGGCATCGATGCGGGACCTGACCCCGGCGGCGGTGACCGGCAGCCTGACCATACCGGTCGGGCGCCTGCGCAAGATGCAGATGGGCGGCGAGTACCTGTCCGCCTTCACGGTTGGCGACCAGTTGCTGTGGGGCGCGGCCGAACCGTTGCGCCGCATGCTGCGCATCGTGCTCGATGCTTGACAAGCACAACTCAAGGCCGTAGATTACGTTGCCGTAGTGCAACGTTTGCCCGTCAAATTTCCGCTGTCTACGGATATTGACGGGCTTGCTTTATCCAGGCCGGCGGCAGTGTCTTGCAAGCGTCCGCTCGCCGGTGATATGGTGAAACTCCTTGATTGAAGCCATTATGGCGCAGCCCGGTCCAGCCGGATGTGCCGCGGAATGCCCTCTATGCCGAAGAAAACGACTCGAAAAGTGCTCAGGAAACCGCATTCCATCGCCTGGAAGGCGCTGGGAGCGGCGGTGGTGTCCGCCGCAATGCTGGGCAGCGCCGGCGCTGCCGGGCTGGGACAACTCACCGTTATGTCCGCCCTGGGTCAGCCGCTGTTGGCGGAAATCGAACTGACGTCTGTCACTCCTGAAGAAGCCGGCAATCTGTCGGTCCGACTGGCGCCGCAGCAGGCATTCCGCCAGGCGAATATCGAATTCAACGCCGCGCTCAACAGCCTGCGCTTTGCGATCGAGCAGCGCGGCAGCCGCCGGGTCATCAAGATCACTTCCACGCAAGCGATGAACGAGCCTTTCGTCGACGTGTTGCTGGAAGTCAGCAGCGCCGGCAACCGCCTGCTGCGTGAATACGTGGTGCTGCTGGACCCGGCCGGTATGCGCCGCGCCCAGCCGGCGGAGACGCCGGCCATGCCTGCGCCTGCCGCGACGGCGCAAGCGCAGAACCAATCCCGGCCGGCAAACGCAGCGGCGCAGCAGGCATCGACTGAGAAAAGCGGCGCCGGCGGCGATACCTATCCGGTCAAGCGCGGCGATACCCTGGCCAGCATCGCGAACCAGATCAAGCCAGAAGGCGTGTCGCTGGACCAGATGCTGGTTGCGTTGCAGCGGGCAAATCCAAACGCATTCGCGGGAAACAACATCAACCGCTTGCGCTCCGGACAGATCCTGACGGTGCCAGGCGCCGAAACCGCGCGCAGCCTCGGCACTGCCGAGGCGCACCGGATCGTGATCGCGCAGTCGGCGGATTTCAACAGTTACCGCGAACGCCTGGCCGGCCAAATTGGCGGCGCAGATGCCGGCCAGGGCGAGGACAGTGGCCAGCTCGGCTCCGGCAAAATTACTTCACGAGTGGAAGAGCAGCGCAACCCGGCTGCCGAGTCGCGCGACCGCTTGCAGGTTTCGCGCTCCGCAGCGGCGGGCGCCGACGCTGAAGAGCGCATCGCACAGGAAAAGGCGCTCGCGGAAGCCAATTCCCGCCTGAGGGAACTGGAAAAGACCGTTGGCGACCTGAGGCGCTTGCTGGAAGTCCGCAATGGCGACCTGGCGGCGCGCCAGAACCAGGCAGTTGCGGCTGCCGCGCCTGCGGCAACCGGAGCGGCGCTCGCCGCTGCGCCGCAGGCCGGCGCCGAGAAGCCGGCCGCGGCCACGAATCCGGCGCCAGCCGCCACGCCGGCAGGAACGCCTCTTCCGGTCGACGCTGCGCCCGCGCCCTCAGCATCCAGCCCGGCCCCGGCCCCGGCGGCGGCAGCGGCCGCGCCCGCCAAGGCAAAACCGCGCCCAGCGCCGGTTGCGCCTGCGCCGGAACCCGGCCTGATCGAGGACCTCACCAACAATCCGGTCGTGGTCGGCGGCTCGGCCTTGCTGCTGGCGCTGCTTGCCGCGCTGGGCATCGGCCGCGCGCGCAAGGCAAAGGCGGGCAGGGTGGCGGACAGCAGCCACAGCATCATGCCTACTTCCACGCTGAAGACGAATTCCCTGTTTGCCGCCACCGGCGGCCAGAGCGTGGACACCGCCAACAGCGTTTTCAATTCCAATTTCTCGCCTTCCGCCAGCCAACTGGACACCAATGAAGTCGATCCGGTCGCCGAAGCGGATGTCTACATCGCCTATGGGCGTGATGCGCAGGCCGAGGAGATCCTGAAGGAAGCGCTGCGCACTCAGCCTGATCGCACTGCGGTGCGCGGCAAGCTGCTGGAAATCTATGCCGCTCGCAAGGACCTGCGCGCTTTCGAGACAGCCGCAACCGAACTGTTCAGCCTTACCAAGGGCGAGGGGGAGGAGTGGGCTCAGGCCGCCGCGCTTGGCATGGGACTCGATCCCGGCAATCCGCTGTATGCATCGGCGCGCAAGCCGGCTGATCCGCCTGCCGACATGCCGGCCGCTGCGCCGGCCGTGGCAACCGGCGCGATGGCCGCTGCCGCGGCGACAGCCAAGAGTCATCACGAGGAACCAGAGAGCGGCCTGGACTTCGATGCGCTGCTGAACACGACCCAGAACCTGCAGGAAATCCACACTGACGCCGGGCATGCCAAGCCGGCTTCCGCCAGCGCCGAGGCGCTTATCCCGCCAGTTGAAGCCGCAGCGGCGCCAGTTGCGCCAGCCCAACCGGAGCCCGAGCCGGAATCCAATCTGCTGGATTTCGATTTTGACCTCGACAGCTTCGGCAAGGGCGCCGCGCCAGCGAAGGCCGCCCCGGCTGCCGACGCATTGTCGGCCGATTCCAGGCTGATGGACTTCAATCTCGATAGCGTGGATCTGCCCGCGGCCCATGAACCGGACCCGCTGGCAGCCAGCCCGGGCGACGAGGATGAGTTCCCTCCGCTGGAACTGGATGCGCCGGGCACGGCCGCCAGGCCGGCGACGGCGCCGCAGGGCCAGGCGCCCATCGAGTTCGACCTGTCCAGCATCAACCTGGACCTCGAGCCGCATGCCAAGGAAACCGCCGTGCTGGATGATGTGCCGACGCTGGGCGAACAGTCCTATTCCAATACGGCTGAAATGGCGACCAAGCTGGATCTGGCTTCGGCTTACCAGGAAATCGGCGACCATGAAGGCGCGCGCGAGCTGCTGGAAGAAGTGATCAAGGGCGGCGACAGCGAACAGAGCGAAAAGGCCAAGGCCTTGCTGTTGAAGCTGGCCTGAGTTCCGCGGTTTCCCTGAAACGGGCGCAGCGCTGCTGTCGCCCGTTTTTGTCTTTGTTACGACACCATTTGTTGGAAAGAAATTGAAACGCATAGTGATTGGCATCCAGTACGACGGCACACCCTGGCAAGGCTGGCAAACCCAGCCGCACGGAAACACGGTCCAGGATGTGCTGCAGGCAGCAATACGCCGGTTTGCGCAGCGCGACATACTCATCCACTGCGCCGGCCGCACCGATGCCGGCGTGCATGCAATCGAGCAGGTTGCCCATTTCGATACTGACCTGGAGCGGCCTGTGCAGTCCTGGGTGCGCGGCGTCAATGCCTTTCTGGATCCGTCCATCGCCGTGCGCTGGGCGCAGGAAGTCGCTCCCGACGCGTCCGGCACGGCGTTTCATGCACGCTTCAGCGCCACAGGCAGAACCTATTATTACTATCTGTACAATCATCCGGTCCGTTCGCCGCTGCTGTGTCGGCGCGCCGGCTGGGTCTTCAGGCCGCTGGACGCCGACGCGATGCACCGCGCCGCGCAGCACCTGATCGGCCAACATGACTTCTCCGCCTTCCGGGCATCCGAATGCCAGTCGCTATCGCCAGTGCGCGACATGCACGCGATCGAAGTGGAGCGCGAGGGTGACCTGATCCGTTTTACGCTGAGCGCCAACGCGTTCCTGCATCACATGGTGCGCAATATCGTCGGCTCGCTGGTCTACGTCGGCACCGGGGGCCGGCCGGAAAGCTGGATTGCCGAGCTGCTGGCCGGCCGCGACCGCACCCTGGCTGCTCCAACTTTCATGCCCGACGGTTTGTACCTTGCGAAGATCGCTTACGACCCCAACTGGAATCTGCCGGTCCATCCCGTTGTCCATCCCCTTCCTGCCTTATGACCATCACCGACATGCGCCAGCGCACCCGTATCAAGCTATGCGGCCTTACCCGGCCGGAGGATGTCGAGCACGCTGTCGCGGCCGGCGCGGATGCGATCGGACTGGTGTTCTATCCCCCCAGCCCGCGCAATATTTCACTGACGCAGGCAGCCGTGCTGGCCCGCCTGGTCCCGCCCTTCGTGACGACTGTCGGCCTGTTCGTCAATCCGACTGCGGAGCAGCTGGAACAGGCCAGCACCGCAGCCCGCCTGTCCCTGCTGCAGTTCCACGGCGATGAAACGCCGGAGCAGTGCCATGCGCTGGCGCGCGCCGTCAAGCGTCCTTTTCTGAAGGCATTCCGGGTGCGCCCGGATACGAAGCCCGCCGATTTGCTAGAATACGACCGCATTTGCCGCGCCGGCGGCGACCTGTATTCCGCCTTGCTGCTGGATACCTGGGTCGATGCGTATGGCGGCGGCGGAAAGGTTTTCGATTGGTCTCTCATCCCAGAAGAACTCGCGCCTCGGGTCGTTTTAAGTGGTGGCTTGAACGTTCAAAACGCCACTGAGGCGGTGCTGCGCGTTCAACCTTACGCGGTTGATGTCAGCAGCGGCATCGAGCGCGGGAAAGGCATCAAGGACGGCGAAAAGATGCGCGCTTTCGTTGGCGCCGTACGCCGTGCCGATGCCAGCCTCTACCACGGAATACCCGAAGGAACACCATGACTACCCAGACCAGCAGCGCCCACGACGCGGCCCAGTACAACCTGCCTGACGCCCGCGGCCATTTTGGCCCCTACGGCGGCAGCTTTGTTTCCGAAACCCTGACCCATGCGCTGACCGAGCTACGCGAGGCTTATGCGCATTACCAGAACGACCCGGAGTTCCTGGCGGAATTCCATTATGAACTGAAGCACTTCGTCGGCCGGCCAAGCCCGATTTATCACGCCAAGCGCTGGTCCGAAATGCTGGGCGGCGCGCAGATCTACTTCAAGCGTGAAGACCTCAACCATACCGGCGCGCACAAGATCAACAA
>Ga0308175_100004063_pt1 | contig 10227 bp, 12 predicted proteins | sample PhyCR1_3_FD_203893 | JGI IMG/M metagenome (GOLD analysis project Ga0308175, IMG submission 203893) | Soil microbial communities from UC Gill Tract Community Farm, Albany, California, United States - DLSLS.C.R1 | ecosystem: Environmental > Terrestrial > Soil > Agricultural land | place: USA...
CCTGCGCGGCCTCCTCCCTCTGGCGGCGGCCGATTTCGCCTTCGGCGCGGTGCACGCCGCCGCCTGGCTCCCCATCCGCTCGTGAAGCCCCGGGACATCGCGGCGCGGACGGGGGAGCTGGGGATCCTCACCGGCCGGGCGTTCCTCGCCATGATCGCCCCCCCCTACGAGCTCGGCACGTGGATCCGCCAGATGGAGCAGATCGGCGTCCGCTCCCTGGGGGTCGCCGGCATCACCACCATCTTCACCGGCATGGTGCTGGCGCTGCAGACCGCCCTCTCCCTGCCGACGCTGGGGATCAAGTACTACATCGGCTCGGTGGTCTCGAAGTCGCTGGTGCGCGAGCTGGGGCCGGTGCTCACCGCCCTCATCGTGGGCGGGCGCATCGGCGCCGGTATGACCGCCGAGATCGGCACCATGAAGGTGACCGAGCAGATCGACGCCCTGCGCTCGATGGCCGCCGACCCGGTCAAGAAGCTGGTCGCCCCCAAGCTGGTGGCCACCCTGGTGATGCTGCCGGCGCTGACGGTGATCGGCGACGCCCTCGGCATCCTCGGCGGCCTGATCGTCGCCACCGGCACCCTCAACCTCACGGCGGGGCTCTACCTCAACGACGTCTGGGACTCTCTGAAGCTGGGCGACGTCTTCACCGGCGTCGCCAAGTCCTTCTTCTTCGCGTACTTCATCGCCATCATCGGCTGCTACAATGGGCTCCACACCACGGGGGGCGCCGACGGCGTGGGCCGGGCGACCACCAACACCGTGGTGCTCGCCTCGATCCTCGTCCTGGTCTCCGACTTCTTCCTCACCAAGCTCTTCTTCATCTTGTTCTCGACCTGAGGAGACGACGGACGTGCCGGAAGCGCTCTACCAGATCCGCGGCCTGACCAAGAGGTACGGCACGAAAACGGTGCTGGAGGACCTCGACTTCGACATCTACCGCGGCGAGTGCCTGGTGATCCTCGGCCGCTCGGGCTCGGGCAAGAGCGTGGCCCTGCGGCAGCTCAACGGGCTGGAGAAGCCGGAGGCCGGCAGCGTGGTGTTCGACGGCATCGAGCTCAACCAACTGGAGGAGCGCGAGCTCTTCCCCATCCGCCGGCGCATCGCCATGCTCTTCCAGGGGGGCGCGCTGTTCGATTCGATGAACGTCTTCGACAACGTCGCCTTCCCCCTGCGCGAGCACACGGAGAAGCCCGAGGCGGAGATCGCCGAGACGGTGCGCCACAAGCTCTCGCTGGTGCGCCTGAAGGACGTCGAGACCAAGATGCCCTCCGACCTCTCGGGGGGGATGAAGAAGCGGGCGGCCCTCGCCCGCTCGCTCGCCCTCGACCCCGAGGTGGTGCTGTTCGACGAGCCGACCACCGGCCTCGACCCGATCACCTCGGCGACCATCGGCAAGCTGATCAATTCGATCCAGAAGGACCTCGGGGTCACTTCGGTCGTGGTCACCCACGACATCCCCCTCGCCCGCCGGGTGGGGGACCGCATCGCCCTGCTCGCCGACGGCAGCTTCTGCTTCCTCGGCGGCTGGCGCGAGGCGGAGAGCAGCAACGACCCGCGGCTGCGGGATTTTCTCGCCGGCCGCGAGGAGGAGGAGGAAGAAAATGTCGCCTAGAGGCCGGGAGGTCCGCGTCGGCCTGGTGATCCTCGCGGCCATCGTGGTCCTGACGGCCGGGATCTTCCTGATCGGCTCGAAGAACAACCTCTTCAAGCACAAGACCCGCTACTACACCGAGCTGAGCTCGGTGTCGGGCCTGAAGAAGGGCAGCCCCGTGCAGATCGACGGCGTGGACGTGGGGACGATCGAGAAGGTGGTGCTCTCCCAGGATCCCAAGAAGACCCAGATCCGGGTCTGGATCCACCTCGACGAGGACTACGCGGCGCGCCTCCGCGGCCCGGCGGACCCCAACGGCCTGATGAAGAACCAGGTCGCCTCGCGGGCCCGCATCAAGACGCTCGGCCTGCTGGGGGACAAGTTCATCGACATCAACTCCGGCTCCCCGGTCTATCCGCCGATCCCCGAGGAGGGGGAGATCCCCGCCGCGCAGCCGACCAACGTCGACGCCCTCATCGCCTCGGGCGAGGACGTGATGGACAACGTGGTCGAGATCAGCCACTCGCTCAACCGCATCCTCCAGCGGATGGAGCGCGGGGAGGGGCTCCTGGGCCAGCTCACCTCCGACACCCCCGAGGGGCGCCGGATGCAGAGCGCGCTGGTCAATACCTCGGAGAGCCTCGAACGGATCGCCGGCACCATCGAGCACGGCAAGGGGCCGCTCCCCCGCCTGCTCAACGACCGCGCCATGGCCAACCAGATCGCCGTCTCGCTCGACCGCTTCCAGACCCTGCTCGACCAGGCCCAGCACGGCCCGGGGCTCCTCCCGGGGCTGATCAACGATCCGGCCTCGAAGACCGAATTCGACGAGACCCTCGCCTCCCTGCACGAGGTGGCGCGGAACCTGCAGGCCTTTTCGGCCGATCTGCAGTCGAACGACGACGCCCTGCTCCAGCGTCTGGTGAAGGACAAGGAGTACGGCCGCGAGGTGGCCGAGCAGCTTCGGCAGCTCGTAAAGAACCTGAACGAAGTCTCGGCCAAGCTCGACCGGGGGGACGGCACGGCGGCGAAGCTGATCAACGACCCGAAGATCTACGACGCCGTCAACGACATCATCGTCGGCGTCAATCAGTCTCGGGTGCTGCGCTGGCTGATCCGCAACCGGCAGAAGAAGGGGATCGAGAAGCGGTACGACGATACGAAGAAGTCGATCGAGAGATCGGGCGGGAAGCCGGAGCCCATGGACACGCTCCCCGAGAAGCCGGAGGAGGCGAAGCCCCCGGCGGCGCCGGCCGATTCCGCCGCGCCACCACCACCGGCGAAGGAGAGCTAGCGAAGTCATGCCATCACATGTCCTGGTGACCGGAGGAGCGGGCTTCATCGGCTCGCATCTGACCCAGCGCCTGCTCGCCCGGGGGGACCGGGTGACGGCGTTCGACGACTTCAACGACTACTACGATCCCAAACGCAAGTGGGAGAACGTGAACCTGATCGTCGAGGGCCCGCACGCGGACCGCTACTGCCTCATCGAGGGGGACATCCGCGACGAGGCGGCGGTGGACCGCCTGTTCGCCGAGGGGCGGTTCGACGCCGTGATCCATCTGGCGGCGCGGGCCGGGGTGCGGCCGAGCCTCCGGGAGCCGATCCTCTATGAGGACGTCAACTGCATCGGCACCCTGCGGCTGCTGGAGGCCGCCCGCCGGCACGGGCCCGACCTTTTCCTCTTCGGCTCCTCGTCGTCGGTCTATGGGATCAACGAGAAGGTGCCGTTCGCCGAGGACGACCCGGTGAACCAGCCGATCAGCCCCTACGCCACCACCAAGCGGACCGGCGAGCTGCTCTGCTACAACTACCATCACCTCTACGGCTTCCGCACCGCCTGCCTGCGCTTCTTCACCGTCTACGGCCCGCGGCAGCGGCCGGAGATGGCGATCCACAAGCTCACCGATCTGATGGCGCGCGGGAAGACCCTCCCCCTGTACGGCGACGGGAGCAGCCGGCGGGATTACACTTATATCGACGACATCGTCGACGGTCTGCTGGCGACGCTGGAGCTCGAGCCCGGCTTCGAGATCCTCAACCTGGGGGGGGCGGACACCACATCGCTGCGCGATCTCGTTCACTGGATCGCTGAAGAGCTTGCCGTGGAGCCCCGGATCGACTATCTTCCGGCGCAACCGGGGGACGTGCCGATCACCTATGCCGACGTCTCCAAAGCGGCGCGGCTCTTGGGGTACTCTCCGAAAGTACCCATCCGCGAAGGCCTGCGCCGTTTCGTCTCCTGGTACCGCGAGCGCGCCGAAGCGCGCAGAACCTGAAAACCAAAACAAGCGAGACTCTTTCGATGAACATCTGCGTCGTGGGTAGCGGTTACGTCGGTCTGGTGACGGGCGCCTGCCTGGCGGACTTCGGGATGAACGTGGTGGGGGTGGACAAGGACCACGCCAAGGTGGAGGCGCTCTCCCGGGGCAAGGTGCCGATCTATGAGCCCGGCCTCGACACCCTGGTCCAGAAGAACATGGCGGAGGGGCGGCTGCGCTTCACCACCGACCTCGCCCCGGCCATCGAGGAGGCGCAGGCGATCTTCATCGCCGTGGGCACGCCGCCGAAGTCCGACGGCTCGGCCGACCTCACCTTCATCCGCGAGGTGGCGACCTCGATCGCCAAACACCTCAACGGCTACAAGATCGTGATCACCAAGAGCACGGTGCCGATCGGCACCGGCCGCATGATCGAGCAGATCATCCGCGAGGGGGCGGGCAGCAAGCACAAGTTCGCGGTGGTGAGCAACCCCGAGTTCCTGCGCGAGGGGTCGGCGATCGAGGACTTCATGCACCCCGACCGGGTGGTGATCGGCACCCGCGACGAGCGGGCGGCCCAGATGATGCGCGACGTCTACTCCCCCCTGGAGGCGGCCGACGTGCCGCTCATCGTCACCGACGTGGAGACGGCGGAGCTGATCAAGTACGCCTCCAACGGCTTCCTCGCCACCAAGATCTCCTTCATCAACGAGGTGGCGCAGATCTGCGAGGCCTGGGGCGCCGACGTCGAGGTGGTCTCCAAGGGGATGGGGCTCGACAACCGGATCGGCCCGAAGTTCCTGCAGGCCGGCCCCGGCTTCGGCGGCTCCTGCTTCCCCAAGGACACCCGCGCCGCGGCCCAGATCGCCCGCGACTCGGGGCTCAAGTTCCGCATCATCGAGGCGGTGCTGGAGGTCAACGAGGTCACCCAGAAGCGGATGATCGAGAAGGTCGGCCAGGCGCTCGGCGGCTTCGCCGGCAAGACGATCGGCGTCCTCGGCCTCTCCTTCAAGCCGAATACGGACGACATCCGCGAGTCGCCGGCGCTGCCGATCGTGCAGGCGCTGGTCGACGGCGGCGCCACCGTGCGCGCTTTCGACCCCGAGGCGATGCCCGCCTGCAAGCCGCTCTTCCCCACCCTCGTCTACACCAAGGACGCCTACGAGGCGGCCGAGGGGGCGGACGCGGTGGTGATCGCCACCGAGTGGAACCAGTTCCGCAAGCTCGACCTCGACCGGCTGCGCAAGCTGGTGCGCGAGCCTCTGGTGATCGACCTGCGCAACCTCTACGAGCCGGAGACGATGGCCGCCGAAGGGTTCCGCTACGTCTCGATCGGCCGGCCCGAGGGGATCCCCGAGGTCCGGCCGCAGGCCGTGGCGGGACCGGCGCGCGCCGCGGGGACCCGTTCATGAGCCGAGTGGTCATCACCGGCGGGGCGGGCTTTCTCGGGTCTCACCTCTGCGAGCGCGCGCTCGCCGAGGGGCATGAGGTCGTCTGCGTCGACAACCTGGTGACCGGCCGCCTGGAGAACCTCAAGCACCTCCTCCACCGCGACGACTTCCAGCTCGTCGAGCACGACGTCTCGAAGTTCCTGCAGGTGGAGGGGCCGGTCGACTACGTCCTCCACTTCGCCTCGCCGGCCTCGCCGATCGACTACCTGGAGCTGCCCATCCAGACCCTCAAGGTCGGCTCCCTCGGCACCCACAACAGCCTGGGGCTCGCCAAGGCCAAGGGGGCCCGGTTCTTCCTCGCCTCCACCTCCGAGGTCTACGGCGATCCGCTGGAGCATCCGCAGAAGGAGACCTACTGGGGGAACGTCAACCCGGTGGGGCCGCGCGGCGTCTACGACGAGGCCAAGCGCTTCGCCGAGGCGATGACCATGGCCTACCACCGCTACCACGGGCTCGAGGTGCGGATCGTACGGATCTTCAACACCTACGGCCCGCGGATGCGGCTGCGCGACGGCCGGGTGGTGCCCGCCTTCGTCCAGCAGGCGCTCACCGGCGAGCCGATGACCGTCTTCGGAGAGGGGAAGCAGACCCGCTCCTTCTGCTACGTGAGCGACCTGATCGAGGGGATCTGGCGGCTGCTGATGAGCGACCTGGCCGAGCCCTGCAACATCGGCAACCCGCACGAGATGACCATCCTGGAGTTCGCCGAGACGATCAAGGCGGCGGTCGGCAGCTCCAGCCCGATCGTCTTCAAGCCGCTGCCGGTGGACGATCCGCACACCCGGCAGCCGGACATCACCCAGGCGCGCGAGAAGCTCGGCTGGGAGCCGAAGGTGCCGCTCGCCGAGGGTCTGCGCAGCACGATCGAATACTTCCGGAGCGCGCTCGAAGAGCAGGGCGCCCTGACCGGCAAGGCGCGCGTGTAGAATCCGCCCATGCAGAATCCACGGAAGGCCCTCGCCTACGCGCTCGAGAAGTACCCGGAACGGGTGGAGATGGTGCCCCTCGAGCAGATCGTCACCGACAGCGCCCGGCAGAATCCCAAGCGCCCGGCCTACGTGACGCTCGCCGTCCCCGACGAGGTGGTCAAGAGCCTCAAGGGGAACCGGGACGACCGCGATCTCGTGCTGCTGGTGCGGGTTCCCAAGGAGATCCTGGAGCGCTCGGAGAGCCTGATCCTCCTTCCCGGCGAGGTGCGCTAGATGGCTGCCACCGTTCACTGCGCCCGCTGCGGCCGGCCGGAAGCCCCCGCGCTCACCCGCCAGCCGTTCCCCGGCAAGCTCGGCGTCGAGATCCGTGAGCGGATCTGCGCCGACTGCTGGAACGAGTGGCTGAAGATGGAGGTCATGGTCATCAACGAGCTGCGGCTGAGCCTCATGGACCCTTCCTCCCAGGAGACGCTCAACCGCCACATGCGGGAGTTCCTGTTCTCCGGAGGGGGCGAGATCGAGAAGAACCCCGATCCCAGGCCCTGATGAAGGCAGTTCCCCGCCACCTCCTGCTCCGCTTCCTGGTCCTCGTGGTGATCGTCGTCACGGGCTTCGCCGTGCTGCGCTGGACGCCGGTCTCCCAGTATCTGACGGTCGCCAGGATCTCCGCCCTGTTCGACCAGTTGCGGGATACCTGGTGGGCGCCGGCGGCCCTGATCCTCTCCTACATCGTGCTCTGCCCTCTGGGAGTGCCGGCCTCGCCGATGATGATCACCGGCGGCATGGTGTTCGGTCCGGTGTGGGGCTCAATCTACAACATCCTGGGCACGTTCCTGGGCGGGACGGCGACCTACTTCATGGGGCGCGGGCTGGGGCGGGACTTCGTGCGGCACCTGGCCGGCAACCGGCTCAAGCGGGTGGAGCGGCTGATCGCGCGGCGAGGGTTCTGGGGCCTGGTGGGGATCCGCTTCCTGCCGATTCCGTACCCCCTGGTCAACTACACCGCCGCGCTGACCGGTATCCGCCCCGCCCTCTTCATGACCACCACCGCGATCGGGCTCATCCCCGGCGCCACCGTCTACACCTACTTCGCCTCCCTGCTCCCCAAGGCGGCGAGCGGCGACCTCTCGGGCATCGTGGGGAAGCTGGCCGCCGTCTCCGCGACGCTGCTCCTGCTCACCTTCATCCCCCAGATCTGGACGGCCAGGAAGCGGCGGGAGCGGTTCCGGGAGCTCCAGGCGCGGCGTCAGATGAGGGCCGAAGCCCGGGGAGTCTGATCCCGGCTACAATGGTCGGGCTTCAGGAGGCGATCATGACCAGATCCTTCACGCTCGAATATTGGATGGATGACGACTGGTACGTCGGCCGGCTTCGGGAGATCCCCAGCGTCTTCAGTCAGGGCGAGACGCTGCCAGAGCTGGAAGAGAACATCCGGGACGCCTACCAACTGCTGCGGGAAAACGAGCCCGAACCGACTCAGGTAAAGACTCAGATGAAGGAGATCGAGGTCGAGGTTTGAATCGCCGTGACCTGATCCGGGAGCTGACCCGAGAAGGGTGTCACCTGGAACGGCACGGCAGTCGCCACGATATCTACGTCAATCCAGCCAACGGCCGGAAGGCACCCATCCCCCGCCACAATGAGATCAAAAACAGTCTCGCCGATCTGATCCGGAAGCAACTCGGTATCAGGGGAAAGTAACTCCGAAACATTCGGATAGGGGGCTGCTCCGCCTTTTGACATTCCGCTCTGGAAGTAACAGCGTCTGGAGCTACTTGCTCCCCACTTGACCAGCGCATCGCCGCCTCAGGTGGGGTTATTTTTACCCCTTCCCCAGCACCGCCTCCACCTCCGGTAAATCGACCAGCAGCGCCCCGTCCCTGACGAACTTCGCGGGCTCGAACTCGTAGTCGCGGATCACGCGGCGGAAGACCTCCTTCAGTGCCCGGGCTCCCAGGCGGGGCTGGCGGCCGGCCTCGATGGCGACGCGGCGCACGGCGGCGGGTGAGATCGCCAGGTGGATGCCGCGGCTCTCGAAGTAGGAGAGGCTCTGGTGGAAAGCCGACTCAGGGGTCTCCAGGAAGATGCGGACCAGATCGTCCTCCCCCAGGTCGTGGAGCAGCACCACGGCGTCGAAGCGGGAGAGGAACTGCGGGCTCATCCCGTAGTCGAAGAGGTCCTCGTTGCGCAGCCAGTCGCGCAGGTGGAAGACCAGCTTCTCCTGCACCTTGCCCCCCTCCACCACCGTGACCGGCCGCAGGGCGCCGCGGTCCCGGCCGATGGTGATCCGGTCGAAGACGGCGTCGTAGAGCCCTTCGAAGGCCCCGGCGCAGACGAAGAGCAGCTCGGAGGAGTCGACCGTCGCCACCCCGCCGCCGGCCCAGTCCGGCAGGGCGAGGGGGACCGCCTCGTTCTCGATCAGCGTCAGCAGGGCCTCCTGGGCCCGGATTCCAGAGACGTTGGGCTGGCCGCCCACGTGCGAGCGGATCTTGTCCACCTCGTCCACGAACACGATCCCCGAGACGGCCCGCCGGAGCAGCATGTCCACCGGCACGTTGGGGCCGAGTTGCTCGCGCGCCCGCTCCAGGAGCCGGCCGAGCACCGCCTCCCCCGCCCGCGCTCCGCCTCCTCGCCCAGGACGTTGGCGTGGATGCGGATCACCGCCGAGCGGGCCTTGAGCACCGGGTCCGAGGCGAGATAGGACTCGACGGCGCGCATCAGCGTCGTCTTGCCCGTACCGGAGGAGCCGATCATCAGGATGTTGCCCACCCGCAGCCCCGCGAGCTGCTTCGAGAGCGCCACCGCCATCTCGCGGATGGCCTCCTCCTGACCGAGGATGCGCCTGGAGAGCGCCTCGGCGATGGTGGCCGGGTCGGGGGCGGTGAGCGGGCGGGAGGGTGAGGAGATCATGGGCTCTGGCGACCGCGCCTGAAAAAGCCGGCCAGCGCGACGCCCGCCAGGATGCCGGCCACGAAGAGGAGGAGGATCTGGACCCACCGCACCGTGTCGGCGCCCGGCGTGCGGAAAAAGAAGAACAGGGCGAACATGCTCATGACTAAGGGTATGACGGTCTGCTTCCTGGCGCTCCTCTCCATGACGGCTCCTTTCGATTCCTAGATCACACCCGCATCAGCACCGAGCCCCAGTGGAGGCCGGCGCCGAGGGCGGTGAAGGCGACGAGGGAGCCCTCCGGCGCGAGGCCCTTCTCGCGGGCCTCGTGGAAGGCGAGCGGCAGGGTGGCGGAGGTGGTGTTCCCATACCTCTGGATGTTGTTGTAGACCTTGCTGTCCGGCAGGCCCATGATCTGCTGCGCCTTCTCGTTGATGCGCAGGTTGGCCTGGTGCATGATCAGGAGGTCCAGGTCCTTCATGGTGTAGCCGCAGCGCTGGAGCACCTCCTGGGTTACCTCCGGCATGCGGGTGACGGCGAGCTTGAAAACCGCCTTGCCGTCCATCACCGGCACCGTCTCGGCGGCCTGGACCATCTCGCAACTGACGAACGGCCGGCGCGCCGAGCCGCCGCCGGGGACGTAGAGGATGTCCCGGTGGTTGCCGTCCCCATAGAGAGCCGAGGCGAGGATGCCCCGGCCGTCCTCCTCCCGCGCCCGGAAGACCATCGCCCCGGCCGCGTCGCCGAACAGCACCAGGAGATGCCGGAACTTGGAGTTCCACTGGAAGTCCTCGTCCGAGAGGGGGCCGGGGTCCCGGCCGTGCAGCACCTCGAAGGTGCGGTCGGAGAAGGGCATCAGGGAGGTGTGGACGTCGGTGCCGACCAGCAGCACGGTGCGCGCGGCGCCCCCCCGGATCAGCGCGTCGACCACCTGCAGGCCGTAGGCGAAGCCGGCGCACTGCTGGCGGATGTCGAGCGCCGGCAGCGGACGCAGGCCCAGCTTCTGCTGGACCAGGGTGCCGGTGCCCGGGAAGTAGTGGTCCGGGGTCATGGTGGCGCAGACCAGGTAGTCGACCTCCTCCACGCCGATGCCGGCATCGGCG
>Ga0308175_100004064_pt1 | contig 10226 bp, 10 predicted proteins | sample PhyCR1_3_FD_203893 | JGI IMG/M metagenome (GOLD analysis project Ga0308175, IMG submission 203893) | Soil microbial communities from UC Gill Tract Community Farm, Albany, California, United States - DLSLS.C.R1 | ecosystem: Environmental > Terrestrial > Soil > Agricultural land | place: USA...
CCTCGGCGCACGCGATGCTCGGCCAACCCGAGATCAACCTCGGCATCGTCCCCGGCTGGGGCGGGACGCAGCGGCTGGCCCGGGTCTGCGGCATCGGGGTCGCGAAGGATCTCGTCTTCACCGGGCGCACGATCGGCGCCGAGGAGGCGCTGCGGGTCGGGCTCGTCAACGCGATCGCCGATCCGGTGCTCGACCGCGCGCTCGAGACCGCGCGCGAGCTGGCCGCGAAGTCCCCGGTCGCGCTCGCGCTCGCCAAGCGGCTCGTCAACCTCGCGCCCGGCGCGCTCGAACGGGAAGCGGAGGAGTTCGGCGACCTCTTCGCGTCGGAGGACGCGAAGGAAGGCCTCGCCGCGTTCGTCGAGAAGCGCGCGCCGAGCTTCACGGGCCGCTGAACGACCTGCGCCTGCTCTTGAAGCAGGCCCGTCGCGGGCTCAGCCCAGCTGGACGAGCGCGGCGGTGAGCGCGTCGTCGGCGCCGAGCATCGCCTTCAGCGTTGCCGGAGCGGGCTGCGTCCACACGGTCACCGGCTCGCCGGCGTAGGCGGCGAGGAGCCGCGACTGCGACGGTTGCACGACCGCCGTCGGCGAGACCGCCACGGTCAGCGTCTGCGTCAGTCCCTTCAGCGACAGGCCCATCGGGAATCCCTGAACCGTCTGCACCTGCAGCTGCAGTGTCGTGTCGCTCGCGGTGACGACCGTTCCGGTGAGCGCGAGGGTGAACGGTGATCCGAGCTTCGCGAAGAAGAGCAAATGCTGCGCCGTCTGCAGGTACGGAAACGGATCGACCGCGGCGCCGCCGTTCGGATGCACCTCGAAATGCAGATGCGCGTGGATGCCGTTCGCGTCGCCCGAGTCGCCGACATAGCCGACCTGTTGCCCGGCGGTGACGTGCGCGCCGTTCTTCAATCCCCTCGCGTACGCGACGCCGGCGACGCACTTTCCGCGGTTGTCGTTCTTCATCGTCAAGTCGTTGTTCAGGTGGATGTACTCGTACATCGTCCCGCTGTCGCCGTGGAGGTAGAGCATGCAGCCGGCACTCGCGGACGTCGTCCAGAACTCGACCTTGCCGCTCTCGACCGCGATCGCGGGCGTCTTCTTCGCGGCGAGCAGATCATTCCCCTCATGCACGCCTCCGGCGCGCGGCTGCCCGAAGTCGTCCTGATACGTCGTCGGCCCGGCGACGGGGAAGAGCAGCGGCGGAACCTTCGGCGGGGCGGACGCGGCCGGAGCAGCGAGGACGAGCGCGCCGCAGACGAGGATGAGAATGCGGCGACCCATCTCGGGGAGGAATTCTATCTCTGAAAACGTAATTCCTGGGGCATGCGCCTCCGTCTTGCGTTCGTCGGAGTGCTCGCAGCCGCCTGCACGGCGGCGGGAAGCGTGCACGCCGCACTCAATCCACAGCACGCCGGCCTCCAGGTTGCGCTGCGTGCGCAGGGCCTCTATCTCGGCCCGATCGACGCGATCATCGGGCCGAGAACCGTCGCGGCCGTGCGCGCGTTCCAGCGGACGCACGGGCTCCGCGTCACCGGCATCGCCGACCTCGCGACGCGCCGTCAGCTCGGCCCGCTCGGGACGCCGCTGTTCGGCTCGCGCGCGCTGTCACACGGGTCGTTCGGCTGGGACGTCGCCGTGCTGCAGTTCCTCCTGAACCGGCACGGCATTCATGTGCCGATCAACGCGTACATGGACAAGCCGACCGTCGCGGGCGTGCGCCGCTACCAGCGCCAGCTGCACATCGCACCGGACGGCGTCGCCGGTCCACACACGTTCACCGCGCTCGGGCTGCAGTCGCGCGTCCCCGTGCGGTCGGTGCATGTCGTCACGTTGAAGAAGTACGTCGTGAAACCGGGCGACAATCTCATTGCAATCGCGCGCACGCACGGCACCACGCTGAAGCGCCTCGCGCAGCTGAACAAGCTCAACCCCGCGAGCCCGCTTCTCATCGGGACGCACCTGCGTCTCCCCGCCACCGTGCACCTCGTGCCGACCGCGAACGCGGCGACGAACGCGAGCACCGTGCGCGCCTCGCTCGATCGCTGGGCCGCCTACTACGGCGTCGACCCGCACCTCGCGCACGCCCTCGCGTGGATGGAGTCCGGCTACAACAACTCGATGGTCTCCTCGGTCGGCGCGCAGGGTGTCATGCAGCTCCTGCCGACGACGTGGACGTACGTCGAGGACGTCCTGATCGGCCACAAGGTCTCCGACCACGGCTCCGACGGCAACGTGCACGTCGGCATGGCCTATCTCTCGCACCTGCTGAAGGTGTTCAACGGCAACGAGCACCTCGCGCTCGCGGGCTGGTACCAGGGCGAGCGCTCCGTGAAGGCGAACGGGCCGCTGAAGGTGAGCAAGGCGTTCGCGGCCGACGTGCTCGCGCTCAGAGAGCGCATGTAAAGCCCCGCTCGCCCGGCGGTCGCCGGTGGCGACGGCGGTTTTCGGCCGGGGGTCGGCGGCTTGGCCGCCGACCCCCTCCAGCTAGGATCGCCCGCGGTGAAGATCGCGGTCTGTGTGAAGCACGTGCCGGAGGGGTCCGGCCGCATCGACCCGTCGTCGAAGCGGCTCGACCGTTCCGGGGAGGGCGCGCTCAACCACTTCGACGCGAACGCGGTCGAGGAGGCGCTGCGACTCAAGGGCGACTCCGATTCCGAGGTCGTCGTCGTGTCGCTCGGCCCCGCCAAGGCCGCCGATTCCCTGCGCAAGGCGCTTGCAATGGGCGCCGACCGCGCGGTGCTGATCAGCGACGACGCCGCGGCCGGCTCCGACCTCGTCGCGACGAGCAAGCTGCTCGGCGCGGCTCTCGCGAAGGAGTCCCCCGACCTCGTGCTCTTCGGGCAGCAGGCGAGCGACGCCGATGGTGCCGTGCTCTGGGCGGCGGTTGCGGAGCGGCTGCAGCGCCCGGTCGTCAGCCAGGCCGCGGAGCTCACGCTCGACGGCGGCACGCTGCGCGTCAAGCGGCAGACGGAGTTCGGCTACGACGTGATCGAGGCACCGCTGCCAGCCGTCGTCGCGGTCAGCGACGCGATCAACGAGCCGCGTTACCCGTCGCTCAAGGGGATCATGGGCGCGAAGAAGAAGCCGTTCGACACGCTCTCGCTCGCCGACGTCGGCGTCGACGCCGGTGACGCGGGCGAGACCGGCTCGAAGACGGAAGTCCTGGCGTTCGCCGATCCCCCCGCCCGCGGCGATGCGCGCAAGGTCGAGGACTCCGGCGGCGACAGCGCCCAGGCGATCCTCGACTTCCTCGTGGAAAAGCGCCTCGTATGAGCGTGCTCGTCTTCCTCGAGCATCACGGCAACGAGCTGCAGAAGGGCTCGCTCGGCGTGCTCACGAAGGCGGCGGCGCTCGGCGACTCGGACGTCGCGGCCGTGCTCGTCGGCGGCGGGGTCAAGGCGCTCGCCTCCGACGCCGCGAAGTTCGGCGCCGCGAAGGTCTTCGTCGTCGAGGACGACGCGCTCGAGCCCGCGCTGCCGCAACCGCGCGTCGACGCCCTTGCGAAGGTGATCCAGGAGAACGGGTACGAGACGGTCCTGCTCGCGAACTCGGTGCTCGCGGCCGACGTCGCGGCCGGCCTCGCGGCGCGGCTGGACGCCGGCCTCAACTGGGACCTCGTCGACCTGACGAGCGACCTCGTCGGCAAGCGGCCCGCGCTCCAGGACTCGATCTTCGTCGACGTCGGCTGGAAGTCGACCCCGCGGATCGCGCTCTTCCGCGCGGGCTCGTTCGACGCTGCGGCGAGCGGGGCCGGGGAGCCCGAAGTCGTCGAGGTCAGCGTGGACTACGCCGAGCACTCGCAGCGGGCGCAGATCGTCGGCCAGGAGCTCGAGGAGTCGGGCGGCCCGTCGATCGAGGACGCGGACATCATCGTGGCCGGCGGACGCGGCCTCGGCGCGCCGGAGAGCTTCTCGCTCGCCGAGGAGCTCGCGCGTGCGCTCGGCGGCGCCGTCGGCGCGACGCGTGCGGTCGTGGACGCAGGCTGGTACCCGTACAGCGCGCAGATCGGCCAGACCGGCAAGGTCGTGTCGCCGAAGCTCTATGTCGCGCTCGGCATCTCGGGCGCGATCCAGCACAAGGTCGGCATGCAGAGCTCGAACGTCATCGTGTCGATCAACAAGGACGCGAACGCGCCGATCTTCGAGTTCAGCGACCTCGGCGTCGTCGGCGACGTGCACGAGATCGCTCCGAAGCTGACCGAGCTGATCAAGCAGCGCAAGTCGTGACGCGCGCGTCCGACTACCCGCCTCCGTTCAACGCCCGCGAGTTCGTCGCGGAGCCGACCGATCCGGTCGACGAGCGGATCGAGGTCGGCGTGCTGATCGTCGGCGCGGGGCCGGCGGGCCTCGCGTGCGCGATCCGGCTCGGCCAGCTGCTCGCAGAGCATCCCGACGTCGCGGAACGGCTCGGGGAGGTCCCCGTCGCGATCGTCGACAAGGGCAAGCAGCCGGGCTCCCACCTGCTCAGCGGCGCCGTCGTCAATCCGCGCCCGCTGCGCCGGCTCGGTTTTCGGCTCGAGGACCTGCCGTCGTACGGGCCGGTGCACAACGAGGCGGTGTACGTGCTGACGCGCCGCAACGCGCTGCGCATCCCGCCGCCGCCCACGATGCGCAACCACGGGAACTGGATCTTCTCGCTGTCGCAGCTCGGCCGCTGGCTCGCCGAGCGAGCCGAGGAAGGCGGGGCGATGGTTCTCCCGGAGACGGCGGCGGAGAAGCTGCTCGTGTCCCACGGCCGCGTCGTCGGCGTGCGCACCGGCGACAAGGGCCTGAACCGCGAGGGCGAGCCGATGGGGAACGCGGAGCCGGGCTCGGACCTCGTCGCGAAGGTGACCGTGCTCGCCGAGGGGACGCAGGGCCACCTGACCGGCGTCGCGCTCGACACGTTCGGGCTGCGCGGCGACGAGCCTCAGGTCTGGGAGCTCGGCGTCAAGGAGGTCTGGAAGGTTCCCCGCGCGCCGGGCGGCGTCATCCACACGATGGGCTGGCCGCTGCGCACGCGCGCGAAGTATCGGGAGTTTGGCGGCTCGTTCATCTACCCGATGGGCGACGACATGCTGACGATCGGGATGGTGGTCGGCCTCGACTACCGGGACGTCGAGCTTTCCGTGCACGACATCCTGCAGGAGCTGAAGACGCATCCGAAGATCGCGAAGCTGCTGCGCGGCGGGGAACGCGTGCAGTGGGGGGCGAAGACGATCCCGAGCGGCGGTTGGTACTCGCTGCCGAAGCGGCTGTACGCGCCGGGCCTGTTGCTCGCAGGCGACGGGGTCGGGATGGTCAACATCCCGCGGCTCAAAGGCGTGCACTACGCCGTCGAGTCAGGGCGTCTCGCGGCGGAGTCCGCGTTCGCATCGCTGCAGCGCGGAGCGACGCCGGCCACGTCGCTCGCGTCCTACGACGACGCCGTCCGCTCGAGCTTCATCAACGACGACCTGTACGAGGTGCGCGACATGCGCCAGGTGTTCGGGCGCGGCTTCTTCGTCGGCGGCGCCCTCGCGAGTGCGATGACGGTGTCGAAGGGCAAGCTCGACCTCGGGAAGCTGCGGGCGGAGCCGGATGCGGAGCAGCCGCTGCTGCGCGGCGGCCGCGCGGCGCAGTATCCGACGCCGGACGGCAAGCTGACCTTCGACAAGCTCTCGTCCGTCTTCGCGTCCGGCAACAAGACGCGCGACGACCAGCCGAACCACATCCGGCTCGAGCGCCGCGTGCCCAAGGAGGTCGCCGAGCTCTGGGTGAACCTCTGCCCCGCCCAGGTCTACGAAGTGGGCACGGAGGGCGGCGACGGAACGGTGACCGTCAACGTCGCGCCGTCCAACTGCGTGCAGTGCGGTGCGATCACCGCCAAGGGCGGACGGCTCACACCGCCCGAGGGCGGCTCCGGCCCCGAGTACACGTTGACGTAACCGTCCGGCGCCGCACGACGTTGTCTCCGCATGGAGGCGTACGCCGACGACGTCCGCACGCGACCGCGCGGCGGCTGGGAGGAGCCGCTCGCGCGCGCCGGCCTGTCGCCAAAGGCGGCTCCTATGCGATTGTCGCCATCCTCGCCCTGAAGCTCGCACTCGGGGACGGCGGCAGCGCGACAAGCCGACAGGGCGCGCTGCAGGAACTGGCCGGCACGACCTTCGGCACGGTGTTGCTGATCCTCCTCGCGGTCGGGCTTGCGGCCTACGCCGCCTGGCGGTTCATCCAGGCCTGGCGCGGCGACAAGCTGACGAAGCGGCTCGGCTGGGCGGCGCGGGGGATCGTGTACGCGGGTCTGACCTATTCGGCGGTGCGCATCCTCATCGGCTCGGGCGGGCAACGGCAATCCCAGACCGGCAAGGCGCACAAGACGACCGCGGTCGTCCTCGCCTGGCCGGGCGGCGTGTGGATCGTCGGGATCGCCGGTGCCGTCGTCGTGGGGATCGGGCTGTGGCAGCTCTATACCGGGATCTCGCGCCGGTTCGAGGACAAATGGCGCGGCCACAGCAAGTGGGGCTCGCGGGCCGGCGTCGTCGGTCACGTCGCCCGCTTCGTGGTCTTCGGCCTGATCGGCTGGTTCGTCATCAAGGCGGCGGTCGATTACAACCCGCAGGACGCGATCGGCCTCGACGGCGCACTGCAGAAGCTCGCACACGCGACCTACGGGTCGTATTTGCTGGGGCTGACGGCCGTGGGGCTGCTCGCGTACGCGTTCTACTGCCTCGTGGACGCGCGCTACCGGGATCCGAGCCGTTAGGACGGGTCGGCGGACACCCATCCCGCCGAACCCTCCGGAATTACTTGCGATTTACGCAGCGCGTACCGTGACCTGACGGCGAGCGGGGATCGTCAGCGCATCGGTTTCCCCACCTGACGGAGGTTCCACCGATGCGCAGCAGGATGCTTATCACCGCAGTCGCCGCAGCGTTGATCGCCTGCGGCGCGGCCTTTGCCGGGAACGGCAACGACCACGGCAAGATCCGCTTCTCGTTTCTCGGCCAGCTGACGACGACGCCGTCGAACGGCGGCGTGTCGATCAACGTCGAGGGCGGGAACAAGCCGGCGCTCCGCGCGATGCTCGGCGCGCCCGTCACGCAGACGTTCGCGTACGGGAGCACGACCGAGTTCCTCAAGTGGTCGAAGGGCATTCCGACCGTTGCCCAGCCGTCTGACCTCGCGGCGGGCGACTTCGTGTGGGTGCACGTCCGCGCCCCGCGCGGCAGCTCCCTCGCCGACATCGAGCAGACGGCCGCCGCCCTCGTCGGCGACCACGGCGCGCAGCTCTTCAAGCCGGACAAGCCGCTCTATCTCTTCCGCGGCACGCTGTCCTCGGTCTCGTCGACCGGCCAGCTCACCGTCAACGTGACCGGCGGGAACGCCCGCGCCATGCGCCTGCTGATCGGGCAGTCGCAGAGCCAGACGTTCACGACCGGCGACGACACGATCTTCCTGCTCTGGCAAGGCAAGGTGCCGACCGTGATCGACGCCTCGAAGCTCGTGACCGGCGACAAGATCGTCGTGCGGATCCGTGCGGCCGCCCACTCGTCGCTCGCGCAGGTCGAGGCGACCGCGGCCAACCACGTCGGCGACCGGGAGCCGGCGTCGAAGTAGCCGCAGCAACGACTGGTGCCTGCTTCGAGCAGGCACCAGTCGTAACGGCTTTACATCCCGCTTACGCGTATCTCCCGATAAGCAGGCAAAGATATGAACATGAGATCCCGTCGGTTCATGCTCCTCGCCGTCACCCTCGTCGTGCTCAACACGGCGTTCTGGCTGGCGGGCGGGGTCATGGCCCTCCCGCAGGCGATCGTCAACCAGTTCTTCGGGAGCAGGATGATCCGCGCCGAGGTCATCCTCCAATCGCCCGGCGGGGCGCAGGACTGGCGGATCGACCGCGGTGTGATCACGACGGTCGCCGCCGGGCCGACGATCACGATCCGGGAGTCCGACGGGACGACCCAGACGGTCGCCGTCGACCCCGCGGCCCACGTGACCGGCCCCGCGCGGTTCGCCTCGGCGGCCCTGCTCCGGCCGCGCCTCCGCGTCGTCGTCTACCACCAGGCGAACGCGGCGGCCGAGCTGGTGCAGGTCGAAGGCGTTGCTCGCTAGAACATAGGGCCATGAGCGCAGCGGCGACCGGGGGGGTCCTGCTCCTCGTCGAGGACGACGAGGCGATCGGCCGCCTGGTCAAGGCGTACCTCGAGCAGCAGGACGGCTGGCGCGTCGTCTGGCTGAAGTCGGGCGAGGACGCCGTCGGTGAGCTGCGCCGCCATCCGGTGCGGCTCGTCGTCCTCGACATCGGCCTGCCGGACATCGACGGCTTCGAGGTCTGCCGGCGCATGCGCGCCTACTCCAAGGTGCCGATCGTCATGCTCACTGCACGCGACGAGGAGCCGGATCGCGTCGCCGGGCTCGAGCTCGGCGCAGACGACTACGTCGCGAAGCCGTTCTCGCCGCGCGAGCTCGCCGCACGCATCAAGGCGATCCTGCGGCGCACCGAGCAGCGCTCGAGCGACGAGGTGCTGACGGCGAAGGAGATCGTGCTGCGCCGCGACTCGATGGACGTCACCGTCGCCGGAAGCCAGATCGAGCTGACGAGCAAGGAGTTCGATCTGCTCGCGTGCTTCCTCGAGCATCCCGGCATCGTGCTCTCGCGGGAAAAGCTGCTCGACCTCGTCTGGGGGATGACGTACCCGGGCGGCACGCGAACTGTCGACGTGCACGTCGCCCAGTTGCGGCGCAAGCTCGGCGACCCCGAGACGATCCGCACCGTGCGCGGTGCGGGCTACAAGCTCGTCGCAACGTGAACACTCTCCGCGCGCGGCTGTTCGGTGCGATTGCGCTGACGGTCGCGATCTGCGTCGCGCTGACGGTCGTCGTCGGGCTCGTGCTGACCCGGCGCGCGGTCGACCGTAGCGCGCTGCGCGATCTCTCGCATCAGGCGGATCTGATCGCGGGACAGCAGACGAAGTCGTTCGCGCCGCTCGTTCACCTTCCCGACCTCGTTCCGTATCTCCACAAGCAGCAGGAGGCGTACCAGGTGTCGACGGCGGGTCTTCCGGCGGAGGCCGTGTCGAGACTGCTGCACGGCAAGCAGCATCGTGTGAACGGCCGCGTCAGCCTCGGCGGGACAGAGACGTTCTTCGCGGCACGACTGGTGAAAGGGAAGCCGTTCGTCCTCCTCCGCCCGGTCAACGCAACCGCCGACCGCTCGACGCCCTACGTCTACAGCCTGCTGCTCTCCGCGCTGGTCGGCGGCGTTCTCGCGGCGGGCGTCGCGTTTCTCCTCGCGCGCCGCATCGTCCGTCCGGTGCGCCGCGTCGCCGCGGCCTCGCGCAGCCTCGCGCGCGGCGAGCATCCGGAGCCCGTTCCGGTCGAGGGCGGGACGGAGCTCCAGACGCTTGCGACCGCCTTCAACCACCTCGCGGTGCAGCTCGCGCGGGCGCGCGAAGCGGAGCAGTCGTTCCTGCTCTCGGTCAGCCACGAGCTGAAGACGCCGCTGACGGCGATCCGGGGCTACGCCGAAGCGGTCGAGGACGGCGCGATCGACGCGCGCGAAGCCGCGGCGACGGTCGCGATCGAGGCGGCCCGCCTCGAGCGGCTCGTGCGCGACCTGCTCGATCTCGCACGGATGAACAAGACCGACTTCAGCGTCCACAACAGCGAGATCGACCTCGCCGAGGTGGCCGACGACGCCGTCCGGCGCTACCAGCAGCAGGCGGACACGTTCGGCGTCGCGCTCGCGTCGGTGGCGGACGGACCGAGCCCGGCGACTGCCGACGCCGACCGCGTGCTTCAGGTCGTGTCGAACCTCGTCGAGAACGCTCTGCGGCTGACACCTGCCGGCGGCGAGGTGCGCGTCGTGGCAGCACCCGGCGAGCTCCGGGTCGAGGACACGGGCCCGGGCCTCGGCGAGGAGGAGCGCGCGCACGCGTTCGAGCGCTTCTATCTGCACGAGCGATACGGCCGGGAGCGCTCCGTCGGCACCGGCCTCGGCCTGGCGATCGTCAAGGAGCTGACCGAGGCGATGGGCGGCACGGTTCAGGTCGAGAGCACGCCGGGTGAGCGCACGGTCTTCACGGTGCGGCTGCGGCCCGCTCGATTACCGTTGAGCGTGTGATCGCGCTCGACGACGTCGAGCGCGCCGCGCGGACGATCGCGGGGCGCGTTCACCGCACACCGCTGCTCTACTCGACGACGCTCGGCGCGCACCTCAAGGCGGAGCTCTTCCAGAAGACCGGCGCCTTCAAGGTCCGCGGCGCGC
>Ga0308175_100004065_pt1 | contig 10225 bp, 13 predicted proteins | sample PhyCR1_3_FD_203893 | JGI IMG/M metagenome (GOLD analysis project Ga0308175, IMG submission 203893) | Soil microbial communities from UC Gill Tract Community Farm, Albany, California, United States - DLSLS.C.R1 | ecosystem: Environmental > Terrestrial > Soil > Agricultural land | place: USA...
GGCATGGGCCGGGGCTGACTCCGGGTCAGCCGCCGCCGGCGAAACCGCCCAGCCCACCAGACGTGCCGGACGGGCCGGTGGGCGTGCCGTACTTCGCGGCCTCCGCCTCGGCCAGTGCCACCGCGTGCGGGTCCACCGTCCAGCGCCGACGCGATGCCTCGGGCAGGAATGGCGAGGGAGTGCCGAACCAGCCGAAGTAGTACGCCGCCGCCGGTGCCCCGGCCTCCCAGTACGCCGGGTGCCGGGTGCCGACCTGCACCGTGCGCATGCTGGGGTTCCCCCCTTCGGCCACCAGCGCGGCATCGCGCGCGCACGCCGGCACGGTGCGGGTCCCGTGCACCGGGTCGGTCCACACCACCTCGTCGGACGACGCGCCGTGCCGGGGGTCGAAGAAGCAGGGCGACCGTCGTCCCGGCGGTGCCTCGCCCGCCATCCGGGCCCGGACGCAGGCGACGCGATGGCCGGCCTCGCCCAGCGCGGTCGCGACCACCCCGGCGTCGGCGGTGGTGTGGATGCGGGTGGCGCCTCGCTGCGCGGACGCGTGGGACGCGTGGGCGTCCTCCAGGTCGGCACGGGTTGCGTCGTCGAGCATGACTCCGGCGACCTCCCGGTCGAGGAGGCCGAGGTCCGCGCCGAGCACGGTCAGGTCCTCCGACAGCAGCCGCCGGACACCTTCCAGCTGCTCGCGGAGCAGCCGCCGGCGTTCACGCGCGCGCAGGCCGCGACGTACCACGTAGCCGCAGACGAGCACGGCCACCAGGGCGATCAGGAACCAGGCCAAGGCATTGCCCCCTTTGATCGACCAAGTTATCACTGGTCCCGCTCAGCCCGGGGCAGCTGGAGGAGCGGTCAGGCGGCGAAGCCCTTGCCGGCGATGAAGGCCCGCACCGCGTCCGCGACCAGCTGGACGGCGATGGCCGACAGCAACAGGCCGGAGATGCGCGAGACCAGCACCACGCCGCTCTCCCGGATCACCCGCAGGATCGGCATCGAGAACCGCATCGCCATCCAGATGGTGACGTGCACCAGGATCACGCCGAGGCCGACGGCGACGAACGCGGGCACCTGGTCCACGCGGCGGGAGAACACCATGGTCGCCACGATCGCGCCGGGTCCGGCGAGCAACGGGGTGCCGAGCGGCACCAGAGCGACGTTCACGTCGGCCGCCGGCGTCGAGCCCGACTGCTCCTTCCCGGTGAGCAGCTCGAGCGCGACCAGCAGGAGCAGCAGACCCCCGGCGGCCTCCAGCGCGGGCAGCGAGATGCCGAGGTAGTCCAGGATCCGCTGCCCGAAGGCGGCGAAGACCACGATCACGCCGAAGGAGACGCTCACCGCCTGCCAGGCCGCGCGCTTCATCGAGCTCGCGGAGCGGCCCCGGGTCAGCGAGAGGAACAGCGGGATGGTGCCGACCGGGTCCATGATCACGAACAGCGTCACGAACACCTCGGTCAGCAAGGTGAGGTCGACGACAGCGCTCACGAGGCCGCTCCGGCACGGAGCGGCCGCCACGTCGCTGTCGTCATGGCGGCAGTATTGCGTACCGCTGCTACGCGCCCACGACGGCCGGGGCGGAGCGCCCCGACGCGGCCGCGGCCGCGGCCGCCAGCTCGACCAGCCGGTGGTAGCTGTCCGGCGCGGTGGTGTTGCAGCCGATCTCGTGGTCCAGCTTGCCCGCGCCGTGGTAGTCGCTCGAGCCGGTGGCCACCAGGTCGAGCTCGGCGGCCAGGCCGCGCAGCCGCGCCCGCGTTGCGGCGTCGTGGTCCTGGTGGTCCACCTCGATCCCGGCCAGGCCGGCGTCCGCGAGTCGTGTCAGCCCGGCGCGGTCCAGTGCCTCGTGGTGGTGCCGGGAGGCCCACGGGTGGGCGAGCACGGACACCCCACCGGCGGCCGTGACGGTGCGCACCATCGTGACCAGGTCGGCGGCGTAGCGGTCGACGTAGGCGGGTCCGCCCGTCCGGAGGAACGAGTCGAACGCCTCCTTCCGGTTGCGGACCACGCCCTTGGCGACCAGGGCGTCCGCGACGTGCGGGCGGCCCATGGCGACAGCGCCGCCGGCGGCCCGTCGTACGTCGTCGGCGCCGAGGTCGATCCCGAGGTTGCGCAGCTTGGTCAGGGTTGCCGGCAGCCGGGAACGCCGGCCCTCCAGGATCCGGTCGAGCTCCGCGACCAGCGGCGGGTACGACGGGTCCGGCAGGTAGGCGAGCAGATGGGCGCCGTGCCCGGCGTAGCGGCAGCTCACCTCGATCCCTGGCACCAGCGTCACCCCGGTGCGGAGCGCGGCGGCCGCGGCCTCCTCCCACCCCTCCGTGGTGTCGTGGTCGGTGAGGGCGAGCACGTCGACGCCGACGGCGCCCGCGTGCGCCACCAGGTCGGCCGGGGCGGTGGTCCCGTCGGAGCGGTCGGAGTGCGTGTGCAGGTCGATGCGCATCGGTGTCACCACGCCGGCGGGTTGCCGCCGAAGGGCAGGTCGATCAGCTCCGGCCCGAGATCGCACACGTTCAACAGGATCCACTCGTCGCCGAGCAGCAGCGCCGCGGAGGCCGGCCGGAGGACCAGCCACAGCCAGCGGCCCTGCGCCTCGCCGGCGAACACCGACCGGTCGAAGGACGCGTCGCTGCCGGAGGTGGACACCGCCCACAGCGAGACCGGGTGGCCGCCGATGCGCACCTTGGCGTGCGGCGGTCCGTCGCCGATGTCCGCACCCGGGTCGGTGCGGTGCACGCCGGCGCAGCGCGCGCCCAGGCCGGTCCCGGGCTCTTCCGCGACCACCGACAGCTCCACGACCCCGTCCAGGTCGCTGGCCCCGGCCGCGGACACCACGGTGGCACGGGCGCCGCGGTCCGGCCGCGCCACGCAGCCGAAGTCGGTGATCGACCAGCCGGGGCTCAGCGGCCAGGGCAGGTAGGTCGGGATCGCCCGGCTGCGCCGGAGGTGCTCGACGAAGCTGTCGTAGTCGGCCTTGGCCGGCCGCCACAGCGGCGCGATCGGGCCGTGGTCCTGGCACCTCCACTCCTGTCCGCTGCCGTTGACCGGCGCAGAACATCGAGGGCAGCCAGGGGCGAGTTTCATTGCCTCAGTCTTGCCCTGAAACCACGGCCGTCAAGCATCGGCGTATCCTGCCCGGCGTGCAGCCCAGGATCGACTGCGTCGGCGGCATCGTCCGAGACGAGGCCGGCCGGCTGCTGCTGGTGCGCCGCGGGCACGAGCCGTCGAAGGGGCTGTGGTCGGTGCCGGGCGGCCGGGTGGAGGCAGGCGAGAGCGACGCGGTCGCCGTCCGGCGCGAGGTCCTCGAGGAGACCGCGCTCGACGTCGTGGTGGGTGACCTGGCCGGAACCGTGGAGCGGGCCGCCCCCGCGGGCGCGGTGTTCGTGATCCGCGACTACCTCTGCTCTCCCGCGCCCGGCAGCTCGCCGGGGCGGGTGGTGGCCGGCGACGACGCCGACGACGTCGGCTGGTTCACGGTGGCGCAGATCGCCACCCTTGCCTGCACGCCCGGACTCGTGGACGCCCTGGTGGAGTGGGACGTGCTGCCCGCGGACACCTCGACCTCGTCACCTCAGCCGGGGACTTAGGCCCCTGTCTGGTGCCCTGCCACCCGCTCACCATCGGCGGTATGAGCGGCACCTACCTGCACTGGGGCGTGATCAGCATCAGCGTCACGAACCTCGCCATCATCGGCGCGATGCTCGTGATCTTCGTCCTCGCACTCCTGCTCCCCTTCCCGCACGGCGCGGCCAAGCGGCCACCGGACGACGAGGGTCCGGACGGGGAGTCCCGATGAGCACCGAGGTCCGGGCCGCCGGCCAGGACCGCACCAACTGGACCACCTGGCTGCGCGCCCGGATCGCCCGGACGGTCCCACCCGGACAGGCACTGCCGGACCGGCAGCCCGCCTACGTCGCCTCGTGGATCTACGTGTTCGGGGTGACCACCATCGCGGCCCTGCTGGTCGTCCTCGCCTCGGGCGCCTGGCTGGCGCTCGGCGGTGCGGCCTGGTGGCACGTGTCCGACCTCGGCCGGTTCGTGAACTCGCTGCACCTGTGGAGCGTGGAGCTGTTCTTCGTGTGCATGGTGCTGCACCTGTGGGGGCAGTTCTGGATGGCCTCCTGGCGCGGGCACCGGACGCTGACCTGGGTGACCGGGGTGGTCGCGTTCGTGGCCTCGATCGGGACCGCGTTCACCGGCTACCTGTCCCAGTCGAACTTCGACTCCCAGTGGATCAGCACCCAGGCGAAGGACGGGCTGAACGCGGTCGGCATCGGCGCCTGGTTCAACGTGCTGAACCCGGGCCAGATGCTGCTGTGGCACGTGGTGCTGCTCCCGTTCGCGGTCGGGGTGATCGCGGTCGTGCACGTGGTCCTGGTGCGCCGGCACGGCGTGGTTCCTCCGATCGGCGCCGAGGAGGAGTGAGATGACCACCACCATCCCCCGGCAGCGGCGCCGCGTCCGCGAGGCCGCCGACTTCCCCACCCGGCCCTACGACCTGGTCAAGGAGTTCGTGGCCGCGCTGGTGGTGGTCACCCTGCTCACCGTCGGGCTCGCCGCCGCGTTCTCCTCCCCGGACGAGAGCGCGATCACCCTGCGCCGCTGGGCCCAGGTGGCGCCGGCCGACGTGGTCGCGACGGCCACGGCGGAGCTCGGGGGAACCTCGGCGAGCGCGACCTACGGCCCGCCGTACAACCACAACGGCTCCGGCCAGAACCTGCTCGGCATCCCGCTGCAGCAGTGGGGCGGGGTCCGGCTCCCGGTGAGCTCCCCGGACCTGGTGCTGCAGCCGCTGTCCGACCTGGTCGCCACTCCCGCGGTGACCGCCGCGCTGGCGGCCTGGCACCGCGCCTCGCCGACCGCCCGCACCGCGTGGGCCACTGCGTACGGCGACGCGCTGGCCAAGGCGCCGGGCGGCGACCCGCGGAAGGTGGCACCCGGCAACTACGGACCGGTCCCCCTGATGGCCGTGGGCCTGCTGGCGCTGGCCCGCTCCGGCGGCCTGGAGGGCTCGCTGACGTCGTCGGGCAACTTCTACGGCGGCGACCAGACCCGGTCCCTGCTGCTGCTCTCCGACGGCGCCTACCTCGAGGACCAGGCCCTCGCCCGCCAGCTCGGCGGCGACCAGTGGGGGATGATGAACGAGACCGGGAACTACCCGGGGCAGCCGTGGATGTGGCTGTACACCTTCTGGTACCAGGTCAAGCCGTTCTCCACCTCCGACAACGCCGACGCGCTGGTCTGGGGGCTGATGCTGGTGCTCACCTTGCTGCTGATGTTCCTGCCGCTGATCCCGGGACTGCGCGACATCCCGCGCTGGATCCCGGTGCACCGGCTGATCTGGCGCGAGTACTACCGCACCCACCCGCGCACGTGAGTCAGGCGTTCCAGCGCAGCACCACCGGTGTCTCGCGCTCGTAGCCCAGCGTGCTCACCGTCGCGGTGTCGAGCCGGAACAGCCGCCCGTCGCTCGCCGGCTGCCCCACCCACCGGGCGGCCAGCGCGCGCAGCGCGTGCCCGTGCCCGAACACGAGCGCCCGTCCGTCGTACGCCCGGACCTCGGCCACCACCCGGTCCAGCCGCGCGGCGACCTGCTCGGCGGTCTCCCCGCCCGGGCAGGGATGGGTCCACACCGTCCACCCGGGCACGCTCTCCCGGATCTGCTCGGTGGTCAGCCCCTCGTAGTCGCCGTAGTCCCACTCCACCAGGTCCGGCTCCGGGCGGGCGCCGGCGAACCCCGCCAGCTCGGCGGTACGACGGGCCCGCTGCCGCGGACTGGTCAGCACCAGCCCGAACTCCAGCCCGTCCAGCCGCTCGGCCAGCGTCTTGGCGACAACGACACCGGACTCGGTCAGCGGCAGGTCGGTGACCGAGGTGTGCCGGCCATCGCGGCTCCACTCGGTCTCTCCGTGCCGGACCAGCCACAGCTCGGTCTCGGTTTGGTCGGGCACAGCGTCGGCCACTTTCAGCTCTTCTCCACCAGCGTCGGCCGCCCCGGCTGCTCGCCGCCCCGCGCGTCGAGGTAGCTCTGCTTGGGCACCATCACCTTGCGCCGGAAGATGCACACCAGCGTGCCGTCCTGGTTGTAGCCCTTGGACTCCACGTGCACCACGCCCCGGTCGTCCTTGGACCTCGACTCCCGCTTGTCGAGCACGGTGGTCTCGGCGTAGATGGTGTCGCCGTGGAAGGTCGGCGCCACGTGGCGCAGCGACTCGATCTCCAGGTTCGCGATCGCCTTGCCGGAGATGTCCGGCACGCTCATGCCCAGCACGAGGGAGTACACGTAGTTGCCGACCACCACGTTCCTGCCGAACTGGGTGGTCTCCTCGGCGTAGTGCGCGTCCAGGTGCAGCGGGTGGTGGTTCATGGTGATCAGGCAGAACAGGTGGTCGTCCGCCTCGGTGACCGTCTTGCCCGGCCAGTGCTTGTACGTCGCTCCGACCTCGAACTCCTCGTAGCTTCGCCCGAACTGCATCCGCTGCTCCTATCCGACGCGGGACTGTCCGCCCATCGTGCCCGAACCGGCGGTGCAGGCGGTACGACGGGTGGCGAACCTCACCCCCTACTCCCAGGTGGTGGGGATGCCGTGGCCGACCGAGGTGCCGAGCACCCGACGCTCCCCCGTCGGCCACACCTGCAGCACCACCAGGAACTGGTGCTCCGCCTCAGGTGTGCGCCGCAGGGGCTCGAGGAGCAGGTGCGCGAAGGGCCGGTCGTCCTGCGCCGTGGCCGCGACCGCCTCGATGCGGACGTCGATGGCCGCCCGGTCGTCGGCGCTGAGGTACTGCCACATCACGCTGTGCCAGAGCACGGTCAGCGTCCCCGGCACGACCTCGATCGCGTCCACGAACGACCGCGCGTCCGTCCGTCGTACCTCCGCAGGACAGGCGGCGGCGATGTCGAGCGCGGCCCGCAGCCGGGCCAGCCGGGCGTCCTGGTCGGGCCACACGTAGGAGGTGAGCACCAGCCGCCCCTCCGGCGTGGTCGGGTCCACCGGCATCACGTCGCTGCCCAGCCGCTCCACGATGGCCAGGTCCGGCCACGGCACCGGGTCCGCCCCGCGCCAGGCGCCCTCGAGGACCACCGGGCTGTCCGGGTCGCCCCACCGCCGGCCGTACTCGTCGGTGCAGCAGAACCGGTCGGCACGGAGGTTCAGCCCGCCGGAGGAGCCGATCTCCAGCAGCCGCACCGGGAGCCGGGCCGGCTCCGGGACCCGCAGCAGCCCGCCCAGCAGGGCGCCGGCCCGGCCCACCTCGTTGGTCTGCGGCGGCCGGTCCAGCCACTCGCGCACCACCTCCGGCGAGTCGCCGAGCAGCGTCTGGAAGGCTGGCCAGCCGCGGTCCGGGTCCCAGCGGCCGCCCACGCTGGGGAAGTACGACGCGAGGGCGCCGGCCCGGCCCTCCAGGACCAGCCGGTGCACGCTGCCGGCGAGCCGCAGCGCCAGCCCGGACGGGCCGGGGTCGTCCTCGTGGCCGGACAACACGACCGCGACCACTCCGCCCTCGTCGATGTCGTGGGCGCAGCGGCCGAGCAGGTCGGCGTACATCGGCGAGCCGAGCTCGGCGCACGCCTGTGCCTGCTGGCGGAAGCGGGTGGCCATCGTCACCGGCCCAGCATGGCAGGCGCGGCTTCCACAGACCCTCGTGCCCTGACAGCGCCGAGGGCGTGCGTTACACTCGCGGCCGGTCAACGGGTCGCCGATGCCACCAGCCACTTCGACACGTACGGAGGCCGTAGGACCGTGACGACGTACATGCACATCGGCGCGCCGAAGACGGGCACGACGTTCGTGCAGAACGTGCTCGCGAAGAACCGCGACCTGCTGCGCAGCCTCGGTGTCTGCTACCCGGGTGAGCGCAAGGACCACTACTTCGCGGCCCGCGAGCTGCTCGCGCCCATCACCGGGCTGGAGCCGCCGGCCGAAGGCGCCTGGGCACGGACCGTGGCCGAGGCCCGCGCCTGGCCGGGTGAAGCCGTGGTGATCTCGCACGAGCACTTCCGGCACGCGGACCCGCCCACCATCGAGCGGATCGTGGCCGAGCTCGGTCCGGACCTGCGGGTGATCGTCACCGCCCGGGACGTCGCCCGGCAGGTCTCCTCGCTGTGGCAGGAGTCGGTCAAGAACGGGAACACGAGCGACTTCGCGGTCATGCTCACGCGGCTGCAGCACCAGCTCGGGGAGGGCTCCAAGCGGCTCGGCCCGATGGCCCGCACGATCCACCTGGCGAACGTCCTCGAGCCGTGGTGCAAGGTGCTGCCGGCCTCTTCCATCAGCGTGGTGACCATGCCGCGAGGCCGGGCCAGCGAGCTCTGGGACCGGTTCGCCGGCGTGATCGGCGTGGACCCCACCGGCTTCGACACCGACGTGCCGCTCAACCCGGGCATGGGCATCGGGGCGACCGAGTTCGTCCGGCGGCTCAACGAGTCCCTGGAGGACGGGGACCTGGCCGCGAAGGACTACGAACGCCTCGTGAAGCACCGGCTGGCGGGCCGGATGCTGACCCAGCACCGGGGTGACGAGCGGATCGTGGTGCCCGCCGCGCACCACGGCTGGCTGACGCAGTGGGCCCGCGACCAGGTCGACGCGCTGGCCGAGGCCGGCTACGGCGTGGTCGGCGACCTGGAGGACCTGGTCCCCGGCCCGGCCGCCGAGGGCCGTGACGAGGCCACCGAGGAGCAGGTGGCGGCGGCCGGGGTGCACGCCGCACACGGCCTGCTGATGCGGTGGGCCGAGCTCGAGGCCAAGACCACGCCGCTGACCCCGTCCCCCGCCGGACGCGCCCGGGCCCTGGTGCGCAAGCTGCGTGCCCGGGTCCGGTCCCGGCGCGTGTGACGAAGTCCGCTCCCGGGGGTCAGCGGCGCTTGTAGTCCTCCAGCAGCCGGCGGCCGATGATCATCCGCTGGATGTCGGCGGTGCCCTCGCCGATGAGCAGCATCGGCGCCTCCCGGTAGAGCCGCTCGATCTCGTACTCCTTGGAGAACCCGTAGCCGCCGTGGATCCGGAAGGAGTCCTCCACCACCTGCGCGCAGTACTCACTGGCGAGGTACTTCGCCATCCCCGCCTCCAGGTCGTTGCGCTGGCCGGAGTCCTTGGTGCGCGCGGCCCGCACCATCATCTGGTGCGCGGCCTCCACCTTGGTGCCCATCTCCGCGAGCCGGAACAGCACCGCCTGGTGGTCGGCGATCTTCTTGCCGAACGTCTCCCGCTGCTGGGCGTAGTCCACGCCGAGCTCGAACGCGCGCAGCGCGACCCCGCAGCCGCGAGCGGCCACGTTCACGCGGCCCACCTCGACGCCGTCCATCATCTGGTAGAAGCCACGGCCCGGGTCGCCACCCAGGACCTGGTCCGCGCCGATCTGGAAGCCCTCGAAGACCAGCTCGGTGGTGTCGACCCCCTTGTAGCCCATCTTCTCGATCTTGCCCGGCACGGTCAGGCCCGGTGCGACCTCGCCGAACCCGGCCGGCTTCTCCACCAGGAACGTGGTCATGTTCCGGTACACCGAGTCCGCGCCCTCGTCGGTCTTGACCAGCACCGCCACCAGCGTCGAGGAGCCGCCGTTCGTCAGCCACATCTTCTGCCCGTCGATCACGTACCCGTCGTCCTTGCGCACCGCCTTGGTGCGGATCGCGGACACGTCCGAGCCGCAGCCCGGCTCCGACATCGAGAAGGCGCCGGTCAGCTCACCGGCGGCCATCTTGGGCAGGTAGTACCGCTTCTGCTCCTCCGTGCCGTGCTGCATCAGCATGTAGGCCACGATGAAGTGGGTGTTCACGATCCCGGACACGCTCATCCAGCCTCGCGAGATCTGCTCCACGACGAGCGCGTAGGTCAGCAGCGACTCCCCCAGGCCGCCGTACTCCTCGGGGATGGTGAGCCCGAACAGGCCCAGCTCCTTCATCCCCTCGACGATCTCGGTCGGGTACTCGTCCTTGTGCTCGAGGTCGGTGGCCACGGGCAGGATCTTGTCCTCGACGAAGGACCGGACCGTCTTCAGGATCTCGGTCTGGATGTCGGTCAGACCCTCTGTCTCACACAGGCGCGCCATGCTGACATGGTGTCGTGCCCACCCTGCGGCGGGCAATGAGCAAGGTCACAACGACCCCGCGAGTCAGCGGCTCCCGTCGCGGGCAGACTTCTTCTTGCTCTTGCCGAACGGGTTCGGCCCGTGGCCCTTGGTCATGGTCAGCCGCAGCTCCGCCAGCAGGTCGTCGTCGCAGGAGCCTGCCACGAACTCGGCGA
>Ga0308175_100004067_pt1 | contig 10219 bp, 8 predicted proteins | sample PhyCR1_3_FD_203893 | JGI IMG/M metagenome (GOLD analysis project Ga0308175, IMG submission 203893) | Soil microbial communities from UC Gill Tract Community Farm, Albany, California, United States - DLSLS.C.R1 | ecosystem: Environmental > Terrestrial > Soil > Agricultural land | place: USA...
GCCGGGCCCGCCGCCCCGCGGCGCCCCCCCCCGCCGGGCCGCCCCGCCGCGGCCCCCCCGCCGCCGGGCCGCCCCGGGTCCGGGGCTTTGTGGTGGCATGGTGAGAGAGGTTAGGGGTTAGGTACCACGGAGTAGCGGGGGAGTGGGAAAGAGGTGTGGCGCAAATATCAGGGGGGCGGGGGTCCGGGGCGTTCCATGAAGTAGTGGAGGTCGTTTGGGGGCGTGAAGCCGAGGGAGGCGTAGGTGGAGTGGGCGTCGCGGGTGGCGAGGAGCCACTTGTCTACGCCGACGAGGTCGGGGTGGCGGAGGAGGAAGAGGACCATCGCGCGGGCGATGCCGCGGCCGCGGTGGGCGGGGTCCACGAAGACGTCGGCGAGCCACGCGAAGCGGGTGCGGTCGGAGACGGCGCGGCAGTAGGCGACCTGGCGTCCGCCGGTGGCGTAGGCGCCGGCGACGACGGTGGAGTATCGGGCGGCCTGCTCGACGCGCTCGCGGGAGACGCCGGGGGTCCAGTAGGTGGTGGTCAGCCAGGCGTGGACCGTCGCGAAATCCAGCAGCGTGCGATCGTCGCTGATCTGGTAGCCCTGGTATGTGGCGAGCATGGAGCGATCCTACTTGTGCGGGGCGGGGCGTGTCACTCGCTCGGCCTGTTGTGGGAGACCGGGCGCGGGCGGGGGATCGTGGTGTCGTCCGCTTTCTGCCGCAGCGCGTCGGCGGTGGCTGCGGGAAGGCGGTCGAAGAAGTGCAGGCCCGTGGCGCTTTCGACGTTGGCGGGGGTGGTGCAGAACCTGGCCCAATCTTCACCGACGGCGTCGTTGTCATTGGGCATCATCACGGTGATCACCCGGGTGGAGGGGGAGATTTTGGCGAGGTCGTCGTCGCCGGCGGTTTCGGGGACTTCGACGATCACCTTCCAGCAGTCGGACGGGACGGTGACTTTGCCGTTGGCGATGGATTCGGCAAAGCCGTTGGTCCCGCGGCCGCCGCGCCCTTTGGGGCCGGCGAGAATATAGAGGTGCATGTCCCGCCGGGAGACTTCATTGCGGCAGTAGGTTTCGAGGTTGGCCCAGGCCTTCTGGTTCACGTTGGGCGCCTGGGGGATGATGTTGGTCAGGACGAAGGTGGCAAAGCTCATGTCGGAATTGGCGGCGCGGTCGCTGTGGGGGCACATGTGGCCACGGTCGAAGCCGCTGCCGGAGTAGTCCTTGTGGGTGACGCGGTAGAAGCCGGTGGGGAGGGTGGTGTCGGGGTCGAAGATCTGCTTGCGCGGTGCGTCGCCGAGGTCTTCGCGGGCGACGCGCCAGCTTACCCAGTTGGGTGTGCCGGCGGAGTTGTTGTAGGAGAGGGAGTAGTAGGGTTTGATCATGAGGTAGTTGTCTTTATTGTTGGGGTCCGGCGTCGCGCCGCTGGGATTGCCCAGGAGCATGTTCGGCGACGCGGCCGCGGAGGCGGCCGGGGCGGTGCGTGGGGGAGTGGTGCCCTGGGTCGCCGTGATCGGCGGGTGGGTTTGCCGGTAGTAGAGGAAGGCGGCGGTGCCGATAAGAACGAGCAGGACGATAATGGCGATTTGCGCGCCGGAATTCAGGCGGAAGAAGGTGTCCAGGGCCGAATTGACCAGGGGCTGGAGGTCGTCCTGACGGGGGGAGCCGGGCCGTCCTGTGCCGCGGGAACGTCGCTGTGCCATGGGGCGGTAGGATAGACGGGACGGGGGCGCCGGCGAAGGGGCGGTTTTCCGGCAGGGTTTTCCCAGCCGATGCAGGCCGCAGAGTTTCGCGGCTTAGCCGACACCGCCGCGATAAACAGACTTGGTTTCAGCGGCGGATAGCGGGTATTTGGCTCGGGTTCATTCACAGCCCCGCGGAGGGGGCCGATGTGCCATGGGAGGTTTCCATGGTCCTGTTCAACATCACTGCGTTGCTCATGATGATCCCGGCGGTCGGCGGCGCGTACGCGCTGCACTACTTTGTGCCCGGGACGCCGCTGCCGGCGCTGATCGCGGCGGCGGGCGCGGTCGCGTTCGTGGCGGACCTCGCGGTCCGGTCGCAGTCGCGCCAGCGAAAGCTGCTGCACCCGTCGGCCGGCGGGCAGGTGCTGCTGGTGCCGCTGTGGGTGGTGGCGCTGCTGGGGATCGGGTTCGCGGTGCACCAGTACATCCAGCCGTCCTCGGTGATGGCAGGGAGCCCGACGCACGCGGCGGCGCCGGCGAAGCGGTGAGGCTGGACTGTCGGAGGCGGAGGGCATTACACTCGGTATCGGCGTGCGGGCGCCGTTTGAGCGCCCCCTCGCCTGTTACAAGGAGTGGTTGACGTGCCCGTTTACGAATACACCTGCAAGAGTTGTGACGCGAAGTTCGAGCAACTGGTCCGCACGATGGCCGGCGAGCCGCCGAAGGTGAAGTGCCCCAAGTGCGGGTCGGCCAAGACGGCGCGGGCGATGAGCGTGTTCGCGGTGGGGGCCGAAGCGCCCAAAGGCGCGGCGTCGCCGGGCCCGGGAATGTGCGGGCGCTGCGGGGGTCCGGGCCCTTGCGCGATGGGGGACTAATCGGGAAAAACGAAGAAAGGGCGTCCCACTGTGGGACGCCCTTTCGGGGTTTACGCTGCTATCGCGGGGGGTGATCCCCCGATACCGCCGGGCTAACCGCGGCGGGGGGCGGGGAACCACATCAAGCGTCATTAGCCGCCGCGGAGGAGCGAGAGCACGTTCTGCGGCGAGGCGTTCGCCTGGGCGAGCACCGAGGTGTTGGCCTGCACGAGGATCTGTGCCCGCGTCATGGCGGCGGTTTCCGACGCGAAGTCGGCGTCGCGGATGTCGCTTTCGCTCGAGGTGACGTTTTCGAGTGCGACGTTGAGGCTGTTGACGTTGGTGTCGAGCACGTCCTTCTGGAAGGCGCCGAGGCGCCCGCGGATGGTGGCGACCTGCCGGACGGCGGCGTCGATGATCTTCTGGGCGGCAATGGTGTTGCCGGAGACCAGGGAGTTGGCGCCGCCGCTGGCCATCGAGGAGAGGTAGCCGGCGACGCCGTCGCCGAGCTTGGAGGTGGAGACGGAGCTGACGCCGATGTCGGTCTGTCCCTGGCGGTTGACGGACTCGCCGATCTGGAACTTGGCGCCGCCGCCGGTGATGTAGAAGTTTTTAGTAGCGAGGGTCTGTGCGAAGGAGTGGTCGAGGGTGATGGTGGCGTCGAGGGAGTCGTTGCGGACGGAGGCGCTGAGGCCGTCCACGTCGGCCTTTTCACCGTTGATCGTGACGGTGCCGTCGGTGCCGTTGTTCTTGGTGTTGAGGAAGGTGCCGTTGATGGTCTTGACGGAGACGAACTGCTTGGAGCCGTAGCCGGTGGAGTCGAGCTTGAGGCCGTTGGCGCCGCTCGTGGTGGCGCTGACGCCGGTGGCGTCGCGGAGCTGGTTCACCGCGAAGGCGATGGCGCTGGTGTGCGTGGAGCCGGCGAAGGAGAGCTGCTCGGTGCCGGTGTTGCCGGCGATCTCGATGGTGATGGGGTTGTTGGCGGCGAGGCCGGCCTGGGCGAAGGTGACCTCGCCGGTCTTGGCGCTGCCGGTCACCTGCACGACCACCTGCATGGTGCCGTTCTCGGGGAGCTTGGCGGAGTTGATCTGGACGTTGGCCAGGGCGGAGGCGGCCACGCCGCTGGTGCTGTAGTCGAGCTGGCCGTTGAGCAGCTTGACGCCGTTGAACTGGGTGGTGTTGGAGATGCGGTTGACGCTGTTGAGGATGGCGTCAACCTGGAGCTGGTTGGCCTTGATCTCGTCGGGGGAGAGGGCGCCGGTATTGGCGGCCTGGTTGGTGAGGCTCTGGACCTCGAGCAGGAGGGACGAGACTTCGCTGAGGGCGCCTTCGGCGGTGTTGATGACGTTGCCGGCGCGCTGGGAGTTGTCGATGGCCTGGTTGATGCCGTTGATTTCGCTGCGCAGCGCCTCGCTGGCGATGAGGCCGGCGGGGGCGTCCTTGCCGGTGTTGATCTTGAGGCCGGTGCTGAGCCGCTGGAGCCTCATGTTGAGGTCGGCGTTGTTCTTGGTCAGCGTGTGGATGGCCTGGAGCGAAGAGATGTTCGTGTTGATCCGACTCATGGGTATCCTCCGTGATACGTGTTAAGTGGCAGGTGTCCGTACTAGCCGTTGACGTTTGACTTATTCCGCGCGGGCGTCCGCCTGCGCTGGGTTATCTGAATGATCCTGGGAAGACTGAGCCGGTGCTCCGCCCCGGCGGGGGAGTGTTGTGGGGTGTGGTGGGTGTGTGAACCTCCTTGTTCGGGTAGTGCGTTGGCCGAATCCGTTCGGCCGGGGGATGTCTGGAGTTTCGGACGCCCGGGAGCGCAAACTTGAACATCCCGGTGCGCAGGGATTGCGCGGGGGCGGGTGCTGATAAAAGCGTGTGCGGGGGGGGTACTCCGGGGGGAGGCAAGTTTTGCGGGTTACGTGGTCAGCGGGGCCCCCGGCCCCCCCCCCCCCCCCCCCCCGCCCGCCCCCCCCCCCCCGGGCGGGCACGGGTGGGGGGGTGCGGGGGGTCGCGGCCCCCCCCCACGCCGCGCGGGAGACGCGGATCACTTCCCGCCGACGGAGAAGAGGTGGGTGAAGGTGCGGAGGTACATGCGACCACCCGAGATGGCGGGGGTGGCGTGACAGAGTTCGCCTAGTTCCATGCGGGCGAGGGGTTGGTATTTGTCGGCGGCGGCGATGACGACGACTTCACCTTTCCTGGAAACGCAGTAGATGTTGTTGCCGGCGCAGACGGGGGAGGAGAAGAAGCCGGCGGGGACTTTGAAGTTTTGCTGCCAGAGGAGCTTGCCTGTGGAGAGTTGGAGGCAGCGGACGAGGCCGTCGTCGCCCCAGAGGAAGAGGAGGTCGCCTTTGGCGAGGGGGCAGGTGACGTAGGGGAGGTTCTGGTCCTTGGGGCTGGAGAGCTTGAAGGCGACGGTGGCGGTCTGGCCGGCGGAGCGGGAGGACGGGGGGCGGACGGCGATGAAGGAGCGGTTTTTGGCGCCTTCGCCGGATTGTGCGAAGACGAGGCCGCCGCCGGCGACGGGGGAGGAGACGCAGCGGAAGGGCATGGCGTCGGGGACGGACCAGGCGACTTCGCCGGTGTAGGCGTCGATGGCAGTGAGGCCTTCGCCGTTGCTGCTGAAGACGGCGAGCGGGGGCTGGCCCTGGGGCTGGTAGACGCAGGGGGTGGAGGTGGAGGCCTTGTTGCCGCCGGCGCGAGGGAGTTTCCACTTGGTCTGGCCGGTGTTGCGGTCAACGGCGAGGAGGAAGGCGTTGGAGGTGTCTTCCTGGTCGTTGGCGAAGAGGACGAGGTCACCGACGACGATGGGTGAGGTGCCGGAGGGGCCGTGCTGGAACTTGTAGTTGCCGAGGTTGACCTTCCAGACGTCCTTGCCGTCGTGGTCGAGCGCGATGAGCATCGACTGCTCGGGGGAGGTCAGGAGGGTGTAGACGTGCTTGTCGTCCACGGCGGGGGTGGAGGAGGCGTAGCTGTTTTCAAGCTTCTTCTTGGTGAAGGCCTTGACCGCGTGGCGGGATTGCCAGAGGGTCTTGCCGTCGGCGGCGCTGATGCAGAGGAGGATTGGTTGGTTGGAGTCGTCGGCGCAGGTGACGAAGATTTTGTCGCCCCAGACGACCGGGGAGGAGTGGCCGCCGCCGGGGAGGGTGATTTTCCAGTTGTAGTCGTTGTCGGACCATTTGGCGGGGATGTTGGCGTTGGAGAGGCCGGTGCCGTCGGGGCCGCGGAAGCGTGTCCATTCCTGGGGGAAGGCGGGGGAGGCGAGGGCGAGGAGGCAAAGGAGCACGAAGTATCGGACGTGGTGGGGGAACACGCTGGGCCTCCGTTTTGGCGATGGTCTGGTGAGTTGCGTGACGGGCGAAATGATACGGACGGGGCGGGGGAGCACAAGCGGCGCGTCACCCGGCGGGGCGGGTGGTCAGATGACCGCGTGAGGCGGCGGGTGTTTCTTATTGCGGCGGGGCGGTGATCATGCAGCGGGCCCGGGTGGAATGCGTGGTGATCCAGCCGGGGTGGCGGCTGCCGTACTGGTGTCTTGCCGCGATTTTCCTGGTGCTTCCGTCGGCGTGGCTCATTAGCGCGTCGAGGCGGCGACGCGCGGCGGGTTGATCTGCGGGCGACGCTGGGGCGGTGTCCGGAGTGCGGGTGGGTGATGGGGTAACGGGGGCGTGGGCCCAGGGCTGAAGCCCTGGGCTTGGCAGTGTGTTTTCTATTGCGCGGCGTAGGCGCACGTGTAGATGGGCTCGCCGCCGACGATGGTTTGCAGGATGTGGATGTCGCGGATTTTCTTGGGGTCGATCGTCAAGGGGTTTTGGTCGAGGATGACGAAGTCGGCGAGTTTGCCGGGTTCGAGGGTGCCTTTGATGTTTTCTTCGAAGTTCTGCCAGGCGGCGTCGCTGGTGACGGCGCGGAGGGCTTTTTCGGGGGTGATGCGCTGCTGGGGGCCGAGGACTTGGCCGCTGGTGGTGGTGCGGTTGACGGAGTCCCAGACGAGCAGGAGCGGGTTGACGGGGGTGACGGGGGTGTCGTCGTGGACGGTGAAGTGGATGCCGCGGCTGAGGGCGGAGGCGAGGGGGCTGATTCTTGCGGCGCGGTCGGGGCCGAGGAAGAGGTCGCGGTGGCGGTCGCCCCAGTAGTAGACGTGGCCGACGAAGAAGGAGGGGGTGATGCCGAGGGATTGGATGCGGTCGAGCTGGTCTTCGCGGACGGTCTGGCAATGCTCGATGCGGTGGCGGGCGTCGGGGCGGGGGTTTTCCTGCTGGGCGGCGGCGTAGGCGGAGAGGACGTCTTCGATGGCGGCGTCGCCGTTGGCGTGGATGGCGATCTGGTAGCCGGCTTTGTGCCATTCCTTGACCTTTTCGGTCAGGGCTTCGCGCGTGCGGGAAGCGTAGCCGCGGTAGGTGGCGTCGCCCTGGAAGGGGGTGAAGTAGGGTTGGGAGAGGTAGCCGGTGAAGCCCTGGATGGAGCCGTCCTGCCAGAGCTTGATGGCGCCGACCTTCAGGCGATTGGAATGGAGGTCGCGGATTTTCTGGCGGGCGGGTTCGTCGGGGGCTCCGGAGGTCATGGAGATGACGCGGATCTTGAGGATGTTCTGATCGAGGGCGCGGCGGAGGTTGGCGAGGCTGGCCTCGCCGCCGGAGGCGACGGCGGCGGTGGTGACGCCTTTGCTGGCGTACTCGTGGACGGCCCATTCGGTGCCCCTGAGCTGGTCCGCCTGCGAGAGCGGCGGGATGAGGCGGCTGACCATGGAGCCGGATTCTTCGAAGACGCCGTTGGGGTCGCCGTTGGCGTCGTGGCGGATGCGGCCGTTGCGGGGTTGGGGGGTGTTGCGGGTGATTTTGGCGAGGGAGAGGGCTTTAGAGTTGGCGACGCCTAGGTGGCCGGAGATGTGGACGATCCAGATGGGGACGGCGGTGGAGACTTTGTCGAGGTCTTCGCGCGTGGGGTGGCGGTGTTCCTTGAGGAGGGTGTCGTCGTAGCCGCGGCCGACGAGCCATTGGCCTTTTGGGATCTGGGGGAGGCGGTCTTTCAGGGCGGCGACGAGCTGGTCGATGGTTTCGATTTTGCCGATGGGCGGGCTGTTGAGGTCAACGCGGAAGAGGGCGTCGGTGCCCATGGCGGGGAAGTGGTCGTGGGCGGCGTAGAAGCCGGGGGTGATGGTTTGGCCGTGGAGGTCGTGGATTTTGGTGGCGGGGGTGGCGAGTTTTTGGATGTCTTCGTTGGTGCCGGTGGCGAGGATGGTTTCGCCGTTGGTGGCGAGGGCTTGGGTGGTGGTGTTGTGGGGGTCGAGGGTGAGGATGGTGGCGTTGAGGTAGATGGTGTCGGGGGGGTCGGCGAGGGCGGGTGAAGTGATGATGGACGCGATAAACAGCGAGGCGAGGGTGTGTCTCATCATGGGAACCTTAGTAAATCCCGCCAAACGGCAAGCGTGGCGGGAGGCGGGTGGGCGAGGGAATGCGGTCACGGGGCGGGGTCATCCGCCGCCGCTGCCGAGCATGTCGGGTTGGGGCTGGGTCATGCGGCGGGGGTCGAGGTTTTTCTTCAGATCGGCTTCGCTCATCAATTTCCGCTCGGCGGCGACCTGGCGGACGGTCTTGCCGGTCTTGTGGCTTTCCTTGGCAATGTCGGCTGCCTTGTCGTAGCCGATGACCGGGGCGAGGCTGGTGCACATTGCGAGGGACTGTTCGACGAGGCTTTCGCAGCGGTCGCGGTTGGCTTCGATGCCGGCGACGCAGCGGTCGGCGAAGACGCGGGCGGCGCGGCTTAACAGCTCGATCGACTGGAGGAGGTTGTAGGCCATCACGGGCATCATGACGTTGAGCTCGAAGGTGCTCCCGAGGCCGCTGGCTGCGAATGCGATCGTCGCATCGTTGCCGATGACCTGGGCGGCGACCTGGAGGGCCATTTCGCTCATGACGGGGTTGACCTTGCCGGGCATGATGGAGCTGCCGGGCTGTGTGGAGGGGATGGAGATTTCGCCGATGCCGCAGCGGGGGCCGCTGGCGAGCCAGCGGATGTCGTTGGCGATTTTGGTGAGACTGATGGCGATCGTTTTCAGTTGACCCGAGGCTTCGACGACGCCGTCCTTGGAGGCCTGGGCTTCGAAGTGGTTGCGGGCTTCGACGAAATCGAGGCCGGTTTTTTGGGCGATGACCTGGATGGCCTGTTTGGCGAATTCGGGGTGGGAGTTGATGCCGGTGCCGACGGCGGTGCCGCCCAGCGGAAGCTCGCGGAAGGCGCGGATGGCTTTTTGTGTGCGGGTGACGGCGAGCTCGGCCTGGGCGGCGTAGCCGGAAAGTTCCTGGCCGAGGCGGATCGGCGTGGCGTCCTGGAGGTGTGTGCGGCCGATCTTCACCACGTCGTCGAACTGTTTGGCCTTGGCGCTGAGGGCTTCGGCGAGGTGCTGGAGGGCGGGGAGGAGGGATTCGTTCATGGCGATGGCGGCGCTGACGTGGATGGCGGTGGGGATCACGTCGTTGGAGGATTGCTCCATGTTGACGTGGTCGTTAGGGTGGACGGGGTCTTTGCCGCCTCGCTTGCCGGTGGCGATTTCGTTAGCGCGGCTGGCGATGACCTCGTTGGCGTTCATGTTGGTCGAGGTGCCGCTGCCGGTCTGGAAGATGTCCACGACGAACTGGTGGTCGAGCTTGCCGTCGATGACCTCCTGGGCGGCCTGCTGGACGAGCTGCTTGCGCTTGTCGTCGATGAGCTTGAGGCGGTGGTTGATCTCGGCGCAGGACCACTTGATCAGGCCCATCGCGGCGATGAAGCGGCGGGGGAAGCGGAGGTCTGAGATGGGGAAGTTTTCGACGGCGCGGCCGGTCTGGGCGCCGTAGTAGGCGTCGGCCGGGACTTTCATTTCCCCCATGGAGTCTTTTTCGCTGCGGAATGGTGCGTCGGGCATGGGCGTCCTTGGTTCGAAAACCCCCCGCGCGTCAATTATGGGGACACGCGCGGGCGCGCCAAGGACGTTGGAATCGGACCCGGTGAAGGAGCGATGCGGAGCGGCACCCTAGTTCCCGGCGCCCGCGACGGCTTTGTCGCGGTCGCGCTTCCATTGCGCGTAGGCGGCGGATCTGACGAACCCGTGGAAATCGCGCTGCTTTTCGAGGTTGTTGAAGCGGACGGCGAACCTGGTTTCCAGCGCGAGCAGTTCCTTCGCCACGGCGGGGTAGTCCTTTTGCCGCAGGGCGACGGCCAGCACGGTCTCGTGGGCGAGCTGGAGGCCGTCTTCCATGCGGACGGCGTCGTCGGCGCGCTGGCGGGCGGCGGTCAGTTCTCCGCGGGCGGCGGCGGCGCCGGCGCGGAAGCACTGGAGGCAGGCGTCCTCGCCGACGAGCCGCTCCAGGCGGTACATGGCGGCGTCGAAGTCGTCGAACTGCTTCCACTTCAGGTAGGCGTTTAGCGACGAGAGCTCGACCATTCCGTCCATCGAGAAGAGGCCGCGGTACTCGGCCAGTGCCTTGCGCTGCTCCTCTGGGCTAACCTGAGCGGCCGCGGTGCAGCGGGCGATCACGATGGCGCGCTGCTCCCGAAGTTCACTGGGGAGCTTTGCGCAGGCGAGCAGGGCCTGGTTGCCGGCGCCATCGCCGGCGAGGCGCAGGACCGCGTCGGCGTCGCGCATCGCCTTGCGGGGCTCGGGCAGTTCGCGGGACAGCCGGAACATGTCGCGGGCGAACTCGGAGGCGGGCTGACCGAGCGAGTAGAC
>Ga0308175_100004068_pt1 | contig 10216 bp, 7 predicted proteins | sample PhyCR1_3_FD_203893 | JGI IMG/M metagenome (GOLD analysis project Ga0308175, IMG submission 203893) | Soil microbial communities from UC Gill Tract Community Farm, Albany, California, United States - DLSLS.C.R1 | ecosystem: Environmental > Terrestrial > Soil > Agricultural land | place: USA...
TACGTAGAAGTCGAAGGTGAAGCCGTCGATCCCCTGGCGGAGGAAGTCGACGAGGAGCGGGATGTTCCGCTTGAGCCGGATGCGGCGTCCCACTTCGACGAGATGCTCGGCGCGAACGCGGCGGAACTCCGAGTCGTGACGAAGGAGGTACGCCAGCTCGGCCCCGGACTGCACGAAGTTGAGTCGTGAGAGACCGGCGACGCGATCGAGAAATCCGTCGATGCCGAGCATCTCGCTCAGCGCCACACCCGAGTCGTTGAAGCTCAGCGTCTGGTCGAAGTCGCTGACGAGCAGGTAGTGCTTCCGCATTCGCTCCCCTTCCTCCCGCATGCAGCGCGCGACCGCCGCGGCGCGCGCCGCGTCAACAAAAACGCCCTCGCATTCATTCGAACGCGAGGGCGGAGCAGATCCAGTCCAGATCGTGTCATCCCCATCGCGCGCACGCAGCGAGCTTCGCGTTGCCACCGTTGAGACGGCGGAACCCGAGGCAGCGCGGCGTGATGTCGAGCGAGCGAGTGCGCATGACTTGCGATTGGAGCGGTACCGCCCGGCGTGAGCGGCATCTTCAGACTAGCTGGGAAATGCGATGGTGTCAACGATTTCGTGCGCGTCGTGCACGCGCGTCGATCGGTTCGGCCTGTTCCCGTTACGAAGCCGTGACGGTGTGCGGAGAATCACGCACGTCCAGCAAATCCCAGCCACACGGGCGGTCGGCCTGCCTAACGCGCGAACGCCACCTCGAAGCCATCGCCGGTTGCGACCGGCTCGCCCCCGCCGAGCTCCCGGATCACCGCGGCGGGCGCGGCCGCGGGGGACGCGCCGTAGACTCGGAGCGTCGTGAACGGGCCATCCTCCGCCGACGCGCCATGTTGCCGGTCGATCGTCCGCAGCAGCGCGGCGAGGTGTTCGGACGCCGACAATCCCTCGATCAGCCGGAACACGGAGAGCTCGCGCTCCGCGCCGTCGCGACGGCGCCGCGTCCACTCGCTCTCGATCGACGCGCGATTTGCCGGCGTATCGACGATCCACACCGGCATCCGCGACGCGAGCTCGGAGAGCTGCCCGCCGAAGTCGGCGTCGAGAACGATGGCGATGGTCGAGAAGTCGAGTGGCATCGGCGGGGAAGATTCGCTGGAAGTCTAACATCGGTGCGCCGCGCTCTGCACCGCGGTCACCCGCGTTGCTGCCGCTCCGATCATCCACTACCATCCGGCGACCCATTGCCATGAACGCATGACCGAGCGCCACGACCCGTACGTCTCCCTTCGCAACCCGAACTTTCGCTGGTACGTCGCGAGCTCGGTGGCCTTCACGCTCGGCGCGATGATCCAGGCGGTCGTCGTCGCCTGGCAGGTCTACGCGTTGACCAAGGACCCACTCTCCCTCGGACTCGTCGGCTTGGCCGAGGCGCTGCCGTTCATCAGCGCGGCGCTCTACGCAGGGCACGTCGCCGACCGCCACAACCGCAAGCGGCTGGCGATGACTTCCATGGCGGTGCAGACGCTCTGTGCCGTCGCGCTGCTCGCCCTCACGTTGACGCCGGGAGCGCTCCACGCGGGTCGCATCTGGCCGATCTACGGCGTGATGCTGGTGAGCGGCCTCGCGCGCAGCTTCCAGACGCCGGCGCGCACCGCGCTCGGCGCCGAGATCGTGCCGCGCGAGACATATGCGAACGCTGTCGCCTGGCGTTCCTCGCTCTGGCAGTTCGCCGCGGTCATCGGTCCGGCGCTCGGTGGGATGCTCTATGGGTTTTCCGGCGCGGTCGCTTCGTATGCAACGGAGGTCGTGCTCTGCGCGATCGCCTTCCTCCTCTATGCGCAGATTCGCTACTCCCCGAAGCCGGCCACCGCGCGCGAGGGGACGATCGGCTACAACCTGACGGTCGGCATCCGCTTCCTGCTCGGTCAGCCGCAGCTGCTCGGCGCGCAGGTGCTCGACCTCTTCTCGGTACTCTTCGGCGGAGCGCCTGCCCTGCTCCCGATCTTCGCGGCCGACATGCTCCATGTCGGACCGCAGGGGCTCGGCATCCTGCGCGCCGCGCCGGCCGCGGGAGCGGTCGTGATGTCGGTTGCGCTGACGCACCGCCGCCTCCGACATGCGGGACGCAACCTGTTCATCGCGGTCGCGATCTTCGGCCTCTGCTGGGTGTTCTTCGCGATCTCTCATTCCTTCTGGCTGTCGCTCGGCCTGCTCGCGCTGAGCGGGATGGCCGACAACGTCAGCGTCGTCATCCGCTCGACGCTGCTGACGATCCGCACCCCGGAGCACCTGCTCGGGCGCGTCTCGGCGGTGAACCAGATCTTCATCGGGTCCTCGAACGAGATCGGCGAGTTCGAGTCGGGGGTCGCGGCGCGGCTGCTCGGCGCGGTGCGCGCGGTCGTGATCGGCGGCGTCATAACGCTCGGAGTCGTCGGCGTGACGGCGTGGAAGACCCCGGCGCTGCGCCAGCTCGATGACCTGACCTGACGCCAAATAGCCGGACTGCCGGAGCCGCGCCGCAGTAAACACCAGCGTGGCGTACGATGTGCGGTCAGGGCGGTGCTAGCCCCGAGCGGACCCCTCAGGCAAATTGCCCAGATGATACGAGACGAAACTGAAACACTCGCGAAGGTCGAGGTGCTCGATGACCTCGAGCCCGTGGTCCAGCAGCTCATGGAAGTGCACGAGGCGAAGCGAATACTCTGGTTCCCGAGCGAGCTGCTCGCTCCGCCACCGGAGACCGACCCGGACGCGCACGTGAAGGAGCTGCGCGAACGGGCCGAAGGGATCAGCCTTCCCGCCCGCGTCGCCCTCGCGCTCAACTTGCTGACCGAGGAGGGCCTTCCGCACTTCCACCGCCTGCTCGCCGCGTACCTCGGCGGCGACACGTTCTGGTCGAAGTGGACCAACCTCTGGACCGCCGAAGAAGATCGCCACGGCGCGGTGCTCCACGACTACTCCCGCGACAGCCGCATCCTCGACAACCCGGTACTCGAGCGGATGCAGTTCGAATACCTGCGCGCCGGCTTCGAGCCGGCGTGGGACAAGGATCCCTATCGTGTCTTCGTGTACACGACGCTGCAGGAGCGCGCGACACAGGTGAGCCACGCCAACACCGGCAAGCTCGCCGCGGGTTGGGAGCCGACGATCGGCGAAGTGCTCGCCAACGTCGCCAAGGAGGAGGCCCGCCACTACACGTTCTACCGGACGATCTTCAAGGAAGTCCTCGCCCGCGACCCGAACCGCGGCTTGGCCTCAGCCGCCGAGATCATGCCGTCGATCGACATGCCCGGCGTCAACATGCCCCACTTCCGCGAGATGGGCGACGTGATCCGCCGCGCCGGCATCTACGGCCCGCGCGACTATCTCAAGATCGTCGAGGAGCAGATCCGCTACTGGGCAATCGACGCCGTCGAAGGACTCGACGAGATCGGCAAGCGCGCCCAGGAGAAGATCCTCGGCATCCCGAAGCGCCTCGAGCGCATCGCCGACGCGATGGAGACACGGAGCCGGGAAAAGACCTTCACCTTCGCCGTGGCGTTCGCGAAGGAATTCAACATGGCGTAGGGACGAGGGATGCGAGAACTGCGGAAGGGCATTTTTAACAGGAGGCTCGGAGGGCACGGAGCGGTCGGATGGCCCGTGCCCACCCGGCGTCGGTCCTCGGCAGTACCTGCATCCTTGGCACTGCTTTGGGGCACGCGTGGGAAGACCCTCTCGCCGTACGCCCAAAAGAGCGTAGCCCGCACGCGACCGCGATCCGCCTAACGCTCGGGCTGTCCCCTGTGGCGCTCTGTGTCCCCTGTGGTGAAATGCCGCTGCCGTTCATTCAAGGGCAAATTGCACCACAGAGCACGACCGCGGGGGCAAGACTCGGAATGCCGGGCTCGAACGACTTGGGGGCACGTGGGCGAGAGCATCTCGCCCACGTGCCCCCAAGGAATGGAGGATGCATGTACTGCCGATGAGCCTTGGTCAGCGCGCAGTGGCCACCCAACCGCTCCGTGCCCTCCGAGCCTCCTGTTACAAATGCCGTTCGCGAGTTCTCGCGTCTCTCGCCTAACGGCCCCCCCCGCTTCTTCCGCCGCCGCTCCGCCCGCCGCGGCCATGACCGCCGCTCGAGCCGCCGCTGCGCGAGCCGCCTGACGGTCCGCCGCGGCCGTTGCCGCCGCCCTGGCCTCGCCCCGCCTGGGCCGCCGCGCGGCGCTCGGCGTTGGCCGCTGCGCGCTTGCGGTCTTCGGCCTTGCGCTGCCGGATCTGCGCGATGCGCTCGCGCGCGGGGATCTCGAGCTGCGTGGTCGGCTTGGCGTCGTAGTTGAAGCCGGGGACCATGACCCGCGGGAGCTGCTTGCCGATCGCACGTTCGATCGCCCGCAGCTCGCCCGTCTCGTCGGGCGAGAAGAAGGTGTAGGCTTCGCCGGTCGCTTCGGCCCGGCCGGTGCGGCCGACGCGGTGGATGTAGTCCTCGGGGGCAACCGGGACGTCGAAGTTGACCACGTGCCCGAGCTCTTCGACGTCGATGCCGCGCGCGGCGATGTCGGTCGCGACGAGGACGCGGTGCCTGCCGCTCTTGAAGCCGGCGAGCGCGGCCGTCCGCTGGGCCTGCGAGCGATTGCCGTGAATCCGTTCGGCGGAGATCCCCTTCTTCACGAGGAATTCGGCGAGCCGGTTCGCGCGGTGCTTGGTGCGGGTGAAGACGAGCGCCTCGTTGATCTCGTTCCGCTCGAGCAGCGTGAGGAAGAGTGCTGACTTGAGCTCCTGCGGCACCGGGTACACGGCCTGGGTGATGCCGACCGCCGGCGTCGCGGTACGCTCGAGGTTTACCGTGAAGGGCGAGTGGAGCATCTCCTCGGCGAGCTTCCGGATCGGGCCCGGCATCGTCGCGCTGAAGAACAACGTCTGCCGCTTCGCCGGGATGTGGCGGAGGATCTTCCGGATCTCGGGGAGGAAGCCCATGTCGAGCATCCGATCGGCTTCGTCGAGCACGAGATGCTCGACCGAGGTGAAGTCGACGTACGGCGAGCGCAGGTGGTCGAGAAGGCGGCCGGGGGTCGCGACGATGACGTCGACGCCGCTGCGGAAGGCGTGCTCCTGCGGCCCCATCGCGACGCCGCCGATGATCGCTGCAGCGGTGATCGGGGTGTGGACGGCGATCGTATTGAACGACTCGACGATCTGCGCCGCGAGCTCACGCGTGGGCGCGAGGACGAGCGCCCGCGTGCGCTTGCGCGGCTTGCCGATCAGCTTCTGGACGATCGGGATGACGAAGGCCGCGGTCTTCCCGCTACCGGTGGATGCGCAGGCGAGGACGTCCTTGCCGGAGAGCGCTGGCGGGAGCGCGTCGCTCTGGATGCGCGTCGGGCGCGCGTAGCCGAGCTCCTTGAGTCCGCGCTGGATGTCGGGTTGGAGCTCGAGTGCAGAAAATGACAACTGATCTGTGGCGATGAGGAAAAGAAACGTAAGGCAGCTGCTAACCTGACAAATGTAACCGGTATTGGCCGGCCATGTACCAGACTCTCCTCGCCAGCATGCTACTCAGAGCCGGTCGAGGACCTCATGCGTCCGCTCGCTGGTGACATTGCCGGTGTTCAGCGTGGTCGCCGGCTCGAAGAGAATCACCTCCACCTCGTCATCGGCGACCGGGCGGTGCTCGACACCGCGCGGGACGATGATGAAGTCGCCGGCACTCAGCGTCACGGCTCGGTCGCGGAACTCCATGCGGAAGCTGCCGCGATGTACGAGGAACATCTCGTCCTCCGACGCGTGATGATGCCACTCGAAGGCTCCGCGAAATTTCGCGAGCTTCACCATCTGTCCGTTCAGCTCTCCGACGATCTTCGGCGACCAGTGCTCGCTGAACTGGGCAAATTTCTCGTCGAGCGTGACGACGGCGGGAAGTCCCGTCGCCGGCGGGTCCTGCGGATGGGTGGCCATGGCTGCGCTCTCTCGATGACAGGCGTGCCGGCTGCCTAACGGCGGCGCCGCGCCTTGCGGCAAATCTCGCTGCAGCGCGGCTTCGGTGCAACGGCCGGGCGCGCGCCGCGGGCGATGCACCATGGTTGCACGGGTGCGCCCCCGCGTCGCATCTTGTCGGGCAAGTCTTCCCTTCACCCTCAGGGCCAGGCATGACAACGCGTCTTCTCCGTCTCACCCGCGCGCCGCGGCGCGTCGCACTGACAACTGCGCTCCTTCTGGCGCTTCCCCTGCCTCTCGCCGCGCAGCAGCCGGACCAGCGCTCGGCGAGCGATTACGCCCGCGCCGAGCGCTTTCTCGCGCCAGCGACCTATCCGCTCGTGTACGGAGCGCGCGTCGCCCCGGCATGGCTGTCGGGCGATCGCTTCTGGTACATGAACAGCACGGCCGCCGGGACGGAGTTCGTCGTGATCGACCCTGTTCGCCGCACGCGGACCCCGGCCTTCGACCAGGCGCGCATTGCGACCGCGCTCTCCGCTGCGACGGGCAAGAGCTATGACGCGATGCACCTCCCCTTCCGGACTTTCGAGCTGTCGCCCGACGGTCGGATGATCACGGTCAGCGCCGACCAGCGCAGCTGGCGGTGCAATCCGGAGACCGGCCGCTGTGACGCCGCGGTCGACGCGCGCGAGTCCGCGTCCGGCGTGCGTGGAACCAATCCGCAGGGAACCCCGGCCCCGCAGCCGCCCTCGGTAGTCTCGCCCGATGGCAAGCGGGCCGCGTTCATCCGCGACTACAACCTGTGGGTGCGCGACGTCGCGAGCGGCAAGGAGACGCAGCTCACCCGCGACGGCGTGAAGGACTACGGCTACGCGACCGACAACGCCGGCTGGATCCAGAGCGACCGCGCGATCCTCCTCTGGTCGCCGGACTCGCGAAAGATCGCGACCTTCCAGCAGGATCAGCGGAACGTCGGCGAGATGTACCTCGTGCCGACCGTGGTCGGGCACCCGGTGCTCAAGGCGTGGAAGTATCCGCTGCCCGGCGACAGCATCGTGTCGATGATCGAGCGCGTCATCATCGACGTCGATGGTGCGAAGGTGATTCGGCTGCAGATGCCACCCGACCAGCACCGTTCGACGCTTTGCGATCACGTCGCCTGCCGCGGCGCCGAGTGGGCCGACGTCGAATGGTATCCGGATGCCTCGCACCTTGCATTCGTGTCGACCTCGCGTGACCACAAGGACGAGGTGCTGCGCGTCGCCGACGCGAACACGGGCGCGGTACGCGACGTCATGTCCGAACATGTCGCGACGCAGTTCGAATCGGGGAACGGTGCAGTGAACTGGCGCGTGCTCCCGGCGTCGAACGAGGTGATCTGGTTCTCCGAGCGCGACGACTGGGGACATCTCTACCTGTACGACCTCGCCACCGGGAAGCTGAAGCGGAAGATCACGACATCCGCCGGCAACGTCACCGAAATACGTCGCGTCGACGAGAAAGGCCGGACGATCTGGTTCGAGGGGGTCGGGATCACCGCCGGCGATCCGTACTTCCGGCACCTCTACCGGATCGGCATGGACGGGAAGAAGCTCACCCTCCTCACCCCGGAGGACGCCGACCACGACATCACGATGTCGCCGTCAGGCAGCTATTTCGTCGACAGCTATTCACGCCCTGACGTTCCGCCGGTGACAGTCGTCCGCGACCGCAACGGCAAGCTCGTCTCGACCGTCGAGAAGGCCGACATCTCGAAGCTCGTCGCCACAGGCTGGAAGCCGCCGACACCGATCACGGTGAAGGCGCGCGACGGAAGGACGGACCTGTACGGCCTGATGTTCACGCCGACCAACCTCGACTCGACGAAGAAGTACCCGATCGTCAATCACATCTACCCGGGGCCGCAGACGGGGAGCGTCGGCAGCCGCAGCTTCGCCCCTGCACGCGGCGATGCGCAGGCGCTCGCCGAGCTGGGATTCATCGTCGTCGAGATCGACGGCATGGGTACGCCGTGGCGCACGAAGACCTTCCACGACGCCTACTTCGCGCGGATGGGGGACAACACTCTCCCCGACCAGGTGGCGGGGATGCGTGAGCTCGCGCAGCGCTACAAGTGGATCGATCTCGATCGCGCCGGGATCTACGGTCATTCCGGAGGCGGCTTCGCCACCGCCGACGCGATGTTCCGCTACCCCGATTTCTTCAAGGTCGGCATCGCCGAATCGGGGAACCACGACAACCGCGTCTACGAGGACGATTGGGGCGAGCGCTATCAGGGACTGCTCGTGAGGAAGGCTGACGGCAGCGACAACTACGAAGCGGAAGCCAACCAGCCGCTGGCGAAGAACCTCAAGGGGAAGCTCCTCCTCGCCCACGGGACGATGGACGACAACGTCCCGCCGGACAACACCATGCTCGTCGTCGACGCGCTGATCAAGGCGAACAAGGACTTCGACCTGCTCCTGCTCCCGAACCAGGCGCACGGCTACGGTTCGATGTCGAACTACATGATGCGCCGGCGCTGGGACTACTTCGTCAAGAACCTGCTCGGCGCCGAGCCGCCGAAGGAGTTCCGGATCGGCGCTCCGATCGCCGCGCGTTAGGCGGCGGCGGGCGCCGCGCCGAGCACCGTCTCGATCCGGCCGAGCTCCTCCGCGGAGAGCTCGAGCCGGTCGAGCGCGGCGACGCTGTCCTCGACCTGGGCGACGCGGCTCGCGCCGATGATCGCCGAGGTCACCCGCTCGTCGCGGAGCACCCACGCCAGCGCGAGCTGCGCCAGCGATTGTCCGCGTCCCTTGGCGATGTCGTTGAGGTGGCCGAGCTGGGCGACCCGCTCCGAGGTGATCGCCTCGGGGCGGAGCGCGCCATGGGGCTTCGCCGCGCGCGAGTCGGCCGGGATCCCGCGCAGGTACTTGTCGCTCAGCAGCCCCTGGGCGAGCGGCGAGAACACCACGCAGCCGATCCCCTCCTCGCCTAACGTCGGCAGGAGGCGCGGCTCGACGTCGCGCACCAGCATGCTGTACTTCGGCTGGTGCACGAAGCAGCGGGTGCCGAGCGACCGGAGCATCGCCGCCGCGGTGCGCGTCTCGTCGGCGCCGTAGGCCGAGATGCCGACGTAGAGCGCCTTCCCCTGCTTCACCGCGTCGGCGAGCGCGGTCATGCTCTCCTCGAGCGGAGTGTCGGGCGCGGGACGGTGGTGGTAGAAGATGTCGACGTAGTCGAGCCCCATTCGCTTCAGGCTCTGGTCGAGGCTCGCCAGCATGTACTTTCGCGACCCGCCGTCGCCGTACGGGCCAGGCCACATCCGCCAGCCCGCCTTCGTCGAGATGATCAGCTCATCGCGATGCCCGGCAAGGTCGCGCTGCAGCACCTTGCCGAACGTCTCCTCTGCCGAACCCGGCTCGGGACCGTAGTTGTTGGCGAGGTCGTAGTGCGTGATCCCGAGCTCGAAGGCGCGGCGGATCATCGCGCGCGACTCCTCGAAGGGATCGACAGTCCCGAAGTTGTGCCAGAGACCCAGCGAAAGCATCGGCAGGTCGACTCCGCTCTTCCCGCAGCGGCGATAGCGCATCCGGTCGTACGCAGGGGCGATGGTCATGAGCGAGTCGGTAATGGGTGCCTAACGCTGATCGGCCGCGGCGTGGCAGTCACGAGGATGGTGCGCGAGGCTTTCAGCGAACAAGTGTGCAACGGAACCGCCGAATGCGGAAGCGGTGCTTCCGCTCGCGCCTTCCGCGACGCAGAATCGGTGAGCCGCTCCGAGGTCCCTCTCCATGTGTTCCCGTGACTGTCCGCCTCGCTCCCCCCGTTTCGCACGACGATTCGCCGCCGCTCCTTTCGGCGAATGGCGTTCACAAGCGCTTTGGCGGAGTGCACGCGCTGCGCGGCGTGGAGCTGACGGTTCGCCCCGGAGCAGTACATGCCGTCGTCGGCGAGAACGGTGCGGGCAAAAGCACGCTGATCAACATCCTCGCCGGGGCGGTGCGCCGCGACGCGGGGTTCATCTCGTTCGGCGGAGCCGAGGTCGACTTCAGGTCTCCCGCGGAATCGCAGCGGCATGGGATCGCGGTGATCCACCAGGAGCTCGCCATGCTTCCGACGTTGAGCGTGGCCGAAAACCTCTTCATGGGGCGGATGCCGTCCCGCTTCGGCTGGGTCGACCGTGCGGCGATCCGCGCTCGCGCGCGCAACCTGCTCACCGAGGTCGGGCTCGAAGTCGATCCGGCGACGAAAGTGTCCGAGCTTGGCGTCTCGCACCAGCAACTGGTCGAGATTGCGAAGGCACTCTCGATGGGTGCACGACTGCTGATCATGGACGAACCGA
>Ga0308175_100004069_pt1 | contig 10216 bp, 7 predicted proteins | sample PhyCR1_3_FD_203893 | JGI IMG/M metagenome (GOLD analysis project Ga0308175, IMG submission 203893) | Soil microbial communities from UC Gill Tract Community Farm, Albany, California, United States - DLSLS.C.R1 | ecosystem: Environmental > Terrestrial > Soil > Agricultural land | place: USA...
CTTCACAACATCTTTCAGCAGGCAATGGGCGCGGCTGAAAAAGTCTTCACGTGGCTGGATCAGCCTGCGGAAATTCTGGACTGCCCTCGCGCGCGCAAGCTGGAAGGCTTCCGCGAAGCGATCGTGTTCGATCAGGTCAGCTTCGGTTATCCGTCCGCCTCGGGCTGGCAGCTCTCCGGCGTGTCGCTCGAAATCCGCGCCGGCGAAATTGTGGCCCTTGTCGGCTCGAGCGGCGCCGGAAAAACCACTCTCGCCAGTCTCGTTCCGCGGTTTCGTGATCCTTCCGCGGGGGCCATCCGAATCGATGGCCACGACATTCGCGATTACACGCTGGAATCTCTTCGTGCCGCAATTGGCCTGGTCGCGCAGGAGACTTTTCTCTTCAACGATACGGTCGCAAACAATATCGCTTACGGCCAGACTTCCTTTACGCGGGAGCAGATGGTCGCGGCTGCGAAGGCGGCGCTTGCCCACGAATTCATCGAACAGCTTCCGAACGGCTACGACACGCCAATCGGTGACCGCGGCGTAAAACTCTCAGGAGGGCAGCGGCAGCGTCTCGCCATTGCTCGTGCGCTGCTGCGGAACTCGCCCATTCTGATCCTGGACGAAGCGACTTCGCACCTCGACGCCGAATCCGAGCGGCTGGTCCAGAAAGCGCTTGCAAACCTGATGACCGGCCGTACCGTAATCGTTATTGCTCACCGTATCTCGACCATCCGTCGCGCAGACAAAATCGTCGTCCTTGATCATGGCCGCATCATTGAAGCGGGTACCCACGAGGAACTGATCGAACAGCGCGGTATTTATCACCGTTTGCACGAATTGCAATACGTGGATGCCGCGCCTGTGGATCTTTAGGAGGCCGCTTCAGCGCCGGAAGACACTGAAGCGATGACTGGTTTTAGCCTCACACTGGATCCGGAATTGCCACTGTCCTGGTGCCCATTTGGGCAGGAGGAAAAATGAAATACGGTCTGGCATGGTTATTGGGCGTTCCCACAACTCTCATCATTATTTGGTTCTTGTTCAACCACCTCTGATACTCGGCGGCCCCGTGGGCAAGATTCCGCTGCACGCAAATATCTAGTTCAGCCTTTCCCCCATTGCATACGTTTCTGGGCCAAGGCGCCTTACGGGGCCGTTTGGATGAGTGGTCGCCGCGGGCTTTATCGCCCGGGCTGTCGTTTTGGTAATCAACGTGGACAAATTCGGTGACGTGCGACAGTCGCTGCGGCGGTAAAGCGATGCCTGCTTCAGCGCATTGGGTAGGTGGACACCTTCGCCGATAATAGTCTTATGGCCGCCGTCGCGGTTCCAGAGGTCGCTGAGAATGCAAAAGGCGGGCAGGGCAACGGAGATCCGTTCATTCGCTGTCCGAGATGCAAATGGGCGCCGCGACGCGATGACAGATGGCTCTGCACGAAATGCGGTCATACATGGAACACGTTCGATACCGGCGGCGTCTGCCCCAGCTGCCTGTATCAGTGGACCGCAACGGTCTGTTTGGCTTGTCGACAGTGGTCGCCGCACTCGGACTGGTACGCTTCGTAAACCGCTGGTTTGTGAGAAGTCAGTAAGCCGAGGGATTGTAGAGGCGCGCCCAATGCGCTCTGGAGCGATCTGATCGTGACCTCCAATCCGCTGATTTCAGTGGTGAGCGCGGAAGGAATCGAACCTCCAACCTACTGAGTAAGAGTCAGTTGCTCCGCCAATTGAGCTACGCGCCCGGGACTCGCTTCGCTCGTCATAAGTGCTTCTCCTGCCGTGATTTACATGGAAGCGCCTGGCGGGCGGAGTGGGTTCTGGGTTCCCCGAAGTCTACTGCAGGGTCCCCACAAAAACCCCCACAGCCAGACAATGAGTCCAAACCGCGTCGCCCGGCGCTGTTCACGCCGTCACCCACTCGGCGCCATCAAAGCCCCGACTTCACCATTTCTCCCCTCCACCCCTGCGGGTCCAAAGCCGAACCGCTTCACGCAAAAGTCGCCCGCAACCACAGGGCAGCCTTCACGCGATCTACCCTCCCCCTCCCGAGCGCCTTCACGCGGAATCACCCCACCCCTTCGGGCGGCACTTCACGTAAAGTACATATTTAGATTTGTACGTGGGAGGGAGATTTAGTGAAATCGGACCTGACTCGCTGGGCGAGTGCCGCGTTTTGCGTCGTTTTGGGGTTTTGGCGCGTGGTGGATTACAGGCAACGTGTCTGGCACCGTGGACAAACACGGCCATTACCAGACTGGGCGTCGAAAGCCATAAACATAGGCTTCGGACTCGTCGCGATCACTCTCGGCATTCTGATCGGCACAATTGGCAAATAGCTAGTTGGAACGAGTTTTTGGTGAAAATGCCTGCCGAGGCGGTCGAGCCGAAATCATCGCTTTTGAGAAGGTCGCCCGGCGCGCCGATACTGCCAGAAGGCAACGGCGAAAAAGACGAACCCGGAGATGCATAGGAAGTACCCGAGCGGCCAAAGGTGCGAGGATAATCCGATCACCAAGTAATATCCTCTTGAAACAGGGATGGCTGTCAGCAACGTCGCGCCCATTGCGGCTGGAATGGCAACGGCGAGTGGTCTGATCAGAAATCTCAAAGCGTCCTCCACCAAGTTTTACCGGCTTTCGAGTACATCGCAAGCCCAAGGGAGCGCACGCACGTCACCTGGAACCCCCCCACCCCTGCCGTTCTCCTTCACGGAAAGTACATATTTAGGTTTTCACGTAGAGGGAGTTTTGTTGAAATTGCTGACGTAACGGCTGGCGGTAAATGGAGCCAACGCACGAGTTCGCTGTCCCTGACGCACTCGCGATGTGCGACAGAAATCTGCAACGTGCCAGGCGGCACCTTTAATTGGATTTTCAGCAGCGATGCAAAACGTACCCGTTATGAGACATTGGTCTCATGGAAGAGGCGTTCGAGCGTGAACATCAGCCTTGGTTGATCATCTCGGCCAACCTTTCGTTAAGCTGTTTTGCTTCCGTCACGTCTCGGTCGGCTTTATCCCGATAGGTAGTTGCAGCGTAGAACAAAGTCTTGGTTTTTCGGATGTCGCCACGCTGAAAGCTTTTTAACGCCTTGGTCCCGAACGCCTCAGCTTCTGCGTACTCGGCATCAATAAACTTGGGCAGATTGCGGTTTTTGCTTGCAGTATCACGAGCGAGAGCGATTTCGTTCAGCAACTCGACGATCCTTCCTTCCTCGGGCGTAAGCCGAGCGACCCGCTCGCGCAAAAATTCGACGAACATCGACGAGACACTTTCACCAAGCCGCTCTTGTGCTGTTTCAAAGAGCGGGAGGTCGGCGTCTTTTACATAAAGGGTTTTGTTGGGCATACGGCCATTTTACACGTACACGTATACGTGTGTTCGTGGTTGGCATCCTAAAAAAGGGAAGCTTGCACAAAGAACCCTTTCTGCGACATCTCGTGTCGATCCGAGCCGAAACACTGGTGTTCTGATGTGAAAGCCCGACTCCGTAGTGAACTGATGCGAATCACTGACGCTCCCCCGGCCCTTCACGCATTCTCCCCCTGCCCCTGTACGCCCGCCTTCACGCTTTTTCTCTTATTTTGATCTTTCGAGGAGGAAGGATTTTGCGTGAAATCCCAGTCCTCGCCAGCGAACGGCCTGGCATTATGCTGATATCCGTGAAGACATGTAGGGAAAAAGATCAGCTTCAACAAGACGAGGTCAATTCCCTACGTGAGTACGTCTCAGCCGTTACCGCGCTGCAAAAAGCATCCGCCGAAAGGGACTCTCCCGAATTCGCTGCTGGAATCCGCCATCGAGCAGATCGAGATGCTCGGCCCCGCGCCCGTTCAAATGGCCGACGGGCACTATCACCTTCACCCCGAAATCGAGCAAGTCAGCCAGGGAACCTTCCGCGACGGCCATTTCAAACAAGCCGCGTTCGAGGCGTATGTCCGAGTCATCAATGAAGTGAAAGCAAAGTCGCGCCGGACGGACCTCGAAGGCGACAAGCTCATGACCCACGCTTTCGGATGCGAAGACCGAAGGCCGCCGATCAGGTTCACTCCACTGACCTCCCAGGACGAAATCGACGAGCAGCGGGGCTTCATGTACCTGTTCAAGGGAATCGTCGGGCTTCGGAATGCGATGGCGCATTCAAACCGCACTTTCGATGATCCACTCCGGGCTTACGGATTTGTCACAGTCGGACGCGCCAAGACGCATTCAGGTACAGGGCGGCAAATTCCGATGAACGGGCAACTGTTCGCCGTGTTTTCCGCCCATGCAGAATGGTTCACGAAGCGTTTCGGCGAGACACGCCCAGAACATTATTTGTTCCCGTTCGGGAAGCCGACGCCAGTTGATCCGACGCGGCCAATAACGGACGTTTCAGGTGCGTGGAAGGCGCTGCGGAAGCGGGCGGGCGTGCAGTGCAGGCTTCATGATCTTCGCCACACTGCGGCAACGAAAATGGCTGAAGCGGGCGTTCTCGAAAGCACGATGCTGGCTCTTATGGGGCACATGAGTCGAGCAATGCTGGAACGTTACTCGCACATTAGGATGGCTGCGAAACGGGACGCGGTAGAAGCTCTGAGCATCGGATCGAAGTCAGGAAATTCCGAGCCAGTACCCACAAATTCACCCACAGCGAGTGAGGTGGCCCTGATTCAGTGACCTCCAATCCGCTGATTTCAGTGGTGAGCGCGGAAGGAATCGAACCTTCAACCTACTGATTAAGAGTCAGTTGCTCTGCCAATTGAGCTACGCGCCCGGTAATCGACAAGTTTAGCATCCGGGGTCTCGCCAGCCCGCCGCCGCTCGCCTCATGCGGTCTGAATGCGTGCTTTCCTCGCTACCTGGGCTACATTAATGAGAGCGCCAATGTCACGGGCGTCCAGTGTCGATCATGTTTGGCAGCGAACAACGCAAGGCCAAGATTCTCTTCGCTCTCTCTGACGTCTTTCTCACCGCGCTCGCTTTCGCGATCGCGTATCAGATCCGTCTTTGGCTGCGCCTCGACCTGGAATTCGCCATTCCCGTCCATGTAAAAGCGCTGCTGCTCGGCTTTTCCTGCCTCGCGTGGCTTTCCGTCGGTTTCTGGCGCAACGTGTATGGCAAGCTGGATTCCGCTCGCATCCGCGTTATTCTCGGCGACTCTTTTCGCCAGGCCGCCTATTCGGGCCTGGCGCTGATCGTACTTGTGTTCGCGCTGAAACTGCAGACGAGCCGCGCCTTCCTCGGTCTGTTCATCGCGCTCAGCTGGATTCTCGTTGTCGGCTGGCGGATGGGAGCGCGCAATCTGGTGCCCGTCATTCGGCGTGAATTCGGAGTGCTGCGTTACGTTCTCATCGTCGGCGTCGGCGAGCGCGCGCAACGCCTCGCCCGCCATCTTGAGGAATATGACGATCACGGCCTGCGCATACTCGGCTTCATGAGAACCGCGGGCGAAACCGCGCCGCATACGTTACATTTTCAGCGCACCTATCGCGTGTTCCCGGTCGAGGAATTATCGCTGATGTTGCGCAAACAGGTGGTCGACGAAGTTTTTTTCGCCGTAGAATCCGAAAGGCTTGCGTCGCTCGAAGAGATTTTTCTGCTCTGCGACGACGAGGGCGTGTGCAGCCGCCTGGCCGTCGATTATTTCCCGCACGTCAACAGCCGCGTGACTCTCGAGCAGCTCGACCAGACTCCCCTCCTGACTTTCTCAGCCGCCCCGGACGATGAGGTGCTGCTGCTCGCCAAACGCGCCATTGATCTCGCCGTCGCCGCGCTTGCGCTCTGCCTGCTCAGTCCCCTGCTGATTCTTGTTTCCATCCTGATCAAATTGAGCTCGTCCGGCCCGATCATTTTCAGGCAGGTGCGCTGCGGTCTGAACGGCCGCAAATTCACTTTCTACAAATTTCGATCGATGGTGGTGGACGCCGAGGTTCGCATGAACGAGGTCGCCCACCTGAATCCGAAGCAGATCGTTACCAAGATCCCGAACGATCCGAGGCTCACTCGCGTCGGGAGATGGCTGCGGAAGTTCTCGATAGACGAACTCCCTCAACTGTTCAACGTGTTGAAGGGCGATATGTCGCTCGTGGGACCTCGACCGGCCATTCCGAGTGAAGTTGCGCAATACAAGCGCTGGCAGCGGCGCCGGCTGCGAATGCGCCCCGGCCTCACCTGCCTCTGGGCTGTTCAGGGCCGCGACAAGCTGGATTTTGAGACCTGGATGCGCATGGATATGCAATATATTGATAACTGGTCGCTCGGCCTCGATGCGCGCATCATGCTGATGACGATCCCTCATGTACTTTCGGGAAAAGGCGCCAGTTGACCTCCGGGAGCGCACACAGGCCGGCTGGCTCCGCCGCGGACGATCCTCTATCCTGAATTCGGAACGAGTCCTGCCACTATGCATCTTGTGCCAACTCAGGAAGAGGTTGTGGGCGTACTGCGCGATACCGGCGCGCTTCGGGACGGCCATTTCGAGTATGCCAACGGGCTCCACTCGAACGAGTATCTTCAGGTCCCACTGGCCATGCGGCGTTATCAGGACGCCCGCATTCTAAGCGTGGGCCTGAGCCGCCTGCTGCGCTCGAATTCCGAGATCCGCGCCCTGATCCCGGAGCTTTCGATCATTGCGCCCGCAACCGGCGGACTCCCGGTGGCGTACGGCGTCTGTGAGGCTTTGCGGGCCCGGCAGGTGTACTGGTCCGAAGGCGACGATCAGGGCAAGCCCCAGCGGTTCCGGCAGTACATCGAGCCGCAGCCCGGCGAGCCCGTGGTGCTGGTGGACGATATTCTTCGTTCCGGGCGTCGCCTCAGCGCACTGAAATCGATTCTCGAGAGGTACGGAGCGCAGGTGCTGGCGCTCGCCGTGATCGTCTATCAGCCCACGCCCAACACCCACGATTTCGGCTCGCTTCCTCTTTATTATCTGAGCCGGCTTGAGGCCAGTTATTATTCCGACGCGTCATCTTGCGACATGTGTAAAGCTTCGCAGCCACTGGAAAAAGTCCAGGTTTGATGGGGCCGGATTCTGTTTTTTTCAGGTGACGAATTGACCCAAATCCTTGAAGCCGGGGAATTTGCGTGACGCGCCCGCCGCTGCTGAAACCTTGTGCACTCCGTTACATGCGCGTTGATAACGAAGGCCAGGCCAAACGCATAAAGCTGAAATTAACAGGGTTTTCCACATCAATGGTTGAAAACTGCGAGGGCTGCGGTTGAAGCTCACCTGGATTGACTGGGGCGTCATCGCCGGATATTTTCTTTTTAATCTCCTAATCGGCCTTTATTATCGAAATCGGGCTGGCAAAAACGTTTCCGAATTCTTTCTCTCGGGCCGCAACGTGCCCTGGTGGCTTGCCGGTACCTCCATGGTGGCCACCACCTTCGCGGCGGATACGCCTCTCGTGGTCACGGGCCTCGTCGCCCGCAACGGGATTGCTGGCAACTGGCTATGGTGGAATATGGTCGCGAGCGGAATGCTCACCGTATTCCTGTTCGCCCGCTTGTGGCGCCGCTCCGGCGTTACCACCGATATCGAACTCGCCGAGCTCCGTTATTCCGGCGCGCCCGCGGCAGTGCTTCGCGGTTTTCGCTCGGTCTATCTCGGCGTCCTGATGAACTGCATCATCCTCGGCTGGGTGAATCTCGCGATGGTCAAGATTCTGATGCTGGTTCTCGGCGTCGATCGCGCCAAAGCCCTGTGGGCCGTGGTGGCCATTATTGCGCTCACTTCATTCATCTCCACGCTCTCTGGTCTCTGGGGAGTTCTGGTCACTGACCTTTTTCAGTTCGTCATCAAAATGGGCATGGTGATCGTGCTCGGCGTCGTAGCCGTGCGCGCAACCGGCGGTATCGAATCGATGAAGACGAAGCTCGGCGGAGAGGGCGGCGCTTTTCTCAGCTTCGTTCCGGACCTCCACTCCGTCTGGATGCCCGCCGTCACGTTTTTCGTCTACATCGCGGTGAACTGGTGGGCCACCTGGTATCCCGGCGCGGAACCCGGTGGCGGCGGTTACGTGGCCCAGCGAATGTTCAGCGCGAAAGATGAGCGCCACTCGCTGCTGGCCACCCTCTGGTTCAACGTCGCGCATTATGCCCTCAGGCCCTGGCCCTGGGTAATTACCGCGATGGCCTCGGTAATCCTCTACCCGCATCTCGCGGATCCGGAGACCGGCTACATCCGGGTCATGATCGATTACCTGCCCGCCTCCCTGCGCGGCCTGATGGTAGCGGCCTTCGCGGCTGCGTTCATGTCCACCATCGGAACGCAGTTGAACTGGGGCGCAAGCTACCTCGTCAACGACCTCTACCGCCGCTTTCTCGTGAAGGGGGAGCCCGAGCGGCACTATGTGCGCGCGTCACAGATCGCGACCATCTTTCTCTTCGTCTCCTCCATCCTCGTCACCAGCCGCATGGATTCCATTGGAGCTGCCTGGAAGTATCTGCTCGCCACCGGCGCGGGTACGGGCACGGTCTACATCCTTCGCTGGTACTGGTGGCGAATCAACGCATGGAGCGAGGTCGTGGCCATGATCGCCGCCGCCCTTACGTCACTACTGCTTCAGACGGTCTTCGGCTACGACAGCGATAAGCCCGTGGATTTCGCGCACATTATCCTGATCACGGTCGCGATCACCACCGTTGCATGGCTGGCCGCCACCTATCTCACGGCGCCCGAGAGCGATGCGACGCTGCTCAATTTCTATCGCCGGGTTCGTCCATCGCCCGCCGGCTGGGGTCCCATCGCGCGCGCCGCTTCCGATGTTCCGCCCTCCCGCGATCTCGCCTGGAATCTTGTGGACTGGCTTTGCGGCTGCGCCCTGATCTATGGCGCGCTCTTCGGTATCGGGAAGGTCATTTTGCGCGATTATGTCGAAGGGATCATCTACTTTGTGATCGCCGCCGTGGCCGCAACAGTGATCTACTGGGATCTGTCGCGAAGAGGCTGGTCTTCGGTAATGGAGTGATGCCATGAAACGTCTCCTGATCGCCTGTACGCTTTTCGCCGCAGCCGCTTTGGCTCAAAACAACGCTGCCCCGGTCGGCGGCGAAAAGCTTGCGCCGTATTACCCCACGCCGGAGGCGATCGTCGAGCGCATGCTGCAGCTCGGCCAGTTGAAGGCCGGCGAGAAAATGTACGATCTCGGCAGCGGCGACGGGCGGATAGTCATCATGGCCGCCCAGCGGTTCCACGCAGAAGCGGTCGGGGTCGAACTCGATAACGATCTGTACGTCCAGAGCGAGCAGAAGATCCACGATCTCGGTTTACAGAAAACTGCCAGAATCATTCATGGCGACATCCTGAAGCAGAATTATTCCTCCGCCAATCTCGTCACCATCTATCTGCTGCCGGAATCCAACATCAAGGTTCGTCCCGTGCTCGAATCCACGCTGAAAAAGGGCGCCCGCGTCGTGGCGCACGATTTCGAAATCGAAGGCTGGACTCCCGTCAAATCAGAAACTATCGCGGACGATGGAGAAGGGCGAAGCCATACGCTCTTTCTCTACATCCGATAGCGCATGAAGATCGGGATCACCTGCTACCCCACCTACGGGGGCAGCGGAATTGTGGCTACGGAACTGGGACTGGAACTGGCGAACCGTGGCCATGAGATCCACTTCATTACGTACGCCAATCCCATTCGCCTCGACCCAGGCACGCCGCGCATCCACTATCACGAGGTCGAGGTCTCGAATTACCCGCTGTTCCAATATCCGCCGTACTGCCTCTCGCTGGCCGGACGCATGTCGGACGTGGCGGAAAGCTACGGTCTCGATCTGCTGCACGTCCATTACGCCATTCCGCACTCGATCGCCGCCTTGCTGGCCCAGCAGATGCTTGAAAAGAAGCGCCGCCTGCCCTTCATCACCACGCTTCACGGCACGGATATAACGCTCGTCGGCGGCGATCCCTCCTACTTCGGCATCACGAAATTTTCCATCGAGCGTTCGAACGGCATTACTTCCATCAGCGAAGATCTGCGCCGCCACACTGTTGAAACGTTCTCCGTGTCGAATGATATCCGGGTCATTTACAACTTCGTAAACTGCGAAACCTACAAACCCGGAGCGGATCCCGTCCGCCGTGCGGAGTTCGCGCCGAACGGCGAGAAGCTGCTGATTCATCTCTCGAATTTCAGGCCCGTAAAGCGCGTCCATGATTGCATCCGGATCCTCGCCATGGCGCGCCAGCATGTGGATACGAAGCTGTTGATGGTGGGCGATGGCCCGGAGCGCGGCCCGGC
>Ga0308175_100004071_pt1 | contig 10215 bp, 10 predicted proteins | sample PhyCR1_3_FD_203893 | JGI IMG/M metagenome (GOLD analysis project Ga0308175, IMG submission 203893) | Soil microbial communities from UC Gill Tract Community Farm, Albany, California, United States - DLSLS.C.R1 | ecosystem: Environmental > Terrestrial > Soil > Agricultural land | place: USA...
CTCATGTCGTTCCCATCTTCGTCCAGATCATCAGGGGGATCGCGGCAACCGAGGCCAGCAGCACGATCACCAGGAAGACGGTCCCCAGGCCGTTGGCCAGCCACCTGTTGCGGTGCTCTCCCATGTAGCCCGGGTCGTTGGCGACGATCAGGATCGGGAGGTAGGTCAGCGGCAGCGCCAGCGCCGAGAAGACCACGGACGCCTCGGTGACCATGATCGGGTCGACGGTGGTCAGCAGTACAGTGCCGGCCAGGACCGTGGCGAGCAGCACGACGGCGTGGAACCGCGCCGCCTCGCGGGGGCGCACCGACTTCCCCCACTGCCAGCCGAAGTACTGCCCGATGCTGTAGCCGACCGAGAGCCCGGTCTCGCAGGCCGCCCCGAACGTGGCGGCGAAGAACCCGAGGATCGCGACCGCGAGCCCCAGCTTGCCCAGCGACAGCGCCACCGGGAGCGCCACCTGTCCCAGGGTCTCGGTCTCGATGCCGGCCGGCAGCAGGGTCACGGCCGAGACGGCGGCGATGGCGACCGACAGCATCGCCCCGAGCGGGAAGCCGATCATCACGTTGGCCCGCATCGTGCCCAGCGAGGCGGCGCTCCACTTCTCCTCGACGCCCCCGGAGGAGAAGAAGAACACCTCGTACGGCGTCATCGCGGCGCCGAACAGCGCGACCGCGTAGTACCAGTAGGACGGCCATGCCTCCGCCGTGGGCTTCGCCGCCGTCGCCGCGGTGTGCCACAGCGCCGACCAGTCCGGCCCCAGCTGCCACAGCGCCACCGCGAACACGATGAGGGCCAGCCCGAGGATCCCGAAGACGTTCTCGATCAGGTCGAACTTGGCGCGCCACAGCACGATCCACACGGCCGCGGCGGTGAACGGGATCCAGAAGAACTCCCACACGCTGGTGGCCAGCTCCAGGGTGAGTGCCACGCCACCGATCTCGGCGATGTAGGTCAGCAGGGTCACCGCCATCGAGCCGAACAGGTTCAGCAGCGCGACCCGTGGCCCGAGCCGCTCCCGGATGACGTCGAAGGTGGGGCGCCCGCTGACCGCGACCACCCGGCCGGACATCTCCGCGAAGACGACGATGCCGAGGCCGCCCAGCAGCGTGACCCACACCAGCGACGTACCGAACCGCGACCCGACGGTGCCGTTCGTGACCAGGTCGCCGATGTCGACGAAGCCGCCGATGGCGGTCAGCACGCCGAGGGCGAGACCGAGGACCTTCTTCACGAGACCTTCCCCTCGAGCCGCCCCAGCCGGTCGGCGATGCTGCCGAGCTCGCGGGCGATCGCGGGGTAGCGGTAGGCCTCGTACCGCTCGATCGCCAGGCGCGCCTGGTTCCCGGTGTCGGCGGCGTCGGAGAGCAGCGCGTTCGAGCGCCGGTAGAGCCAGTCGAGGTCGCGGGGCGGATGCACCTCGTTGAACGCGCCGGTGTTCGTGTCGAGGCTGCTCTGGCTGTCGCGCATCTGGGCGATCGCGGTCTGCCGGAAGATCCTGCCCTCGTGCAGCGCGCCGAGGATCTTCTGCATCGTCGCGACCTCGCTCACCGCCCCGCCGAGGGTCGTCGATGCCTTGCCCTCGTAGGTGTCGTCGTCGGGGCTCGCCGGCACGCACGCGGTGGCGCCGACGAGCAGGCAGGCCAGCGCCACACCGGCCCCGAGCGTCCGCGCGCTCATCGGTGGTGTCTCGCGACCAGCCACACGAGCAGGGCGATCTCGAGCAGGAACACTCCCCACCCGATCGACACGGCCATCGCCAACGTCATCGAGTCCTCCTGGCAGCTGCGGGCGCACGACCAGTAACCGAACGGCCAGGTTAGATGCACATGCGCAACGATGCGCGGCGGCGCGCCGCGTCGCTCAGGCGGGCGGGTACGGCGTCGCCCGGAGCAGCCTCGCCAGGTGCGCGGCGTTCACGGCCAGCGAGCGGGTCGCCGACCGGGTCGCCTCGGGACTGGGCCGGCGGTCGCGGTAGTCCACGCCCTGCATCGCCTCCCCGACCCAGTAGGTGCTGCTGGTCGCCGCGACCGAGAAGCCGGTGTCGTTCAGCGCCTGGAGGCACTCCGAGACCACGTGGTGGGCGCCGTCCTCGTTGCCCACCACCGCCACCGCCGCCACCTTGCCGTAGGTGAGCATGCGCCCCTCGTCGTCGGCCTCGCCCAGCTCGGCGTCCAGCCGCTCGAGCACCATCTTGCACACGGAGGCAGGCTGTCCCAGCCAGATCGGCGTGGCCAGCACCAGGATGTCGGCGTCGAGCAGCCTCCCCCGGATCGCCGGCCACTCGTCGCCGTCGCCCTCGTCGGTGCTGACGCCGAACCGGACGTCGTGGTCGACGACCCTCACGACCTCGCCGGAGACGCCGAGCGACTCCAGCTCGGCGAGCACCTGGCGACCGAGGAGGTCGGAGCTCGAGTCGGCGGGGGACGGCTTCAGCGTGCACACCAGCACGAGTGCTCTCAGGTCGGTCATGCGGCCCCGTGCCCGGTTCGCGACGAGACGATGCGGCATGGTCGCCTGCTGACGGAGCCGGTCAGGGGGCGGAGCCGGTGCCGTAGGAGATCCCCGTGCACGGGTTCGTCGCCGCCGACCGGGCGCTGCCGGTGATGCTGTGCGGCAGCGGCCCGCCCGGGGTGCCGGCGGTGGCGTGCGCGCCGCGCATCCGGTGGTCGGTGCCGAGCACCAGGCGCAGGCCGGACCCCTGGCGCGCCCCGTGACGGGGGCGGGTGACGGCGCCCACGAACGCCGACGCCAGGGCGCGGGCCTGCGCCGACCGGCCGGTGGGGTAGGTCACGACCGTGCGGGTCCGGTCGGGGCCCGTGCCCGCGGACCGCACCCGCAGGCCCTCCGCCCGCAGGGCGTGGACGGTGCGCGCGCCGACGCCGGCAACCCGGCTGGCGTCGACGACCGAGACCCGGGCCCTGACCTTGGCCAGGCTCTGCGCGACGGTGACCCGGGCCGGCCGGACGTGGTCCTGACCGGCGGTCACCGGCTGGTCGGCCTTGAGCGCCGCCCAGAGCCGGTCGACGTCGGGGTGCACCAGCGCCACCCGGGCTCCGGCGTAGCGCCAGGGCGCGGTCAGGAACAGCACGTGGTCCGGGCTCATGTGCCGCAGGCTGAGCGCGAAGGACAGCAGCTGCCGTGCCGAGCCGAGGTCGGAGTCGAAGGTGAGGTACCGGGTCGCCGCCCGGACCAGCGGCAGCAGGTGGGCGGGCGTCAGGCCCTCGGAGCGGACCTTGGCGAAGACGCTGCCGAGGAAGGCCTGCTGGCGGCGGATCCGGCCGATGTCGGAGCCGTCCCCGACGCCGTGGCGCAGCCGCACGTACTGCAGGGCACGCGTGCCGGACACGACCTGACGGCCTGCGTGGAAGATCAGGCGTCCGCGGTCCGGGCGGTTCGGGTCGAGGTCGCCCTGGTAGACCGGGTTCGGGAGGCACGCCTGGACCCCGCCGACGATCCTCGTCATCGCGGCGAACCCCGAGAAGTCGGCGATGACCGTGTGATCCACCCGCAGGTGGGTCAGCCTCTCGACGGTGTTCACGGTGCAGGCGGGGTTCCCGGACCTGGTCCGGCCCACCGAGAACGCCTCGTTGAACATCACGTGGTGCTGCGGTGCCGACCACTTCCCGCCGGGCAGCAGACAGCGGGGGATGTCGACCAGGGCGTCGCGGGGGATCGAGACCGAGGTCGCTCGGCGGCCGCCGTCGTAGACGTGCACGAGCAGGACCGTGTCGGACCGTCCGACCGCGGAGCCGCGGCCGCCCAGGGCGCCGTCGTGGCCGGCCCGGGTGTCGGACCCGATGAGCAGGAGGTTCTGGCCCGCGACCGACGGCGCCGGGCGGTGCTTGCTGATCCCCCGAGGGGTGAAGGTCTTGATGTGGCGGTCCAGCTGCACGTAGCCCACGCCCAGACCGGCCACCACCAGCGCCACGACCACCCCCAGCACGACCAGGACGATCCGCAGCCTCCGACGACGGGGTCGCCCCGATACCGGGCCGGTGCCGGCCGTGGGGCCGGCCGAGGTGTCCCCGGGAACGGGTTCGTCGGGCACGCCGGGGCCTCTCGCCAGGTCGGTGGAGCCCCCACGGTAGCAACGCGCTACCATCGGTGGCAGAGCCGACCGTTCTCGCGACCACTCGTCCGGCGACGAGCGTCGCCGCCCGGTCGGCGACCCGGCCGTCAACCGACGGCCGTCGGTCCCACCGGGGGGGCGGGGCGTCGGGGCCTCATGTCGTGGCCTCTCGCAGCTCCGGGGGGCCGAGCCGCCCAGCCCAGTCGAGGGCGGGACGTGCCACACCCCGGCCGCCGGGCCACGAGCGGGACCTCTCCCGCCGCGGTCGACCAGCCGGGCCTGTCGAGGAGGAGCCCGTGGCCCGACGAGGCCAGCGCCGCACCGGCGTCCGCCGCGCCACCCCGCGCGAGCAGCGCCGTGCCCGCGACGAGGAGGGCATCATCCCGGTGCTCGCCCGCGCCGTCCGCGAGGTGGAGACCGCCGTGCAGCGAGGCTCCGTCATGCCGTCGGTGCGCACCCGGTTCCAGGTGGTCGCCCTCCTGGTGCGGGAGGAGCGCTCCCGCGTCAAGGCCGACGACAGCCTGTCCGAGGCCCGCCGGGCCGAGCAGCTGAAGCGGCTCGACGGGGTCGCGACGATCCTGGCCAAGACCGCCGCCCGCGACACCTCCCTGCTCGCGCTGCTGGCCGAGGACGCCGTCGTCTCCGACTCCGCCCGGTCGCTCAAGGTCGAGATGCTCCGTGCCGGAGGGGTCGAGCCGGCCCCGGAGGACCTGGTCCGGGACCTCGCCCCCGCCGTTCCCGAGCGCCGGGTGGTCCCGCAGTCGGTGGTCGCCCGCCAGCTCGCGAACCCCTTCCTGGTCCCCGACTTCTCGGTCGCCCGGCCCAGCCACCCGCGGGCCCGCCGGCTCGCGAGCTGGGAGCTGCTCGGCCCGCTGTTCCGCTCGTTCGAGCAGGCCGGCGGGGGAGCGCCGGCCTGCATGGCGCTGCCCGAGCCGGCGTCGCTGTCCGCACCGGGCTCGCGGCGCCTGATGCCGCACCAGGCCCGGCTCGTCGCCGCGGCCGCAGCGGGGCACCGCACGTTCCTGCTCGCCGACGAGCCGGGCCTGGGCAAGACCGCCCAGGCGCTGCTGGCGGCGCAGGCCGCGAACGCCTACCCGCTGCTCGTCGTCGTCCCCAACGTCGTGAAGACCAACTGGGCGCGCGAGGCCGAGCTGTGGACGCCCAAGCACCGGGCCACGGTCGTGCACGGCAACGGCGAGACCGTCGACGGGTTCGCCGACATCGTCGTGGTCAACTACGAGGTGCTGGACCGCCACGTCGGCTGGCTCGGCGACCTCGGGTTCCGGGGGATGGTCGTGGACGAGGCGCACTTCATCAAGAACAAGTCCTCGCAGCGCTCCCAGCACGTGCTGGAGCTCTCCGAGCGGGTCCGCGCCCGCACCGCGCGTCCGCTGCTCATGGCGCTGACCGGGACGCCGCTGATCAACGACATCGAGGACTTCCGGGCGATCTGGCAGTTCCTCGGCTGGATCGACGACAAGAAGCCGCTCGGCGAGCTCATGGACGCCCTGGAGGAGACCGGCCTGGTGCCCGGCGACCCCGGCTTCTACGCGGCCGCGCGAAGCTGCGTGATCGACATGGGCATCGTGCGCCGGCGCAAGGTCGACGTGGCCGCCGACATCCCCGCCCGTCGGGTCGCCGACCTCCCGGTGGAGCTCGACGACGAGGCCGGCCGCTCGATCCGGCAGGCCGAGCGGGACCTGGCCCGCCGACTGGTGGCCCGCTACGAGAGCGCGCTGGCGACCCGCACCTCGGGCCGGGTGGTGGAGGGCATCGACCACGACCTGGTACGACGCGTGGCGGCCTGGGAGCGCGAGGACACGACCACCGGGACGTCGGAGGAGAACGTCTTCACGATGATGCGGCGGATCGGCCAGGCCAAGGCCGGGCTCGCCGCCGACTACGCCGCCCAGCTGGCCCGCAGCGTCGGCAAGGTGGTCTTCTTCGCCAAGCACGTCGACGTCATGGACACCGCCGAGGAGACCTTCGCCAGGCGCGGCCTGCGCTCCTCCTCGATCCGCGGCGACCAGACCCGCGCGGTGCGGCAGCGCAACATCGACGCGTTCCTCGAGGATCCCGAGGTCGCCGTCGCCGTCTGCTCCCTGACCGCCGCCGGGGTCGGGCTCAACCTCCAGGTCGCCTCCAACCTGGTGCTCGCCGAGCTCTCCTGGACCGACGCCGAGCAGACCCAGGCGATCGACCGGATCCACCGGATCGGCCAGGAGGAGCCGGTCACCGCGTGGCGGATCATCGCGGCGCAGACGATCGACACCAGGATCGCGGAGCTGATCGACAGCAAGGCCGGGCTCGCGGCCCGGGCCCTCGACGGCTCCGACGAGGAGGTCTCGTCCTCGGCCGACGTGCAGCTCGAGGCGCTGGTGGCGCTGCTCACCGACGCCTTGGAGGCGGCGGCCTGACGGCGCCGGTCAGGCGCCCTGGCCCAGCGGCTCGATCTCGCCGTCCGCGACGAGCCGCTCCAGGGCGGCGCTGCAGCCGGACTGCCAGCGGCCCTCCCGGTCCTGGTAGGAGACGACCGCCTCGCCGGCACAGCCGGCGTCCTCGGCTCCCTGGTGCTCCTGGTGGTACGAGCAGCCGCCACGGGCGGCCTCCGAGCCGTCCTCGTGCAGGTCGGCGTCGTACGGGTAGGACGTGTTCATCGCGTCTCCTCGGGTCGCTGCGCGGCCCCGTGCCCAGCGGGCCTGCGCCTACACGCCGCCGGCGGTCACGATCGCGTCGGTGAGGAAGCCGGCGAGCAGCCCGACGAGCAGGCCGTACGCCAGCAGGTCGGCGCGTCGGGCCCGCGACGCGACGCCGACGAGCTGGGTGATGACGTAGAGCAACGAGCCGGCCGCCAGGGTGAGGAAGGCGATGCTGAGCAGGTCGCTGGTGAGGCCGTGCCCGACCAGGGTGCCGACGAAGGTAGGCCCGCCGCCGATCGCGCCGAGCGAGAGCAGGAACGGCCAGCTCGGGCGGCGTACGTCGCCGGCGGCGTCGAGGTCCCCGGCCAGCGGCGCCACGATCCCGAACCCCTCGGTGGCGTTGTGCAGCCCGAAGCCGATCACGAGCATGGTCGCGAGGGCGATCTCACCGCCCGCGGCCGCCTGGCCGATGGCCAGGCCCTCGGCGAAGTTGTGCAGGCCGATCCCGACCGCGATCAGCAGCGACAGCCGCCGGGCGGCGGACCAGCTCGCGAGCCCGCGGGCCGGCCCCAGCTCCCCGACCGTGGTGGCGCCCGGACCGTGCCGACGCGGGCCCCCCGACGGCGCAGGCAGGCGCCGCGCCATCCAGCGCTCGTAGCCGACGAGCGAGAGCAGCCCCACGGAGAGCCCGGCGGCGAAGACGACCCCGTCGACCAGCGCGGTGCCGAGCCCGCCGTCCCCCGCGTGCAGGGAGGCGAGGGCCGCGTCGATCGGCTCCCAGGCCGCCGACAGGACGTCCCAGACCAGGAACAGCAGGATCCCCACCGCGCAGGCGTTCAGGAACAGCTTGAGCGACGGGACCGGACGGCGCAGCCGCCCGAGCGGGAGGCCGAGGACGATCGTCACTCCCGCGACGAACCCCAGCAGCAGGGTGCTCGGCAGGCTCACGCGGGCTCCGCTCGGTCGGCTCGGCAGGAATCAGCAGGAGGTGGTGCGGGACGGTCCCAGGTTAGGTCAACCTAAGAACGTCCCGCAATCCGGGCCTCCCGCCGCCCCGCTGCCTCAGGAGGACTGCGGCGACGTGTTGTCGGTGCCGCCCAGCCCGGCGAGGAGCTCGTGGCACCGGTGGGCGCGGTCGGAGTCCTGCTGCATCACGTCGCGGAAGAACGAGGCGATCTCGTCCTGCCCGGCGTTCTCGGCGTCACGGACGTACTGCCCGTAGTCGTGTCCGGCCTTGAGCGAGTGGTACTGCACGGAGATCAGGTCGAAGGTGACGTCGTCGAAGCCGGTCTCGCCTGTGGCCATGGTGGCCTCCTTCGCAGTGGTGGTCAGGTCGCCGCCCGACGTACCCGGTCCTCCGCAGGGCAAACCGCGGCTGGTCCGTCGCCGGCCACCAGCCGGTCGCCCAGCTGGGGGAGGAGCACCGCCAGCCGGTCGAGCACCCGCGCCGTCGCGTGACCGTCCTCGAGACCGCAGAAGGTGGCCCGGAAGCGGTCGTAGCGGCCGGAGTAGGCGCGCCGGACCGCGTCCGGCTCGGCGAGCACGTCGGTGAGGTCCTCGAAGGTGCGGACCACCGGCCCGGGCGCGACCGGCTCGAGGTCGAAGTAGAACCCGCGCACGGAGTCGCGGAACCGGTCGAGGTCGTAGGCGTAGAAGGCCATCGGCTTGCCGGTGACCGCGAAGTCGAACATCACCGACGAGTAGTCGGTCACGAGGACGTCGCACGCGAGGTAGAGGTCGCGGACGTCCGGGTGGTAGGAGACGTCCCGCACGCCCGCGGCCTCGGGCACCCGGAGGCGCCCGGTCATGTGGCCGTGGCTGCGCACCAGCACGGCGTGCCCGGGGCCGAGGTGGTCGGCGAGTGCGGCGGGGTCGAGACCGAGCGGGAACCGGGGCCGGCTCCGGTCGGCCCACTCGTCGTCGCGCCAGGTGGGTGCGTAGAGCACCGCGGTCGTCCCGGGCTCGAGGCCGAGCGCCGCCCGGACCTCCTCTCGGCGCCGGCACCCCTCGGGAGCGGTGAGAAGGTCGTTGCGGGGGTAGCCGGTCTCCCAGACCTCCCCGCGGAACCCGAAGGCCCGCTGCAGCCGCGGGGTGCTCACCGCGTTGGGGGACACCAGCACGTCCCACATCGCCACGTCGAGGTCCAGCCGGTCCAGCCGGCCCTCCGGCGCCCAGAGCACGTCGTAGTGGATCCGCTTGAGGGGCGTGCCGTGCCACGTCTGCAGGTACGTCGTGCCGGCCGGCTTCCGCCAGTCCACCTCGACGTGGGTGTTGGACACGACCAGGTCGGCGGACTCCAGCGCGTCCACGGCCTCCGCGGTCTCGATGTCCACGGTCCGTACGTCGTCGGGGAACCCGGCCCGGTGCGGCTCGTGCGCCAGCCACACGTGCTCCAGCCCGTCCGTGCCGAGCAGCGCCTCGTGGAGCGCGCGGGGGTTGTCGCTGAACCGGCCGTGGAAGCTGTGGTAGACGATCCGCATGTCCCCCGCTTCGTGGCTCGAGCTGTCGCGCCGGCGTCTGCCGGGACCGGCACCCTACGGGGCGGGCAGCCACATCCTCGCACGCAGGCCGCCGCCGGCCGACGGGCCCAGGGCCACGCGGCCGCCGTTGCGCTGCACGAGCTCCCGGACGATCGCCAGTCCCAGACCGCTGCCGCCGGCGTCGCGGTCGCGCGCCTCGTCGAGGCGGGTGAAGCGCTCGAAGACCCGCTCGCGGTCCTGCTCGGCGATCCCGGCCCCGTCGTCGACGACCTCGACCACGACGCGGGGACCGTCGACGTACGCCCTGACCTCGACGCGGCCGGCCGCGTGCCGCACCGCGTTGTCCACCAGGTTGGCCAGCGCCCGGTGCACCTCGTCGCGACGACCGCGGACGAGCAGGGACGGCACGTCGGCGGCCACGACCTCGACCCGCGCGTCGCGGTGGCGCTGCAGCAGCTCGGCCACCATTGGGCGGACCGGGAACGACTCCGCGGGTCCCGCCGGCGCCCGGTCGGCGTCCAGCCGGGCCAGCACCAGCAGGTCCTCCACGAGGTGACGCATCCGCAGCACCTCCTCGCGCAGGTCGGCCGTCACGGCGGGCGCCTCGCCGAGCCGGTCGGCGACCTCGAGCTGCGTCTGCATCGACGTCAGCGGGCTGCGCAGCTCGTGGGCGGCGTCCGCGACGAACGAGCGCTGCCGGGCCCGCGACGCGGAGAGCCGGTCCAGCATGGAGTTGAGGGTGACGGCCAGGGCGTGGACCTCGTCGCGCGAGGCGGGCACCTCGAGCCGGACCCCCTCGCCGGTGCCCGAGATCCGCTCCGCGGACGACCGGAGCGCCTCGACCGGGCGCAGCGCGGCGCCGACGACCCGCCAGGCGATCAGGGCGAGGACCAGCAGGAGCAGCGGGTAGCTGGCCAGCAGCGTGACCGCGAGGATCCGCCGGCTGTGGCGTACGGCGTCGAACGGCTGCGCCACCAGGACGGTCCGCCGCTGCCCACCCGCCCCGACAGGGGCCGCGACCACC
>Ga0308175_100004072_pt1 | contig 10214 bp, 10 predicted proteins | sample PhyCR1_3_FD_203893 | JGI IMG/M metagenome (GOLD analysis project Ga0308175, IMG submission 203893) | Soil microbial communities from UC Gill Tract Community Farm, Albany, California, United States - DLSLS.C.R1 | ecosystem: Environmental > Terrestrial > Soil > Agricultural land | place: USA...
ACGTGGGACCCGGAGCGGTACCTGATCTATGCCGACCATCGCGGCCGGCCCTACCTCGACCTGCTGAACCGGATCGCGGCGACCGACCCGCGCCGGGTGGTCGACCTAGGCTGCGGACCGGGCAACCTCACCGCGCTGCTCCCGCAACGCTGGCCGGGCGCGCAGGTGACCGGCGTCGACTCCTCGGAGGAGATGATCGCCAAGGCGCGGGGCATCGAGGGTGTCAGCTTCGAGGTCGGCGACCTGCGGCAATGGCGGCCGGCAGGTCCCGTCGACGTACTCATCTCCAACGCCACGCTGCAGTGGGTGCCCGGCCACCTCGACCTGCTGCCGCAACTGGTCGACATGGTGAGCCCGGGCGGCTGGTTCGCGTTCCAGGTGCCCGGCAACCACGGCGAGCCCAGCCACGTGCTGCTGCACGAGCTCGGCCAGGACGAGCGCTTCAAGGAGTACCTCGACGGGGTGGCCCGCCCGCTCTCCGAGGAGCCGGCCACCTACCTGGAGGCGCTGACCGCCCTGGGCTGCGAGGTCGACGTCTGGGAGACGACGTACCTGCACCTGCTGCACGGCCCGGACCCGGTGTTCACCTGGATCAGCGGCACCGGTGCCCGGCCCACCCTGCAGGCGCTGCCCGACGACCTGCGGGAGGAGTTCGTCACCGACTACAAGCAGCTGCTCCGCGACGCCTACCCGGAGCGGACCCACGGCACGGTGCTGCCGTTCCGGCGGATCTTCGCGGTAGCCCGTCGAGCCGAGGAGGTGTCATGAGGCTGCACCACGTCCAGGTGTCCTGCCCACGCGGCGGCGAGGACGCCGCCCGCCGCTTCTACGGCGACGCCCTGGGCATCCCGCAGGTGGACAAGCCGCCGGCGCTGGCCCAGCGCGGCGGCTGCTGGTTCCGCGGCGACGTCGTGGAGGTGCACGTCGGCGTCGAGGAGGGCTTCAGCCCGGCGAAGAAGGCCCATCCGGCCTTCGTGGTCGACGACATCGACGGTACGGCGGAACGGGTGGCCCAGCACGGCTTCACGGTGACCTGGGACGACGACTTCCCCGGCTACCGTCGCTTCTACACCGCCGACGGGAACGGCAACAGGGTCGAGATACTGGCCGAGCGCTGACACGATGGCTTGGTGCACTTCGTCGAGCTGTACGCCGACCATGACGAGCGGCTTTCCCGCAACGGCACGTCCTTCCGGCTGGAGCGGCCGACGTGGCCGACGTGGCCGACGAGGCGTTCGGCTTCGAATGGCTGTGACCTACTGGGTCCGCAGCGACGGGTTCTTGTCCAGGCCGGACAGCCCGTTCCAGGCCAGGTTGACCAGGTGCCCGGCGACCACCCGCTTGGGCGGCTTGCGCGCGTCCAGCCACCACTGGCCGGTGGTGCCGACCATGCCGACCAGCATCTGGGCGTACATCGGCGCGAACTTGGTGTCGAAGCCCCGGGACCGGAACTCCCCGGCGAGGATGTACTCCACCCGCGAGGCGATGTCGCCGATGATCGACACGAACGACCCGGACGAGGAGCCGATCGGGCTGTCCCGGACCAGGATCCGGAACCCGTCGGGCGCCTGCTCGATGTAGTCCAGCAGCGCGAGCGCGGCCTGCTCGAGCAGCTCGCGCGGGCCGCCGGCGGTCAGCGCGCCCTGCACCATGGCGAGCAGCTGGCGCACCTCGCGGTCCACCACGACGGCGTACAAACCCTCCTTGCCGCCGAAGTGCTCGTAGACCACCGGCTTGGACACCTCGGCGCGGGCGGCGATCTCCTCGATCGAGGTGCCGTCGAAGCCGCGCTCGGCGAACAAGCCTCGGGCGATCTCGATCAGCTGCTCGCGGCGCTCGGCGGCGGTCATCCGGGCCCGGCCCGGCCGTCGGCGCGGGGTGCGCGGCTCGGCCGGAGAGGTCCGCATCGCGACCTGATCTCGAGCAGGTTCCCCCGGCTGCGGTGCGGCGTTCACGATGGTGGAGGCGTTCACGATGGTGGAGGCAGCACGCTTCCGGGCGCTCAGGCGGCGTCCGGGAGCTGGTTCTTGACGAGCTTGGCGTCGATGCGCTCCTTGACCGGCCAGCGCACGTCGCGCACCCAGCCGAGCTTCTCCAGGATCCGGATGATCCGGGCGGAGGTGTCCAGCTGGCCGCGCAGCACACCGTGCCGGGCGCAGGTCGGGTCGGCGTGGTGCAGGTTGTGCCACGACTCGCCCATCGACGGGATGGCCAGCCACCACACGTTGGCGGACTTGTCGCGGGACACGAACGGCCGGTCGCCGATCGTGTGGCAGATCGAGTTGATCGACCAGGTCACGTGGTGCAGCAGCGAGACGCGCACCAGCGAGCCCCAGAAGAAGGCGGTCAGCGCGCCCTGCCAGGACCAGGTGATCAGCCCACCGGCGAGCGCCGGGGCGACCAGCGAGACCAGCACCCACATCGGGAACTGCCGGGAGATCCGGACGATGTCGCGGTCCTTCATCAGGTCCGGGGCGTACTTCCGCTGCGGGGTCTGCTCCGGGTTGAACAGCCACATCATGTGGGCGTAGAACAGCCCCTTCGTCAGCGCCTTGAGGTCGTTGCCGTAGCGCCAGGGGGAGTGCGGGTCGCCGTCTCGGTCGGAGAACTTGTGGTGCTTGCGGTGGTCGGCGACCCAGCGGACCACCGGCCCCTGGATCGCCAGCGAGCCAGCGATGGCCAGCGCGATCTTCAGCGGCCGGTTGGGCTTGAACGACTTGTGCGTGAACAGCCGGTGGAAACCGACCGTGACGCCGTGACCGGAGATCGCGTACATCACCACGGTGATGACCACGTCGGTCCAGTTCAGCCAGCCTCCCCACGCGACCGGGATCGCCGCGGCAACGGCCAGGAACGGGACCAGGATGAAGATGCCGAGGGCTATCTGTTCCTTGCGGGACTGCTTGTCCCCGCCCAGCGTCGCGGTCAGCCTGTCCATCGGGTCGGCGGCGGTCGTCGTCGTCCCGGTGGCCGTTGGTGGTGTCATCGTCCCTCGCAAGTGTCGGCATCTACCTACGCAACCGTAACCTACGGAACCGTAGCTATCCAGGCGGTCGCCCCTGACTCCGTTCCCAGGAGGCGCGAATGTAATCCGCGTCACGTCACCTCCCCCTTTTGGGGTGCGCGCGAGCGCGCACCCCGGGTCGGCGTTTACTACGCTGGTGCGGCACCGATCCCCGGTTGGTCTGTCGGCAGGGCCCGCCGCACTTTGAATGCGGACAAAGCGACGTAGGTTCGACTCCTACCCGGGGAGCCACCACCCTCGGCAGCACGTCACGAGACCCGGGAGTTGAGCAGGTGACCGAACCGGCGCAGCCAGCAGTGCACCAGGTTGGGCGGCCCGTGGCCGTCATCGTCCTCGCCGCCGGCAGCGGCACCCGGATGAAGTCGAAGCTGATGAAGGTGCTGCACCCGCTGTGCGGGCGCACCATGGTCGGTCACGTGCTCGCCGCCGCCCAGGGCGTCGACCCGCAGTGGCTGGTGACCGTCGTCGGCAACGACCGCGCCCAGGTCACCGAGCACGTCCACGCTCAGGTGCCCGACGCGCTCGTCGCGGTACAGGAGACCCAGGAGGGCACCGCCGACGCGGTCCGAGTCGGGCTGGACGCGCTCCGCGAACAGGCCGGTACGACGGACGGGGTGGTCGTCGTGATGTCCGGGGACACCCCGCTGCTCGAGGCGGAGACGCTGCGCGGACTCGTCGCCGACCACGCCGGCTCCGGCCGGGCGGCGACCGTGCTCACCGGCGAGGTCGCCGATCCGACCGGCTACGGCCGGATCATCCGCGACACCGCCGGAGCGGTGACCGGGATCGTCGAGGAGAAGGACGCCACCGCGGAGCAGGCCGCGGTGCGCGAGATCAGCTCGGGCATCTTCGCCTTCGACGGCGCCTTCCTGGCCGAGGCGCTCCCTCTCGTCAAGAACGACAACGCCAAGGGGGAGTACTACCTGCCTGACGTGGTCACCATCGCCGTCGACCAGGGCCGGAAGGTCGGCGCCCACCGCATCGACGACGTGATGCAGACCGAGGGCGCCAACGACCGTGCCCAGCTGGCCGGCCTGGCCGCCGAGCTGAACCGCCGGCTGCTGACCCGCTGGATGAAGGACGGTGTCACCGTGGTCGACCCGGCCACCACCTGGGTGGACGTCACGGTCCGGCTGGCCCGCGACGTGACGCTGCGCCCCGGCGTACAGCTGCATGGCTCCACCACCGTCGCCGCGAACGCCGAGATCGGACCCGACTGCACGCTCACCGACGTCCAGGTCGGCGAGGGCGCCCACGTGGTGCGCACCCACGGTTCCGGAGCGGTGATCGGGGCCGGTGCGAACGTCGGCCCGTTCTCGTACCTGCGCCCGGGCACGGTGCTCGGCGCGGGCGGCAAGGTCGGCACGTTCGTGGAGACCAAGAACGCCCAGATCGCCGATGGGGCGAAGGTTCCGCACCTGTCCTACGTGGGGGACGCGGAGATCGGCGAGGGCAGCAACATCGGGGCGGGCACGATCTTCGCCAACTACGACGGGGTGAACAAGCACCGCACCACGGTCGGCAGGTATGCCAAGACCGGCTCCAACAACACGTTCGTGGCGCCGGTCGAGATCGGCGACGGCGCGGTCACCGGAGGAGGCACGGTCGTGCGCTCCGACGTACCCCCCGGAGCCCTCGCCGTCTCCGCCGGCCCGCAACGGGTGATCGAGGAGTGGACGCTGCACAAGCGGGAGGGCACCGCGGCTGCGGAGGCGGCTTCTGCTGCACTCGCGGGAGGTGGGACAATCGAGGACGACGGGGTGCCCGAAGGCCCGCAGGACCAGCGGGGGCAGGCGAGCGAGGAGAGTCCGGCGTGAGCGGCATGAAGCGCACCACCGAGAAGAACCTGATGGTCTTCAGCGGTCGCGCGCACCCCGAGCTGGCGCAGGAGGTTGCCGAGCTTCTCGGGACCGGCCTGGTGCCCACCTCGGCGTACGACTTCGCGAACAGCGAGATCTACGTGCGCTACGAGGAGTCGGTGCGGGGCTGCGACGCGTTCGTGCTCCAGAGCCACACCGCGCCGATCAACGAGTGGATCATGGAGCACCTGATCATGGTCGACGCGCTCAAGCGCGCCTCGGCCAAGCGGATCACGGTAGTGCTGCCGTTCTACGGCTACGCCCGGCAGGACAAGAAGCACCGTGGCCGGGAGCCGATCTCCGCGCGGCTGATGGCTGACCTGTTCAAGACCGCCGGCGCGGACCGGCTGATCGCCGTGGACCTGCACACCGCGCAGATCCAGGGCTTCTTCGACGGGCCGGTCGACCACCTGATGGCGATGCCGATCCTGTCGAAGCACGTGCAGGAGAAGTACGGCCACGAGCGGCTGGCCGTGGTCTCGCCGGACGCCGGCCGGATCAAGGTGGCCGAGCAGTGGTCGCGCCGGCTGGGTGGGGTGCCGCTGGCGTTCATCCACAAGACCCGCGACATCGACCAGCCGAACCTGTCCTCGGCGAACCGGGTCGTCGGTGACGTGAAGGGCCGGATCTGCGTGCTGGTCGACGACATGATCGACACCGGCGGCACGATCGTGAAGGCCGCCGAGGCGCTGATGAACGACGGCGCGGCCGGCGTGGTGGTGGCGGCCACCCACGCGATCCTGTCCGACCCGGCGGTGGACCGGCTGAAGAACTGCCCCGCCGCGGAGATCGTGGTCACCAACACGCTGCCGATCCCCGACGAGCGACAGTTCGACAAGCTCACCTGCCTGTCGATCGCGCCGCTGATCAGCCGGGCGATCCGGGAGGTCTTCGAGGACGGCTCGGTGACCAGCCTGTTCGACGGCCGCGCCTGAGGCGGATTCGCGCCGCGCACATCGCGTCGTTAGGATTGGGCAGTTGCCTCGGCGAGGGAGTCTTCTCGCTCCGTGATCGACGCGGTGTCGGCCCGACGGCCGTGCAGCTCCGCTGCGCGACCTGGGTGGGCCACCTCCCGCCTCGATGACGCGGTGCGAGCCTCTTCGCCCGGCAGTCCCAGATCTGCGTACGCCACGAAAAGCGAAACGAGGAGTTTCCCCCGATGTCCGAGAGCAAGATCCAGGCCGAGCCACGCACCGAGTTCGGCAAGGGCGCGGCCCGCCGGATCCGCCGCGCAGACAAGGTTCCGGCGGTCCTGTACGGGCACGGCACCCCGCCGGTCCACATCACGCTTCCCGGTCACGAGACGATGCTCGCGCTCAAGCACGGCGGCGTGAACGCGCTGCTCACCATCGTGGTGGAGGGCAAGTCCCAGCTCGCGCTGCCCAAGCAGGTCCAGCGCGACCCGATCAAGGGCTTCCTGGAGCACCTGGACCTGATCGTGGTCAAGCGCGGCGAGAAGGTCACCGTCGAGGTCCCGGTCCACGTGGTCGGCGACCCCGCCCCGGAGACCATGGTGATCACCGAGCACGGCACGGTGTCCGTGGAGGCCGAGGCCACCCACATCCCCGAGTTCGTCGAGGTGAGCCTCGAGGGCGCGGAGGCCGGCACCCAGGTGCTCGCCAAGGACCTCACGCTGCCCAGCGGCTCCACGGTGCACCTGGACGCCGAGACCCTGATCGTGCACGTCACCCACGCGCCGACCGCCGAGCAGCTCGAGGAGGAGCTGGCCGAGGCCGAGGCCGAGGTCGGCATCGAGCACGAGGAGTCCGAGGCCGAGGCGGCCGAGGAGACCTCCGCTCCGCAGAGCGCCGAGGGTGGCGAGTCGTCCGAGGAGTCCTCGGGCGAGTGAGCCCCGCAGAGGGCGTCTGGCTCGTCGTCGGGCTCGGCAACCCCGGCCCGTCGTACGCCGGAAACCGGCACAACGTCGGCTACCTGGTCACCGACGAGCTCGCCGACCGGATGGGCGGCACGTTCCGGGCGCACAAGTCCAGTCGCGCCGAGGTCGTGGAAGGCCGGCTGGGCATCGGCGGTCCGCGGGTGGTGCTGGCGCGGGCGCGCAGCTACATGAACGAGAGCGGTGGTCCGGTGGCCGCGCTGGCGTCCTTCTACAAGGTGCCGGTGGACCGGATCATCGCGGTGCACGACGAGCTGGACATCCCCTTCGACACCATGCGGGTCAAGCTCGGAGGGGGCGACAACGGGCACAACGGGCTGAAGTCGATGCGCGCCTCGCTCGGCTCGGGGGAGTTCTACCGGGTCCGGGTCGGCATCGGCCGGCCACCCGGTCGCCAGGCGCCCGCCGACTTCGTGCTGTCGGACTACACCGCGGCCGAGCGCAAGCTGCTGCCGTTCGGCGTGGACCGGGCCGCGGACGCCGTGGAGAGCCTGATCACCGACGGGCTGGAGAAGGCGCAGGCTCGGTTCAACAGCTAGCCGCGCCATGAGAGGCTGCCCTGGTGACCGAGATGCCGACCCCGCCCGAGTCAGAAGTCAACGACGACCACCGGTTCGCCGCCTGGACTGCCACCAAGGCCGGTGAGCTGCTCACCGAGGTCCGCGGCCAGGGCCTTTCGGGCAGGGCGCTCAAGGACGCCGGCGACCGGGCGTCGCACGAGTTCCTGATGCGGCTGCTCGCGTCGCACCGGCCCGACGACGCGGTGCTCTCCGAGGAGGGGCCGGAGACGATCGTGAACCGCGACCGGCTCGCGGCTCGTCGGGTGTGGATCATCGACCCGCTGGACGGGACCCGCGAGTTCTCCGAGCCGCCCCGCGACGACTGGGCGGTGCACGTCGCGCTGTGGGCCGACGGCGACCTGGTCGCCGGTGCAGTGGCACAGCCGGGGCTGGCCACGACGTTCGGCACCGGCGAGCCGCCCGTCGTACCCCCGCGGAGCTCGGATCGGCCACGCATCGCGGTCAGCCGCACCCGGCCGCCTGAGTTCGTCAGCGTGCTCGCCGAGGAGATGGGCGCCGAGCTGGTGCCGATGGGGTCCGCGGGCGCGAAGGTGATCTCCGTGGTCCGCGACGTCACCGACGCCTACGTGCACGCCGGCGGGCAGTACGAGTGGGACTCCGCCGCCCCGGTGGCGGTGGCCCGCGCCGCCGGTCTGCACACATCCCGCGCGGACGGGTCGGAGCTGCGCTACAACCAGGAGGACGTGCTGCTGCCCGACCTGCTGGTGTGCCGGCCGGAGCTCGGCGAACAGATCACCTCGTTCGTCAAGGCGTACTGGGCCGAGCACGCCTAGCGATGGCCGTGCCTTCCGGTGCCGGTGCCGTGCGGGCGGTGCTGTTCGACGCCGACGGCGTGGTGCAGGAGAACCCTCCTGACTGGGACGCCGCGCTCCGACGCTTCGGGGACGGCTTCGTCGACGACCTGTTCGCCGCCGAGGAGCCGGCCATGGTCGGCGAGCGTTCCTTTCCCGACGTGCTCGCCGACGTGATCGGCCGCTGGCAGGTGCCGGTCGGCGCCGCGGAGCTCGTCGAGCACTGGTGCGAGATCGAGGTGTGCCCCGACACCGTCGCAGTGGTGGGCTCGCTGCGGGCCGCGGGCGTCGGCTGCTACCTCGCGTCGAACCAGCACTCCTACCGGGCCTCGTTCATGCGCCGCCGCCTCGGCTACGACGAGGTGTTCGACGGGCAGTTCTACTCCTGCGACCTCGGGGCGATGAAGTCCGCGCCGGAGTTCTTCTCCCGGGTGCTGGATCGGCTCGGCATGCCGGCGGGGGCGGTGCTTCTGGTCGACGACGGGGAGTCCTACGTGGATGTGGCCCTCGCCGCCGGGCTCCGGGCCGTCCGGTGGTGCACTGACGACGGGATCGACGAGCTGCGCCGGCTGCTGTCCGCGCACGGCCTCCCGCTCTGAAAGGGGCTACTCGTCGGGGGGAGGTGGGGTGGCCGCACCGGCGGCCTCGTCGCGATCGGCCCACTCCAGCAGCGGCGCGATGTCGAAGACGGCGTCGTCGATGCCGGCGTGCAGGTCACCGAGCTTGGCGAACCGGGCAGGGACGGTGGCGATGGTGCAGTCACCCGGCTCGACCGAGTCGATCTCGTCCCACGCGATCGGCGTGGACACCGTGGCCTCCGGGTTGCCGCGCACGGAGTACGCGCCGGCGATGGTGTGGTCGCGCGCGTTCTGGTTGTAGTCCACGAACAGCTTCGCCGGGTCCCGGTCCTTGCGCCACCAGGTGGTGGTCACGTCGGCCGGGATACGACGCTCGACCTCGCGTGCGAACGCCAGCGCCGCACGTCGTACGTCGGAGAAGCCGTGCTCGGGCATGATCCGGACGTACACGTGCAGCCCGGCGCCGCCGGAGGTCTTGGGCCAGCCGACCGCCCCCAGCTCGTCGAGGACCGAGTGCGCAACGTGCGCCACCCGGCGCACAGTGCCGAAGTCGCACTCCGGACCGGGATCGAGGTCGATGCGCCACTCGTCCGGCTTCTCGGTGTCCGCCCGACGACTGTTCCAAGGGTGGAACTCCACGGTCGACATCTGCACCGCCCAGATCACCTGCGCCAGCTCGGTGACGCACAGCTCGTCGGCGGTCCGGTTCCAGCGCGGGAAGTGCACCCGCACGGTCTCCATCCACGGCGGCGCACCCTTCGGCAACCGCTTCTGGTGCACCTTCTCCCCGGTGACCCCGGTCGGGAATCGGTGCAGCATGCAGGGCCGCTCGTAGAGCGCGTTCACGATCCCGTCGCCCACGGACAGGTAGTAGTTGACCAGGTCCAGCTTCGTCTCCCCGCGTGCCGGGAAGTACACCCGGTCGGGGTTGGTCACCCGCACCACCTTGTCGTCGATCTCGACCTCCACCGCGGGGGATCCGCCCGATGCCGCCATGGCGCCACGCTAGCCGGGTGCCACGTTGGTGTCCTCGGCCGAAACGCGCAGCACCCCGGCCAGCTCGGAGAGCGCGGCAGCCAGCTCGGTGACCGAGCCCTTGCCCTGGACCTGCAGGGTCACCGCGACCGCGCCGCCGTCGGTGTCCGCCGGCCTGTCGTCGCTGCGGTCCGCGGACAGGTGCCGGACCACGAAGCCGCGGTCCGTGCACTCGCCGAGCGCACGGCGCAGCACCCCCTGCCCACCGCGGTAGGACACCACCAGCGTGGAGGGGGCGTACTTCGAGCCGGGCATCCGGTTCACCAGCGGCGTGTAGCCGAAGACGACCAGGAAGTACGCCGCGGTGGTCAGCGCGGCGAGGACCGGCAGACCGGCTCCGGCCGCCATGCCGACCCCTGCGGTCAGCCACACCGCCGCTGCCGTGGTCAGCCCGCTGACCGCGCCGCGGTGCACGAAGATCAGCCCGCCGCCGATGAACCCGATCCCGGAC